>Ga0302326_10001417_pt1 | contig 61103 bp, 45 predicted proteins | sample Palsa_T0_3_FD_202264 | JGI IMG/M metagenome (GOLD analysis project Ga0302326, IMG submission 202264) | Peat permafrost microbial communities from Stordalen Mire near Abisko, Sweden - Palsa_T0_3 | ecosystem: Environmental > Terrestrial > Soil > Palsa > Peat permafrost | place: Sweden: Abisko...
TCTATCGATTCCTCATGGAGAGATCCAACAAGCCGGGTTGAACAACTCTGTCCGGGTGCCCCATGTTCGCACCAGCGTACGTGGGCCGAAAACGACTTTTTTCGATTGCTTTCAGACGCGGGCAAAATGACAGTACCGCCTGGGCCGGGGTTTTAGGATGGGACCCTGCTCACACACCATCCAGATGGGTTGGAACTGGAGTGGCTGTTCTCTCAGGAAAGCCGCATGCAGTTACAACTGCTCTCCCTGGAAGCGCCGCCCTCCCCTTTGTCATCTCGACCGAAGCGCAGTGGAGGAATCTGCGGTTCCATTTGCCGTTAACAACTACCTCTTCCTTAAAGCCCCATGGCCACACACATCGCCGCAACATCGCCAATCTTTTCTCCCAACGCCGCGGGCACAACCTCACACGCGCGCAGCGTCTGCGGCAATGCCTCCCGCTTCATCACCCTGCGCATGGGCGCCAGCAATGGCTCGCCCATCCTCCACGCCAAACCTCCAAGCACGATACGCTGCGGATTCAGCACATCGATAAGCATGGCCAGCGTCTGCCCCAGGCGCTCTCCGGAGCGGCGCAGAATCCTGCGCGCAACCGCATCCCCTGCCTGCGCAGCGAGGCCCACATCGCGCGCGGTTACATTTTCTACTGCATGCAAACTACTCGACCGCCCCGGCCGCGCTAACACGCGCGCCGCGAGTTGCGCGATGCCGCCACCGCTGGACCATCCTTCAATCGAGCCCGCCTTGTGGTAACCCACCGGCCCGGTAGGGGAAAGCCGCACGTGACCTATCTCCCCCGCGTCTCCGTTCGCTCCCAGGTACAAACTGCCATTGGCAATGATGCCCGCACCCAGGCCTGTGCCCAGGGTAAGAAACACCATATGGTCCGTGCCCACGCCCGCACCAAATCGATGTTCCGCCACCGCGCCCGCATTGGCGTCGTTCTCCACCCGGCAGGGAGCATCGAAAGCCTCTTCCATCCACTGCCGGATTGGCACGTCGACCCAGGTAGAAAGATTCGGCGGAGCCTGGATAATTCCCTTCACCCGATCGAGCGGACTGCCACAGCTCACGCCGACGGCCTTCACCCCCAAACTATGCTGCGTCAGCAAACTGCGCGCCGATTCTACAATCAACTGCAAAGCCCGCTCCGGACCCAGCTCCGGTAGGGTCGCAAACTCGATCCGCCCTAGCGTCTCCGGCGGGCGCACAGAAAGGATCACCGCCGTCTTGGTCCCCCCCACGTCTACGCCGACGTAGACCTTCTCCATCGCTAGAGCGCCGGCACTCGGGTCTGAATCTCATGCGCGCGCTCGAGCGCAGCAGTCACGTGAGGGCAAATATTGTTCTCACCGACATGGCGCGCAAACGAACCCTGCGCCATCAAGCGCGCCGGCTGTTCCCGCGCCCCACACAGCAACAAGGTTCGCCCCGAGCCATGCACCTCGAGTGCCAACCTCTCCAGCGCCTGCAGACCGGTGGAGTCGAGCGCCGTCATATTACGCAAGCGCAGCACCACAATCGGCGGCAGCGAAGCCAGCTCGCGTCGAATTTCATCTATCTTCTCCGAAGCCCCAAACAGGAACGGACCGTGAATGCGAAAAATAGCCAGATACGAAGGGATATCTTTCCCCTGCAACACGTGCACCCGTCCATCCTCCACATCGTCTTCGGTCACCCGGGTCACCGTGGTGGTCAGGGTGACCTTACGGATGAAGACCAGCGCCGCCAGAATCATTCCTCCTTCGACCGCAACCGTCAGGTCGGCAAAGACGGTAAGCAGCAGAGTGGTGAGCCATACGCCAATTTCTAACTTGGACAGGCGCAAAATTTGCGGGATCTCGGGCCACTCGCCCATGTTGTAGCAAACCACGGCCAGGATGGCGGCCAGCACCGCCAACGGAATGAACCTGGCCAGCGGGGCGGCAAACAGCAGCACCGCCAGCACGGTAAGTGCATGCACCATGCCGGCGACGGGAGACACCGCGCCGCAGCGAATGCTGGTCGCGGTGCGGGCGATCGCGCCGGTAGCCGGCAATCCACCAAAGAGGGGAGACAGGATATTCGCCAAACCCTGCGCCACCAGCTCCACGTTGGGATTGTGCTGGTCGCCGCTCATCCGGTCAGCCACCACCGCCGACATGAGCGACTCAATCGCTCCCAGCAGAGCCACGGTAATCGCAGGCGAGATCAGTGTCCTCATGGTGGAGTAATCGAACACCGGCACATGGAAGCGGGGAAAACCGGAGGGAATTCCGCCAAAGCGGGTGCCGATGGTCTCCACCGGCAGGTGCGCGAAATACACCGCCAGGGTAGCCCCCACCAGGGCGACGATGTAGCCGGGGATGCGGGGCAGAAAGCGGCGAATGAGCAAGATGAGCGCCAGCGCGCAACAAGAAAGCACCGTCGTGGTGACAGAAACCGTGCCCGCATGGGCCAGCACCACCCGTATGCGGCCCACAAAATCCCCGGGAACCGGCCCGGTATGCAGTCCGAAAAAGTCTTTGATCTGAGTGCTGGCGATGAGGATGGCAATGCCGTTGGTGAAGCCCACGATCACCGGGCGAGGAATGAACTTGACCGCCGCTCCCAAGCCGGTGGCTCCCAGCGCAATCAGCAGGCAGCCGGCCATGATGGTGCACAGCAGCAGGCCATCGAAGCCGTAGCGCGCCAGGATGCCGGCGACAATGACCACAAAGGCGCCCGTCGGGCCGGCCACCTGGGTACGCGAACCACCCAGCGCGGAGACCGCGAATCCGGCCACCACCGCGGTGTAGAGACCGGCCTCCGGCGGCGCCCCGGAAGCGATGGCAAACGCCATCGAAAGCGGCAGCGCCACCAGGCCTACGGTGATCCCAGCCGCTACGTCCGCGCCGAGTTTCCTCCCGCTGTAATCGCGCAGTGCATGCAGTGACTTCGGTGTCCAGGAGGTAAGGTTCAAGCCGTTCTTTCTACTGCGTCTTGATGCGGTCACTGAGCCGCTTGGCCAGCTTGCCAATCTCGTCTACGTCCTTGAGCGCGTCCACGGTGACTTTATCGCCGTTTTGCACCTGCTGCTTGAGCGCGGTGGCCAACTGCACCAGGCGGACGGCGTCGTTGAAGACCTGCTTCTGGTGTTCTTCGCGCAGCCGCCTCAGCTGGCGCGCCTGCAACTCCCGGGGCACGTAAGGTTGGTCATCCGCTACGTGGGAGCGGTCCAATTGATCGATGGGAGCAGGTCCCTGAGGGCTGGTCGTATTGAACTGCGGCGCGGCTAAGCCCAGGCTGGCGGTTAACGCAAGCAAAGCACCGGCCAATGAAACGACAAAGGAAACCCGGGCCACTCTCACTACCCGCGAACCGGCGCTGGAAAAGTCCCTCACTTCAACCTCACATCCACCTTGGTAATTAGCCGTGCACTTACGGTTTGCTGGGAAGCACTTGCCCCCGATCTTTCATTCTTTCCTTGAGCGCTCTGGCCAGCTTTTGCACTTCATCGGCCTTACGCAGGGCGGCCAACGATAAGGTGTTGTTGCCGGCTTTATCGAGCTCGGCTTTCAGCTCCTCCGTCAACTGCAGCAAATGAGCCGTGTCGATCTGGAGTTGCCGCTCGGCTGGATCGCTAGAGAGCGGAGGATCCGGTGGAGGCGCGGGCTGCTCGGCCGCGACCGCCTGGGCCGGAGGATTGGCTGGAGCGGGTGGACGCGACTCAGCCGGCGGGCTGACCTGAACTGGCGGATGGGATTCGACCGGCGGACTCGGCGCCGCCGGTTGCCCAATCTCCGCCGGGGGATGGAATTCCGCCGGCTCCGCATCGTCCATGTCCGGGTTATTTCCCGGGCTATTTTTATCCCGATTTTGATCCTGGCTTTGCTCTTGGTTTCGCTGGTTTTGCTGGGTGTTTTGGCTATTCGACGATGCCGGCGATTGGCCCGGGGAGCCGGCCGTGGAGGCCAAACACGCCGCCAGCACCACCGCAACCGCCCCTCGCTCAAGTAGCATCATAGGGTGCCAGTGTACGCCACCCTTTTGCCAATTGCCTCTCTCCTTCGACAGGTCGACCCCACCTCTTCGTTCCTACGCAGCCTCAACCAGGAGTGGCTCTCCGATGTGCAGGAATTTCTCCACGTAGGTCTGCCAAAACTGCTGTTTATTGCCCTGTACGCCTGGGTGCTGATCCTGATTGTCAAGTTCATCACCGTGCGGGTGATCAAGGTGGCCGAGCGCCGCGACAGTCTGGGAGCAGGGCGCGGTGCCCAGGTGCGGACCCTGGCCTCGGTCATCCGCGCCACCGGCATCGGCATTGTCGCCTTCCTGGCCTTTTTGCAGATCATGGAGAATGTTCTCCACTTCAACCTGGGTCCCTTGCTGGCCAGCGCAGGAGTCGCCGGCGTGGCCATCGGCCTGGCCGCCCAGACCATCGTCAAAGACGTGCTGAACGGCATCCTGATCCTGATTGAAGACCAGTACAACGTGGGCGATGTGGTGACGTTGGCGGGGATGTCCGGCACCGTCGATTCCATGACCCTGCGCAAGACGCAGGTGCGCGGGTTTGACGGCACGCTCTATATCATTCCCAACAGCCAGATCACCAATGTAGCCAACCAGAGCCGCGACTTCTCGGTCAGCACTCTGAATGTGTCTGTTGATTTTTCTGCCAATCCCGACCAGGTAATCCCGCTGTTGAAGACGATCGCGCTCGAAGTGCGCAACGAGCCGGCGTTCAAGGATATCTTCGTCAGCGACCCGCTGGTCTTCGGGGTGGATTCCATCAAGGGAACCGAGGTCATTTATCCCATCCAATTCAGGACGCTGCCGCGCAAGCAATTCGACGCCATGCGCGAGATGCAACGGCGCATCCGGCTGGCGCTCGAGGAGCACCACCTGCTGCCGGGAAGTCCCTACCGGATTTCCAGCGGCGCGGGACAATTGGGGACCGCGGCGCGCGAGGCGGAAGCAGAAAAAGCTCCCGATCCCACCACCGCCAAGCCCAACGAGATTAATCCGTTTACGGGCGAGTGAGGTCTAAGGAAGTTCGACATTATCCCGCGAAGACTTAGTTTCTCTGTGAGGTACGCTTTGAGCGGTCGCTCAACAGGGGGACCGACCGACTACGGATCGAGGCGATTCGAGTTTTGGCGGGTCAGAGATGCCCTCGAAGACCCTGTTTGCCGGCCAGTCTCCAACGGCATAAACACGACGATCACGCAGACCTGTTAAGCCCTCCTGCCAAGCGAGAAGCATCCGTTTTCCTATATCCCGGAAACCAGGGTGCTCCGCCATCTTTTCGCGAACCAGGGGCACCGTCTCAGCCATGGAGTCGCTGATGGATTCCAGGATGATCGACTGTTCCCTGGCTGAAATGCCGAATGTACCCGCCACAAACTTCACCAGGTTCTTCCCTGGCGTCCATGTCTTTTTGCCAAGAAATCCAATTCCGGGCGGATTGTGCTGGTAGCCCGCGTAGACCGTTGTGGTAAGAAAGTCGTAAGCCGGCGATAGATGTGCATCGCCCCGCGAGGTATAGAGCAGAGCGATGTTTTTTGCATGACAATCGGCATTACGCAAAGCATAGGTCAGCAATAAGATTGCGGTCAGGTGGAGGAATGTCTCGTACTGGCGACTACCAGGTACGTGATCCCGCACAGCTCGCGCAATTCGTTCCCATGTCGTCTCGTATTTCGCTGCTGGACGCAGACCCAGCAAGGCACAGAAGTCCTCCATACCCCAAAGAAGTTGCCCTTCCTGGTCTACGTCGAAGCGATACACCACCAGAGCATTGCCGTCACGCGATACCTCCGTTCTGGCACTGGGAAGAACCTTAGCCAGAACCCGCATACAGAGATGTTCATTGAGCGCGGCAAACGGTAACTTGCCCGATGAGCCTTTAATGATGTGGCGACGAGTCAGCAAAGTGGCCTTAGGATGTGGGCCAAATTCCTTAGCTGGTGCCGTTGTCACCGTCTCTGCTTCGTTATCCAGAAATTTTGGCAGAACGCCTGACACGCCGCTGGTGGCATGTTGGCGGACCAACTCAGCAAACGCTTCTTCCGAGTTATCGCCTTGCAGAATTTCGGCTACTTCGATGGGCTTGGCTGGCTCATCCAGTGCTGCGCCGGCTGAGGCCACCTGGACCCGCCCAACCATATTGCGACCGATGACCGATAGAAGTGCAAGTGGATCTGCACCGATATGCGGTCCAAATTGCTCCTGCAGCACCTGAAGCAAATATCCCTCCGGTAAATTCATTTGCAGGACCGGAGGAAGCTGGTCATCCCAGACGTATGACTCGGTACGCACCAGCATGGTCAGTGAGACAAAATCGTCCGCGGCAGCATTCGGGAGATAGGCGAGCACGCTTTTGAAGTCGCCCACTGACTCGACGACGGCGACCTCGCGGCCAAGCACATACACGGAGAGTTTCATGCGCCGCCCCGTTCAAGCCTTAGCTCGTCCAGGGAGCCGGATGTACCCGCTTTCTTGAAGGTCAGTTCCAGGCCCAGGACAGCGAGAACGGCCAGGAGCTTCCGAGTGCCGAATTCAGCGGCTTGCCCCCGCTCGAAACGCAGAAGGGATTCCGGAGTGATTCCGGCCTGAGCGGCAACGTCTTTCTGCTTGAGCCCGAGTGTTCGCCGCGTGGTCGCCACGACTTGCCCCACCTCCTGAAGGGTTCTCATAATTGATTTATACATCAATTTTAGTAGTAAATCGCCACAAAAGTGATCTATATATCAATTTTTCCAGTTTCGACTAATTGACCAGCAATTCAAGCAGTTGCTCGGGCACGGAAACCGGCGGCAGGCAAGACGTTCCCTTGCACACCACCGCCACACTCCGATCCGCCTTGAGATAGGGCAACGTTTCCGCCAGGAGCGGCGGCAGTGAATCCGCCACCTGGGCCCCGTTCGGGCGGATCAAGCTCAAGCGGATCACGCTCTTGTTCACCGCATAGCCGATCGTCGCTGCGGCCTCCAACTCATCCCCGGCCGCATCATCGCCCATCACCACCACCTGCACTGGCGGCAGCAGCAGCCGTTCCAGCGCCAGCCCGTACGTCCCGGCGTACAGCCCGAAGTGACTCACCACGCCGGCGAACGCCTCCAACGTATCTTCCGCCTTCTCCCGCAAATCCGCGCGGCCGTTCAGCGCTTCCAGACGCAGCAACGCAGCGGCAGCGGCCGGATTCCCCGCCGGTGTAGGCGAATCCTGCAAAGGCTTTCGCCGTGCCGTCAATACGCCCAGCAACTCCGGGCCCCCGAACTCCGGACCCTTGCCCGCGGCATCGAAAAATCCCCCGCCGCTGGTGTCATAAAAATCCGCGATCATGCGCTCGGCCAAAGCCAGAGCCGCCTGGTAATACTTCACCGCACCCGTGGCCAACCAACCATCCAGGCAGGCATGGGTGAGAAAGGCGTAATCATCCAACATCCCCGCCACCCATTTTGTTTCGCCGCTGCCGCTATAGGAGATCACGTGGGTCAGGCCGCGCTTCGGCTGCAGACCTTCCCCCAACAACCGGTCCAGCGTGCGCAACGCGAACGCTTTGGCTTGCGGTAAGCGCAACACCTGCGCCGCTTCCAGATACGCAGAAACAGCCAGCGCATTCCAGCTGGTGTAAATCGTAATATCAATGAAAGGAGCAGGCCGTTGCGCACGCGCCGCCAGCATTCGCGCCCGCGCTCGAGACAACAGCTGCGCAGCAACTTCGCGCGGCGTGCCCGCGCGCGCCGCCACCGCCTCCAGCGTGTGCTTCACATGCAACACGTTCTTGGCCGGATTGTGGTGCATATCGCCCAGGTCGCCAATGTCGTAATAAGCGGCGGCGATCTGCATCTCTTCCGGGCTCAGCACCGCCGCCGCTTCCGCCCGCGTCCAGGTAAAGTAATCGCCATCATCGTCTAAATTGATATCCGCATCCTGCGAGGCATAGAACCCGCCTCGCTCGCGGTCGGTGAGCGACGAATCCATCCAGCGGACGATGTCTCTGGCCACCCGCGCCGCCTCCGGATCAAGAAAACTCTGGAACGCATGCACGTAATTCTTCAGCAGCTCGGCATTGTCATACAGCATCTTCTCGAAGTGCGGCACCACCCACGCCTCATCGACGGAGTAGCGATGAAACCCGCCGCCCAACTGGTCGTAGACCCCGCCGCGAGCCATTTTTTCGAGCGTCACCGTAGCCGCCTCGCGCGCCGCCTCATTGCCTGTACGTCCGGCAACATCCAGCAGCAGATCGATCGCCGAAGGATGAGCAAATTTAGGCTGGCCGCCGAATCCTCCGTGGTGGCGATCGAATTTTTTGAGCGCCGACGAGACCATCTCCTCCACCATGCCTAAGCTGAGGCTGCCCGACTGTCCGGCAAAATTCTCGTTGTACTCGATCGCTTCGACCACGCTGCCGGCCGACTCCAATACCTCGTCGCGGCGCGTCTTCCAGGCGTCCGCCATGCTGAGCAGCACGCGCGCAAACCCGGGCCTTCCATAGCGATCGTCGCGAGGAAAATAGGTTCCCCCAAAGAAAGGTTTGCCGTCGGGAGTGAGCACTGCCGTCAAGGGCCACCCGTTCTGCCCGCTGATGGCAGCCACCGCCGCCTGGTAGCGCGTATCCACGTCGGGACGCTCGTCGCGGTCGACCTTCACCGCGATGAAGTTCTGGTTGATCACCTGGGCCAGTTCGGGATCCTCATAACTTTCCCGATCCATCACGTGGCACCAGTGGCACCACACCGCGCCGATATCCAGCAGGATGGGCTTATCTTCCCCAGCGGCTCGGGCAAAGGCCTCCGCTCCCCATTCATGCCATGCCACCGGCTGGTGCATGGCGGACCGCAAATAAGAAGACGAGGCTGCCGCCAGCGAGTTGGCCGGGCGAGTCGTCTCAGGATGGGTTATCTCAGGGTGGGTCATCTGTGCTTCAGTCTACCGATTGGTTGCAGTTTCGAGCCGTCGCTTAGCCAGCGCCGAGTAGCGCCAAACCACCACCAGGGCGAAGCTGATGACGAAAAAATTAGGCGCGGAAAAGAAGAATTGACGGATAGCCGCCGGGTAACGAAGCCGGTAAAGGTGCAACAGCCCCATCCGCTCGGCGATGGCCAGGAAGCCGGCGGGCGCTGCTGCCGGGATCAGCAGGCCGCGCCAGCGTACGATCCAGCCTGGCGGTATCAGCAGGAAACACGGCAGAATCATGGGTATGAATCCGGCCATGGCCATGAACAGGCTGAAGCCGGCCCAAACGGCCAATCCTTCCGCCACCGCAAGGGGCAGGCGGTGAGCGTCGCCATCCACATAGCGCCAGGCGAGTGAAAGTTCGAAGGGAAAACTGACCAGCCAGCCGACCAGCCAGCCCAGTCCTCCGGCCACCATCGCGTATTTCAGCCGCAGCCGCCAGCCAAACGTATTCATTTATCGAGCAAGCCGCTGGGCCAGATCGAAGTACAAATCCACCGCCTCCAGCAGTTCCCGCTTGGCGATCTTCTCAAACGGAGTATGCGCTACATGGATCGAACCCGGTCCCAGCAAAAGCGGCTCCCCCCAGTTGGTCAGCGCGGGAATGTCGGTGGTGAAGGCCGCCACCATGGTTTCCATTCCGTCCACCTGGCGCATGCGGATAAACGGAATCTCGAGCGTGAACTCCACCTCCGCCAAACCGGCGACTGCCAGTTCGATGGCCCGGCGGGTTTGCTCCGAGGGGCCCACCAGACGGACCAGCACCTGGGCCACGGCGGAATCAGCGATCACATTCGGCGCATGACCGCCCGAGATGAGCCCGATGTTCAGAGTGCTCGGGCCTACATCATCGACCATGGGCAGCTCGACCGCCAGCAGCCGTTCCAGGGCCCGCACCAGTTTGTGTACTGCGCTTTCCCCCAGCTCCGGATACGCAGAATGCGCCATCGTCCCGTGGGCGCGGATTTCCGCCCGCAGTGTTCCCTTGGAAGCCAAGGCCAGCCGGTTGCCGGTGGGCTCGCCATTGATCAGGAAGCGGCTTCCTTTGGGCTCCAGATTCGCCAGCTTCGCACCTGCGGAATCGCGTTCCTCCCCCACCACGAAGAGCAGCCCGGCCGCCACGCCCGCCTCCCGCAGCCGTTCGGCGGCGGCCACCTGCGCGGCGATAATCCCTTTCGCATCGCAGGAGCCCCGGCCGTAGAGGAAGAGGTCGTCCTCGCTGCTGGGAATGAAGGGAGGCACGGTATCCATATGGGTGGAAAGCACCACCTCGGGCCGTGTTCCATCGCTGGCATACAGGTTGAAGCGGGGACCGCTGTAGCGACTCTGGGGCGGCTGCGGAACTGCTGTCCGTTCTACCGTGAACCCCCGCTCACCCAGGAAGCCGTCGAGATATTCCCCCACCGCGCCTTCGTTATAGGTGAGCGATTCGATGTCTACCAGGCGGCGCGTCAGGTCCAGAGGATCGAGGGGCTTCATCGTTGTTCAGGATAACTGAGCCGCGGTAAATCCATTACGATACGGCCATGAACACTTCCCTGCTGCGCAGTGTGGACAACCTGCGCGGACCGGCGGGCCGGCTCGAAGCGCTGCTCAACCTCGGCCGGCAAGATGCGCCCTACGTTGCCGTGGTATGCCACCCTCACCCGGTCTTCGGCGGAACCATGCACAACAAGGTGGTTTATCACGCCATGAAAACCTTGCATAGCTATGGGCTGCCGGTGCTGCGTTTTAATTTCCGCGGCGCCGGCCTGAGCGAGGGAACCCATGACAACGGACATGGGGAGCGGGATGACCTGCGCGCCGCGCTCGACTGGATGCAGCAGGAGTACGGCCTCCCCATCCTCTTCGCCGGATTTTCCTTCGGCTCGAGCGTAGGCTTGCGGGTCTGCTGTGGTGATCCCCAGGTCAGTGGGATGATCAGCGGGATGGCGGCGCTGGGGCTGCCGGTGAGTGCCGGCGGGCGGGAGTACCACTACTCCTTCCTCGCCGCCTGCAGCCAGCCCAAACTGTTTATCAGCGGTACGGAGGATCGGTATGGTCCCAGGGCGGCGATCGAAGCCGTGGTCGCCGGCGCAGCTCCACCGGCGAAACTGGTATGGATCGAGGGCGCGGACCATTTCTTCTTGGGTAAGCTGGAGCAGATGCAGCTGGCGTTGCGTGCCTGGATTGAAGCCTATTTCCTCCATGACTCCCCATGAGGCGGCGCGCACCATCTTTCACCGCGCGCTGACCGCGTCGAGCATTCCTGCGGCCTTCGATAGAAAGATCCACTGGGACTCGCTTGGTTTGGATCAATACCACAGGATCTACGCGATCGCTGTGGGCAAAGCAGCTCTACCCATGCTGGAGACGCTTGCATCGCGTTTGCCTTACCCGTTGGCAGGTGGAGTATGCTGCGGGCCCTTGCTCCCTTCTGCTCGGCTGGGTGGTATCGATTACTACGCCGGCGGCCATCCGTTGCCGAACCAGGATTCATTTCGCTCTGCGCGGGCGGCGCTGCACCTGTTGAATGGCGCAAGCCCGCGGGATTTTGTTTTCTTTCTCATCAGTGGCGGCGGTTCGGCCATGTTTGAGCTCCCGCTGGACCTGAAGATAACGCTTGCAGAAACCCAGGTCCTCTATCAGGCGCTGGTCGGTTCGGGAGCCACGATCGCGGAGATCAACACTGTGCGCAAGCACTTCTCCGCGGTAAAAGGCGGACGTCTGGCGGCCGCGGCTGCTCTTTCCGGGCGATGTTCCTTGTTGGTTTCGGATGTAGCGCCTGGTTCTCTTGATGCGTTAGCCTCCGGCCCCACGCTGCCTGACTCGTCCACCGTCGTGGAATGCCGCGACATTCTCGATCGCTATGCACTTCGGGAGCGCTTTCCGGCGGCGGTGCGATCCTGGTTCGATGATCCGGCTTTACCGGAGACGCCATCGCTGGCGGACGATCATGTGGAAATCCTGCTTTCCAGTGACGATCTGCTCGACGCCGCCCGGGCAGTAGCCCTCTCGTTGGATTACGAAGTAGTGATGGACAACACCTGTGACGATTGGGATTACAGGGATGCCGCCCGCTATCTGCTAGGCCGCTTCGACGAACTGAGGAGCAAGCATACGAAGCTATGCCTTTTATCGGGCGGCGAAGTAACGGTGCGCTTGAACCGCGGCCATGGCGCCGGAGGACGCAACCAGCAATTTGCTTTAGCCTGCGCGCTGTCGGGACGCGACGTAGTTGTGCTCAGCGCCGGCAGTGACGGCATTGACGGCAACAGCCCCGCCGCGGGCGCTATCGCCGACGCAACCACAGTTACCCGGGCAAGAGCCTTGGGAATCGATGCGGGCTCCGCGCTCGCCCGCTTTGACGCCTACCCGCTCTTCACCGCCCTAGGCGACACCCTGACCACTGGTCCCACCCACAACAACCTGCGCGATCTACGAATCCTGCTGAGTCCGTAAGTGCGGTCGGGATGAATTGGACGCCGCCACCAGGGCTTAAAGCCCTGAATCTTCGGGCGCTCCGTTCTCGCGGGCTTGAAAGCCCGCTTCCCCGGACTGAAGTCCGGGGCTGGCACGGATGGGGACGAATCAGCATCCCGACAGGAATCCGGGAAACGCAGAATTGTCATCCCGACCGGAGCAAAGCGAAGTGAAGTGAAGAGAGCTCTGTCTGGATGCTCTTTCCTGGAAATGTTTCTGGGGGGAATCTGCAGTCGATGCGGAAGCAACAAAAAAAGAAAAGGGCGCCCAAATCATGCCACAAACAATGTGTCAGATAAGGGCGCCGGGGAGCTTGTTAGTAAGTTAAAACCCAACCATCATGGGTCAACACAAGAGTGGCGTCGTCCACCGGCTGCTCCGAGGTCGCCTTGGCGACCGACGGAAAGGCACTCCGCACCTCATCCTGCTTGGCCCAACTGGGGGCGTTCTTGAGCTGAAAGTGGTATTCCACTTTGGTTAGCGGCATACCTTGATAATCGACCGGCGCAGTGAACTTCTCCACGCTGGTCACTTCACGGCGTCCATAGCAGAACCGGCCCTTACCTTCCGTCTGGCTGCCGGCTGCCGTCAGCACATAGCGGTTCATCGTATTACCGGCTACCTGGCTCTGTTCCCGCTCCAGCAATCCCGCCTCGGCCAGCGCGTCCAGCCGGTGGCGCGTCTCCGCCAGGAGCCGGTCATTGACCGCTACTTCATAAGGAAAAGGCATGGGCTTGGCGAACAGGCAATCCTGGTTCGCCTGGTAATCGTGGTTGAGCGCGTAGGCCAGATTCTCCTTGCTCGCTGCTCTCGTATCTCCGCAACCGGCCGCCAGCACAGCCCCCGCCGCTGCCAGCATTGCCACCTGAATAGACTTGCTAAAGCGCTTCATCGTTTCCCCCGTGTGAGTGCGACTTCCTGCAAGAGTGAGACTAATCGAGTTCAGCGAAAACACCAGCTTACGAAACGGGTAGCGGGGCGAACGAGTGGTGTCACTTCCGGGCCATTACCGCGCCGCACAAGGGTAACCATTGTGCCGGTGACCCCATAACGTAACACTCATAGTGTCGAATGCAACAGCCGGCGCGAACCTGATTCACCTCGAGAGCCATGACATTTACCGGAAGGTCCATGCTGCTATCCTTTCCCCGGGAGCGTCCTCGTTTTGTGCCCCCCTACAGCACGAAAGGAACATCCTTGAACGACCAAATATTGAATGCCATGGATGAAGAAATTGCGAAACTGCGCCAAGTGCGCGCGGTCCTCACGGAGAGCGGCCAGGCAACGCCCAGCAGGAAATCAGCCACGACTTCTACCCCCGCAGCCGCCAACACCAAACCGCGCCGTACTCTCAGCGCGAAGGCACGTCGTGCGATCGCGGAAGCGCAACGTAGACGGTGGGCTAAAGTGAGAACCCAGAAGCAGGCGGCCGCGCCGGCTGCACCAGCGAAGAAGGAATCCGCGGCCAACTAGGGGAAATTTGGATGCTACATTCTCGGGGCGGGGATGCATCTGCCGGCTTAGCCTTTTCGCAAATCCGACCCTGCGTTATCCTCCTCGGAGAGCAGCATGAGAAAGACGCACGGTGCCAAATCACCCCTGCGTCTCATCACGCTTGGCCATCGTCTATTCTTTGGATTGTGACCAACAAGTCGTACGGGTCCCCGCCTGTTCTCGATGCGGATTGAATTTCCTTAGGTGCTATGCGAAATCTTCTGCCAACACCAACTCCGTCGCTGTGCCTATGAAACTCCCTCCCACCGAACCATTACGGCCGCAGACGAAGGAAAGAGGACACCAGGCTCATTGATGCAAGACATTCGCGACACCCGAGACAGGCACGACACAGCAGAGCCACGCGCTAGCGAAAAACATATCGGGCCGGACCATCAATTACCTCCGCCCAAGCGTTCCGGGGGTATCCGCATATTAGTGTGGGTGGTCATCCTGCTCCTGTTTGCCCTGCTCTTCTGGTGGGTCATGCACCACCGCCAGGCCCCGGCGGCGACCGGCGGCGGCCGGCGCGGCGCCGCCGGGGGGACAGTCACCCTGACCACGGCGACTGCGAAACAAGGCAGCATCGGCGTCTACCTGGATGCCATCGGCACCGTAACCCCTGTGTATACAACAACCATCGTCAGCCAGGTCACCGGGGTTATCAGCCAGGTCCGGTACCGCGAAGGCCAGTTGGTGCATCGCGGCCAGCCCCTCATTCAGATCGATCCCCGGCCTTTCCAGGCCAACGTCCTCAACGCCCAGGGGCTTCTGCAGCGGGATACCAACCTGTTGGCCCAGGCCGAAATGGATTTGAAACGTTATCAGGACGCCTGGGCACGGAATGCCATCCCCAAACAGACTCTGGACGACCAGGAGAAAATCGTTCTCCAAGACCAGGGAACCGTCCAAGCCGACCAGGGAACCCTGCAATACGACCAGGTGCAGCTGGCGTTTACCAACATCACCTCTCCCATCACCGGCCGCGTGGGTCTGCGCCTGGTCGATCCGGGGAATCTGGCCACAGCATCCAGCAGCACCGCTCTGGCGGTCGTGACCCAGATCGAACCCACTACCGTGGTGTTCACCATTCCCGAAGACAACGTGAGCCAATTGCAACAGCAGATGCAGCATGGCAAGGCGCTGGCTGTGGATGCGCTGGATCGCTCCAATCAGGCCAAGCTGGATGCTGGAACGCTGGAGGCGACCGATAATCAAATCGACACCACCACCGGGACCCTCAAGCTGCGTGCACTGTTCCAAAACAAAACCAACGCGCTCTTTCCCAACCAGTTCGTCAATGCCCGGTTACTCCTGAACACGCTCCAAAACGTCGTCCTCATTCCTTCCTCAGCCATCCAGCACAATGGGGATGTTGCCTATGTTTTCCTGATCCAAAACGGCGACGCCCATATTCATAACGTCAAGCCGGGGGTCACCGAGGCCGGCATGACCCAGGTGCAGGGACTCAACCCCGGAGATGTCATCGCCGACAGCAGCTTCGAGAAGCTGCAGGACGGCTCCAAAGTCGTCATTTCGAAGGCCAGGATTCTTCCCTCGAACAATGAGAGCAATGCACCGTGAGCCCGTCTCGCCCATTTATTCTGCGGCCGGTCGCGACCTCGTTGCTGATGGCCGCCATCATGCTTGTCGGCATCGTGGCCTACACCCAGTTGCCCGTCTCCGCCCTGCCTGAGGTCGACTACCCGACCATCCAGGTGCTTACGTTTTATCCCGGAGCCAGCCCGGACGTGGTGGCCACCACCGTGACCGCCCCACTGGAACGGCAATTTGGCGAAATGCAGGGCCTGAGCCAGATGACCTCCACCAGCTCCGGCGCGACCTCGGTGGTGGTGCTGCAATTCAACCTCACGCTCAACATCGATATCGCGGAAGAAGAAGTGCAGTCGGCCATCAACGCCTCGCAAAGCTTACTGCCCGCGAACCTGCCCGCGCCCCCGATTTACAGCAAGACCAACCCGGCCGACGCACCCGTGCTCACCCTGGGGATTACCTCGACAAGCCTGCCCCTGTCGCAGGTCGAGGATCTGGTCGATACTCGCCTCGCGCCCAAGATCTCGCAGCTCAACGGAGTGGGCCTGGTCAGCATCAGCGGCGGCCAGAAACCGGCCGTGCGCATCCAGGTGAACCCGGCGCAGCTACAGTCCTACGGCATCGACCTTGAATCCGTCCGCACGGCGCTGGTTTCCGCCAGCGTCAACCAGGCCAAAGGCAACTTTGACGGACCGCGGCAGAACTATCAGATCGACGCCAACGATCAGCTGATCACCAGCAGCGATTACAAAGACGTCGTCGTCGCCTATCGCAACAATGCGCCCGTCTTTCTACACGACGTCGCCAACGTCGTCGATGGGGTGGAGAACACCAAGCAAGCAGCCTGGATGAACCAGACCCCGGCGGTGATTCTCAACGTGCAGCGCCAGCCCGGCGCGAACACCATCAGCGTAGTCAAAAGTATCCAGCTGCTGATGCCGCAGTTGCAGGCCAATCTGCCCTCGGGCATCGACATCACTACCCTTACCGACCTGACCACCGACATCAAGGCATCGGTAGCCGACGTGGAGTTCGAGTTGATGTTGACCATCGCCCTGGTGGTGATGGTGATCTTTCTCTTTCTGCGCAACCTGTACGCCACCATCATTCCCAGCGTGGCCGTGCCGCTGTCGATCGTGGGCACGTTCGCCGTGATGTATTCCCTGGGCTACTCGCTCGACAACCTTTCCCTGATGGCCCTGACCATCTCCACCGGCTTCGTGGTGGACGATGCCATCGTCATGATCGAAAACATTTCCCGCTATCTGGAGGAGGGCTACACGCCCATGCAGGCGGCGTTGGTCGGCGCGGAGCAGATCGGCTTCACCATCGTCTCCCTGACCGTCTCGCTGATCGCCGTGCTCATCCCCTTGCTCTTCATGGGAGATGTAGTCGGCCGGCTGTTCCGCGAGTTCGCCGTGACCCTGGCCGTCACCATCATCATCTCCGCCGTGGTCTCGCTGACCCTGACCCCGATGATGTGCTCCCGCATCCTGCGCCACAATCCGCAAGAAAAACAGGGCAAGTTCTACCAGGCTTCCGAACGTGTCTTTGAGCGCATGATCGACTTCTACGGTCGCACCCTCAAAGTGGTCTTACGCTACCAGACGCTTACCCTGCTGGTGGCGTTGGGCACACTGGTTCTGACCATCTTTCTGTACATCATCATTCCCAAGGGCTTCTTCCCGGTCCAAGATACGGGCGTGATTCAGGGAATCTCGCAGGCGCCTGCGTCCATATCCTTCGCCGCCATGGCCAAAGCGCAGCAGGATCTGGCCAAGATCATTCTTCAGGACCCGGCAGTCGAAAGTCTCTCCTCCTTCATCGGCGCCGACGGCACCAATACGACGCTCAACAGCGGCCGCATGTCGATCAACCTCAAGCCGCTCAACCAGCGCGATCTCAGCGCCGCCGATGTCGTCCGCCGTCTGAATAACTCCCTTGCCCAGGTTAACGGCATCAAGCTCTACATGCAGCCAGTGCAGAACATCACCGTGGATGACCGCGTGAGCCGAACCCAGTATCAGTACACGCTCGAAGATCCGGACGTGAATGAGCTTGACCAGTGGACCAACAAGTTCGTTGACAAGCTGAAGCAATTGCCCACACTCGAAGATGTAGCGACGGATCAGCAGACCGGCGGATTGACGGTATCGTTGGCCATCGACCGGGTTTCCGCGTCCCGGCTGGGCATCACCCCCTCTACCGTGGACCAAACCCTCTACGACGCCTACGGTCAGCGCCAGATCAACACCATGTACACCCAGCTCAACCAGTACCACGTGATCCTGGAAGCGCAACCCAACTTTGCCAACGATGCCACTAAGCTGAACAAGATCTACATCCAGTCCAATGCCTCTTCGGGAGCCAGCGGCGCGGCGGCCAGCACTTCCTTCTCCGCCTCCGCCTCAGCCACGGCCGGAACCAATGCCAGCACCGAAGCCGCCGTCTACACCCCTTCCTCCGCAGTGCTTACACCGCCGGCCAACGCCTTGGCGCCCGGCACCAACGCATCCAACTCGGCCAACACCGCCACCACTTCTACCTACTCGAGCGCGGTTCCCCTGGGTGCGTTCGCCCACATGGAACCCGGGACCGAATCGTTATCCATCAACCACCAGGGTCAGTTTCCGTCCGTCACCGTCTCCTTCAACCTGGCCCCCAACACCGCCCTGGGTGAGGCCATCACGGACATCAATAAAGCGGCCAAGGATCTGAACTTCCCCGCCAGCGTGCAGACCGGCTTCCAGGGCACCGCGGCTTCGTTTGAAAATTCCCTCTCCAATGAGGCGCTGCTGATCCTCGCCGCCCTGGTCACGGTATATATCGTTCTTGGCGTGCTGTATGAAAGCTTCGTTCACCCCATCACTATTCTTTCCACCCTGCCGTCTGCCGGGGTAGGCGCGCTGCTGTCGCTGATACTTTTCCGCCAGAGTCTGAGCGTGGTGGCGATCATCGGCATCATCCTGCTGATCGGCATCGTGAAAAAGAACGGCATCATGATGGTCGACTTTGCCCTGGAAGGAGAACGGCAGCGCGGCCTGGACGCGACCGAGGCCATCTACGAAGCCAGCCTGCTGCGCTTTCGCCCCATCATGATGACCACCATGGCCGCCTTGCTGGGCGGCATCCCGCTGGCGGTGGGGACGGGCATCGGTTCCGAGCTTCGCCGCCCCTTGGGCATCGCCATGGTAGGAGGCTTGTTACTGAGCCAGGTGCTGACCCTCTATACCACGCCGGTTATCTACATCTTCTTCGACGACCTGTCGCAGAGATTCTCTCCCTCCCGCCGCCGCGCCGGTGGCCCCGAGCCGCAGCCCGCAGGTGAAGCGTGAACATCTCCGCTCCCTTCATTCGCCGGCCGGTGGCTACAACCCTGCTGACGGTGGCCATTGCCATTGCCGGGGGCATCGCCTTCAACGTGCTGCCCGTCTCCCCGCTGCCGCAAGTGGACTTCCCCACCATTTCGGTTTCTGCCGGCCTGCCAGGAGCCAGCGCGCGGATCATGGCGTCTTCGGTAGCGACGCCGCTGGAGCGCCAGTTCGGACATATTGCCGGCGTGTCCGAAATGACCTCGTCGAGCTCGCTGGGAAGCACCAATGTCACTCTGCAATTTGACTTAAGCCGCAACATCGACGCCGCCGCGCGGGATGTGGAGGCGGGCATCAACGCAGCCAGAACCTACCTGCCTGCCAACCTGCCGTCGAATCCCAGCTACCGCAAAGTCAACCCGGCCGACTCGCCCATCATGATCCTGGGACTGACGTCGGACAAGTACGACAAAGAGGCCATGTATGACTCCGCGTCGACCATCATGGAGCAGAAGCTGTCCCAGATCCAGGGCGTGGGACAGGTGGTGGTCGGGGGCGCCTCCTATCCGGCCGTTCGGGTGGATGCCAATCCTCCCCAACTTACCCACTACGGAATCACCCTGGGGACCATTCAGAGATTGCTGAGCCTGCAGAATTCCGACATCGCTCGGGGGCAAATCACCAACGGCGCCATTACTGCCGACATCATCTCCAACGACCAGATTTCCAAAGCCGCGCAATACAGGCCCTTGATTGTCGGCTATCACCATGGGCTCGCCGTCCACCTTTCCGACGTAGCCGATGTGCAGGATTCGGCCCAGAGCATCCGCACCGCGGGTTACCTGGACGGAATTCCCTCAGTGACGGTGATCATCTTCCGCCAGCCCGGCGCCAACATCATCCAGACCAACAACCGCATCGCGGCCCAACTCCCGTTTCTCGCCGCAGTGATGCCCCAGGGCATTAAAACCACCATTGTTCTGGACCGCACCACCACCATCAAAGCTTCCCTGCACGACGTTGAGACGTCGCTGATCACCTCCGTCGTGTTGGTCATCCTGGTGGTCTTTGCCTTCCTGCGCAATGGACGCGCCACCCTCATCCCCAGCGTCGCCGTACCTGTTTCCCTCATCGGCACCTTCGCCGTCATGTATCTGTTGGGATACAGCCTGGACAATCTCTCCCTCATGGCGTTGACCATCTCCACCGGCTTCGTGGTGGATGACGCCATTGTGGTCATGGAGAATATCTCTCGCTACCTGGAAATGGGGATGCGCCCAGAAGAGGCGGCGCTCAAGGGCGCCAAAGAAATCGGCTTCACCGTGCTGACCATGAGCACCTCGCTGATTGCCGTATTCATCCCGCTCTTGATGATGGGCGGCATCGTGGGCCGTCTCTTCCGTGAGTTTGCCGTGACCCTGTCCACAGCCATCATCGTTTCCATGGTGATTTCCTTAACCACCACCCCGATGATGTGCGCCCACTTGCTGAAAGCCCACCAGGGCGAACAGCACGGAGCGATTTATCGCGCCAGCGAACGATTCTTCGACGGGATGCTGAACCTCTACCGCCACTCGTTAGCGTGGGTAATTGACAATTCAGGATTGATGCTGGTGGTGCTGTTGCTGACCATCGCCCTCAACGTAGTGCTGATCATCAAGATCCCCAAGGGCTTTTTTCCCCAGCAGGACACGGGGGCCATGGTGGGCGGGGTGCAAGGCCCGCAAGACGCTTCGTTCGGGGTGATGAACGCTTCTATCAAGGCCCTGGTCAATGTGATCAAGTCGGACCCGGCCGTAGCCCACGTAAATGCTTACAGCGGCGGTGGCGGCGGCGGCAGCAACGGCGGATTTATCTACGCCGCGCTCAAGCCTCTCGATCAGCGCAAAGTCAGCGTGACGGAAGTCATCAACCGCCTGCGCCCCAAGATGAGCCGCCTTCCCGTAGCCTCCGCCTTCATGCAGGCGGCGCAGGATCTGCGCATCGGCGGTCGCGGCAGCAATGCTCTCTACCAATACACCCTGCAAGCGGACAACGTGCCCGACCTGGCCCACTGGGGGCCCATCCTGCTGGCGGAAATGAAAAAGCTCCCAGGCTTCCAGGATGTGAATAGCGATCAGCAGAACGGCGGACTGGAGGAGTATGTGACGTACGACCGGGTCACCGCAGCCCGCCTGGGAATGACTCCCAGTTCGTTAGACAGTGCCCTCTACGACGCCTTTGGCCAGGCGGAAACTTCGGTGATCTACACCCAGTTGAACCAGTACTACGTAGTGCTCGAGGTAGCGCCACAATATTGGCAATCGCCTGCCGGGCTCAACTTCATCTATCCAACTGCTACTGCCAATGGCTTCACGCCCATCCGGGCGGTCTCGACTGCCAGCGCCACCACCACCCCGCTGCAGGTGAACCATACCGGCGTGTTTCCCTCGGTAACGGTCTCGTTCAATCTTGCTCCCGGCCTTTCGCTGAGCGATGCCACGCTCGCGGTCAACCAGATGCAGATCCGTCTGGGCCTGCCGTCGACCATCCGCGGCTTCTTTTCCGGCACCCTGCAGGCCTATCAGCAATCTTTGGCTACCGAGCCGATCCTGGTCACCACCGCCCTGCTGGCGGTGTACATCGTTCTCGGTATCCTTTACGAGAGCCTGGTGCATCCGCTGACCATCATCTCCACCTTGCCCCCGGCCAGTGTCGGGGCCATGTTGGCCCTGCTGGTCTTCAAGAATGACCTCAACGTCATTTCCATCATCGGCATTGTGCTCCTGATCGGCCTGGTGAAAAAGAACGCCATCATGATGATTGACTTCGCCCTGGTGGCCGAGCGAGAGCACGGCAAGAGCACCAATGACGCTATCTTCGAGGCCTGCATGCTGCGCTTCCGGCCCATTATGATGACCACCATGGCTGCGCTCTTTGGCGCCGTCCCGCTGGCCTTCGGAACCGGCACTGGGTCGGAGCTACGGCGGCCTTTGGGCATTACCATCGTGGGCGGCCTGATCGTCAGCCAGATGCTTACCCTCTACACCACGCCGGTCATCTATCTCTACATGGACCGTCTGCGCCTGAGGGCGCTGGGCAAACATGGCGACACTTTCCAGGCCAACCCTGAAGGAGCGGTGTAATGAAGAAGACAACATCCTTCCTTCTATGCGCAACGCTGACCGGCTGCACTGTCGGCCCTAAGTACCATCCGCCCGCGGTTCAGCCGCCCCCGGCCTTCAAAGAAGCGCCGGCGCAGGACAACGGAAACTGGACCGTCGCTCAACCTGCCGATGCCAAGATTCGCGGGGACTGGTGGGCGATCTTCAACGAGCCGGAGCTGAACGATCTCGAAACCCAGCTCAACATCGATAACCAAAACATCAAGTTGTACTTTGAGAACTTCATGGAAGCCCGTGCATTAGTGGGAGAAGCGCGCGCGCTATACTACCCCACGGTGTCCATCGGCCCGTCGTTCAACCGGCAGCGTTCCTCGAGCAACCTGGGTGCGACCAGCACCACCGCCAACCCGGGAAAAACTTCGCAGCTTTACGCCCTACCGTTGGAAATCTCATGGACCCCGGATCTTTTTGGCAGAATCCGCAACCAGGTCCATGCGGCGCAGTACTCCGCCCAGGTCAGTGCGGCGGACCTGGAGAACGAGCGTCTGATTGAGCAGGCGGATTTGGCCCAATACTACTTCGAGATCCGCGGCCAGGATGCGCTGATCGACCTTTACACCAAGACCGTCGGCGAATATCAGAAATCCCTGGAACTGACGCAGGCACAATATGACACTGGTGTGGGCGGTCAGATCTCAGTAGTCGAGGCGCGCACCACTCTGCTGTCGGCCCGGGCCTCGCTGACCAACCTGGGTATTTTGCGGGCGCAATATGAACACGCGATTGCCGTGCTTCTGGGCAAGCCGGCGTCGGCGTTTTCCCTGCCCAGCCGTCCCATTACCACCGCACCGCCTCCTATTCCCGTTGGCATGCCGTCTTTGCTGCTCGAGCGCCGTCCCGACGTAGCCGCCGCGGAGCGCACCATGGCCTCGGCCAACGCAACCTTGGGGGTGGCCTACACTGCCTTCTTCCCCAACCTGACGATTTCCGCCAGTGGCGGCTTTGAAAGCTATCTGGCCCAGCATCTGTTGGACTGGCCCAGCCGCTTCTGGTCGGTCGGCCCCAGCTTCTCTCAACCCATCTTCAACGCCGCCCTGAAATCGGAACTCCACCAATATGTAGCGATTTATAACGCGGATGTCGCGAACTACCGGCAAACGGTGCTGACCGCCTTCCAGCAGGTGGAAGACTATCTGGCACAGACGCGGATACTTTCCCAGCAGATTCAGCAGCAGCGTGCCGCGGTCGATTCGGCACAAACTTCTCTGAATCTGGAGATGGGCAGATACCAGACCGGCATCGATCCCTACATCGATGTGGTCACCCTGCAGAACACGGTATTCAGCAACCAGCAGACGCTCTACAGTCTGCAGATCGAGCAGATGACCGGCGCGGTGTCACTGGTAGAAGCTCTGGGCGGCGGTTGGGATACCTCGCAATTACCCACCCCGGCGCAAGTCTCACAGACCCCGCCCAAGGCGGATACGCAGATTCAGCGGTAGAGCGCCTGCAGCGCTTCGACTTGCTCTGCCGGTGCTCGCAGCCGCAGGGTGATGCGATCGTGCGGTGGCGCAGTGCTGAGCTCATACGTGAATGTCTTGCAGCAGGCTCGTTCGAAGAGGATAAAGTCGAGCAAGCAGCGTGCGGTCTCCTCAGAGAACAGCCACTCCAGTTCCAGCCCATCGGGATGGTGTGTGAGCACTGTCCTGCTTTCGAATAGTGCGTGTATCTCGATTCGCCGTTGGGCGAGGGCCCCTTCCGGCAGCGTGCATACGATCAGCTTTTCCATGGCTAAAACCCCGGCCCAGGCGGTTCTGGAGACTCCACCAGCCTCCCGGTCTGATCGTAACCGGCATCACCTCACAACCTACCCTACCCCTATCACCGCTCTGTCCGGCTTGTTGGATCTCTCCATGAGGAATCGATGGAGACTCCACCAGCCTCCCGGTCTGATCGTAGCCAGTATCTCCTCACAAACCTACCCTACCCCTATCACCGCCCTGTCCGGGTGCCCCATGTTCGCACCAGCGTACGTGGGCCGAAAACGACTTTTTTCGATTGCTTTCAGCCGCGGGCACAAGGCAGCCGATCGGCCTCCCGGGATTTCCATCGTCCGTACAGAGTTGTTTATTCCAGTTTGGCTAGATCTCTCCATGAGGAATCGATGGAGACTCGACCCGCCTCCCCAGTCTGGTAGTAACGGCAGCTGGACCAGGGCCAATCTTCAGGCCTGTCCACCAGCCCACGCTTGACCGGATTCCAATGCATATACCCAAGTTTCTCAATACGCTTGGCCTCTGTGAACACGTTGAAGTCATAGTAACGTCGCTGCCAAAACGGACGCTGTTTCGCCCGCCTCACCACCGACAGCTTTAATCCCTGCAATCCATCTGCGAGCAAATCAGTATCCGGCTCACTCAGTAGCAGATGGACATGTTCCGGCATGACAACATACCCAATGACGCGAAACTGATACTGGCGATGTGTCTTCTGTAAAGCATCTTCAAACAAATCTCGCGAACCCGGACTATTTAAATAACCCAACCGGTGATAGCAGCTGAACGTGACAAAGTGCAAATCCCCTTCCAGCTGATACCGCTCCAATCCCAATACCATGCGGGCATCTTACAATCGAGGACGAAGGAGACACCCATTCCCACCATTTCCCTATCCTCGGTACTCGAGACCACCACCCTCAAGCTGGATGACGTAGCCACCCACGCCCCTGGCCCGCGCGGGCTTCTCCCCATCACGCCGGAAATGCTGCTCACCGCGCCCTCCGGCAATCTCTTCGGCTTAAGCCAAAACGCCGGTATGGGCTGGGAACCGCAAAAATTAATAGGCGCAGAAGTCCTGATCCTCAGCACCCACGGCGGCCTGCGCGCCCCCGACGGAACGCCCATCGCGCTCGGCTTCCACACCGGCCACTGGGAACTCGGCGCGCTGGTAGCCGAAGCCGCCATCACCCTGAAATCCCTCAACGCCATCCCCTTCGCCGGCGCCTGCACCGACCCTTGTGACGGGCGGACCCAGGGCACCACCGGCATGCTCGACTCGCTTCCCTATCGCAACGACGCCGCCATCGTGCTCCGCCGTCTGATGCGTTCTCTGCCCACCAGGATGGGCGTGATCGGCATCGCCACCTGCGACAAAGGACTCCCCGCGATGATGATGGCCCTCGCCTCAGCCGGCCCCCTACCCACCATCCTCATCCCCGGCGGAGTCACCCTCTTACCCGAATCAGGTGAAGACGCAGGCAAGGTACAAACCATCGGCGCCCGCTACGCGCAAAACCAAATCACTTTGGAAACCGCAGCCGAGATGGGCTGCCGCGCCTGCGCCACCCCCGGCGGCGGCTGCCAATTCCTGGGCACCGCAGCCACCGCACAAGTCATCGCCGAAGCCTTGGGACTCGCCCTGCCCCATACCGCTCTCTCTCCTTCAGGAGCACCCATCTGGCTCGACGCCGCGCGCCGCTCCGCCACCGCCATTTTGCGTCTGCATCAGTTACAAATAGGCACCCGCGACGTGCTGACCCAAGCCTCGCTGGAAAACGCCATGGTGGCCCACGCCGCCTTCGGGGGCTCGACCAACCTATTGCTGCATCTCCCCGCAATCGCCTATTCGGCCGGCCTGCAACGGCCAGTGGCGGAAGATTGGGCCAGAGTGAATCGCGAGATTCCCCGCCTGGTAGACGCCCTCCCCAACGGCCCCCGCAACTTTGCCACGGTGCAAGTCTTTCTTGCCGGAGGACTGCCCGAAGTGATGCTCCACCTCCGCCGCGCCGGACTCATCAACACCCAAGTAAAGACTGTATCCGGGGAAACCCTCGACACCTGCCTGGACTGGTGGGAATCGAGCGCTCGCCGCCATGAGCTACGCCAGAACCTGGTCACCCGCGACGGCATCGACCCCGACGACGTGATCATGTCTCCCGATCGCGCCCGCGCCAACGGACTCACCCCCACCGTGTGTTTCCCGGTCGGCAATCTCGCCCCCGAAGGTTCGGTGGTCAAGAGCACCGCCATCGATCCTGCGCTGATCGATCCCAACGGCATCTTTCGCCACCTCGGACCAGCTCGCGTCTTCATCTCCGAAGAAGCGGCCATCCACGCCATCAAGCACGGCGAAGTAAAGCAAAACGACGTGGTAGTGCTGGTATGCGGCGGACCATCAGGCGCCGGCATGGAGGAAATCTACCAGGTCACCTCCGCCCTCAAGTGGCTCCCCTCAGGCAAGCACGTGGCCCTGCTCACCGACGCTCGCTTCAGCGGAGTCTCGACCGGCGCCTGCATTGGCCATATCTCCCCGGAAGCGCTCGCCGGAGGAGCCATTGGCAAACTGCAAGACGGGGATCAAATAGAAATCATCATCGACCGCCAGAAGCTGACCGGGTCAGTCAACCTGGTGGGCGACGCGGCCGGACCATTCAGCGCCGAAGCAGGCACGCGCAAGTTAGCCGCCCGGCCATCGCGCGCTGATCTCCGGCCGCATCCGGCACTTCCCGCCGACACCCGGCTGTGGGCTGCACTGGTCGCAGCCAGCGGCGGCGTTTGGGGAGGATGTGTCTACGACGTCGACGCCATCGTAACCCGGCTGCAGAAAAACGTCTAACTTCAGGACACAGGAGAAACAAATCCCCTGCAACTGCCGATAGCGCTAGCGTGAGCAGGCCCATGAATCAGACCGCAACCAGAATCCCCGCTGCCGAATACACTGCCATCATTAAACCGAAATCAGAGCGAGGCAGTGCACGATCCCTCCCCGGGGTCATCCTCGTTCTGCAGCCCGCTACGGTGGAAGAATCGGATCAGGTCTTTTCTTTTTCCTCCTGGAGATTTCTGCGTGAGAGCCTGCGCGTCTTCGGACTCGCCTCCGCCAAGGAGCTGGACAACGCGGATGTGCGCGTTTCTACCGGCAAGCAGCCATACATGTTTTCCAAACGCCGCTGGGAAGCGCCTCTGATCGAGGCCATCTACGGAAACTGTGATGAGCCCTAATCAGCTAAGACTTTGATCAAGGTCTGCATGCTGTGTTGCTGTCCGGGTTCTAGATCGACCGCGAACGCGCGTATGTTACTGGCCTCCACGCAGGCCATGGTCCGCCATTCGTCGTCTCCCAAATCTGATAACGACTGCGCGCCCGTGCTCCACGGATTCCAAACCACCGTGGTGAGAGACGCTTGTTTCTCCAGGCGAATGCGCCGGCGCAGAATCGGGTCAACGATCTCGACCGGATGCGTCGTGTCCAGGTAGGCCCGGTCGGTCTGCGCAGTGAACGCAATATCGCCTAGCGGCCGTTTCTCCCGGTTGCCATCCATATTGTCGAGATACGCCACACCATCGAGGCCGCGGATTCGCACCGCGTCCGCCCCGCCCACCCGGTAGTACGTGTGCAGCGCCTCTTCAAAGCGTAGCCCCGTGCTGCCCGTATTCTTCATCACCAATTCCTGCGTCAGCTCGGCGCCAATCGTCACCCGGTGCACCAGGTGAAAATCGTAGGGCCACCAGGCCCTTGTCCCCTCATCGCTGCTGGTAGAAAGGCTCACCCTCACTGCATCGCCAAGCCTTTCGACCGAGTCGAGTTGCCACGCTTTCGTGCGCACGAATCCGTGCGAAGGCGCTTTAGGATCGTCCGCCTTGTTACGAAACCAGGGAAAGCAGACCGGGATGCCGCCGCGAATCGCGCGTCCCGCTGCCCATTGCGACTGCTTGCTTAAAAAGATCACGTCCTCCACGCCCGCCGGGCACCAGGAGGTAAGCTGCGCCCCGTGCAGGTAGATCTCAGCCGTGGCCGCAGGACCGCTGACGCTCACCCGCGGCAACCCGCCGTTGCCAGCGGTGATGCGTGCCACGCCAGCGATGGCGAATCGCTCATTCAGCTCATCGATATTCAACGTCCCACCACTTCCAGCAACTCGTTGACCGAGCCCACTGCAACCCCAGCCTGGGTAAGCTTACCCGCCGCATCATCCCAATGCAGCGTGGTGACGCTACTGCTCCCTTTCTCATAAGCGTAAGTCTTGCCATCATCCTGATACAGCGTGAAGTCGCTATTAGCCCCGGGATACACGCGAATCTTGGCTAACTTTTGTACCTGGCCAGTATTCTCCACCGGCTCGCCCAACGGCAGGATCGCTCCCGCGCGAACGAACAGCGGCAGCGTATCAATCGGCGCATTCACCCGCACCGGCTTACCCCCGCTCACCCGCTCTCCGGTCCAGTAGTTATACCAATCCGCGCCCGCAGGAAGATAAACCATACGGCTGGTCGCACCTTGTTCCGTGACCGGGGCCACCAGAAACGCCGGCCCGAACATATATTCATCCCGGATGTCAGCCACCTTCTCATCCTGGGGGAAATCCATAAACAGCGCCCGCATATACGGAGCACCCGTCTGGTTCGTCTGATAGCCAAGCGAATAGATATAAGGCATCAGCTGATAACGCAGCCGAAGATACTTCTCCAGGATCGGCTCCGCCTGCTTCCCATAGGACCAGACCTCGTTATGCCTGCGGCTGCCGTGGGTTCGGAAATTAGGTTGAAAAGCCCCGTACTCGAACCACCGGGTATACAACTCCGGATAATCGTCGTATCCACCTACGTTCTCGCGCGCATCGGACGGATCAATCAAAGGCGGATGTGCCGGATGATGCTCCGCCGGTAGATACTGCCAGCCACCAATATCGTTCCCCCAATAAGCAATCCCGGAAGCCGTCACATCGAGGCCAGTAGGAATCTGCCGTCGCAGCGTATCCCAATCAGGGTAAATATCCGAAGACCAAAAGATAGTTCCGTTGTGCTGGGCGCCAGGATAGGCATCCCGGGACAGGATCAGCGCCCGATGATCCACATCGCGCCGGAAGCCATCATAGATCGCCGCGGTATGAAACAGCGGGTAGACGTCAAAGTATCGCGTGCCCGGTCCAATGGAAAAGTAACCGCCATTGGGCGGCAAGTCTGGTTCCGTCTCATCCGCCCAGATCGAGTCGAACCCCTTGCTGATGATATTGTCCCTAATTACATCCCAGAACCAGCGAGCCGCAGCCTGATTGGTAGTGTCGATATCCGAGCCGGCCCGGTCGTACGGCTGCCCATCCATCGGTGTTCCATCGGCGAGATGCTCAAACCAGCCATTCTTTAGCACCAGGTCGTAGTAGCGTGTTCCCTTTTCGAAGCGCGGCCACACACTGATCATGGTCTGAAAGCCCATCTCATGCAGTTGCTTGTTCATGCCCGCCGGATCGGGCCAGTTCGCCGGCACGAAATCCATCTGTCCCATCTTGGAGTAATAGAACCAGTCCACCACGATCACGTCCACCGGAAGCTTCCGTTCACGGTAGCCCTTGGCCACCGCCATCACCTCGTCCTGGGTGCGGTATCTTTGTTTGCATTGGATAAACCCATACGCAGCCTTAGGCAGCATCGGCGTGGACCCCGTCAGCAGCCGGTAGCCGGAGTAGATCTCGTCTGTCTTGCTGCCCGCGATGACGAAGAAGGAGACCCGGTCGCCCACCTGCGAAGTCCAGTTCGTCCGCTCATTGAAGCCCGGCTGGATGGTGGTTTGCGAAGGATTATCCCAAAGCACGCCATAGCCTTTGTTGGTAACCAACAGGGGTACGCAGAAGCTAGGTCCGCCGGTCGCGGTGTAATTGTTCCAGCACTCCACGGTATGGCCGCGATGGTCGAGGTAACCTTCCTGATTCTGTCCCAAACCGTAATAGTGCTCGTCTTCCGGCGAAGCGAACGTAGCGCCGACTTGATAAAAATCGGCATCGCCCGGCCTCTTATCGTTCAGCACCCCGGCTGTCCCGTCCTTATGGTTGGGCACAGCCATTCCCCAGCCCTCTAATTCGAGCAGCTTGCTTCCCTCTGCCGTGCTGAAGAGAATATGTGCGCCCGGGGTCGAGCCGCCGAAGTACCGGCCAATGTCCGATTGGGTAGCCAGAGGCGGGCGCGGCTTATCGGCAACCATGGTAACGGAGAGGCGGTTGGAGCGGTAGGTATTTCCCTCGTGGGTCCAGCCCGCGGCAGAGGGAGCGGCAGTAAAACCGTATCCTGGGGGAGCTAACGCCGGCTGCTTAAGCAGGCTGAGCGTAACCCGAATGATATTTGGTGCGTAGGGTTCGAGAACGATCGTGCTGCCGCCGTGGTCCAGCACCACTCGCGTCTCCTGCGCCGGCGCGCACGCGCCCACTCCGACCATCAGACCTAGGCAACAGACAATCCTTTGAAAGGGCATAGCGACCATGCTGCACGATTATGCAGAATGGGGCAAGCCGCATGAAGTTGCGCGAAGCCGACAAACTCGACAGGAAATCCCGGGGAAGCCCATCGACTGCCTTGTGCCCGCGGCTGAAAGCAATTGAAAAAAGTCGTTTTCGGCCCACGTACGCTGGTGCGAACATGGGGCACCCGGACAGAGCGGTGATAGGGGTAGGGTAGGTTTGTGAGGTGATGCCGGTCGAGTCTCGATCGACTTCTCATGGCGAGATCAACCAGCCGGGTTGAACAACTCTGTCGGGGTGCCCCATGTTCGCACCAGCGTACGTGGGCCGAAAACGACTTTTTTCGCTTGCTTTCAGACGCGGGCAAAATGACAGAACCGCCTGGGCCGGGGTTTTAGCCATGGAAAAGCCGATCGTATGCACGCTGCCGAGATACACGCGTTATTCGAAAGCCGGACAGTGACCGAGTGGGTGGCCCAGGTCTCGCTTTTGAGACCTGGGTTTCTCCTCCCAAATGTCCCCCCGGTCGTCTCAATTCTGACCCCCGGGACCCGCCAAATCATAAACCACCGCCCCGCTATGTTCCTGTTCCGCCAGCACCAATCGGATCACCGCCAAGAGCTTGTCGTTCGCCACCGGCTTCTGCAGAAACGTTTTCGCCCCCGCCTTCAGTGCACGATCCCAGTTCCCTACGCGGTCTCGTCCGGACAGCACAATCACCGGAATCGACGAAAGACGCTCGTTCACCTTCAACCGTTCCAGAACGCTGAATCCATCACCAGCCGGCAGGCCAAGATCCAGGATCATCAAATCCGGCATGTGCTTCCTGGCCTCCGCGATACTGGACACTCCATCCGCCGCGAAAAGCACATCGTAGTGGTTTGCCGTTAAGCGCAGTTGTAAACCCAGCCGCATATCGGGGTCGTCATCGACAACGAGAATTTTCTTTTGGCTCATGGCTAACCCTTTCCCTGTAGAACTACGTTGTGAATGTGGGCTTGTATTCCAGCCGCTACCTGCTCCACGAACATCTCCATCGACTCATTGGCAAACCTTGCCACGGGAGGCAGAAAACTGTGCGCAATGGAAAAGTTGAATTCGTTCCCGCGTAACTCCTCGTGGCGCTGCAGCTGACCGAGAATGCGCTTGCTGATAATCTCCGCGCCGTGCTCTTGCGTAGACGCGATGGCAAAGAAAAGTCCGTACTCGCCGCCTGGACCTAAATCAGGCAAGAGCACATCTTTGTCGGGACGTAGACATTGCTTGAGCACCGCGCGCACCGCATCCAATACTCTGCTGGGTACCTCCGGCGAGCCGTCCCGCGAATTTACCCCCACCGTTATCACCGCGATCGATTCACCAAGCGTGATCTCTTCCGTCAGGATGGGACGGATCAAATCCTGCAAGGAGAAAATGGGAATCGTGAATAGAAAATGACTACCCTGATGCGGCTCGCTGGTCACCCAGATCTCACCGCCCTGCCGTGTCACCAGCTCTTTGGCAATGTGCAGCCCCAGACCCAGCCCCCTGCGCCCCGCGCGGCCTGGTTCAATGGCTGGGTCACTCACCTGGTAAAGATGTTCAAAAATGCGTTGGATCCCTTCCGGTTTGATACCGCATCCGGTGTCGGAAACTTCCACCTGCAGAAAACCTGGGTCCTGCGCGCACACTCCGGCTTGAACCGTCACCATCCCCCCGGCAGGCGTAAATTTGACCGCATTATCCAACAAGATGGTGAGCACCTGCCGAATGCGCATCGCATCCGCATAAGCCAAAGGCAGATCTGCGGAGGGCTGGTAGGAAAGGGCAATCTCTTTCTCTTTCGCCGCTCCCAGCAGGGTGTCCACGGCATAATCGATGGCATCGTCCACACTGACCGACTGCAAATCGATCTTTAGTTTACCCGCCTGTGCTTGGGTAACCTCGAGCAGGTCTTCGATCATGGATTGAAGCTGGCGCACATTGCGCAAAATGATCTGCAGGTAATCATTCTGTTGCGGATTCGTCTCCCCCGCCAAACCATCCGCGATGATGGTGGTGAAAGAATAGATCGAGGTCAGCGGCGAGCGAAGCTCGTGAGATACGTGGGAGAGGAACTCATCTCTAAGCTGCAACTGGTGGTTGCGCATAGAGTCTGTCTCCGCCTGCATGCGATGGCGCTCCATGGCGTGGCGAAGCGCCCGGGGAAGAGCGCGATTCTCGATCTGCCCCTTGATGAGATAGTCTTGCGCACCTTCCTTGATGGCTTCGGCGGCCAGCGCCTCGTCCTCCAGACCGGTCAGCACGATCATCACCACATCCGGAGCCGCCGCGCGGGCCCGCCGCAAGGTCTCCAGCCCGTGTCCATCGGGCAAGCCCATGTCCAACAAAACAATATCGACCCCACCCCGCGCCAGATGCTTCTCCGCATCCGCCATGCGAGTCAGGTGGGTCAAAACAAAACTGCCCGCCGCTTCTTTACAGAACATTTCCCGCAGCAAGCGCGCATCGCCGGCATTATCTTCAACCAGAAGAACCTGCAGCGCCTTGGGACTGGCAACCGCGTCTTTGAGTGTGGCGACTAACTGCTCGGGGTGTATCACAGGACATTGAACCAGTTGATCGCCATGACCACAGGAACAGCTTTGCCGGGAATGCTGTTGTAATTGCCCGCAAAGGGCCCAATCGAAGTCGGCACCCGCGTATCGGTGAAACTGCTCGCCTGCGTCCACACCACTCCGTCCACGGAGTAATAAGCGGTGTAGGCGCTTTTGTTCCGGCTAAGCCGCAGATAAATAGGATTGTGATAGTCGTTGAAGCTGGCCAGGTGGAACACTGTGGCGGCCACCCCGCCGGTAACTTTGTTGGCGGTCAGCGAAATATTGGTTCCGTCCGTCACCAGCCCAAAGGTAAGGAAGTCCTTTTCATCGGCAAGTACCATCAGGCCCTGGCTGGTGCCCGCGTCCGCCGCCGTAATGGGTGAATCGATTTTGATGGAGACGTCGAAGTCCTCGTTGCCGATAGGCTGCACTACGCGCACCGCCTGATTGGAGGGAAGCAGGGTGTCATGGTTGCTTCCACCGGGAACATTGATCGTCAGATGGGCATTCGCTACGGAGACGGTTCCACCTTGAGACGTCACTACTTCCCACAGCGGACCGGGAAAGCTGCTTGCCAGAGGCGCCCCCGGAGCTACAGCCTGTGCGCGTGCGCCGGCCGAGTGCGCAGCCAGCACCAGCACCAGAGAGGAAGCAACAGAACTTAGGGATCGTGATCTATTCTTGTTCATCTTCGTTACTCCCGCGGAGCGTTCAAGCCTGTGCCGGCCCGGACTTCAGTCCGGGGAGAACCAGCTTCGCCTGCTGTACCCACCATCCGCCGTTGCGCGTTCTGCAACCATTGCCATTGCTGTGCATTACCGAAGTAAAGGGATTCGCAAGAAACGGATTGCAGAAGCTCTCGCAATATGAAGGAGCAGTTTTCCTCACTGTTGCACATCGAACCAGTTCACTGACATCACCACGGGAACAGCTTTCGCTGGATTCTCGTTGTAGTTGCTGGCGTAGGGACCGATCGCGGTCGAACGACTGAGGTAAGTGAAGCTAGCCGCTTGCGCCCAGCTAACTCCATCGACCGAGTACAGGGCAACATAGCCACTTCCCGTCCTGCTTAGCCGTAAGTACATCGGATTCTGATACTGACTAAAGTCGGTATCTTCGAGCTGCGTGGTCGCCACCCCGCCGACGACCGTATGGACACTCAGCCCGACGTTGTTTCCGTCCGTAGTCAAGGCAAAGGTGACAAAATCTTCGTTGTCGGCCAGCACCATGAGACCCTGGTTGGTATCCGCATCTGCGGCGAAGAGCGGAGAATCGATTTTGATCGATACATCGAAATCCTGATTGCCGATCTCCTGCACCACCCGGACAGCCTGATTCGACCCCTGCAGGGGGTCGTGGTTGGCTCCGCCCGGAACACCCAGAAACAGATGGGAATTGGAAATCGACGCCGACCCGCCGATCGGGGTCACCACTCTCCAGAACGGCCCGGCAAATCCATCCGGCTGCGCCTGGCCCGGCCCTGCGGGGACAGGACCCGCCGCTACTGGAGCCGCGGTCATGGGACTGGGGGCAGGGGTAGCCGGCGCGATGGCGGCAGCGGCCGGAGGCGCGCTGATCGTCACCGTCCAGGCGGAAGCCTTGAGATTGCCAACCACCGCCTCTACGTTGACCGAACCCACCCCCATCGCCGTAACATGGCCGCCGCTACTCACCTTGGCCAGGGCATGATCGCTGGTGTTCCAGCCAGTCACTGCGTTTCCTTCCTCATCGGGTAGAAGACTCACCGTGCCATCCGAGTAAGCTCCATACGCGCTGAACTGCAGCGTGCCGCCTTTGGCCATGGTGTTCTTATAGGCGTGCAGATATGCGCTTACCAAGGTTCGTCCCTGGGCAGCAACCAGCAGTGTGGTGACGCTACTAGGCACGTAGCCGAAGGAAGGAAACACGATGCCCTGGTTGGCGCCCTGGCCCCAGGAGGCGATCGTCTTAATCGTCGTCCCAGCGCCAACCTTAAACGGGCCTGCGTACACTTGTGACGTCCCGGAAGCGCCGCCAGGGGGGAAGATACCGGGCGCGCTGCCATCCGTAGTGTAGAAGAGAGAAAGTGCATGATTGGTATCGCTATCACGCAAGGTAATGGTCGATCCCGTGGCAGAGGAAGCCGCGGAGATAGCGGGAGCGGCCGTCGCTATCGTCGTACTGGTCTGAACCACGGTGTTAGGACTTATGATCAGCCCGGCATTCGAGGTGGAAGCATTGTCTTCATAAGTCACCGCATTACTTAGGTCGTTCGCCGACTGTCCCCAGACATCTGTACCCGAGAAGTAGTTGTTGCTGATATTCGCATTGGTGAACGCTTCCCCGACGCTGATGTTCCAGCCCGTACACCCCCAGCCGGCGGCGCACTTGTCGGCACCGTTTCCTCCTTGAAACAGGTTGTACGTAGCGACGCTCCCCGCGCCCCATAGCTCCAACCCGATCCCGTAGTGGCCGCCCTGACCGGTGAGGGTGACTGGCACGTTGCCGATGAATACGTCATCCGTCACTAAATGTGTAGGGGAGACGGACGGGGTGTATTCCGGCACCGATAATTCAAACGTGTTGTAGCTTGGGTTATAGGGCTGATAAAATGCATTATGACTATAGTTACCAATGCCATTGGTATCCTGTTGGGTCTCGATTAATATGCGCGAGTTACCCTGCATATTGTTATTCTCGACATCGGCATTGAGGCTTGAGATACCGAGTGAGGATTGCACGGAGAGTTTTAGTCCCTCTTCGGTAAGATTAACCGTGTTATTTGACCACACCAGGTAGTTGTTATATCCGTTGACCCAGGTAGCGCTGCAGCCCCCACCCGAGTCCGGATAGGCTACCGAGCGAATGGCAGCACAATTGTTGAAAAACGTATTCCACACAACCGAGATGTGCTGTACCCCTGTGGCTGCGCTGAAGCCCGAATTCTGGCCGTCGAGGTAGATATTTGCCTGCGAGCTGCTGCCCCCCGCCGGAGGGTCGTTATTATCGAACGCGTTTTGCTGGATGGTAATACCGGACGCCGGGTAGTACACCAGGATTCCGCCTTGTGTACCACTGAAGCGCAGGTACTCAATCGTGCATCCCTGGCTGCCGGTGAGGGAGGTACCGTTGCTGTCCGTAGACAGGGCATAATTATTTGTCACTGTGCTGGTCAGAACGGCCGTCGGTAGGTTGCTCCGGGTTACCACACCCACATTGGCGCCGGTATAGATTGTGCCATCGGAGCACGGCAGAGTGACTGTTGCCGCAAGGCTGTAGGAGCCGGCCGAAAATAGCACAGTATTGCCGGAGCCAGCCGCGGCCATATTGACAATTGCCTGAATAGTAGCTGCATTGGAGCCTGCCTTTACAGTATAGGTAGTGGCCAGCGTTGGTACACTCACGCCAAGGGCAAGAACTGCCAACATCTTCTTCACGACAACCCTCCGCGAGCAGCTAGTAGGGTCAATATCCTGCCGCTCCCTCATGCGAGCAATTACCTTTGGTGTGCATTACGGTTGTAATGACAATCAAGAGTGAGTGACTTGTTATTCTGCCCGCAGCGTAGTCGAGGGACCCGCGATTTTCTCATCCAGTAACGACTCCAACTTGAGCCGCCCCTCTTACCTTGTCATCCCGACCGGAGCGTACCCGGATTTCCTACTTCGCGCTGTTAGCGACGACCACGTGTGCGGCTCTCCGTAAAGAGAGCCGCATGCAGATCATCAAAGCCACGGGTCTTGACAGGAAATCCGGGGGAGCGAAGTGGAGGGATCTGCAGTGCACCCTGCGGCCTCATCGAATCGACCGCAACACCCAGGTCTCAAAAGCGAAACCTGGGTCACCCACTCAAAGTTTGGTGGATGCAGCTGGTTTTTCCACAGAGTGGAGTTCCGGTCACTTTTCAAGCCGCCCCCATCCCGCAAAAAGAACGAGAGTTGCTTCCCCGTATGCTATGTTTGCCTCCCGGAGGCAAAATCATGCGCACAGCCGCAGAAGTGATCAAGGGATGGTTCTACCTGCTGGCATTAGTCACAGGCGGTAACTACGTGCGCAAGGCTAGACTGCATCGTGTGGGAAAAGGAGCAAAGATTCTGCCCACCGTGTTCTTCAAATACCCTGAGATGATCCAGATCGGCGACAACTCCTTCATCAACCATCTTTGTTCTGTATGGGCCTCCCCCGGGGGCCCGATCACCATCGGAAGCAACGTACTGCTAGGCCCCTGCGCGTCGATCATTTCCTCCAATCACGGAGTCGCTCGTGGTCAATTGATTCGCAATCAGCCCGGAAACGACGCAGCGATCAGCATCGGCGATGACGTATGGCTCGGCGCCAACGTAGTCGTAACTGCAGGAGTTTCTATTGGCGACGGCGCCGTCGTAGGCGCAGGAGCCGTCGTTACCACCGATCTGCCCCCTATGTCGATCTGCGCCGGCGTGCCCGCGAGAGTCATTGGCTATCGTCCGTAAGACCCCGTGAGAATAAATTAATCTTGCTCTCGGCTTTCGTTTAATCCCCGCGCTCTACTGTTGCGCCATACAAGCGGGGCTCATGAAAACTCCTGGTGTGGCCATAGTAGTCGCGTCCGCATTGCTCTCTATCGCCACCATGGCGCAACGTTTGTCGTCCCCACTCCCTGGGTCAGCTTTCCCTGCAACTCCTGTTTCCCTCGGAGGCGCCAACCTGCCCTATCAGTTGATTGGCGCCTCCGACCTTGTTCACCTGACTGTCTACGACTCTCCGGAACTAACCCAGTCGTTCCGCATCGACCAGCAAGGAAACCTGAACTTGCCGCTCCTGCGAGCCCCCTTACACGCCGAAGGGCTCATGCCGGACGCCCTGCGAGACGAAATCGCAGCCGCCCTGAGAGCGCAACATCTGCTGGTAAACCCAGTGGTCGATGTCTCCGTCGTTGAATACCGCAGCCGCGATGTCACCATTGCCGGCGCCGTCAAAGCACCCACCATCATTCAGGAGGTTGGGGACTTGCGCTTGTTAGGTGCGCTCAGCCAGGCAGGCGGCCTGCTGCCCGAAGCCGGCCCGGAGATCATCGTAGAGCAGGCCGGCGGCAGCTTGCAGCGTCTGTCTGTGCGTGAAATATTCGATGGATTCCATCCCCAACTGAATGTCCGTATACTCGCCGGCGCGCAAATTCGGGTGCCGGCATGCGATGAGGTATTCGTGGTAGGAAACGTCAAACGGCCGGGAGCTTTCCCTTTCCGAAGCCTCGAGGACACCACCGTGCTGCAGCTACTGGCACTCAGCGGAGGCCTTGATTCCTTCAGCCGTAGCAAAGCCTACATCTATCGCCAGCAAGAGGGTAGCGCGCAAAAGACGGAGATAGAAATCCCCCTGCGACGCATTCTCGATCGCAAGGCAGTCGATGTAAGGCTCATTGCCAACGACATTCTCTACGTGCCGACCAATGGGAAGCTGAAGACCAGCGCAAGCGTAGTGAACCATGTCACCGGGATTGGCAATACCGCCGTTTCAGCCGCCATCTGGGCGCACTAAGTCGACCAGGCACCCACCTGCCGGGTTCACAACCTAATGCTATGGCTAGAACGGAGCCAATTGGATGCCCGGTTTCCTTGCTGTCCCCAAGCCGCACAGGCTGAGCGACCCCGCTGAATCTCAGCGCCCGCTCACCTTCTACGCGGCCATCCTGCGCCGGCATTTGTTTACCATCACGCTGCTCAGCATCGTGCTGACTGCCCTGGTCGTGCTCGGGTGTTCCCTGTTGCCCCCCATCCATACCGGCACTGCAATCATTGCCGTTGACCGGCAGGCTTCGCCGGAGACCGTCGGAGACAACCGTCTCCTGTCCACCGGCGATGACCAGTTCATGGCCACGCAGCAGGGTCTGCTGCAGGCTGACATTATCCTGCGGCCGGTAGCGGAGCGATACGACCTGCTCCAGCGAGAGCACCAATTTCGCCGCTACTTCTTCTGGCACTACTCGCCGCAAACCAAGAATGCGATCAGGAATGCACCCATCGTACTGAAACATCTCAAAATTGAGCGCGAGCCTAACACCTACTTACTTACCATCACCTATCGCGATCACCTGCCCCAGTTAGCGGCAGACGTTGCCAACGGAATTGCTGATTCCTACCTGCGGAACATTTTCGACACCCGGGTCAAGGAAGCTGGACGCCTCACCTCTTCGATGGAGCAGCAACTGATCGATCTGAAAGAAAAAATGGAGTCCACTCACCGCGCTCTGATGGTCTATCAACGCAACCTTGGGACCGCCGATCCGGAGCAGAAGACCAGCGTGTTGGTGGCCAGGCTACAGGCACTCAATACGGAAAGCAGCGCGGCGCAAGCGGATCGCATCGCCAAGGAGGCCGTCTATCGCGAAGCCAGGGATGGAACCCTGCCCGAGGTCGAGGTGTCTGGTCAATCGAGCGATCTCACCAAAGACGTAGAGAAGCTGCAGGTAGCCAAGGCGAACCTGGCCCTGGTGGGCGCCACCTACGGAGATCAGCACCCGGAATATAAAAAGGCAGCGGCGCAGGTAGAGGAAGCCCGCCTCGCGCTCGACGAGAGCCGGGGTAATGTGGCCACCCGCATCGGCGTGGAGTACCGCCAAACCCTGGTTCGCGAGCGGATGCTTTCCGAGGCGGTCCGCGAAACCAAACAGCAGGTCGACGACCTGACCTCGCAGTCCTTTGATTACCTGCAACTGAAGCACGAAGCCGAGACAGCAGAAAAAGTCTACGAAGATTTGTTCGCCAAAATTAAGCAATCGGGCATCAATTCCGAATTGCAAAACAACATCGTCCGCCTGGCAGATTCCGCCCGTCCTGCAGCCAAGCCGATCTTTCCCAATTGGTTGACCATTGTGGGCCTGTCCATGGCCTTCTTTGTCTTTGCCTTTTCCGCCTATGTGATTTGGGTGGAACTGACGGACGTGACGGCAAAAGAACCCGAGGCCGTGGAAGCGGCGCTGGGCGTGCCGGTAGTCTGCTCCCTGCCCAAAGTCTCTGACATGCAGCTTCGCCTCGCTTTAGGACCGGACGGCATGCGCATCGCAGGCAGCCGGTGGCGCGGCCTGCAGGGTGGCTTTTTCGATGAGGGTGTTCGCCACCTCCGGGGATATCTCATGCTCTCTGAGCAGTCGAACGTGCCCAAGAGCGTATTGATCACCAGCGCTTTGCCCGGCGAAGGAAAGTCCACGCTGGCGCTTTCGCTCGCCATGGCTCACGCCGAACAAGGCAAACGCACCCTGCTGATCGATGCTGACCTGCGTCAACCCGCAATCGAGAGACTCGTGCGCCTGGATCCCGACGCCGGCTTGGCAGAAGTGCTTGCTCACAGGAGCCACTGGAGTTCGGCCACCCGCTCCGTGCCAGGCCGGCCAAACCTTTCCGTCTTAGGCTCCGGTCTACCCTTGCCCCTCGCCTTAGTGCTGATTGGCCCGCAGATGCGGGGAATTCTGAACCAGGCAGTCCTGGACTTTGATCTAGTTGTTGTCGATTCCCCTCCGCTGCTGGGCTGCGCGGAGACACTCGAACTGGCCGCGGCGGCCGACCTCGCTGTGCTGGCTGTACGCAGCGGACAAACTCCCATGAAATCCCTTGCTACTGCCGTAGAGACTCTTCGCCGGGTCAACGTACCCATCGCCGGAATTGTTCTCAATGAATCGGCCATAGCCACCGACGCCACCCACAAAGCCTATGCCCGGTACTACACCACCATAGGCAGCGCTTAGTCCCGCAAACAAGGTTGGCGAGAGTTGTTGGAATAGGGCTTTTGAGACTGCGGAAAAATTCGGGACCGGGCATGAAAGACGTACTTTCAGGGGCTAAAGCCCGACGTATTCGCAATAATTTACGGCCCGGGCTAAAGAGGGTGCGTGAGAATTCGGTTCTGGAAGGGCACGGCTTCAGCCGTGCCGTAATTTATCAGGAGTTCCCGGGCTTTAGCCCGGCATCTTTTTGTCAGCGCACAAGAGAATTTAGAGGATAGAAAAAACGTACCTCAGCGGCTAAAGCCGGGTAGGGCCAGGTTATTTACGGCACGGTTGAAGCCGTGCCCTGATACAAAACAGGGTTTTTCTGCAGCCTGATTGAAAACAGGTCCGGTTTTAGCCGCTGAGGACCGCTTTCTATTCGCAACAGCGACTTTTTCAGCAGGCCCGTAAAAGCCCGTACATCAGCGCTCGAGTATTGACGGGTTTTACAGGCTGCGGAAAAACTCAGTTTTGTATCAGGGCACGACTTTAGTCGGGCCGTAACTGCTTGAAATATTCCCGGGCTTTAGCCCCTGAGGGCTGCTTTTTCGAGTCGGAACGACCAGCGTTGACTACACCAGGGAGAGCACAGAATGACCCTGCCGGTTACGATCGCACTGCTGGCTTTGTGGAGTCTGGCCATGTACCGTTACGGGCGCTCCATCCTGTTCCCCCCTGCATCCCTGGGCGCCGTTTGGACCCTGACACTGCTGGCCATCTGGCTATGCGGAGACATCTATTACCCCCTGACCACCAGAGCCCATGAAATCGTGTTGGCCGGTGTCCTGGCCTTCTCTATCGGCGGAATCTGCGCCGTGGTAGCTCCATTATGGAAATGGAGATCACTCACCACGGTTTCCCCCAGGCGGCGTATACAAGTCGACCGATGGCTGACCGCCGCAGGCGTACTTTTCCTCCTCAACATCCCCTTCTGCTACCTATATTTCAAAAACCTGAGCGCAACCATTGCCCCGCGCCAAAGCCTGTGGAGACAGATTCGCATCGCGTCCAGTAAGGCCAACATCTCGGGCCAAGGCAATCTTCCGCTCGAGTCATTCATCCTGCCCTTCCTGACCATCGTTGCTCTCATCGCGGTGTATGAATACGCCGACACCGGCAGACGCGCGCTCCGCACGCTCCTGCTCGTCCTGCTGGCGATCGGGTATCAGTTACTCAATGGAGCCCGCTCCGAAGTGCTGCTTCTATTAGTCAGCTCCATCGTCATCCTCTGGCTCAGCAAAGGTGCCGCACCCACCAGACTGCTGGCCATCATGGGCCTGGCGTTTCTTCTCGTCTTCTCCGCCGGCCAGATTTCCATGAGCAAATATGGCGCTACTGCGGGCGCCTCCCTGGCTGACAACCTCCCCCATCTTGCTGAAGGCTTTGGCACCTACTGGCTTGGCGGCATCATCGCCTTCGACCGAAACCGGCAGAATCCGGAGTTACGCTACGGCTGGGATCTGGGGAAGTTCGCCAAGCGCATTGCCAATCGATTCGGCGCACGCTACTCCGAGCGCGACCGCAATCTCGAATACACCAAAATCTCTCCCACCCAGATCACCAACGTCTACACCGCCTTCCTTCCCTACTACATGGATCATGGCGGCATGCGCGGGGCCATCGGGCTGATGTTCCTGGTGGGCTTTCTCAGCACTTATGTTTACCGTTGCGCGATCCATGGCAGTTGCTGGGCGGTATTTACCCTCGGCGCTTTCGTCTATGCCACCGTCATGACCGTCTTCTCCGAAGAGTATTTCGCCCAGGTCATGTTCTGGGTCAAGGCCGCCGTAGTCTCTACCCTGGTTTATTTCACTCCCAACCTCACCCAGGGCCTGCGTCGCCGCGGGCCACCAAATGGAGCGCCGGAGCCGCAACCATGAGAGTCGCAGCCTACACCGGCGGGGTGATGGTGCCCAGCGCCCGGGCACGGGTGCGGCAATACATTAGACCCCTCAGTGCCTTGGGTATTGATGTACGCGAATATCCCCTGCCCTGGGGCAACATACTGCCGCGGCAGATCGCCCTCCGCCCGCTGTGGATGGCGGCCACCGCCGCCTCGCGTGCCGCCGCTCTCACCAGTTCCTGGAAGACCGACGTAACCTGGATATCCCGTCAGTTGCTGCCTGCCTTCGCACCCCTCCAGGCCATGGCAAAGCGGCCCATGATCCTGGACATCGATGACGCTGTTTGGCTCAATACCGGCGGCCATCGCGCGCGCGATCTGGCCCGGGCCAGCGACCTGGTGGTGTGCGGCAACAGTTTCCTGGCCCACCAGTTTTCCCGCTGGAACACCAACATCACCGTCATCCCCACCGCGGTCAACACTTTCTGGTACCGGCCGCGCCGGGCCCCGGCCGGAGAGAGTGTCGAGCACCCGGCTACCCTGCTCCTGGGTTGGACCGGCACCAGCGGCAACTTCCCCTTCCTGTATGCGATCGAGCGGGCACTGATGCGGGTCCTCCAGCACTGCCCCCACGCCAAACTGCTGGTGGTCGCCGATCGGCCGCCCCAATTTAAGCTGCTGCCCGAATCTCGGGTGGAGTTTGAACGCTGGACTCCGCGCACCGAGCAAGCCGCCTTCGCCCGCATGGCCATCGGCTTGATGCCCCTGGCTGACACCGACTGGTGCAACGGCAAGTGCAGTTACAAAATGCTTTGCTACATGTCCGCCGGCCTCCCGGTCGTGGTGACCGCTGCGGGAATGAATCGCGAGGTCCTTGCCCTGGGCGCCGTCGGCTTCAGCGCCGGCTGCGAAGCCGAGTGGATCGACGCGCTCACTGCCTTGCTTGAGGACGCCAACCTGCGCCGCCGCATGGGCGCTGCCGGGCGCGCTGTGATCGAGGAGCGCTTTAGCCTGCAACGGTTGGCGCAGCAATATGCGGCCGTTTTCCAGTCCCTGGGCGGGGAATTGCCGCGGGGTCGCCCCATCCCGACCCCATAGTCGAAGACTGAATGACGGACCCAATGGCCGACCCCATCATCACCATCGCCATGCCCTTCTACAACAGCGCGGCCACCCTGGAGCTGTCCATTCGCTCTCTCCTGAACCAGAGCTATGGCGACTTCGAGCTCTTGCTCTGCGACGACGGCTCGGACGATCGTGGTCTGGCCATCGCGCGCAGCTTCGATGACCCGCGGGTGATCTGCTGGAGTGACGGGCGGCGGCTCAGGCTCGCGGCACGCTTGAATGAGTGCATCGACCGGGCGCGGGGCATCTACCTGGCCAGAATGGATGCCGACGATATTGCTTATCCGCATCGGCTCGCCCGACAACTGGCTTTCCTCCGCAGCCATCCCGAGGTGGACCTGTGCAGTGCCGGAGCCCTGGTCTTCGGCAAACAAGGGCGGCCGCTCTGGCGCTTCAGCCCGGCTCAGGAACATGCCGCCATTACCCGCTCGCCTTTCCGCGGTTTCCCCTTGTGGCACCCGCTATGGATGGGGCGCATCGAGTGGTTTCGCCGCTGGCGCTACGAAGAGAGCGCCTGGTTGGCCCAGGATCAGGAGCTGCTGTTGCGCAGCTACCACCAGAGCCGATTCGCCAATCTTCCCCAGGTTCTGTTGGGCTACCGGCGCGAGCGAGTCACCCTCAAGAAGCTCTTCCGTTACAAATTGCTGCACATCCAGTACGTCTGCCAGCAGCCCGGCGCCGCTCCGGGCAGTTGGCAGAAGATTCAGCTCCTGCTGATCACGGCGGCCAGGTTTGCGGCCAACTGCGTCGCTCTGTTCGGAGGGATTGAACACCGCTTCGGGCACCAGGCCGCCAAGGCGCCCACTGCGCCAGAGCTGGCGCAGTGGCACGTGGTCTGGAATGTGCTCTCCGCATGGTATGGGCGGCCGAGCAACGAGAACTTCCTCCCCTCCCAGCTGTTAGCGAGCACAGAAGACAAGCAGGGCCGCGCATGAAAATTGTCCACGTGCTCACCCGTGGAGACGTTCTCGGCGGCGCGCAGACGCACGTGCGCGAGCTCTCCCTTGAGCTGCGCAGGCTGGGCCATGAGGTTACCGTGATCACCGGAGCACCCGGCATTTTCACCGACCAGCTTCGCCACGCGGGAATCCCCTGGCGAGAGGCCAGGAGTCTTGTCCGTCCGCTGCGGCCACATCTTGATGTCGCCGCTCTGGTCCAGCTATGGCGTGCCCTGGATGAGCTGAAACCTGATCTGGTGTGCGCCCACACAGCCAAGGCTGGCTCACTGGGACGTGCGGCTGCGCGCCTTCATCACCTTCCCAGTGTTTTTACTCCCCATGGATGGTCCATGCTCGATCGCACCTCGATGCAACCGAATCCGCTCTGCTGCTGGGCAGAATCGCTGGCTGCACGGCTGGGCACGCGGGTCATCAACGTATGCGAGTTTGAACGGCAGTACGCCCAGCGACTCGGAGTATGCCCGCCAGCTACCTTGGATGTGGTCCTCAACGGGATTGCCGAGACCGCGCAGGTGAGGCTAAGGCCGATCGATGCTCAACCGCCGGTGATGGTGATGGTGGCGCGTTTCGCCTCGCAGAAAGATCACAGCACTTTAATCTCGGCGCTTTCCGGTTTGCTCGGCATGAAGTGGAGTTTGCTGCTGGTAGGCGCAGGCGAACTGGAGCCGCGTGTGGCCGCTCAAGTCAGGGCCCTTGGTCTGAGCAACCGGGTGCGCATCCTGCCCCCGGAAACGAACGTGGACTGTTTGCTCATGGAAGCGCAGATCTTTGTTCTCTCCACCCACTTCGAGGCTTTACCCATCAGCATCCTCGAGGCCATGCGCGCCGGCTTACCGGTCGTAGCTACCGACGTGGGTGGAATTCACGAGTCGGTGCGCAACGAAGAGACCGGTCTGCTGGCGCCTCCCGGAGATGTCGAGGGCTTGAGGTACGCGCTGGCTCGCATGATCAGTGCGCCCGCATTGCGGGTCACATTCGGCAGCGCGGGGCGGCGCCTTTGGAGCAAACAGTTTACCGCCCGCGCCATGGCCGCGCGCACGGTCGAGGTTTACCAGCGCGCTACCCAGGGAAAGAACCAACGACTTGCCTGATGGCAAGTTAAGTGCAATGAACGCGCTATTGATTCTATCCCCGCACCAGTCGCCGTGTGGGATACCACGGGCCTCCCCCTCAAGCCTTTCGCGGGTCCCACAGCTCTACACCGGTGCCCCACGTTCGCACCAGCGTACGTGGGACGAAAAAGATGGGCGAAGCCCACCACAGCTTTGTATCCAAGAGCGGATTTGTTCATTGCATTCGATGATTTGCAAAGCCCTCAATTAATTTCCTGCACCTTAACGATGAAGTATTGGAACGTAGCGCCCTTAGCCAGCACCAACTGGTGAGGGATGTTAGCCGGTATGTGAACGATATCGCCCTTCTTGAGCTTGGTTTCCGTGCCATCCTGTACCGAGTCGCCTCGCACTTCGCCCGGGGCTGTGGTCGAGCTGTTCACCAAATGACCACCAGAAACCAGCGTTGCCTCACCGCCGAGAACAAAATAAAAGTCGGCGAATTTCTCATGCAGCTCGGCCTTTCCGCTCTTACTGCGAAAGGTCAGCATGGTGTAGTCCGAGGCATATTTCTTGAGCGTCTCGGTAGCCAGCCCGGAAGCATCGGCCTTCTGTTCCAGTTTCTTCTCCATCGCCATCAGATCAGCGGGTGAATACTGATCCGGCGTAGGCAAGGCCTCCTGTCCCAGGGACGAGTGCCCAAGCATGGCCATAGTCATTAAGACAATCACAGTTACCTTCATTTGCGAAACACTCCTTCTTTCTATGCTCTCGCTGCCGTCCGCGTGCGAGCGATGATGTCGAGATACGCACGTGCCGCGATGGTGATGACTTCAGGCTTGCCTTCTGCCAGGGCGGAGAGGTTGACCAGATCCGCGCCCACGCCAAGGGCCGATGCACCGGCCTGGAGAAAACTGGCCGCGGTCTCCAGCGTAACCCCACCCGTCGGCACCAAACGCAGAAACGGAAACGGAGCCTTGAGCGACTTCAGGTAGCTGGCCCCTCCCATAGCTGAGCAAGGAAACACCTTTACGAAGTCGGCGCCGGCCTGCCATGCAGTGATCACCTCGGTAGGTGTCAGCGCGCCGGGAAGGGACACCTTGCCCCGCGCCTTCGTTTCCTGAATCACGTCCATATGCAGGCTCGGGCTGACCACGAACTCCGCACCCGCTTCGATGGTGTCGGCACATTCTTTTCTATCCGTAACCGTACCTGACCCCAATAGCAGCCGGTTGCCGTAGATACGTTTCAGTTCCCGCAATACGTCGATCGCACCGGGAACGGTCATGGTCACTTCCATGACCGTGATGCCGCCGGCAACCATCGCCTCCACCACGCCAATCGCTTCCTTGGCCGATCGGGCCCTGAGAACAGGGATAATCCCCGCTGCCTCAAGCTGTTGTTTCACTTCCTCAGACATTCTCGTCTTCCTTTAAAAATTCGCGAGTAGAGCACAGGAATCAACGCGCAATGCGCGCTGAGCCCCCCAGCATCACCCGCTCCACTTCTGCGCGAGAAGCCGTACTGGTATCTCCTGGAGTGGTCATCGCAAGAGCGCCATGCGCCACCCCGCAAGCCACTGCCCAAGCCGCCGGCTTCCCCATAAGCATGCCGAAGATCAACCCGGAAGCGAACGAGTCTCCGCCGCCTACCCGATCCATGATGTCAATCTCCCGCTGCGGCACATACAAAATCTCATCCTTGTAAATCGCCATCGCGCCCCAGGCATTGCGCGAAGCAGTTTGCGCGCTACGCAGGGTAGTCGCCACCAGCTTCAGATTCCCATAGCCAGCGGCGACCTCGCGCAGCATCTTCTCGTAGCTGGCGACCGGCAATTCGTCGAAGTCTTCCTTCACCCCTTCGAGCTTGATGCCCAACATGGCGGAAAAGTCCTCTTCATTCCCGAACAGAACGTCGAGCTTCTTCACCAACTCTCGATTCACCTCTTGCGCCTTGCGCTTACCCCCAATCGATTTCCAAAGAGAATCGCGGTAATTCAAATCAAAAGAAGTGACCGTCCCATACGCACGCGCCTTATCCAGCGCCTCCACCGCAACCTCGGGGGTCGAGGGCGAGAGCGCCGCGAAGATACCTCCGGTATGCAGCCACCGAGCCCCGTTGGGCGGCCCCAGAATCGCCTCCCAATCAAAATCGCCCAACTTCGCCTGGGAGATGGCCGTGTTGCCCCGGTCGGAGCAGCCGACGGCGGCCCGCACTCCAAAACCGCGTTCGGTAAAGTTGAGACCGTTGCGCACCGTCCGGCCGATGCCATCGTAAGGAACCCAGCGAACCAACGAAGTATCCACGCCCCCTTGCAGGATCAGATCTTCCACCAGCCTGCCGATCGGGTTATCGGCGAACGCAGTGACAATCGCGCTGCGCATGCCAAAGCAGCGGCGCAGTCCGCGGGCCACGTTATATTCGCCTCCACCTTCCCAGGCTTGAAACTGCCGCACGGTGTGGATTCTGCCTTCACCCGGATCGAGACGCAGCATCACCTCGCCTAAACTTACGCAGTCCCACCGGCTGCTCTCTGCGCCCTTGATCGCTAACTCTTCCATGGTCCCTTCCTCTTAGCGTAACCAGCCGAACCAGCGGGCATTTTTGCTTCCCGCTACTCTTTTGTCAAGTTGGCATCAGCTGATTTTAATCAGCCCTTCGTCTGCCAATTGCGTGAGCAGGTGAAGCACATCGCGTTCGATCACCCCGGGAGGGGCCTCGTAGCGAGCACTCAACTCTTCGATCAGATCCTCTACCCGCAACGGTGAGGCCAGCTTGCTCCATATCTCGCTGCCGATCTCGCCCAGTCCGTAACAGCGACTGCGCTCCAGGCTCATGAGCACCGTCTCTCCCGCCACATCCGCAGCCACCGGATTGGGCAGGTGACAAACGATCGAGCCAAGATTCAACTTCGTCATCTTCCCACTATATCCGCAGAGCAATCGCGAACACTCTTTCCGCCTCTATCCCCGCCACTCACTAAGAAGATGAACATGCGGTGGAAGAGGGAGTGGGTGGCCCAGGCAAAGCCTCGAGGCTTGTTTTCTTGCAGACCTCGCGGCCGTTCCCCTCTTGCCAATCTCCGCGGAACGCTGGCTCTGCTATCGTTTGAGGCATGCCGGTCCCCCGCAGCGAATCCACTGCCACTCCTCACCGGCAGAGGACTCTCACCGCACTTTCCGCCGCTCAGCTAGCGGCCTCCAAACGCCCCTTTCTGCAATACCTCTCCAGCCTCATCCAAACCGCGCGCTGGCAGCTCTTCGCCGCCGTGCTCATCATGACCTTCACCTCGCTGACCGAAGGCCTGGGTGTAGCCCTACTCTTCCCCATCCTGCAGGTAGCCGGTTTCAACCTCGCCAACCAGGGCCACGTCGGCCATTACACCGGCGAGGTACGCGACCTGCTGGTCCGCAGCGGACTACGGCCCTCCCTGTGGCTGGCCACCCTGTTGCTGATTTTCATGCTCCTGATGGCCTTGCGATCGCTCTTCAGCCGGATACAATCGGTGCTCACCTTTCGCACTGCGCTCGGCTACGAGCTGGCCTTGAGCAGACGCCTCTACCAAGCCATCATCAATGCCGATTGGCTGTTCCTGGTGCGTCGCCGCTCCTCCGACTTTACTCACGCCCTCACCGCCGAGCTGGCCCGGGTGGAGACCTGCACTTACCTGCTGATCGGCGCCTTGGCGAACGCCATCCTCGCCCTGGTTTACATCGCCATTGCCCTCAAGCTCTCCGCCGGCATGACCTTGCTCGTGTTGGCCACCGGAGCAGTTCTCCTGCTCCTATCCCGCCGCTGGATGCGCGCTGTCCACCAGGGCGGGTCTGCCGTCTCCGAGAGCGTGAGCGAGGTCTACTCCGCAGCCACCGAGCACCTGCAGAATCTCAAAGCGATGAAGTTCTACGACGCACAAACCAGCGATCTGGAAATGTTCTCGTCGCTCCAGTCCTCCGCCTTGCGGCAGAGTCTGAGCAACACCCGCAGCCAGGCAGCGGCAGCGTTCTGGTTCGAAGCCGGTTCCCTCATCGTGCTGGGCGGGATCATCTTCGCATCGCTGCAGATTCTCAACGTTGCTCCAGCTTCCATCCTTCTGTTGCTGGCCGTGTTTACCCGCCTTTTCCCCCGCCTGGCGGCAGGGCAAGGCCAATTGCAGGCATTCCTTACCGAGCTCCCCGCCTTTGAAAACCTGATGACGATTTATCGCGAGTGCGTGGCCAACGCGGAAGTTCCGGCCGCAGCCGGGCCCGGCCCCGCACCCAGCCTCGAACCGAGCATTAGTCCGGCGCATGAGATCCGCCTGGAGCACGTCACCTTCCGCTACGAACCAGACCGGCCCCTGGTGTTGGACGATTTATCGTTGGCCATCGCCGCCGGCAGAGTCACCGCCATCGTCGGCTCCTCGGGCGCGGGCAAGAGCACCATAGCCGACCTGGTCAACGGCCTGCTCTCTCCCATCACTGGCCAGGTTCTCATCGATGGCGTGGAACTTACCCCGCAAACAGCCAGGGCGTGGCGCCGCCACGTGGGTTACGTAGCCCAGGACACGGTGCTCTTCCACGACACGGTGCGCAACAACCTGCGCTGGGCGAACCCCGATGCCTCAGAAAAAGAGATGAGAGAGAGTCTGGGCTTGGCCGCCGCCGAGTTCGTCTTTGAATTACCGCAGGGGCTGGATACCACCGTAGGCGATCGCGGCATGCTCCTCTCCCACGGCCAACGCCAACGCATCGCGCTGGCTCGCGCCCTGCTGCGTAAACCGGGCCTGCTCATCCTGGATGAGGCCACCAGCAGCCTCGACTTCGACAACGAAAAGCGGATTCTCGACGCCATCGAGCGCCTGCAAGGTCGCGCCACGGTGTTGCTGATCGCCCACCGCGTCTCCGCCATCCAGCGTGCAGAAATCATTTACGTCATAGAAAACGGCCGGGTCGCGGAATCGGGCGACTGGCAGAGCCTCAGCAACCAGCCCTCGAATCGGGTCGGCTCCCTTTTCCGGCTGCAGGACGCGCTGGCCTAACTACAGCCTGCTTCGCCGCGGCGACATAATTGGTTAGGATCAGAGCGGCTTTACAGGGCACGACTTCAGTCGGACCAAAAACAATTGAGAATACGTCGGGCTTTAGAGGGTGGGTGAGTACCGGTTCTGGAAGGGCACGGGTTCAGCCGTGCCGTAAATACCATGGCCCTCCCCGGCTTTAGCCGCTGAGGTACGTTTTTTCTATCCTTTAAATTCTCGTGTGCGCTGATAAAGAGATGCCCTCAGGGGCTTTACAAGCTGCGGAAAAACCCAAGTTCTTTGAAGGGTGCGGCCTTTAGGCCGCACGTAACCAATCTAGAATCAGTCCGGCTTTAGCCGCTGAGGGCTACGCTTTCGCTCGAAACCGACTTTTTCCGCAGCCTGTAAAACCCCTGCCTCTCTTGCCCGCTCTCGAATTTCTCACGCAGACTCTTTAGCCCCCGAGGTACGTCTTTCCTGCCCGATCCCGACTTTTTCCGAAGCCCTACTTGGGATCGCACCATCCCCCAAACGGCTGAATCAGTTGGTCTGCTTCCGTGGGACCCCAGGTGCCAGGCTGATACTGGTTCACGTTCGGCTGGTCCAGGATCGGGTCTATGATGCGCCACGCTTCCTCGACATAGTCCTCGCGCGCGAACCAGGTCTGGTTACCCGCCATCGCGTCCCCCAGCAGTTCCTCGTAGGGCAACATGGTGTCCTCGCCACATTCCTGATCGGCAATCAGTTCAATGGAGCACCCCCGCAACTGGTCCCCAGCGGTTTTGATCGAGGCCCCGATGGCAATCACCGGATCGCCGCTGATGCGAAAGCGTACATAGTTCTGCGGCGGAGCCTCTGCCGCGAAAATCGCACACGGACGGCGCAACTTGGCGATCACTTCCGTCTCTGTCTTCGGCAACGATTTACCCGCGCGGATAAAGAAAGGAATCCCTCGCCAGCGCCAGGAATTAATCGTCAGCCGCAGAGCCACAAAGGTCTCGGTTTTCGAATCCGGCTGCACTCCGGGGGTGGCGAGGTATCCGCCATATTGGCCGCGGACTACATCCTCATCCCTCAACGGTTGCACACTCTTTAAGACCTTGACCCGCTCATCGCGCAAGCTTTCAATGCTGAGCGTCGGCGGCGGCTCCATGGCGATGTTGCTGAGCACCTGCAGCAAATGGTTTTGCACCACATCGCGAACCGTTCCTACGGCGTCATAAAAGCTGCCCCGTCCCAATACATTGAATTCCTCCGCCATGGTGATCTGAACGCTCTCCACATAGAGGCTGTTCCAGATCGGTTCCAGGAAGGAATTGGCGAAGCGGAAGAAGATCACATTCTGCACTGTGTTCTTGCCCAAGTAGTGATCGATACGAAAGACGTCTGGTTCAGCAAAAACCTCGTGCACTACTTTGTTCAACGCTAAGGCAGAAGCCAGGTCATGCCCAAAAGGCTTTTCGATTACCACCCGCGCGCCTTCCGACGATCCGGAGGCTTTTAGCTGGTTGAGCACCTCGCCGAACAGGACGGGGGGAATGGCGAGATAGTGTATGGGGTGTTTCGCATCCCCGAGTTCTTTGCGCACGTTGATGAACGTCTGCGGGTCGTTATAGTCCCCGTCCACGTAACGGAGCTTGGAGAGCAGCATGGGAAAGCCGACCGGGTCAGTGCCACCGTGCTTCTCTACGCTGTCCTGCGCCCGCTGCTTGAATTGTTCGAGGTTCCAACCGGCCTTGGCAACGCCGATCACCGGGCCGGCCAGTTTGCCGCGCCTGGCCAGTTTTTGCAGGGAGGGAAAGATCTGCTTGTAGGCGAGATCGCCGGTAGCGCCGAAAAACACCAATGCGTCGGAATACGGCTGGTCGAGGGAGGAGCCTGCTTCTGCCATCTGCTAACTGTAACGCTTTCTCGTGAAAGGAAGCACCCCGCAGCGGGAAACCAAGGCACTTCCCGGACAGAAAACAGAGAGCAGGCCCTGAAAAGTGATTACTAGCTGGTTACTACTGATTTGCACCAGCAAACTCGGAATCCTGTACAGTTTGCCCCAACGGTGATTATCTGCAGATTGCTGTCTTGTTCCTCGGGGGAGGGATCCAGGCTGCCTTCTGGGGAGAATCACCGTTTTACGCTTGCGTGGCTGCTCAAATGACTCTTAACAGCAACAGGATGATCACGATCAAAATAATCAGGCTGATGCCGCCCCCGCCGTAGTAACCCAGTCCGGGTCCCAGGCGATAACCACCGAATCCAAACACCAACAACAAGATAATCAATAGAATCAGCATACTTTCTCCTTTTGCGGCGAGGTCTTTCCGCGTCTTACCCTCAACCAGCGCTTTCGTAAAGGGCGACGGCGCCCGCATTCACGTTTGCCGTGTACCCGCTCTTATTTCACGAAACATTTAACAAGATTCACTCTGTAGGACTTTGGATGTACGGCCACGCTTGAGGAATTGAAAGCCCGGCTAAAATACTCCTGAGACCCCGAACGTCCGGAAGGCAGACTACTGATTTGAAAGCTTTTTCTTTCGCGTTTCTCACTTGCGCCGGCCTCGCCGCCAGCTTCACCCTGGTCCTCGGCGCAGCCGCACAGACCATCGCAGCCGGGTGCTCTCCGGCAATGCAGGCAGACTACCCGAAGGCTGAGATATCCAACCGAGCCGTGCAGGCCGTGCTCTACCTTCCCGATGCAAAGAAGGGCTACTACCGGGCTTCGCGATTCGACTGGTCGGGGGTCATCCCGTGCCTTGCTTATAAAGGACACACTTACTTCGGGGTCTGGTTTTCCCACTACGATCCCATGGTGGCGGACGCGATTACCGGCCCGGTGGAGGAGTTCCGCTCCGCGGACGGCGCCCTGGACTATGACCAGGCGAAGCAGGGTGAGCTGTTCGTCAAGCCTGGCGTCGGGGTGCTGCGCAAGACCATCGATTCCCCTTACAAGTTCATGTACACCTATCCGCTGGTGGATGGTGGCAAGTGGACGGTGCACGCCGGCCGCCGCCAGGTCTCTTTCCGGCAACAGCTCAAGTCGCCCATCGGGATCGCGTATGACTACCGGAAAACCGTCTCCCTCGACCCCCGGGAACCGATTCTTACCCTGCACCATACCCTGAAAAACACCGGCTCGAAGACCATTGATACGCAGGTGTACGACCACGACTTTTTCATGCTGGATGGAGCTCCCAGCGGACCGGGCATAGTGGTCCGCTTTCCCTTCTCTCCCCAGGCCGAAAAATCGCTGGGACCCCAGGCAGCCATCGATGGCAAGCAGATTGTCTATAACCAGGAACTGCAGCCGGGGCAGTTCGTGGAAAGCTATCTGACCGGCTATTCCGACAGTCCTTCCGATTACGACATCGTAACCGAGAATACAACCACCGGTGTGGGCGTAGAGCAAACCGGGGACAACCCGATTTCGCGCTTCAACTACTGGTCCCCGCGCACCACCCAATGCCCCGAAGCCTACCATCACCTGGTGATCGCGCCAGGGCAAACCGCACATTGGGACATTCACTATCGCTTTTTCGCCAAGTGAGGATGAATCGTCATTGGAGTGGGTGGCCCAGGTCTCGCTTTTGAGACCTGGGTGTTCCGGCTAGGACACCTTTGAGTCTGGAGGTTGCAGCGTGATTTTCGACCGTGAAGTGAGGGTAGCGATGGTCACCGGAGCAGGAAGCGGCATTGGCCGGGCGGTCGCGCTGGCGCTCGAATCCGCCGGGTATTCGGTATCGCTGGCTGGCCGGCGGCTGGCGGAGTTGGAACAAACCGCGGCGCTAGCGAATCAGCCAGGGGGCGCCATGTTTCCCGTCGCCACCGACGTTCGCCAGCCCGATTCCGTGCGCGCGCTGTTTCGAGTAACGGTGGAGAAATTCGGCCGCCTGGATGTGCTCTTTAATAATGCCGGGATCAACGCTCCGGCCATTCCGATGGAAGAGTTGAGCTACGAACAATGGTCCGACGTCGTCAACGTAAATCTCACCGGGGCGTTCCTCTGTGCCCAGGAGGCCATCCGGCAGATGAAGTCCCAGCATCCGAAGGGCGGGCGCATTATCAACAACGGATCGATTTCCGCCCATGTCCCCAGGCCCCACTCGGCGCCCTACACTGCTACCAAGCACGCGATCACCGGACTGACCAGGTCTATCTCGCTCGATGGCCGCGCCCACAACATTGCCTGCAGCCAGATCGATATTGGCAACGCCGGCATTGATATGGGTGGAAAACCTCCGGCCGCAGCTCTGCAGCCGAATGGCGACATAGTCCTCGAACCAAGGATGGACTTGAAGCATGTAGCGGATGCTGTGGTTTACATGAGCGGCCTTCCGCTGGAAGCGAATGTCCAGTTCATGACCGTCATGGCAACCAATATGCCCTTTATCGGCCGCGGATAAGCGCCCGTATGCAACCCGAGTAATCGAGCTTAGCTGAGCCCGCTAACCACTTAGCCGCCCTTAGCTTTCTAAGCACTTAGCTGGCGAAAGCGCGTGTTGTTAGCGCACCTTCTTCCCCTCTTTTTACCACGAGTTATCAATAGCGCCCCGTTACCTAAGTGTCTATTACGTAGCTATTTTACCTTGTGCCCGCAATTCCTGCTCGGCTAACCTCCAACTGCTAAGGATCGGCAGGCAAGCTTGTGCGGTAACCACCACAGTGACCATTCGTGATTGCGGTGCTCTCAAATGACCGCCGTTATATTGGCAAACAGGTTTTGCCATTCAATATATTCCCTTACATGGAAAACAAGACTGTCACTAAGAAACCTTGGACGGAGCGCGAGGGCGGAGATTCAAGAGCTATGTGAGTTCAATGACTATCAAAAGCATCACTATGCTTCCCGGATAAGTAGTGGACTGTAACAGTTGATTCAGGAGTAGAACCAAAACTGCGAAATGCGCGAGTCTTGTAGGGTTCGCGGCTCTTATGCTTTGTATCAGGGCACGACTTTAGTCGGGCCGCTAACGGCTGAGAGAGAATTGGGCTTTAGCCCCTGCAGCTCTCCTGCATCAGCTGTTACAGTCCACTAGTCAACGTCGCGATCAGTCCTGAATACCGGCAACAACTTCGATTACTTATGCGCCGTGAGAGACAAGACCGGCCGGCTGCGGCCGAAACCAGCTTTTCTTTCTGGAAGGAGTACCCGTGCTCTCGACCATTCTGGCTGTAGCAAAGCGAGCGTTTGCAGGCATGGCAATCGTCTGCGTCACCCTGGTTGTCTGTGCTCGATCAGCCGCCCAGGCGCCGGCTGGTGTTTTTGTGGATTTCACCCATCCCTCAGGGCCGCCGGATCCAAATAAATTGGATCTCATTTGGCATGTCGACGACTTGACCGGCGCACTGACGGTAAAAATACCGTTCCCTACGACGCCCCAGGGTGGCAGGGGGCCGAAGGTGCCATTCTCGCTGTCGTACAACTCTGCGTCGACCGTAACGCTGCAGACGACGACGGCATACTACATCCCGAGCCTGGCGCCACTCCCGGATGCACAAGGCTCCACCATTCAGACCTACAGTTGGGCCCCCGGTTGGGTCAGCGGCGCTGTGTCCCCAGAAACCGGACCAGTAGGCCCGTGGACCACGAGCGGTTCCTACACCACATCAGGCTATTCAAATATCCCCAGCGGTCAGGCGTGCTACAACGTGGACGGCAATAACATATGTGGAACGTATACGTATGGGTGCACCTTGTCAGGCCCCTACTCCTACACTGCTCCGGACGGTTCAAGCCATGATCTGAACCTCGAAAACGGAGCGTTGCAGGGACCACCCGACCAGTCAGCCTCTCCGTGCGGAGTTACGTTTGCCCTGGCAGGATCGACTAGCGATGGCTCAGCCCTGCTGACCAGTACAAGCGGTGTGGTGTATCCGGACGGCTCGACCGACTCCAGCGGTGCCCTCGAGGATACAAATGGAAATCAGGCCACGCTCACCAAAGCCGGCAGCACCTTTGCCGGTACAGACAGTGCAGGGCGAACAGCGTTTTCGACGACCCTGCCAGTCGGCGCCGCGGGTGTGCTGCCTGCGGGAACCTACACCGTCACCACGACGGGTGCTACCGGCCAAAGCGAACCCTATACCATCACAGTTACCAATGCCCCCATAGGGTCTTACACCATGCCCCATCCCGTGAACCAGGGAGGAGGCGCTGCCGGCAATCTCCCCGATTTCAACTGTCAGGGCACGAACGTGTCATGCACCACGACCCAACCCGTGGCCGGCGCGGATGTGAGTTTTATCTCTTCCATCGAACTCCCGGATGGACAAAGTTCTTACAAGTTCGCCCCGGATAGCGTCTACGGAACCATCTCCATGATCACCTTCCCCACTGGAGGGTATGTCCGTTTCTGTTATGGTGTTCGGGCGATCGGAACCACCAGTTACGGAAACTTCAACAATGTATCGACCGTAGCGGTAACCGACGTTTTTCTCTCCGCTGTGCCGGGTACAAATCCCTCCGCGGGTGAGTGTCAGATCACTGGAGGCGGCGAAAGTCACTGGAAATATGCAAATCCCTCCCTTGCGTCTGCTTCCGGACCGCTGACGAACTCGGTCACTGCCCCGGACGGCACGACGACGCAGTATACGGGTGTCGCGTGGCTCCCTATTGCGCTCGACCAATTCCGGATGGGACGTTCCCCCACCTGGCTCGAGACGCAACGGCTGGTGTCAAATTCCACTGGATCTCTGGTTCAATCCGTCACTACTGCTTACGATTCCGTTGTTGGCAGCCTGCCTGCTCAGATCGTAACCACCACGTACGACGCAGGCAGCCCGCTGCAGCGGCAAGTCCAGTACAAATACGACAGTTTCTCCAATATCGTTGAGCAGGATGAGTCAGCGTTCTACAGCTGTTCTGGCTCTCCTTGTCCGGCCGCCAGTACCCCGCCGAGCGGCTGGATGCGCAAGACCTTCACCACCTACGAGTACCAAAGCAGCTCCAACTGGCTCAATGCGCACATCGTCAACAAGCCCGCCCAGGTGCTGGTGACAGATGGCTCCGCCCACCCCTACTCACTCACCATCTACGGCTACGACGAGAGCAACACCGGCGGATCGAAAGGATATTCGAATCACGACGACAACCGTTATCCACCTGGACCAGTCGGCCTGCCGCGTGGCAATTTAACCAGTGAGCACCGATGCTCGCTGCTGGCGAACAGCACCGCCGTAACTCCCCAGAATGCGCCGAGTGCATGCGCGAATTGGCTGGTGACAACTCACACCTACGACCTGGCGGGTCAAAGGTTAACCACGACCGATCCAAAAGGCTATACGACTTCCTACAGTTACACAGACATCTACGTGTCGGGGTCCAGCACCAAACCCTCCGACGCTTACGTGACTACCATCACCCATCCAAACGGGGCGACAGACGGTTACAGCTATTACTTCCCCACGGGAGAGGCGGATACGCACACAGATTGGAACCAACGGGTCACGACCTACGGCTATGCAGATAGTCTGAACCGGCTAAAACTGATTACCGACCCACCTACGGTCGACGGAACCAATGGAGCCGGAGGTGCGAGCGCATCCGGATCTGTTTCCTACAACTACGATGATGCGCCTGGGGCATTTTCAGTGACCGCCGCTATTCTCATGAGCGGCGCCACGTCCCTGACCAGAATCACGAATTATGATGGCTTGGGCCGAGTTCGCAATACTCAGCTCCAGAACGCGATCCCGGGCGGTGCGTCCAACGTCGATACGGCCTACGATCTGCTGGGCCGGGTATTCAGTGTCTCCAACCCATACTATTCTTCGAGCGATCCGACCTATGGAGTGACCTACTACTGTTATGACGCCCTCAGCCGCAAGGTACTGCAGGTGCAACCTGACAACGGCTCGACGGCGCCCTCGTGCGGAGGCACTAGTTTCACCAGTGCCCAGCAGTGGAGCTACCTTGCCAACAACACGGTTGCCTTCAAGGATGAAAACGGAAATCAATGGCAACGGACCTCGGATGCACTGGGCAGGCTGATCAAGGTTCTCGAGCCCAGCGGCGTCTCCACCTCGGCCACGATGGAGACAGACTACAGTTATGATCTCCTCGACAATCTGACCGCGGTCACTCAATGCGGTGCAGCGTGTCCGGCGAAGAACGCGGTGAACAGGCAATTCAGCTACGATGCCGTCTCGCGCCTGCTTCAGTCCTACAATCCCGAGACGGGTTGGACTTGCTATGGAACCTCCGGCGGGGCGGTCCCTAATGGGGCCAATTGCTCCAGCGGCTATGACGCCAACGGCAACCTGATGTTCAAGACCGATGCCCGCGCTGTGGTGTTGAACTATCAGTACGATTCACTCAATCGTCTTCTGAGTAAGACCTATTCCAACGACGGGAATAAGACCCCATCGTCGTGTTTTCAATATGACTCTACTTCAGTGACAAATGGAAAAGGGCGGCTGGCCAGTGAATGGACGCAAAGCGCGTCGGCCGGTGCGTGCGCAACCACCCCCCCGTCGACCGGGCTCTGGAGCCGCCGGTCGATCCTTGCCTATGACGCCATGGGGCGAATTGACAGCGAGCAGCAGTGTACGCCAAGCAACTGTTCGAGCGGCAGCCCGTATGCTCCCACATACACCTACGATCTCGCCGGAAATCCCATCGGCGCGACCAACGGAATCACCTCTACACCGGTGGTGAACACTCTCAGCCTGACCAACTTGTTCGACCAGGCGGGGCGACAGCAAGGCCTGCTGAGCAACTGGATAGACCCCACACATCCATCGAGCCTCTACAGCGCGCAAACCGCGACGACGGAACCTTGCTCGTCGTCGCAAACTTATCCCTTCGCAGCCTTCGGTGGCTTACTCAATGCCAGTTTCGCAGGAGGTTTGACGCTGAATCGCAGTTACGACGTTCGCTTGCGAAGCACCTGCGGCACCGGTACAGGCAGCCTGTTGAAGAACGCAACCGCCGCATCCGCTACGGCGACGGTGACCGGTCAGGAGCAAAGCAAATGAGAAAGCCAAACCGAGGGGATGTTCGGTTCGATGGTGCAGGCTGCAGTAGACGGTTCCATGAAGACGCAGTGGTGGCGGATGAGTTGGGCCGCCGGTCGAGCCACTGGAGCCGTTGTCTCGCGTTGGCGACAGTCATGGTTACAGCGGCGTGCGTTGCCTCCGCTCAGATATCCATCCCGGCAAGCGGCATTATCAATACCGTCGCTGGCGTGGGAAGCTTCACCGGCGATGGGGGACCGGCCACGAGTGCCCGGATCAATAATGACGCAGGCGTGGCCCTCGACTCTTCAGGCAACATCTACATCGCCGATACCTGGAACAACTGCGTTCGCAAGGTTACGGTCTCGACCGGTGTGATCACGACCATCGCTGGTAACGCGGCCGGCGGATTTGCCGGAGACGGCGGGGCTGCGACCAGCGCCAGACTCGAACAACCGCAAGCGGTGGCGTTGGATTCTTCCGGAAATGTCTATATTGCAGATACCGGAAATAACAGGATTCGCAAAGTTACGGTCTTGACCGGCGTGATCGCGACCATCGCCGGCAATGGTACGGCTGGGTATGGGGGAGATGGGGGCGCCGCAATCAGCGCAGAATTAAATTTCCCCAGCGGTGTTGCTGTGGATTCTTCTGGAAATGTGTACGTTGCCGATGCCTACAATCAGCGGGTACGCAAGCTGACCGTTGCGACGGCGAAGATCAGCACCATAGCCGGAAACGGAATCCCCGGCTACACAGGAAACTCAGGGCCCGCTACCAGCGCCGAATTGTCGTACCCCTCGGGAGTGGCGGTTGACTCGTCCGGGAACATCTACATCGCGGATACAGATAACAATAGCGTGAGAAAGGTGACCGCTTCCAGCGGTGTCATTGCCGCTTTCGCCGGGAACGGTACCTATGGATATTCCGGCGATGGTGCAGCGGCAGTCAACGCTCAGTTAGCTCTGCCGTTTGCCGTGTTTGTCGATCCATCGGGCAACGTGTATATCGCTGATTCTAATAACGACGTCATTCGCAAGGTCACGGCGTTGACTCTGGCCATCACCACCGTTGCCGGCAATGGATCGCCAGGGTATTCAGGAGACGGCGCCCAGGCTATGAGTGCCGCTCTTTACGATCCCACGGGTGTGGGCGTCGATGCCTCAGGCAACATTTATATTGCTGACAATTTTAATGGTCGTGTCCGTAAGGTCACAGCCTCTAGTGGAGTTATCAATACTGTGGCAGGCAGCACAAGTTATGGCGGAGACGGCAAAGCCGCAACCAGTGCACTGCTCTACTATCCTGAAGGCATGCGGGTGGATGCATCCGGCAACCTGTATATTGCGGACACGATTAATAACGCTATCCGCAAAGTCACTGCCTCAACCGGGATCATCACCACCATCGCGGGTAACGGAACCTGTTGCTACTCGGGGGATGGAAAGGCTGCCACGAATGCACAGTTATATTATCCCAATGATGTCGCGCTCGATTCCAGCGGCAATATCTATATTGCGGATAGTAACAACAGCGTGATTCGGAAAGTCACCGTCGCAACGGGTGTGATCACAACGGTGGCGGGGAATGGCACGTTTGGATATTCCGGGGACGGCAAAGCTGCTTTGAGCGCAGCCCTGAATTTTCCATCTGGCGTTGCAGTTGATTCTGCAGGGAATCTTTACATCGCGGACAACGATAACAACGTCATTCGCAAGGTAACCGCAGCCGGTATCATCTCAACCATCGCAGGGAACGGAGAAGCCGGGTATACCGGAGATGGTGGGGCAGCGCTCAAGGCCA
>Ga0302326_10001418_pt1 | contig 61079 bp, 49 predicted proteins | sample Palsa_T0_3_FD_202264 | JGI IMG/M metagenome (GOLD analysis project Ga0302326, IMG submission 202264) | Peat permafrost microbial communities from Stordalen Mire near Abisko, Sweden - Palsa_T0_3 | ecosystem: Environmental > Terrestrial > Soil > Palsa > Peat permafrost | place: Sweden: Abisko...
ACCTTGCCCGGCTGCAAGTCGCGCGGTTCGCTCATCGACTCCCGTTGCGCGCCATTCATTCCCGCCCCCGTGATTTGCGTGACTGTTCCGTCGGGCGCAACATCGGAGAGCCGCGCAAACCAATCTGCCAAGGGCGCGGTCGCCGAGGCGCGCAACAGAGCGTGCGGGTGTCCCAGGATCGCCATGTCCTGCGGCAACGGCGCGGAATCATATACAAGACTGAACGCGTCCACTGGGCGCACATCGCTCAACAACTCGCCCCACCAGAATCCCGCCTCCACGCCAATCGACGGCACATACTTGAGTTGATGAGTATCGGGCTGCCGCGCGGCAGTCTCCGCCAGCGCGTGATTCGGCTGCAGAAATAGAGTTGATGGCCTCGCATCTTTCGGCGGCCATGCATCCTCTCGCCTCCACTCGCCGGGCACATTTTCCAGATTTGGATCAGGGGGGTGCCAATGCTGCATATAAATGACCAGCCGCGGATCGCGCTCCACGCCCGTGCCACGTCCTTTGAGCCAGCGATCAAACCAGCGCACCGCCTCATTGCGCCATTCGATCTGCGGACCCGGAACGGCCTCATTCGGAAAAGTATGGTTCCACGGCCCGACGATAGCCTTTACCGGGCCGCTTGCCTGCATCAGCATGTCGGTCACGTTGTCGCGGTAGCCATCGAGCAATCCGCCGATCAGAAAACTTGGAATAGTAATTTCTTTGAGCGGCCGCACGCGCTCGCGCCAGAAGGGCCCATCATGCTGATGCTTCAGATAAAGCAGCGACCACGGAGGCGTCTCAAAGCGGGGCCCCAGAACTTTTTCGTCGAGTGTATAGTCCGGTGCGCCCGTCCATCCCTCTGCCATATCCATGTTCAACTCGAACTCGTCGATGTGCGCTATGCCATCCACGTAGTGCACGTCATCATGAAACAATTCCGCCGTCGCGTCCACCGCGAGAATTGCTTTCAATCCCGGCGTATGCCGCATCGCCATCTGCAGCGCGGTGAACCCTCCCCAAGAAATGCCGAACATTCCCACGTTGCCGTTCGACCACTCCTGATGCGCCAGCCACGCGATCACCTGTTCTGCGTCGACTTGCTCTTGTTCGGAATATTCGCGCTCCGGCGGCGCACCCTCGCTCGCGCCAAATCCACGAATATCCACTCGCACGCTCACATACCCGCGCCGCGCAAAATAGGCATGCTTGGGATAGTCCCCGGCGGCAGTCCCATCGTCTTTGCGATAGGGCAGATATTCCAGCAGAGCAGGAAACTTTTCCCCTGGTTTCGCGCCATCCGGCATATAGAGGGTTGCCGCGAGCCGCACCCCATCTTTCATCGGAATCCACACCCGTTCCATGCGGACCGCATACACTGGCGGGGACGGGATCTCATTCGCAAAAACGGCGGCAGAGAAAAAGAGAAGGAAGAGAAAGCTGGCTATGCAACGACAAGCAGGTACGCTCAACGAATCTCCTAAACTTTTGGTGGAATTTCCAGAACTAATCCTGCGCGGACTCCAGCTCGCGCCGCATCGCCCGCAGATCGATTCCCAACTGTTCCGCCTTCTTATAAAGATGGCTTCGTTCCAGCCCCAGCGACTTCGCCGCCAGACTCACGTTCGAATGGCTGTGCTTCAACTCGGCGAGGATGACTTCCCTTTCAAACGCATCGACGCGCTGGGCCAGCGGCCCTGACGAAAATGTGGAGGAAACCGCAACACCAATGTTCCGGTCTTTGGGTAAAGCCATTTCCACGGTATCAAGATCGACGTGACCGTCGGTCGCCAGGAGCATCAGCCGCTCCACCATATTGCGCAACTCCCGCACATTGCCCGCCCAGAGCTGCGACTGCAGCGCGGCCATCGCCTCCCTGGAAAACGGAACCGGCTTCCAGCCATTCTGGGCACTCACTTGCGCCGCAAAATGAGCGACCAGCGATGGAATGTCCTCTCGCCGTTCTCGCAACGGCGGCAGAGTAAGCGGAAAAACATAAATGCGATGAAATAAGTCCTGGCGGAATTTGTCCTCGCGCACCCGCGCTTCCAGATCGCGATGGGTTGCCACCACCACTCGCACATCCACACTTACCGGCTTATCGCCGCCGATGCGCTCCACTTCTCCTTCCTCCAGTACGCGCAGCAGCTTGGCCTGCATGGCGAGAGGCATATCGCCGATCTCGTCCAGGAAAATTGTGCCGTGATCCGCCTGCTCAAACTTTCCGACATGCCGGCCTGCCGCCCCGGTGAACGAACCTTTCTCGTGCCCAAACAATTCCGACTCGATCAGTTCCGCCGGAACGGCCGCGCAGTTCAACGTAACAAACGCTCCCCCGGCCCGCGCGCTGCGCTCATGAATCGTGCGCGCCACCAGCTCTTTCCCGGTGCCCGTTTCTCCCAGGATGCAAACCCGCGTTTCACTCGCCGCCACGCGCTCCACTTGCGCCATCACGCGCTGCATGGCCGCGCCCTGCCATACAATCTCGTGCTTGCCCAGCCGTTGCTTGAGTTGGCGGTTCTCGCTTTCCAGCCGTTGCAGCTTCAGCGCATTCTCCACCGTCAACAAAAGTTTTTCCGTGGAGATCGGCTTCTCCAGAAAATCCAGCGCGCCCAGCCGCGTGGCCCGCACCGCCATTTCGATGTCCGCCTGCCCTGACATCATCACGACCGGCGCCGTCACTCCCTGCGCCTTCAATTCTTCCAACAGCGCCAGTCCGCCTTTGCCGGGCATCACCACGTCGGAAAGGATCAGATCGAACTTCTGCGTCCTGGCCAGTTCCAGCGCTTTTCCCGCGTTGTCGCAAACCGTGGCCTCATGCCCGGCCAAGCGAAACGCCCGCGCCAGTGACGCCAGCGTGTTCGCTTCATCGTCCACAATGAGCAGATGTGCTTTCGTTGGCAAACATCCTCACGATCTTTGAATCACTCAACCTGCGTGCAGCACTGGATCCGAGCCGCTCGGCAACTCGATTACAAATGCCGTGCCGCGCCCGGGCTCGCTCTGCACGCGAATTCTTCCGCCGTGATCGCTCACCACCGACTGGACGATGGCCAGCCCCAGGCCCGTGCCATGCTGCTTGCTCGTATAGTACGGAGTGAAGACCCGTTCACACTCCTCCGGAGTCAACCCAGAACCCGTATCCTCAACCTCGATCAACACCTTGCCGTCCTCACCGCGCGTGCGCAGCGTCAGTATTCCTCCTTGCGGCATCGCGTCCATCGCGTTCAGCACAAGATTGGAAACTGCCCGGTGCAACAATTCCGCGTCCGCCGAAATCGGCTCCAGGTTCGGATCCAGTTGCAGCTCACAATTGATCTTCGCACGTCCTTCGGCCTCCAGTTGTGCCTGAAAAAGTTGCAGCACGCCCCGAATCACCTCGTTCACCTGCACCGGCTGAAGTTGCGGTTGCGGCATCTTCGAGAATTCACTGAACCTTCCAATGATTCCTTTCAGGTTCGAAATCTCCGCCAGCAGCGTTCTCGAGCTCTCCCGGAACACTTCGTCGAACTGCTCCGGATTCTGTTGCCGCGCCCGCACCAGATTCTCCACCGTAAGCTGAAGCGGAAATAGCGGATTCTTCAATTCATGTGCCAGCCGCCGAGCCAGTTCCCGCCATGCCGCCACCCGCTCCGTTTGCACCAGCCGTTCTTTTTGCCCCAGCAATTCGGCGGTCATTCGATTGAAGGAATCGGCCAGCTGCGCCAGTTCGTCGTCGCCGTTTACGTCTACCCGGGCATTCCAATTTCCCGCCGCGACTTGCTGCGCGGCGCGCGCCAGTTGCTCCACCGGACGCGTCACCCGCGCCGCCGCCCAACTGCTCAGAAGAATCGCCAGCAGAACTCCTCCGCCTCCCACCAGCAACGCCGCCGAGCGGATATGCCGCTTAAGCTCAACGTAGGTTCGCCGCGAGTTGCCGATCAGCAAGATCGCCAGCAGAGGACGATCCTTGCCCGTCCCCAGCAGCGGGATGGCATGAAACACCTCATCATCGGCCTGATCCCCCGACCACTGCACCACCGCCGTCATTTCCTGCCCATACTCCCGCACTGCGTCGATCACCGGTTCGAGCTTTTCTGGAGACCGCATCGGGTCTGGGGAAGTCGTAGACGGATCGATCAGCGATTCCGCCGAGAAATGATCGCCGCGATTCTGATACAGCAAGGCGTGCATTCCGGGCGGCAGATCCAGTCCGGAGAGGAAGTTCTTATCCAGGCGTCGCCCGCCAATCACATAGAGTGGGTGCTCTCCGACCCGCATCGCACGTGCCGAAAACAAACCCAGCGCCGTTCCGTCCGGTAGTTCTTCCTGCTTGAGAAATGCTCCCTGGTCAGCCTCTGCGGAAAAACTGGCAATCGCGCTCTCCGGGTATCCAAACTTGGCCGGCCATTGCGCCGAAGAGATAATCGTCCCGTCGCTTTCCAAGAACTCCAGAAAGTCGAGCTGACTATTCTCTGCCGTTGCCTTCGCCAACTCAAAATACGGCCCCGAATCCGCCGGCGCGTGGTTCAATGCCAGTGCCATGCGGCTCGCAGCCTCCGACTTCGCAACCTGCTCCACTCGCCGCTCCACCTCCTCGCCCTGCCGGTTGAATTCACGTCGAAACTGCGTCACCAGCGCCGCCGTTCTTTCGTCTTCACTGTGCACGAAAGCGCGCCGCGTCACTTCTGACACCAGCCACGCCACCGCCGCCACCGACAAAAATACCGTCAGCGCGAACACGGCCAGCAGTTTCCTCCGAAACATCATTGCTCTTCTCTTCCCATCCAGACTTCGTCCAGCCGCCAGCTTCCGTCCGATGCCGGCCTCCAGTCCTTAACAGCCGGCGACGACGCCCACTCCGCTGGAAGGTGAAACAGCGGAATCACCCGCTGCTCCGCCAGGAGCACCCGCTCCGCGGCGTAGAGATCCTCTGCCGAATCGCCGTTCAGTCTCGGCATCGCCATCCCCAACGCCCCGGCCACGCTCGCCAGCGCGACCCAGGGATCAGTCGAAGCCAGGGGAATCCTCACCAGCCGCAGATCTAACCTAGGCAGATCCGGCCCAGGAATATCCAAGCGAGGAAGATCCGACTGAAGAGGAGCCGTCCCCGCCGTTGGCCGCAACACAATACCGGCATCTTTCGCGTTCAGCGCCACCCGCTCAACCAGCACCCGCGCCAGCGAATCGTTGGCATCATATCCCACTGTCCAGTTCGCCGTTGTGCGAACCTGTTCGCGTTCACGTCGAGCCAGCTTCAGGTCTGCATCGGTTGAAAACGCGAATCCATAGCCGCCCATCCAGTTTGGCAAGACACTGGCTGTCGCTTGGCCCGTGCCCTGCAGCAGCACGCTGCGCATCGAAGTCCGCTCCACGCTGTGCGCCAGCGAAGAGCGCAATAGCTTCTCGTCCGCCGTCTGAGCGTCGCTGCCGAAAGCCAGCGCCACCAACTCCATCGGTTGTGAAGTGATTACCCGGCGCCCCTCCATCGCCACCCGATGTCCCTGCTCCGGCGCTACCTCCACCAGATCGGCCGTCCCCAATTTCAGCTCGACCAACTGTTCCTGGTAGTTCCTGCCCATCTCCACCTCGATCATGTCCACAAACGCTCGCCCGTGCCAGTGATTCTCCTCCACGCTCAGGGTCAGCCTTTTTCCCGCTTGCCAATCGTCAATGCGAAACGGACCGGTTCCGATCAGCTTTCCTCCGCCGTTCCGCCTCACAATGCTGTTGCGCGGCAGCGCAAGTTCCGCCGGCAAATCAGCGTCGCCGTGGTCGCATTCGACGATCACCGCGTCTCCTTCGGCAAACACCTTCCACGACGGATTTGCCGTGCGCAGCGAAGACGCGGCAATCTCCGCGGTCAGCGCCGACCCATCATGAAACTTGACGCTCCGGCGCACACGGAATTGCCATCTCTGGTTGCCCGGCGCAACCTGCCACTCCACCGCCAGTTCTGGATGTATTCTCCCCCGCTCGTCCACCGTGACCAGCGTTTCGAAGATCAGCGCCAACAGATTCCGTCGCGCCACCGAATCTGCTTGTGTTGCGTCCACCGGATCGAGCGACTCCGGCGCTTCGCGTATCGCAATGCGCACGGTCCCGCCATACTGCGGACGAGTCTCTGCCGCGCCCGTCCTTATGAGAATGGCGATCAGGAACAAGCTACTGGCTGCAACCCACCGCCACCCGAAATGCTTCATACTCTCCCGTCTCCCGGTTCCTGACAATGGCGATCGCGCTGTCGTCTTTCGCCTCCGCCCACAATGCCGTGATGTGGCCGGCAAAGTCCAATGCCGCGCTCACCGGCACCGGATCACGGTCCGTAATCTCGTAAGCCCGCACGGAGTCCGCGCCGTTCTCGAAGCCATTCTCCCCCGCGTCCGTCGCCAGCACCTGCCAGCCCGATCCGCACCCCGTCTTCACGCTCGCAACGTCGCTGCCCCAGCCCAGTTTTGCCGCCCGATCTGTTACTCCATCCACCAGATGAACTTGACCGTCCGTCCCCGCAAACAGCCACAGCAAATATCGTTCGCGGGGCAAGGGAGCGGCCGAATAGAACTTTCCCACCGTGGTAAGTTTCCCCACTCCCGGGGTTAAGGCCCCGGTAAAGAAGTTCCTCGAGGCCGAGTAGAACGCACCCAAAGGCTGCACCGGAGATCCGCCAAACGGCGGAAGACTTTCCACGCCTGCCGTCACCAACGGCCAGGGATCGTCACTCTCGTGGCAATTCAGTGTGAGCGGCAAACTCGTCGTGCTTCGGCAGAACACGCCCGGAAGGTAAACATCCAGCAAGTGATCCTTCGCCCCCACCACGCGCCCACGCAAATCCCGCGGCCACGGACGCGCATGCGTGATTCCCAGATTCTGTTCCTGTTGCCACTTTCCATTTCTCAAGCGGTAGATCGCAACCTTCTCACCATCCAGCACCGCAATGTGCCTGGGTTCGCTGTCTTGCTCGATAACCACGACATCCAGGATGCGATCTTGCTGCGACCAGAGCGGAATCTTGCGCAGGCTCACGGGCATAGACTCGCGCGCGAAGCCGACTTCGTCCCCGCGCGGCACCGATACCATTACCACCGCAGATTCGCTTCCGCCCAAGTGAATCTCAGCGACCCAGACGAAGAACCGGGGATTCTGCGAGAGCGAAAGCACCATTAAGGCCGCGGCCTGCTCCGGCTTCGCAGAACGCACCCCCAATTCTTCCAGATCCGCGCGCAGCACGCCGCTGATCGCATCCACATCTTTCTTCGCCAGAGACGATCGGTTCCCCACCGTGACCGCGACCGCCCCGGGCCCCGTGACTGCGGCAATCTTCCGCGCCAGTTGCTGCGCCGGTCCGCTCCAATCGTCCGCAGCCGCGCGCTCAACCAAACCGCAACTTAGAGCGAAGAGGACCAGAACCAACTTCAACGAGCGGAATGAATTGCGAATCGCATCGCGCATGGCGTTCCGTGTTGCCCCCAAGGTGTCATGGGAAGAGGCCGGTGGCCAGTGGTCAGAGAGATACGGACGACTGATCACTGGCCACGACCGCGACTACCGCTCACTAGGTCTTGTCTTTATCACTAATCTTTATCTTTGCTGATCCGCCTGCCCACTCTGGTTCGCCACTCCCATGCCGCGCAACACGTCATTGGCGAAAAAGAATTTTCCGTCCGCCGGCACCATCATGATCTGCAGCTTGTCGGAAAGCCGCTCGGCCACGATCTTATTAATGAGCAGCGGATTCTCCTTCAAGACCGCCGCCTCACCCTGCATCCGTTCCGCATCAGCCGCCGCGGTCACGCGGATGCGGCCTGCTTCCGCCTCCGCCAGCAACTTCCGCCGCTCGCCCTCGGCTTTGCTGTCGATCACTTTGGCTTGCGCTTCCGCCTCCGCATTCTGAATCGTCGCTTCCTTGCGCGCCTGCGCTTCCAGCCGGCTCTGCTCGATCTGCTTTTGCTTGAGCGGAAGCGTGTACTGCATCGCGTCCGACTCACCCTTGGCCTGCAGAACGTGCACCTGCGCTTCACCCTCCGCCTGCTTGATCTGCTGTACCTTCGTGGCCTCGGCCTCCAACTCGGCAATCCTCACTTCTTTCCCCTTCAACTCCGTCTCCACGCCCATGCGATCGTTCTCCTGCTCTTTCAACAGCAGCGCCTCCAGCCCCTTCGCATATTCCGGCGGCAGTTGAATGTCCCGCAGCATCACTTCTTTCACCACGATCCCATCCGCCGCCAGCTTCTGCGTGATCATCCCCGCGGCCCGCTGACGCACTTCCTCGCGTTTCGCCGAAAAAACATCGCGCACCGTATAGTTCGGCACCACTTCCCGCCACACGCTCGCCACTGTGGGCGGCACAATTTCCTTTTCCACCGGACGCGGCAAATTCCCCTGGATGTAATCGAGCTTCTTCGCATCCAGCCTATATCGCACTGTGATCGCGAGTCCCAGCGTCAACCCTTCTTTCGCCTGTACATCGAGAAGTTGCGTCTTGGCAGAAACATTCGTCGCCGCGGCTTTTCCGTCTTCCGCAACCCCGGTCGTAAATATCTGATCCCGCGTATCGAACAATGCCACATCCTCCATCAACGGCATCACCACGTGCGCTCCGGGATACAGTGTCCCCGGCATCGTCCCGCTCATCTCACTCACGCGCACGCCCGCCATCCCACTCGGCACCACCACTATGCTGAAAGCCACGAGCAGCGGCCCCCAAGCCAGCATCCCCAGCGCCAGCGAGGTTCTCCACCGCAGCGCGACCGGCACGGCACTCACCGTCCCTCCCGGCGTCTCCAGCAATCGCCGGTAGAGCATCTCGCGATACAGATCGTAGGTCAGAATGCATACGGCCGCGATCATCATCCCAAGGCCGCCTGTAATCAGCAAATACTTCAACGCCAGCATCGTCGTTCTCCTTTGCGCCTCAGCGCTTCTGCCCTGTGTTTATCGGCACCGTCTGCCGGACCATCTGTCGGACCGGTTGTTGGACAAAGAAGAGCCGGAACACCTGCCCGAAAATCACTTCCTCCGCCAGCACCGCCACCGCCACCGAAAAAATCAGGCCCGCCACAACTGCCATGAATGTGATCGCCATCTGCATCTCTCTGCCTCCGAAGCTCGCGTGGATAGCCGATGCCGCCGGCGTTTCGGACTTACGGTCTTCGTAAATGGTTAGAGCAAGCAGATGCCCGAACGGAAATCGATTGGTTCTTCGAGCTAAACCAAAACGGCCACGGAAGACAGGCGTTTCCCAGTTGACACACTGTGTCGGCGAAGACACGCCTGTTGGTCTCCGTAACTCCGTGATGAAACGCCTCTCGCTGCCGCCCCATTTGACTTCCCATTTCCCCGCCGCTATCGTTGCCCCAATGAACGTCGTCAAATCCACCCGCCAGTTCGAAGCCTGGCTGGCCCAGCGCACTCACATCGACCAGAAAGACCTCCGCCTGAAACACACCAACATGAAGGCCGACATCTTCATGTTCCTCCGCGCCACTTACTACCGCTGGGCGCAACTCTGGCCGCAGCTCTGCCCCGATCTCGCCCAGGCCCCGCACGTGCTCGCCGTCGGCGATCTGCACGTCGAAAATTTCGGCACCTGGCGCGACGTCGAAGGCCGCCTCATCTGGGGTGTCAACGATTTCGACGAAGCCTGGCCCATGGCCTACACCGTCGATCTGGTCCGCCTCGCCGTCAGCGCCCACCTCGCCGCCGCGGCCGGACGTCTCCCCCTCAAACGGGAGGATATCTGCGGAACCCTGCTCGAAGGCTATCGCCAAAGCATGAGCAAGAAAGGCTGCGCTTTCGTGCTTGGGGAAAATCATCCATGGCTCCGCCTCATCGCCGAAAACGAATTGCGCGATCCCGTCCATTTCTGGGCGAAACTAGACGCGCTCCCCACGCTGAAAACCGAAGCCCCCATCAGCGCCATCGATGCCCTCGAGCACCTAATGCCCGCTCCCGGCATCTCTTACCGCCTCACGCACCGCATTGCCGGCCTCGGCAGTCTCGGCCACGCGCGCTACGTCGCCATCGCCGACTGGCATGGCGGACGCATCGCCCGCGAAGCCAAAGCCCTCGTCCCGTCTTCGTCCCATTGGGCTCAAAGCCTTCAGGTTCGGAAGCATGAGGCGAAGAAGCAGGGCCCCGCCGAAATCCTTTATCAAACCATCATCAATCACGCCGTCCGCTGTCCCGATCCCTTCGTTCAGCTGCGCGGACGCTGGATCGTCCGCCGCCTCAGCCCCCTCTGCTCCCGCATCGAACTCGCTTCCCTGCGCGCCCCCGAAACTGAACTCCGCCTGCTCCACGCCATGGGATGGGAAACCGCCAACATCCATCTGGGTACGGAATCCGCGCGCAAATCCATCCTCCATCATCTCGCGAAACAAAAAGGAAAGTGGCTGCACCAGGCCGCCGAAGCCATGCTCCAATCCGTCCGCTCCGACTGGGAAGTCTGGAAGAAAAAAGGCTACGTCTGACCCGTACCCGTACCGCGGCATTCGCCAGAACTCATCTCACCAGCAGCCAAGAGAGTTGCTGGCGAAATGGCGTTTTTTTCGCCGTCGAACAACTGCTCCCGCGCGTCTCGGACAAATCAGGAAGATTGTGATCGACTTCTTGTACGCCTCTCTTTTCAAATGTGAGCGGTTTGGAGCAGACAGCCAGATTTTTGCCCAATAAGATTGGGTGGTTTCACCTGGATGCTCCAAGTTCTCACGCCGGAACCCGAAAGCCCCGAGGGTTCGACACCAGAATCGGAAGCAGAATCAAATCCCAAGCGAAATTTCAGACCGCCGCAAGGCGAGAATTTTCGGAGGATTCCATGAAGAGAGCATTCTTGTTGATCGTTGTGCCGGCCCTGCTGGTCGCGCTGGGGTTTGCACAAACTCCCGCGGCGGGTACCAATACAGACCAAACCAACATCAAGGGTTGCCTGGGTGGCTCTGATGGCAACTACACAGTTGTGGAGGACGGCACCGGCCGCATTTTCAAGATCACCACCAGCAGTGTCGATCTCAAGCCACATCTGAGCCATGACGTAACCCTCATCGGGCAAAGAGCAAGTGGGGCGAGTTCCGCCGCCGCTGACGACAGCTTTGCCGTGACCGCACTGAACATGATCTCCGAACACTGCGCTGCGGACGCCGCCGCACCCGCTGCGACTGTCACCACACCTGCGGAGACTCCCGCCCCACCCGCCTCAGGCGCCACTCCACCTGCGGAGACTGCTGTCACACCCGCTGCAGACGCCACCCCGCCTGCGGAGACTGTTGCCCCACCAGCGGCAGACGCCTCTGCCCCCGCCGGAACCGTCACAACGCCTTCGGAGACTGCCAACATACCGCCTGCGGCCGGTGCTGCACCCGCTGCTACTACCAGCACAGTTCCAGAGAATGCCGTCGCACCCGCTGCGGACGCGTCTGCTGCCGCCGCGGCTGTCACCACGCCTTCGGAGACCGCCAGCACACCTGCTGTTCATCCTCGGAGACGGTCAGAAACACCTGCTGTAGCCACTACCCCCGCTGTAACTGCAACCTCTTCTCCTGAGAGTGGCAGCACGCCTGCTGCAGCCGCCGCTACACCCGCTGCGACTTCCAGCACATCCTCGGACCCTGTCAGCACATCTGCTCCAGTCGCCACTACACCCGCTGGCAATTCCAGAGGCTGGTCCTTATGGCTCTGGATTGCGTTAGGCGCGCTGGTGATCGTCATTGGCACACTGTTCCCCTTCTTCAGCAGGTGGAGAAAACGGAAGAGTTTGGAGGGGACGGACGTCCCAAATCTTTCTTTTAACCGTGAAGTGAGTTCCGTCCAGGGCGAGGGTGACAAACAAAGCGACAAACAAGGACCACGCAAAGCCGCTTAGGACGACGGCCGAATAATGATTGCGAATCTTGGCGCCGGTGGCGACCGCTGCCGGCGCTTGGGCCGCTTAACGCCCAATAGTCGCCACTCTGGTCAATGAGTCTAAAGGCGATGTTTCAACAGGACACCCGGACGTAGAGATGCCGGGGCAAACTCCTCTTTGCGTCCCGGTTCGAGCCGCGCCATAGTCGGCTTCCCGTCTCCAAACTGCGTTACACTATCTCGCCGCTCATGCCGCCCACTTCCTACGATTCTAACCACCTCCTCACCCAACTCGAAGCCGCGAAAAATCGCTTCGACCCCGGCCAAGCGGCCCTTATCATTAAGCTCCTCGTCCAACTCTCAAGACTCAAACTGACCGACCCTCACCAGCTAATCCGCTTCCACGAGTGTTTGCTCTTTCTCCGCGCCTTTCCTCACGCGCCCTCTCTGGTCCCGCACGTCGAACATCTGCTCAACGCCTTCCACCAGCGGGTCGAAAAAACTTCCGCCCTCGATGTGGACATGTCTGTATTCGACGACTTCGACACCTCCGGCATCGCCGGTACCACCATGCAGGACACTCTCTCCTTCGACGTTGCTCAATGGCTCACGAACCGCATTCCCCGCAACGTCGAAATCGCCTGGGACGATTATTGGGACGACTATCAATCGGAGCGCTCCCGCGGCAACACCTGGCCGCGCTTCATTCCTCTTCTCGAAGAAGATGCCGACGTCGAAGCCAACATCCCATGGACGCGCTGGCTGGACGCCGCGCGAGGCCGCCAGAATCCGCTCCCGTGGCTCCTTGGCCGCTTCGCGCAACTTCCGCTTCCCGATCGTCAGCGCGCCGAACTTTACGACTCTCTTCGTCTCCCCATTCGCTGGCGGCTTGAAAACCTCAAGCTTTCGCGCACGCGCAATTGGATTCGTCCTCGCCGCTTCTACTTCCACAATGCCCCACTGATCCAGCGCAGCGAAGTCTCCATCTCGCACGAACTGGCCCAGCCCGCTCCTAAACTCGAAAAGCTTTCTCTCTCCGCGGCAGAATCCGTCATGCACGCCATCCGCGAAGTCATGGCCGTGCGTTACCGTGAACTCTATGGCACCACGCTCGGCGACCCCAGCACCGTAGTTCGCGCCAAGCTTGGGCGCGGCGTGGTCATGCATTTCTGGGGATTGCCGCCAAACCGCCGGCTCCCGTTGCGCGGTTATCTCGCCGGCTATACGCTGAAGAATGGGGTCCCCATCAACTACATCGAAGCCATCGGACTCTGCGAATGGATCGAGGTCGGCTTCAATACTTTTTATACTTATCGTCAAGGCGAAACCGCCTGGATTTACGCGCAGGCGCTGCGCTGCCTGTGCGCGCTCACTTCCGCGAAATGCATTTCGATTTATCCGTATCAGATCGGCCAGAATAACGACGAAGCCATCGACTCGGGCGCTTTCTGGTTTTATCGCAAGATGGGCTTCCGTCCGGGACGCGCGGATCTGCGGAAGTTGTGTGAGAGAGAAGAAGAAAAAATTTCCGCGAACCCGCAATACCGCACTACGCCGCGCATTTTGAAGCGGCTCGCCGAAGCTCATATGTTCTATGAATTGCCGCGCAGCGAACCGGGCTCGTGGGATAGATTCTCCGCGCGCAACCTCGGCTTGCTCGTCAACCGCCGCATGGCGCGAGAGTTCAACGGCGACAGCAACCGCATTCGTCAGGCCTCTACGAGCGCCGTAGTGCGAGCCCTCAAAATCAATTCCTCCCGCTGGAGCCTCGATGGGCGGCAAGCCCTCGAAAACTGGTCGCTGGTCCTGGCTCTGATCCCTGACCTGGAGCGATGGTCGGCCGATGAGAAGAGGCAACTGGTCGGGATCATCCGCGCCAAAGCTGCCCACAACGAAATGCGCTATCTACGTCTAAGCCAGCGGCATCCGCGGCTGCGAGCGGAGTTGCAGCGCTTGGGCAGCGGCTAACTCTCACACCTTCTTGCCGTTTTGGCTAGCTTGTTTGACGGTTTGCAGGACGAAGTCGAGGGCCATGCCTTGGATTTGTTTCTGACTTGATCCATATCTGCTTTGGCTGCTTTTTGTGTGATCTTTCCTTTTGTGGGGTCCGCCCGGGCAAAGCTTGTGGATTTCAGCTTGAAAATAAAGTTTGGGGCGTGGTTGCGTCGTCGTCGGGGCTATCGTTGGATCGCTTGCTTCTCCGCTGAAAATCACCTCGACAGCCCCCCTCCCCCCTTTTTGCATAATCTTTAGAATCATCGACTTGGCGGGAAATTCTCCGCAAGGTCCGGAGCCTAAAGAACTTAGATACTAAGTTCTTACACATGAATAACTTACAGGCGTGACGATTCGGGCTCACCCGACCGTTACGGCCTCGACCATCATCGCGCATGTCGTGGGCTGTAGACAAGGTCAGATGTCACAATGGGCCTGTGGAAATTTTCTGCGACATCGGTAACCCATTTGGGTCATCCCGATGCCCCGCGTTTTCATCAGCGGGGCGAGGGATCTCGCGCGAGGACACATCCGAGGCCCGCTAGTCATCAGCGCATTATCACCGGCGATTGAACCGTGGCTGGAGCATCGCAGACTGCCGGGCTTTGCCCGGCTGGACAGCCCTTCGACTCCGCTCAGGGCAGGTTTTGGGGCGGCTGTTCCTACATAAACTCATTCTGCGCCTAACTTTTCTTGCGTGCCGGCAGGATGGTGAATTTCTTGTTGCGGGGCAGGCGATAGGTTTCGAAGTCGTCGTGGTCGATGGTTAGAATCGTGCTCAACCGCTCGCGGGTGGCGAGATGGACGAGGGTGGCGTCGGCGAAATCCATGGGACGATCGGCGTAGTCGTGCATGAGCCCCTGAATCTGTGGCAACCCCTCATGGGCAATGGGTGAGAGTAGAACAGCGCCCGAGCGCAGAAGCCGCCAAATGGCGCGGACATCAAGACCAATGCGCGCAGCCAGATAGAAAGCTTCCGTGAGAACAGCCTGCGTTGTTAACAACGGCAGCCGGACGTTGTTGTAGGCCTGTAGGCATTCCGCGTGCCTACGGTCGCTGCGATGGATGAGGGCGATAATTACGCTAGTGTCAATCAGCCCGCCGGCTGACGCGGCGACTGGAGCCATTCATTTCCTTCAAGTGTTTCTGATAAATGATTTCCCGGACCAGTTCGCCGGACCTTTCGGATGCCGTGGGATCGCCACCAGCGCATGCCCCGATTGCCGACTGGGCCCGCTTGCGGATGGCGGCCTGTTCGGCCGCGTCGTCGTGGGAGTGGCCGTTGCGGCGGGCACGCAGCCCGTCGGAAGCAAGCTCCTGCAAGAGCGCCGACAGGGACTTGCTTTCATGGCGGGCCTGCTCTTCCAGATCAGCTTTCAGTTCCGCCGAAAGCCGCCAGCTGTAGACTTCGGTTTTCATGCACTACAGTGTAGTGCAAAATGCTTTTCAGTTCAATATTTCATTTCGCTTTGGCGTCCGACGCTTTCAAATCGCCGATCAGCCTCTGAAACGCTTCCTGATACGAGTCGTGGTCCTTCCAGTTGCTGAAGTCGGGGATGAAATACTCGCGAATCTCGCGGGCGGAATCTTTGCCGGTGTCGGCGTCGAAGCACTCCCAGTCGCGCAGGGTTTCAAACGGCGCCAGCCGGATGGGAAACAGTACCCGCCGCTGGTCGCGTACCTCGCGCTTGCGGGCCTTGGCGATTTCCGTCTTCACCCACTCGCTCTCCATGCTGTGCGGCGACAGGATCAGCAGCAGCTTGTCGTGCAGTCGGATGGCTTCGTCGATCTGCTCGTGGAGTTTCCTGCCACCTTGAACGTCGTGCGGAGCAAACCAGCAGCGCACGCCTTTGTTCTGCAAGTCGGCGTAGAGGCGGTCGGCGAAGTCTTGGTCTTTGGTGGAGTAGCTGATGAAGCAGGAGTAGAACTGGATCGGACTCGTGGCGAGCGACTTCGCGAAGGCAATGAATTCGTCTGGAACCCCGCAGCCGCGGAGAAAAGCCTCGGGAATCTTGCCCCTTGATCGATAGACCGTGTCGATGCCGATCGTGGACGGGCCCAGGTGCCGGACGCTGTCAAGGCCGCTCACTCCACTGAGGTCGGTGGCCGAGAAAAGCGTGTCGTCAGTGGTAGCGTCTGTTAGGTCGGCACCCCCAAGCCGCGTAAACCGTATCTGCGCCAATGTGAGGTTGGCCGAACCTAGGTTTGCTCGCCTGAGGTCCGCCACGCCGAGCTTTGCTCCTTTGAGGTTAGCTCCGGAGAGGTCAGCCTTGAGCAGGTACGCCCCCATCAGGTCGGCGTCAACAAGGTCCGCATTAGCGAGAAGGGTGCCCTCAAGATGTGCACCCGAGAGCGTCGCCCTATAGAGGTCCGCTCCGGCCAGATCCGCGCCGTCCAGCCTAACGGAAACCAGCAATGCCCCTCGAAGGTTAGGAACCGCCCCGAGATTCTCCTGCCTCCATTCGTTCCAGGCCTCAACGCCCTCTTTCAGCTTCGCCAGATGTTCGGGATTTGCCATCCAGTCACCTCAGTCGGGAAATCGCCGGGTGCTCGCTGTCAGAAGACCAAAGAGGCGAGGTCGGCCTTGATCGCGCCGAGCAGGTTCGATTGCACGACCGGGAACCGCTCCGGCGCCAGCACAGAGGGAGACGTGGCTCCGCTGTATTTCTTGAACACGTCGCCAATCTTCTTGCGTTTGGCGCGCGACTTCGAGGCCTTGCCGTGGTCGAGGTCGTGGCGCGACTCAGTCCGGAGGCTATTGATGTCGAGGAACGATTGCGGAGCTTTGTCGGCCAGACGCTCGCCGACGCCCTCGTGGAAGAGAAAATAGAGATCGTCGACGAGTGCCTTGTATTCTTCGTAAGTTCTAGCAGCTCGACCGATCCGGATTTGCGCCTGCGATGTTTTGTTTGTCGGCTTGAAAAGATCGCAGCCGTGCTTCGAAGAGTAGGTCTCATTTAGCCTGGAAATCAAGGCCGCAATTTCCTCTGCGTCTTGCTTGACGGAAGCGTTTAGGCCACTCGTTACGACGGCAATTGGAGTAAGAGCATCGGCGAACGTCGGGTCGAACGCTAACAGCTTTCGGATGAGTACCATGTTCCTCGTCCGCGCGCCGCTCTTTACGTTTGCATTCACAGTGCGCTGAAAGGCCAAGTAATCCAAATCGGTCGCCCGTTGTCCCAGTTCAACTTGCCGATTCAATTCTTTGGAAAACTTTGAGAAAAACTCTGCCAGCTTCCGTTCTTTCCCTGCGGCGCAGCCGCCCTGTATGAGGCAGCAGGCCAGCGTCAGCAAGGACTGAACAATAGTCCGATTCCTTAGCAGTTTCGCCTCGTCGGCCGTAAAGCCCCGGTCAAGAAAGTCCAACGCGCCAGTGATGCGCTTGGCGACGTTCGAGGTAGCGGAAAAACCAGCCTGAGTCTCGAACACTGCCCGGACCTCGTCATAGCGGAGACCCGCGTCGATGCCGTCGATCTCCAATACCGCGGTCTTGGCTAGAATATCGAAGTGTCCATATCGCTTGTCGGAGGCGCCCACCCGTTTGAATAGGTCGTGCTTCGTCAGTTGCTTTACGAAGTCGCGCAGCTTGCTATCAATTGAATTCAGCTTCTCGCTGCTCGTGAGCGGCAGACCCTCCTGCAAACGCTGGAAGAATTCGCGGATCTCCTTGTCATCTGCGTCTTCGATTTCATCGAACTCGATTTCGTAGTCGTCGAATCGGTCAGTGTACTTGTCGCGCAGGTCGCGGTAGTGGGAGCCGCCGAACCTCTTGGCCGACTTCGGTGACAGGGGAAGCTCATTCTCAAAAAACTCGTAGATGCTCGCGAGACGCTGCTGCCCATCGAGGACCTCGTACTCCTCGGGATCACTTGAGTTCTTCAGGAAGTAGAACTTAGGGAGCTTCCAGCCACGGAGGATCGTATCGATGAGCAACTGCTTCTTGGCTTTGCTCCAAACCTCTTGGCGCTGCCACTCCGGAATTTCATACCTATCCCGTCGCTTATATATCTTGTCAATGGCCCTCTTGTTAGGGGTCATCTTCATAGGATTGAGTCTCCGGTAAGCTACGTGTCGCCGGGTCCGCGGTCCACCAATAGTAATCCTATTCCAGCGGTTTCATTGCAATGATTGTCGGCAGGCTGAGGCGTTAACTCTTCCGGCTTCTGGGGCTTGTCCAGCCTTTCGCACAAGATAAGCTAGCGCGATGCGGGAAGTTTGAGCGTCTTACGGATCCGACCAGAGACGTTGCCTGCGGCCACGCCGCTGGCATCGCCTTCGTCGATCGCGCTGCGCAGGGCGGCCAACTTTGCCGCGTGTTCCCGTTCCTCGCGCTCAAGCGTTCGCAGGCCGGCACGGACGACTTCGCTGGCGTCTTCGTAACGCCCGCTCTTTACCTTCGTCGTCACAAAACGGTCAAGTTCTGGAGTTAGATTGATGTTGCGTGTAGGCATGGCGGGCTTTCTGATACTTGGTTCGTGAACATTATGGCACGACTGGCGAGGATTGTGTCTTCACCACAGAGACACAGAGTCACAGAGAAAACCCAAAGCCTGCAAAGTCACAAACAACGTCAAAGGCGCCGGACAGGAGTGTCCGTCCCACCAAGCAACGGACCAACATGAATTTCTCTGTGTCTCTGTGACTCTGTGGTGAACGTTCGGGTTACTTCTTCCGGCCCCGGATAGCCTCCCGCGCTTCCTTATCCGCCGTCCGGCGTCTCTCGGTCTCCCGCTTATCCCACAACTGCTTGCCTTTGGCCAGGGCTAGTTCGACCTTTACTTTGCCGTTCTTGAAGTACATGCGGACTGGGATTAGGGTGAGGCCTTTTTGCTGTGTCTTGCCGATCAGCTTGCGGATTTCTTCTTTGTGCATCAGCAGCTTGCGGGTGCGCAGGGGGGCGTGGTTGTGGATGTTGCCGTGCTCGTAGGGGCCGATGTGGGCGTTGAGGAGCCAGAGTTCGCCGTCCTTGACCAAGCCGTAGGAGTCTTTGAGGTTGGCGAGGCCGCCGCGGACCGATTTGGCCTCGGTTCCGGTTAGAACGACGCCGCACTCAAATTTTTCCAGCAAGAAGTAGTTATGTGAAGCGATCCTATTAACGGCGGCGTCTCGTTGGCCGGAGGCTGTCGGCTCGCGGCGCGGGGCTTTTTCCGGTTTCGGCTTGGTTTCGTGGGTGGATTGGCGAGGCATGGGGCTGGAATTCATCTTAGCAGTGAAGGACGGTGGGGCGAAGGGTGTCTGCGGCACCCCCTAGGAAGCGAGCCGAACGCGCCCTTCGGTCGCTTGCGCTCTCTCAGGGCAGGCTCCGAGAAGTCGCGCGGCTCGCCTAGGTCCTTCGGCGGGCAAAAAACGCCCGCCTCAGGATGACAGGCCAAAACTGTGCCATTACCGGAAGCCGACTTTCCATCCACTGGGACTAAGACCAAAGAGTGTAACTCCCGTGCGGGCAATCACATCGGGAGACGAGAAAGCCGATGCTATAATCGCTGCAAAACCATTATTTGCGCATCGAGTAAATCCCTAGGTTCGCTGGCGGTGGGGTAAGGACTGCTTCTCCGGCGAAGAATTTTAGACGAGGACTGACGAATGAGACGTCTGATGCCTGCGGCAGTATTGCTGCTGGTTGTGGTCATGATACTGCCTGCCATCGCCGACAAGGCCAAGAATATCTACGAAAAGGGCCAGGACGCCGAGGCGCGGCAGAATTACGAAGCGGCTTTCGACTTCTTTAAGCAGGCTTACGACCTGAAACCAAAAGACTTGCGTTACCGGGCGTCGTTCGAGCGGATACGTTTCAAGGCGGCCGCGACGATCGTGCACGAGGGACAGAAACTCCTCGACGATGGCAAATTGCAGGAGGCGCTGGCGAAATTTCAACGGGCGACGCAGATCGATCCCTCGTTGTTCATTGCGCAGCAGGAGCTGAAGAAAACGCTGCAGATGATCAACGACGCGGCGAATCCTCCGCCGCAAGCGGCGGGGCCGCCGAACAGCCTGCAACGTAAGATTAAGGAAGCGGGAGGCCCGGTCGAACTCGCCCCCATCTCGAACGTCCCCATCACCGTAAAGCTCACCGAAGATTCCAAAGTGATCTATCAGACGATCGGGCAGCTGGCCGGGGTGAACGTTCTGTTCGATCCGGATTACACTTCGCGGCGGATCAAGGTCGAGTTGAATGGAGTGACGCTGGAAGAGGCGCTGGAGATCACGGCGCTGGAGTCGAAAACCTTCTGGCGGCCGGTGACGGGGAATACGATTTTTGTGGCGCAGGACAATCCGGCGAAGCGCAAGGAATTGGAGCAGAGCGTCCTGAAGACTTTTTATCTTTCGAATCTTTCGCAGCCCACCGAGTTGCAGGATGTGGTGAACGCGATTCGCGCCGTGCTGGATGTGCAGCGCGTGCAGCAGTTGCTCTCGCAGAATGCGCTGGTGGTGCGGGGCACGCCCGACCAGATCGCGCTGGCGGAAAAACTGGTGGAGGACCTGGATAAGGCGCGGCCGGAAGTGATCGTCGACATCGCGGTATTGCAGATCAGCAAAGACAAGTCGCGCACCCTGGGATTTAGCCCGCCCACCAGCGCCACCATCGCTCTGCAGAGCAATATCAACACCACGACGACGACTACGGGAACAACGACTACGGGGACTACCAGCAGCGGCTCGACCGGCGGGCTGGAGCTGAACACGCTGGGCAATCTGAACGCGACCGATTTTCAGGTGACGATTCCTTCGGCCAATCTATCGGCGGTGATGGGCGATACCGACACGAAGATGCTGCAGAACCCGCAGGTTCGCGCCCTCGATAACCAGAAGGCGACGCTCAAGATTGGCGAACGCGTGCCGGTGGCGACCGGATCGTTCCAGCCCGGAATCGGCGGCGTGGGTATCAACCCTCTGGTCAATACGCAGTTCCAATATTTGGATGTGGGCGTGAACATCGACATCACGCCGCACGTGCACGGGGACCGGGAAGTGACGCTGAAGATCTCGATGGAAATTTCGTCGGTGGTGGGGCAGTCGAGCATCGGCGGCATCAGCCAGCCCATCATCGGGCAACGGAAGATCGAGCACGAAATCCGGCTGAAGGATGGGGAGTCGAGCCTGATTGGCGGAATCATGGACGATTCGCAGACCAAGTCGCTGGCCGGAATTCCGGGATTGGCGCAGATTCCAATCCTGGGGCTGCTGTTCGGGCAGAAATCGCAAGATCATTCGGAAGATGAGACGGTCTTCGCCATCACTCCGCATGTGATTCGCGGAACCACAGTCAGTGAGTTGAACCAGCGGCCCATTGATATTGGGACAGCCAACACGATTGCGCTGCGGCACGTGAGCCGTCCGGCCGCGGCGGTCGCGCCGGCGACGCAGGCGCCGAATCCCGGCACTCCTCTGCCGCAGAGTCCGGCGAATCCGCCGCCATCGGGTCAAATGCCCGCGAGTCCGGCGGCGAGCCCGGGGGCGCAGGGTGCTACGAATTTCCTGTTCGATCCTGGACAGATCACGGCGACGAAAGGCAACACGTTCGTGGTGAATTTGCTGATCTCCGGAGCGCAGAACGTGTACTCGGTGCCGGTGCAGATGAATTACGACCCGGCGAAGCTGCAGTTGGTGAACATCTCGAATGGAGGGTTCCTCTCGCAGGATGGGCAGGCTGTGGCCCTGGTGCATCGCGAAGATGAGACCACCGGGACCTTGCAGGTGACGGCCACGCGGCCGCCGGGAGCAGGTGGAGTTTCCGGCCAGGGCGCGGTGGTCACCATGACATTTCAGGCCAAGGCCAGCGGACAAACTCCTTTGACCATTACGCGGGGCGGGGCGCGCGATCCCGGGCAGCAGGCCATCACGGTAAACGGAGCGCAGGCATCGGTGACGGTGCAGTAGAAACTGCGGGATTTCTCCAATTCGGAATTTGCAGATGAAGCGGTACAGATTCCATCACGGGCGGGGCGCAAGGCCGGAACGGGGCTTTACGCTGTTGGAGTTGATCATTGCGACCGCCATCATGTTAGTTCTTACGTCGATGGTGCTGCCGCTGGCGAGGCTGAACATCAAGCGGGCGAAGGAACGCGAACTGCGCTACGACTTGTGGCAGATGCGCGACGCGATCGACCGCTACAAAGATGCGGCCGACCGTGGCGGCTTCCAGACCAAAGTGGACAGCCAGAATTATCCCCCCGACCTGGATACGCTGGTGAAGGGCGTGGATGTGCAGGGGAAGAAGTTGCGCTTCCTGCGTAAGATTCCGATCGATCCCATGACGGGCGACACGGAGTGGGGCTTGCGTTCGATGCAGGATGATCCGGAGTCGGACTCCTGGGGCGAGCAGAATGTTTTCGACGTATACACCAAATCGATGAGCACGGGGCTGGACGGCACGAAGTATAAGGACTGGTAATGGCGAGCAGGCGAAAAACGCGGCGGAGCCTCGGGTTCACGCTGATGGAGATGATGATCGTGATCGCCATCATGCTGATCCTGATCGGGGTTGCCATTCCGATGTATAACCGCTCGGTGGTGCGCTCCCGCGAGGCGGTGCTGCACCAGGACTTGTTCACCCTGCACGATGTGATTCAGCAATACACGCTCGACAAGCAAAAAGCGCCGCAGTCGCTGGATGATCTGGTGCAGGCGGGCTACCTGAAAACCATCCCGAAAGACCCCATGACCGGAGAAGCCAATTGGGAAGTGGTGCAGGATGACACGATCATGTCTGCCGACCAGCAGGATCCCGGCATCACCGATGTGCACTCGGCGTCAAATGCCACGTCTAGCGACGGCACCGCGTATAGTACCTGGTGACTTAGTCCTGCGAGCATCACTTACCCGCTTCGGCTTTCGCTTTAGGTATAATGCGACCGGCTGGAAATGCCTATGTTCCGCTTCTACCTGTTGCCTGTGCTGCTTTTGCCGGGCGTGCTCTATCCCCAAGGCACGATTTCCGTAGACGCGATTGCCGCGATGCAGGTGTGCGGCAAAGACAATGCAGCCTCCGCCGGCCCATGTGCGACGGCGCCTCGTCCCGCGAGCAAGACAAACCCCGCGTATCCGGAAAAGGCGCGTCAGAAAAGCAAGCAGGGGACCGTCACCCTAGGATTAATCGTCACCAAAGACGGCTCGGTTACGGACGTACACATCGTGAACACCGTCGACAAAGATATCGACCAGGCTGCGATCGACGCGGTCAGTCAGTGGAAGTTCGAGCCCGGCACCTACCAAGGCAATCCCGTCGACGTGGAATTGACAGTCCAGGTAAATTTCCGCCTCAGTACGAGCCCGTCGCAGAATGCTTCCAGCGGAACTTCACAGGCGGCTAACGGCGGTACGGAGGACCTTCGGAATTTATACTCCGACGCCAATGAAGCCTACAATCGCGGGGACTACGTGACTGCCACAAACTTGTTGCGCCGAGCTACCTCGGTTGCCCCGCAGAACTCGAATACGTGGAATCAGCTGGGACGGGCATTGCTGGCCATGAACGAGCTGAATGCCGCAGCGAACGCTTTCGAGACTGCGATCGAGAAAGACCCCACCAGCAGAGATGCATACAACAATCTCGGCCTGGTCTACTGGCGGCAGCGCAAGTACGAAGAAGCCGCAGCCCAGTTCAGCAAGCAAATTGTTATCAATCCTCAGGATCACTACGCGCACCGCAATCTCGGCATGATGCTGCGCAATCAGAAGAAATGCAGCGATGCTATGCCGGAACTGCAGAAGGCCCTCGCCATCACGCCGAATCATACCGAGACTTTGCTTGCAGAGGGTGAGTGCGATCTGGATTTGGGAAACCGCGCCAAAGGGATTTCGGAGTTACAGCAAGCGGCCAGTACCTCCTCCGCGCCAAACGTTTTCAACAGTGCCGCCTACGCCCTGGCGAAACGAACCATCGAACTTGATATGGCTGAGAAGTGGTCCGAAGCATGCCTTGCGATTGAAAGAACGCGGCTGCAAAGTGTGTCGCTCGATCACCTCACGGCGGAGCAGCTCAATTACGTCTATTGGACGTCACTCTATTGGGATACGCGAGGTTGGATCTACTTTTTGCGAAGCGACAAGGCGCACGCGCAATCGTACGTGACGGCTTCGTGGTCGCTCCGGCAGGATCCCACGGTAGGTGATCACCTAGGCCGGATCTATGACGAACTGGGCATGAAAGAAGACGCGAAGAAAACGTACGCGATGGCGGTGGCCTCGGCCGACAAACCGACCAGAGCTAGCATTGATCCCGACGACATTGCCGACGCGAAGCGCCGGCTGGAGAAACTTACGGGCAGCAATACCGATCAAGAGATTGAACGTGCCCAGGTTGCCCTGAACGCGATGAGTGTGTTGACCGTGGCAAATGCAGGCGAGATCGGCGGTTCCGGGGATTTTAACGTCTTGCTTGTTGGGGAACGGTCGCCCCAGATTCGGCAAGTTTCAGGAGACGCCGCGCTTTCCAAGTTTGCCGAGTCGCTGCAGGCGGCAAAATTCCCCGTTCATCCTCCAGAATCCGCTGGGGTAGGCATTCCGCTGCGGGGTACGTTGACCTGCCATTCCGGAGAGCCCCAATGCCGCTTCACATGGCTGAGTCCGGAAGAGGCGGTTAATCTGGCCAGAGCCGAGATGGCTGCGGCCAGCGCCACGCCGGCGCCAAGTGCGCGCGATCCGCATGTTTATGACAATCCAGCGATGGGCATACGCCTTTCACTGCCCGATGAATGGAAGCTTATGCGGGAGGAGCCGGGATCATTCAGCACGCCGCGAAATGCCATGTTCGGCAAAGCCGGTACAGCGGCCATGTTTATGCTGACTCGCGAGCGCATGGAGGGTTCGCCGGAACTCTACCAGAAGATGATCGAGGCTTTCTTCTCCAAACGGGAGGACTATAAACATGGCGGGACTGAAGCAGTAAAACGTGATGGGCTTACGGGGACACGCTGGAATGTAAGCTGGAATGAGAATGGCGTGCCTTACACATCCATCATGGAGATATATAGCGTAGGTGACGATCACTATCGCATTACAACGCTGGCGCCCACGGAGGTCTACAGCCGTTACGCCGAGACCTTTGAGAATGTCTTGCACTCTGTGCAATTTCCACTGCTGCGTGCCAATCCTCACCTAGTGGATCCAACGAAATAACTTCCGGAGCTTCCCGTATTTCCGGGTTTGTTGTGTCGCATTGTGCTCGGACGTAAGATCGTACTATGCCCGTCGAAACTGAAGTTCAACCTCACGCCTCGATTCGCGCGCCACGCGGCAACTCCATCACTTGCAAAGGCTGGCAGCAGGAAGCTGCCATGCGCATGCTCATGAACAACCTTGACGAGGAAGTTGCCGAGCGTCCGCAGGATCTTGTTGTGTACGGCGGAACGGGGCGGGCGGCCCGGAGTTGGGAAGCATACCACGCGATTGTCGCATCGCTGAAGAAGCTGGAGAACGACGAGACTCTGCTGGTGCAGTCGGGCAAGCCGGTGGGCGTGTTCAAGACGCACGACTACGCACCGCGGGTGCTCATCGCGAATTCCAACCTGGTCGGTCACTGGTCGAACTGGGAGAAGTTCAACGAACTGGAGCGTGCCGGTTTGATGATGTATGGCCAGATGACCGCGGGCTCGTGGATCTACATCGGCTCGCAGGGAATTGTGCAGGGGACGTTTGAAACATTTTCGGCGGCGGGCGAGAAATATTTCGGCGGAGACTTGGCGGGCAAGCTGATTGTCTCGGGCGGTATGGGCGGCATGGGCGGAGCTCAGCCGATGGCTGCGACCATGACTGGCGCGGCGTTTCTAGGGATTGACGTCGACCCCGAGCGCATCAAGAAGCGGCTGAAGACCGGCTATTGCGACTTCATGGTAACCACGCTCGATGAAGCGCTGCGCATTTTAAAGAATGCGGTGCGCAAGAAAGAAAATGTTTCGGTCGGGCTGGTGGGGAATTGCGCGGACGTGATTCCGGAACTGGCCGCGCGCGGTGTGGTGCCTGACATTCTTACCGATCAGACTTCGGCGCACGATCCGCTGAATGGATATGTGCCGAACGGCATGACGTTGGCCGAAGCTGTCGAGCTGCGAAAAAACGATCCCAAGGCGTATCAGGAAAAATCGCTCGACGCCATCGCAGCGCACGTCGAAGGCATGTTGCGGCTTCAGAAAATGGGATCGGTCACGTTCGACTACGGTAACAACATCCGCACATTTGCCTTTCAGCGCGGCGTGAAGAACGCGTACGACTTTCCCGGGTTCGTGCCCGCATATATCCGTCCGCTGTTTTGCGAGGGCCGCGGCCCGTTCCGCTGGGTCGCGTTGTCGGGCGAGGCGTCGGACATCCACATCACCGATGATTTAGTTCTGGAATTGTTTCCCGAGAACCGCATCCTGCGGCGCTGGATCGACCTGGCGCGTAAGCGCATCAAGCTCCAGGGATTGCCGGCGCGCATCTGCTGGCTGGGATACGGCGAGCGCGCGCGGTTCGGCCTGGCGATGAACGATCTGGTGAAGAGAGGGAAGATCAAAGCGCCGATCGTGATTGGCCGCGACCACCTCGATTGCGGCTCGGTGGCGTCTCCTTATCGCGAGACCGAGAGCATGAAAGACGGATCGGACGCGGTCGCGGACTGGCCTTTGCTGAATGCTCTTTTGAATACGGCCGCGGGCGCGTCGTGGGTGTCGATTCACAACGGCGGCGGCGTCGGCATTGGCTATTCGCTGCACGCGGGACAGGTCACAGTTGCCGACGGAACAGATGCGATGGCCAAGCGCATCCAGCGCGTGCTGACTACCGATCCGGGGATGGGTGTGATCCGGCATGTGGATGCGGGATATGAGGAGGCGAAGGAGTTTGCGAAGAAGACGGGCGTGAAAGTGCCGATGGGGAAGTAGCCGTCGGTCGTTAGTCGTTGGTCGGTGGCCAAAATGGACGCAATGCTCCTGCGAGGCGAGCACATCAACATGCCAGAGCGTGTCGCACGTGGTTTGTGGCCCCATCCTCCGCTGAACTTCTCAGAAGTCCTTGCTCAGCTCACAAGATTGGTTAATCAACACAGATGGTTCCCACGTGAATGGCAGCCTCACCGCGAGGGCGAGCCAGTTCACGAGGGTGGCGCGATCGAACGCCAAGGCATTGATCGGTACGTGTACCGTGAAGCTCGTGCCCATCCTATCAAGCCTCATGTTTTGGTGGAGAGCACCGAGCGGGTTTTCTCCAGCGCCGAAGATGCGGCTCGATACTATCTGAAATGGGGTCTGCACCTCCCCGGAGACCTTGATGGCTGGAAGGTAATCGAGTGAAGCCGAAGCCGCTCCTTCTGGCCAATGTCGGCCAATTGCTCACGCTGCAGTCTTCATCGGCGAGGCCCGGGCCGCGCCGCGGTCCTGACCTCAAACAACTCGGCATCATCCAAAACGGTGCTGTGCTCTGCCTCGGCGGCAAGATTGTCTCCGTCGGCACCACCAAAGACGCCCTGCGCGATCCCTGGATGAAGAAGAACCGCAAGAAAGTCCTCGAGATCGACTGCGCGGGCAAAGTCGTGCTCCCCGGTTTCGTCGATTCACACACGCATCCTGTTTTTGTCAGCCCCCGGCTGGTGGATTTCGAGAAGCGCATCGAAGGCGCCTCGTATGAACAGATCACCGCGGCCGGTGGCGGCATTCGGTCGAGCGTGGAGGGAGTCCGCAAGACCGGGAAGAGGGTTCTAGTGGAGAAAGTTCTGGCCGCATTACATGAGATGGCAGTACACGGAACGACCACAGTCGAGGCCAAGTCGGGCTACGGACTGACGGTGGAGTCGGAACTGAAGTCGCTGGAGGCGATCCGCGAAGCCGCTTCCCGCTGGCCAGGAACGGTCGTCGCGACTCTGCTGGCGGCGCACGTAGTCCCAAAGGAATTTCAGGGACGCGCACAAGAATATGTTGAGCTTGTGTGCAAAGAGATGATTCCGAAAGCAGCGAAGCGGAAGCTCGCCCAGTTTGTCGATGTTTTCTGTGACCAGGGAGCGTTTACGGCCGCAGAGACAGGGCAGATTTTTGAAGCCGCCGAGCAGCATGGTCTCAGCGTGCGGGCGCACATGTGCCAGCTTACGGAGACGCTGTTGCGGCCGTTTTTGCGATTTAATCCGGCGTCGTTGGATCACATGGATCACGTGAACGAAGACGACATTGCGCAGTTGGCCAGGCACGATACGGTGGCAACGCTGGTGCCGGGAGCGAATTATTTTCTGGGGCTGAAGGAATATCCTCCGGCGCGCAAGTTGATCGACGCCGGCGTGCCGCTGGCGCTGGCCACCGACTACAACCCGGGCACATCGCCGACGCTTAATATGCCGATGGCGATGTCTCTGGCATGCACGCACATGAAGATGACGCCGGCGGAGGTGATCGCGGCTTCCACCATCAATGGGGCGTGGGCATTGCGGCTGGCGGATCGGAAGGGTAGTATCGAGCCCGGCAAAGATGCGGACCTGGCGGTATTCGAGGTCAAGGACTACCGCGAGATTCCTTACTGGTTTGGAGCCAACCGGTGCGCCCTTAATGTTCTGGGCGGCACGGCGGAGGGGATCGCATCGTCTGCCTGAAACTTTGCATCTGCTCGTGCCGTAGGCGAGACTGAGAGGTCATTGTGGCTGGCAGCGTTGACCAGCGACCATAGTATTCCGATCGGTTGATGGTTGCGTTGTCGGGCAGTGGGTACGCTTCAGTTGACCAATTCGTGGCGGAGCCAACTCCCAGACTCGTTCACCTTGAGCCCAGGTCCGGCTTTGTTATAATCAACAACGTTCCGCACGCGTTCGGTATTGAAGCTGTTTCGCTCGGTAGGCAATCCCGCAATAATCAGGGTGAGGAGAGCGATCCTCGCAGCACGCGGCGGATGAACTGGTTGCGAAACATGGCCAGGTAGCTCAGGTGGTAGAGCGCAGCCCTGAAAAGGCTGGCGTCGGCGGTTCAACTCCGTCCCTGGCCACCACATTTCAAAGCACTTAGCGTGTTCCTTTCCTAGCTTCTGCTTCCGTTTGCTTCCAATTCAGTAGACCATCTGCGACGACAGCCTTAACCGTTCTACGACCCGCTTCTGCGACTTGGGAAAGAACTGCTGGTAGATGTCCAACGTTGTGCTCGCGCGCGAGTGTTCATTCCGTTACCGCACTTCCTCCGGGAATCCCAAGCCGACTTTGGTGAAGCTCAGAAAAATCAGCCTGCTGCTATCGCGCCAATGCGGCCCTCGGTGCTCACTGCGGATAGCGTAGGATACTTTTCGCACATTTAAATCGGCTGTGCTGACATCAGTTCTGGCGGCCCGTCCGACATGACATGAGCCTGACGATCAGTGTCGCCGTCAGATACTTTGGTCACGCGGCAAAACCAATCCCGATTCGTCACGGCCCAGGCAGAAGTCATCTTCTCCGGAAAAAACGGAAGGGGGTTCTCCACTTTGTAAGTGACTGGACGCTTTCGGCTCTCTAGATAACTCTCAGACAGCAACTTACTAAGGCGCGATAACACGTCTTTGGAGAGAACGTGCCAGCCTTCACTCGATCGCTTTTCGTTCTCCCCGGGGTTAAGTATCTCAAATAACATGTCCTGCCAAATGGAACGAATGTCGTAATTAAAACGGTACTCCGGCATTGGCTTCCATCGCGGTTTTGGCGATATAAGCATGTTATAGTCGATAAACTCCTTGAGAAGCTCGACGTCCGCCGGGGAGGAGCATATTCCGTAATGGGAACAAAAGGCCCTGTAAAAGCTATGCATAAACGATCTGACCTCTTTGTCGTTGGCTTCCGCGCGAAAACCCTTGCCTCCGAACCAAGTCTGATTTGCCAACACCGCTTCCTGGGACATAGAGTCTAGCCCGGTCCGGGAAAACAGAATTATAAGATCGCGAACTCGCCCAAAAAATCCATCTTGATCAAGCGAAGCATCGTTGATTTGTCCTGTGATCAGATCATCAAAAAACTCATAGACCTGGCCGGACAAAACACCGTGTCGAGCCAGGTAAAAGTTCACGATGCTACCCAGGTTGTGGTTGTGCATCAGATGGTTAATGCCGATGTAACGCAAACCTCGCTGCATCTCCCTGGCATCCAATTTAGGATGACTGACCACCATAAATTCCCAGTTTGCGGGCCGTTGATTTAGCGGCACGAGATGGCTGTCTGAATCCGATGCCTTTGTTAGGCCAAACTCTTCTTGTTTGTCATAAAATTCGGTGCCCGGGAGCAAACTTAGTTGATGAATTTTTATGGCAGGAACACCGGTGTAAATCGCCGCTTCGATCCCTTTCAAAAAGTCCGACAGGGATTCGCCGGGCAGCCCGAGAATCAGGTCCGTGTACGTGGTCACATCCTTTTGGTAAGCCTCCCTGACCAAGCCTACGAATTTTAAGCTTTCAACAGCATATCGCTTGCTTAGTTTTTCTGCCTCCGGGCTGACCGTTTGAAGAGCCAGGGTCGTGGCGGTGTTGATCTTTGCCGCCCGCAGGATGGTTGCAAGTTCAAGCACTCGGTCGTTGCTGTTCTTCGCGTAGTTCACGCCCAAAAACTTGAAAGGGTAATTGTGCCGGCTGTTGAGTTCCGCCATTATCTCCGCAGTTTTCAAATCCGAGTCAAAAATTCCAAAATTCGCATCCGCCAGAAAAAGAGAGGAGACTCTCCGCTTGGCAAAAAAGGTCAATTCTTCCTGGACACGCTCGAAGGACATTCTGTGGATTTGTGAGTTGCCATTTCCCCAATAGCAAAAAGAGCATCGGTACGGACACCCACGGTTGGTCTCATAAAAGACCGGGGAAGGTTCGAGCGGAAGCAACCCGGTGAGATAGGGTGACGGAATTTCGTCGAGATGAATCACTCGATGACCCATATTGCTAACCGCCGCTGTGTTGACTTGCTCCCGGCTTCTGCAATTGCGAGCATTTGCGAATGGATCTTTGGTGGGACTATCCGCCAGCGAGAGCGCGATGTCACGGAAGGCAGGCTCCCCCTCTCCATCAACAATTGCCGAGATAATTGGGGATTCCGCCATCATTTCGACGCCACACTTCCCCGCGCAATTGGCGCCACCGACCACGATTCGCGGCAACTCCCTTCCAGAGCGGCCGAGGATGGCGAGGACATTTCGAATCTTGACGTGGTTCCACACATAACTGGACATCGCCAGCATCTCCGGACTGGCGGTGCTGACGATTTCCGCGATTTCCTCTGCAGGTTGCTCGGCGTAGTGGTTGCTGAAAACGAACTCGACGTTTTTTGCCACCTCCGGGTCCGCCAGAGCGTAGGCAACCACAAGGCCCATCTGATAGGGTTGTGAGTGCAGGTTGGATTTCAAATCCAACATCAGAACCTTTATTTTTCCCGTTCGTTTTTGCATGTTGTTGCCCTCCAAATCGCGCCTGGCAATGCGGAACGAAATCCCACAGCTTCAGAGCTTTTGCTGGAGTTTCTACAGTCTCCGTCGCTTATCCCTAAGGTTTTGCTTGCTTACGCTCAAGTTGAACTGCACCGAACGGCTTACCGCACTCCAAACACGCTCGTTTGGATCGTGGAGTGATTAACCCAACGAACGGACACAGCCGTTTGTGATCCGTTCTCTTGAGTCCGCGGCTTAAGGTTCGCCATTAGCTTCGTGAACGAGTCAGTGATGACGGTCGACGAAAACCATGGCGAAGCCGACCAGCGGGCATAGAACTGCGCTCTTCTGCCTCGGGCTCGGACCGTTTCGTCCGGCAACTCAAATCTCACAAATCAACTATGCCGGGCCGAGGGGTTGCGATGCTGTGCAGGATTGCTCACATTCCAAGAAATGAGCTAGAGACGAGCATTCCTTCTGTCTCTTTCAGGTTATCTGAACTAAGTCAGCCTATCTGCTGTTGTTGGTGAGTGTGATAGGGCTTGGTTGGAACTTATGCGCGGGCAGGCTTGGATCGGTTGTTCTTTTTCTGTTTTCTTGTTCCTAGTTTGGCTTGCTGCGTATAAAATGCCCGACCTCGTCCGAAGCCATAATGCGTTAACATCCGGCGCCTTGCCTCAGAAGGCATCTCTTCATAAACAAGTTCAGATAGGGCCTTGTTCAGCACTTCGTAAGGAAGACATGGCGCTGGTGCCACGCAAGTACTCTATGGCATGGCTGTGGTCAACCACTTCGGCAGCGAAATGAACGCCCGGTGGAATCTTGCTTTCACAATTCTATGAGGAACTGTTGAATACGACGTGCCGGCAGAAAAGCGTAAAGACCTCGACAAAATGGTAGGGAAAATCCGGCAGTTGGATCTCCCTTTTTCTACGCCTTCCCAAAGCAGCGGCTACCAGACACGCGGAATGATCCGTTTAGTCCTGTTTCTATATGTTTCATAGTCAGGCCCGAAACGCTGAGCCATCATCTGCTCTTCCGGCCGAAGACGAAAGGCAAACAAGAGGAGAAATGCGCACAGATTCGATGGCCCCACAAGCCAATTTGAGGCAATCAGTGCCTGGCCGAGCCCCTGAAGAAAAATCGCCGCATACATTGGATGACGGATGTTTTTATAGATTCCGGTTGTGATGAGAGTGTGATTCTCAAGTATGTTCAGGCTAAGCGACCAATTGGTGGATAAATCGGCATGAGAGCGGTAGAAAGTCCAAAGGCCGAGCACATAGAAAGCTACTCCCATCCCGAAGGAGATTGGACTGAGAGTATAATCGGCGAACGCGAGAAATGGAGTCACGATCCATAGCAGCGGCAGGACACTTCCCAGCCATGCCAAAGCTAAAAGAGCAATCTCCAGCTTTCCTCTCCGACTTTCGACAGTTTTGATCTTGCTCCTTTCCTTGCCATGGGGAGCACGAATTGCCACCACCGCCAAAATACCGATAAGAAGAGCGATCTTTCCCACCCAGATACTCATTATCTCTTCCTTTTTCAGCACAGCTGGCCCGACTGATGGACTGTCTTCCGCATCTTGAGACTCTGGATCTTGCGGTATTACGGACTTACTGCGCGGGCTGGCAAGGCGTCAGACGCGCGAAAAAATAGCTACTGACGGGCAAGAGTCACAAGGTTATGCATTTGTTCCAGCGTTTCAGGAACCGGAATCCCAAAATCGATTAAACACGCCAGTTCATCCACTCCAATAGACTCCCATGCGGATGTCTTTTCCATACACTCCTTCGGAGTTCCGATTAGCCCCAACTCGTCAATGATCCGGGCTGCTGTCCGTTCCGCTATGTAATCGGCATCGTCTTTGGTCATGGTTGGAGCGGGATCGGAAAGGGCGCTCTCCGCAGAAAGCATCGGGGCCATCAATTCCAGGTTGGTCGTAAGATACTCGGTCAGCGCCTTCATCCCGAGGTCGCGTGCCTGGACGCGATCACTCGACACGAAGGCATGAACCATCAGAGTCACAATGCCTCGTTTTCCGGTTTCGCTGATGGCTTCCCGGTAAACGCGAATCTTATTCTTGAGCTTGGCATTGTCTTTGTTGATAAAGTTCGCGAGTACATTAAAACCGCTGCGTCCGGCCAGGGCAAAGGTTTCGTCTGAATGAGCCGTGATCCAGATGGGCAACTCCTTTTGTATGGGTGGCGGGTATGTCCGAATCCTGACAGGGTTTCCTATTCCATTTTTTAACTCGACGGTTTCTCCCTTCCAAAGTAACTGGATGGTTGCGATATCCCGAAATAGAATTTCGCGTCGACACGGGTAATGATCAGGGGCAAGGACAAAGTCATTCACATGCCACCCGGAACCAAAAGCAACGTCGATACGGCCATTGGAAAGATTGTCGAGCAAGGCCCAATTCTCAGCCATACATACGGCGTTGTGAAATGGTTGAATACTGCTGCCGGCTCTGAGCCTAACCTTTTTAGTTATCGTCGTCAGAGCGGCAATAGTTATACATGGATTGGGATATAAACCGCCGAACCGCTCGAAATGCCGCTCGGGGGTCCACACAGCAGTAAATCCATGTTCGTCGGCAAACTTGGCTCCCTCGCAGAGAAGCCGATATCTTTGCGACGGATCAACAAAGACGTCGTTTCCAAAATAGAACAGACTTACCTGCATGGTAGACAGAATTCTAGCATAGTGAAATCCGATCCCGTGGCCACCGCGCTGGCGCAAGACGGAACTCTGAATACGTACGTGCCGGCGACAATTTTGTGGTCGGCAGTTTACGGGAAGGTTCGCGCGACGACTGCGGCGCCGCACTGCAGACTGCTCCCCCCTCCACGCCGGTCGAGATTCTTGGCATAGAGGCTCTACCTCAGGATGGGGATCAGTTCGCCGTGGTCGCGAATCGCGAAGATTGTCTATGCTACTTTGACTCTCATGGGAATACTGGCATACGAACGGAACAAGGCGCTCGGACGGCGCACCGGCTTTCCATTCGGCTCCCAAACCGAGAAACGGTCGACCAATCGAGAAAAGGCGGTTAAAGCCTCCAGCCGCGCCAGGGCAGCTCCCAGGCAATAGTGAACGCCGCCGCCAAAAGCCAGGTGATGATTCGGATTGCGGCCTATATCCAGCCGCTCAGGCTCACGGAACTCCGTCTCATCGTGATTGGCAGATCCGATCAACAGCATCAGCAAGCGGTCCTTCTTAATGATGCGGCCGCCTATTTCCATTCGCTCCATAACTATCCGGCCTACGCTCTGGAAGGGAGAATCGTAGCGCATGAATTCTTCCACCGCCGAAGGCATCAGAGAGGGATCGCTGCGCAGGCGAGCTAGCTGATCGGGAAAGTCCATGAGGGCAACGCATCCTGTACCAATGAAACCGATTGAGGTCTCAAAGGACGCGAGGAATAGGAACAGTGTATTATCCACAATCTCTTCGTCACTGGACTTTTCGGAATCCAGTGCCGCGGCTTGCAGCATTTGCGACAGCAGATCGTTCGACGGACACCTGCGGCGCTGGTCAAGGAGCCGGCCCACGTATTCACGCAACCAGGCTACTGTAGCATTCGCGAGATCGCGGTCCCGAAACGGAACTAAAGGACTGAACACTTTGCACAATTCAATCGCCTTTACCCCCACCTCATTCCGATCCTCGGCTGGTATACCAATGAGCTCACAAACGAGCAGCACGGGCAACGGAAAAGCCAGATCGGCGACCACGTCGAAATACTCGCGTTCCCGAACAGGCTCCAGAAGATCGTCAATTAGATTCCCAATATGATCGCTCATGCGCCGCACCGCGGAAGGATGGAATGCGGCATTCATAAGTCCTCGTAACCGCGTGTGTTCCGGAGGATCGCGGTGAATGAGCATGCGATAGGAAAACTCGCTGGCTGCGCCCTCTCCAAAGGAAATTTGATGAAATTGTGCAGGCAGGCGATGACGCAAGCGCCGGTCCCCAAGCAACTCAGACACTTCAGCATATCGAGTCACAACCCAACGTCCGGCTCCGCCGCGGCACAAAGGACCAAACTTCCGCAGCTTCGCATATGTTGGATATGGGTTTTCCATTACCTCAGGGTCAAGAAGATCATACTTAGGCAAAAGAAACGTATCCATGGCCGTAGACATAGGCGAATTACCAACCTAAACAGGGATGAGAACAGTATTTCCTGCGTCCTCGCTATAAGAAAACAACAATGCAGGGCCAGGGCGCCCAACAGACAGTAATGAGAAACTTTCCCCGGGTGCTAACGTTATACTCTTGACTCAAGCCGCTCCACAGACCGATACGGGTTTTTTCCCAGAGTTGCTCCGAAGCAATCCACGCTCCCTACTGCGAGCGCTCAAAATTTCACCATCGTAGCATAACTGATTTGGAATCACAATTCTCGTCTCCCATCGCTTTAGCACCGTCCGAATGGCGGACTTTATCGCAGTTCTCGGCGGATCCTATGTGATCGAGTCGGGAACCATGAATATCTGCTGAACAATAAGGGGGACAATACGCGGACTATAACGTCCACGCCGCCGCTTATGGTTGAAGCGATGGACTCCATGCCGTTTGCAGGAAATTAAGGACGCACTCCAAAACGACCTTGCTCTTCCAAAATGCACTGCTGTGAGTGAGTCCGGGTAAAGCGGCGAAGCTCAGGTTCGGCATGGATTCTGGATACTTACTCACCACCGGATAAATAGGGTCCTGCTCACCCGCATAGAAAAGACAGGGCTGAACGATGTGCGGCAGGACGTCTTCCAGCGAAAAGACATCCTGCTGTGCAGCTGCCAGTGCCTTGAAGTCATTAATCAGTATCGTTTGGCGTTTTACTGCCTCCCTGCGTTCCTCGGAAAGGTTGGTGATCTCAAAAATCGTTTCAAGAAATCTTCCCGGATCATCCGGGTTGATTCTCACCCAAGGCGGAACTGTTCGCGCGCCTGCATCCTCGCCGCCAATAACCAGTGCCGCAACTCGCAATGGCGCCCATTTGGCCAATCCGAGCGCCACGCGTGCCCCTGAGGAATACCCCCAGAAACTAGCCTTTTCTATTTTGAGTTGATCCAATATAGCAACTACGTCCTGAACCTGCAGCCACAAGGTATACGCGTCTGGGTCATAAGGTTTGTCGCTATTGCCATGACCACGTGAATCGAGGAGTATCAGGCGAAATTGTTGGCGCAGAACCTCAACATAGCCAGACAAATACCAGGTCTTCAGATCCTGGCCAAAACCGTGCTGAAGAACTAATGGAGGCCCCTCTCCTACGACGCGGTAATGGATGCGAACCCCATCATTTTCAGCATATGGCATAGGCTTATCGTATACCTCGTCTATTCGATGGTTCCCAAAAGTATTGCCACGGGTGCGGCAAGGCCGCAGCATAGCAGGGATTCTTACTCCTACGCTATATTCACCACGTGCCGATGATAGTTCGCCCAGCCCCGAATTTTGGGATTGAGTTGATGGATCAGATCGGCGGCCGACATGCCCAGCACGGCTTTGATGGTCTTCCGGATGCCGCTCAGGAAGGTTTTAACATTCTTCTTTGGAAGGCTTGATGAGCAGTTTCCCGTTGGGATACTTGCACACGTTTTGTCCGAGGAAATCAAAGCCTTTCTCCACCCTGGTGATGACCGTCTTCGCGGGAGAAAGTTCCAACCCGGGTTCTTGCAGAAACTGCTCGACGAGGGGCTTGATTTCTCCTTTCAGTAGTTCTTTAGTTCTACCTGTAATGATGAAGTCATCCGCATAACGGACAAGATTGACACCTGTGCAAACCAAATCCGCAGTGGATTCTAGGCGATGTCAAGTCCTGTTTCGACCGAATTTCGCATGATTGGCTTCTGGCTCACGTCCTTATTTCCGCCACGACTTACAAGACCGCGGGGACTACCAAAGTACGCGGAAGTCGTATAAGACATCGGGCAGGTGAGCCTTGTCTCCGAGCAGCAGAGCCAAGAACTTGCCCTGTGCTTCGAGTATCGATTCCTGGTCGGAACGCGCATACAGTTGCATTGTCGTCCTGACGTCCTCATGACGCGGAATGCCCTGTAATGTCTTCGGATCATACGTCAGCTTCACCGGCGAAGAAGCCAGAGAATGCCGGAAGTTGTTTGTGCTCCGAAAGCCGGAGTCTTAGAATAGCGGTTTCGGCCTGGAGGATCTTATGCTTCTGCACAGAATTGTTTGTGCTCTCGGGGCAGCAGCGTTTTGTTGTCTGTTCTTAGGGGCCGGTCAGGAAAACCCAGCTCCTCCGAGGGAAGTCACCTACAACCGGGATGTGGCTCAGATTCTGTATAACAACTGTGTTGTGTGCCACCGCCCGAACGACATCGCTCCCATGTCACTGATGACATACAAGGATGCCCGTCCATGGGCGCGGGCGATTCGAGAAGCGGTGGTGCAGCGCAAAATGCCGCCCTGGCACGCCGACCCGAAGGTAGGCGATTTCACCAACGATCCGCGGCTGACCGAGCAGGAGATCGCGACCATCGACGCCTGGGTGAGAACCGGCACCAAGGAAGGCGAAGCGAAAGATCTGCCGCCGGCTCCGGTGTTCCTTGAAGGCTGGCATATCAAGCCCGATGTGGTGTTGACAATTCCCGAGTTTACGGTAACGGGCGGTAGTCAAGACGATTACGAATATATCTATGTTCCCACCCACTTCACCGAGGACAAATGGGTTCAGGCGGCCGAGGTGCTTCCCGGAGATCGGCGCGTTGTGCATCACGCTACCGTTTCGGTGATCGCGGCTGACAAAGTGGCGAAAGAAGAAGAGGAGCATGGCAAGGCCGATGCCGGAGTCGACAAATACCATTACCGCACGGGCAAAGTGTTACACCTGAGGAGGGATGCACCTGTGGTGGATGATGGGTGCTCGTCCCCCGATGGCGGCGGAATGCCGGATAAGGGATCCGGGTATTTGAACATCGTGCCGGGGATCTACCTACCGGGACATTTGGCAGAGACCCGGCCCGCCGGCTACGCGTTGAGAATTCCGGCGGGCTCCTATTTGCAGTTTCAGGTTCACTACAGCAACCACACCGGCGACGACGTGAAAGATCGCACCAGCATCGGTCTGGTATTCGCGCGCGAACCGGTGAAGCATGAGATTGCGCAGTACGAAATCTGGAACGACCTCTTCCTCATTCCGCCTAACGACGCCAATCATCGCGTTACCTCCTGTTACACCTTGCCGAAAGATGTGACCGTCCTGGCCTACACCGCTCACATGCATTTTCGTGGCAAAAGCATGACCACCGAAGCGATTTATCCCGAAGGCCGTCACGAGGTAATCCTCAACGTCCCGCACTATGACTTCCGCTGGCAGGAGACATACTTCCTGAAACATCAGTTCCTGCTGCCCAAAGGCACGAAGCTGGTGACCACCGCGTACTTCGACAATTCGTTTGACAATCCCCAGAATCCCGATCCTTCTAAAGCCATTCGTTGGGGTGAGCCCAGCGACGAGGAGATGATGGGCTTCTGGTTGCAATTCGCGGATCCCAAACCAGTTGAGGAAAGAGCTGCGATCGCGCACAAGTGAAATAGCCGGCGTGGCGATAGGCTTTGAGCATCAACCTTGAGTTGATCTTTCTTCAGTTGACCGATCCGGAGCCCCGATCATGGAAGTCACGCGTCGCAGTTTTCTGGTTACCGCCGCAGCGGCGGCCTATGCTCCCGCATTCCTGGGGGCGACCGACAAGGCCGGGGGTAAGGCGCCTATCCTCGGGCAAGGCGAGCATCGATATGAGGCCATTCATGACTGGGGCGAATTGCCGCGCACCATCAAGTACGGCAACACGCATGGTGTCTGCGAGGATTCACAGGGCCACATCTACGTCCACCACACCGTTCATGCCACCAGCGACAGCCTGGACACGATGGTGGTCTTCGATCATAAAGGCAAGTTCGTCCGCTCGTGGGGGCGGCAATTTAAAGGTGGAGCCCATGGCCTGACCATCCGCAAAGAGGGTAGCGAAGAGTTCCTCTATCTGTGCGATTTCCAGCATGGCATCGTAACCAAGCGAACTTTGAAGGGCGAAGAGGTATTCACCTTAGGGTATCCGGCAGAATCGGAAGCCTACAAGCCCAAAGACAAAACCTCAGCAGTAGTCTACCGGCCAACCAACGTGGCCGTCGCTCCGAATGGCGACATTTACGTGGGTGACGGATACGGCTCGAGTTTTATCAATCAGTACAACCAGAAAGCCGAGTTTATCCGCACCTTTGGCGGCCTGGGAAAAGGTGACGATCAGTTGGATTGCCCTCACGGCCTGTGGGTGGATGCGCGCGGAGAGACGCCGCTCCTGGTGGTGACCGACCGGGGCAACAGCCGGTTGCAGCGGTTTACCCTTGATGGCAAGCATGTTGACTTCCTGCTGGGCACGTCGAAGATGCCCTGTTATCTGCACGAACGGAATGGGGACGTATTGATCGCGGATCTCTTAAGCAAGGTGATCATTCTCGACCGCAAGAACAATGTGGTCGCCAGCCTGGGCGAAGGCGAATATTCAAATAAGGATTGGAACACGGTTCGAAATCAGACTCCTCGGACGTTTGTGCCCGGCAGGTTCGTTTGTCCTCATGGCGCCTGCTTTGATCACGAGGGCAACATCTTTGTGGTGGAGTGGGTGGAGGCGGGCAGAGTAACGAAACTGCGCCAGTTAGCCTAACTCGAATTTTCGAGACATCGGCCTAACGGTCCGCGAGCCTGATCGTCCTGCCGGTTCTTGCCGACTCGCGCGCGGCATCGAGGATGCGGACCACTGTGACGTTCGTGTCAAGAGCCGAGAGACCACTTGGCTTGATCTCTCCCGAGACCACCGCGATCAGGTACGAGATCGGATCGTTGTACGGAGCGGGGAGCGCCGGAGCGGTCTGCTGCTGCTCCTGATTGTCTCCTTTCCGGCGCACGCGAATGTCGTCGCGGCGCACCGTGATAGCCTCGCCGATCTCTCCATATACTTCCATGTCCTTGCGGTCGAATGGCCAATTCCACGATGCTTGCAGGATGGCCTGCGCCTTCGCATAGGTGAGGATGACTGTGGCTTCATCCTCGACGTGCGGATAAATCTCGGGCTTCAATTGTTGGGTGACCGCAGTGACTGTGAGCGGGACTGCCCCCTGCATCAGCCAAGTCATCAGGTCGGCGCCGTAACAGCCGAAGTCGAACAGCGCTCCCGCACCGTTGCGCGCCGGGTCCGTCAACCATGAGAGGAACTCAGGAGGGACACCTATCTCCATCGGTCCCCGGTGGCCATCATGTACGACAACCTTGCGAACATCGCCGAGAGCGCCATCGCGCGCAAGGTGGTACACCGCGGTGTTGCTGGCGTACCAGGTGGTTTCGTAGTTCACCAACACAGGGATGTGCGCCGCATCGGCAGCCCGCTTAATAGCAAGCGCGTCTTCCACGCTGACGGCCAGGGGCTTTTCCATCATCACTGGGATGCGGTGGCGTGCCGCGGCCTCCACAACCCGGCGATGATCGCGCGTGTCGGTGTACACCAGCACAGCCTGCGGCTGTACCGACGTCAGCATCTGTTCAACATCGTGGTACAGCAGTTGCGAGTTGAGCTTGAACTCGTTCGCATACCGTTGCGCAAGTTGCTCATCCGGTTCGGCGATGCCGACGATCTCAATGTCGCTGCGCTTCAGGGCGGGACCGAGAAAACCGGCGACGTGCCCGTGCACCAGGCCGACGATGGCGACGCGTAAGGGCCGCCCAGTTGACAGAGCGGAGGACGCCGCAATTGCTACGGCAGGCCTGATAGCGACCGCCACGGGTGCAATAAACACGAGTGCAATAAAGCTGATAAATTTGCGCATGAGAGTCTTCGCCTAGGATTGCATTCCGGCCTTACGCGGCATCTTTCGAGCGTAGTATCCATCGTTTCGGGATACAAGAGCTGTCTTGGTGCGTCCCACAACTTCGCGCAAGATCATGTCATCTATGATCCACTCAGAAGGGATAGAATTACAACGGTCCGAATCCCGTGGAGGCATAACCATGAGGCGGTTGCTTTGCCGGATATTGATTCTCCTCGCAGCACTACCGGCCTTTGCCCAGAGCCAAAGCGACTCCGCTGTCCCACCGTACAGAAACGCAAATCTGCCGGTCGAGCAGCGGGTGCGCGATTTGCTAGGTCGTATGACGCTGGAACAAAAAGTTGCCATGTTGAGTGGGGCCGATTGGATGCAGAGTGTTCCGAACGAACGGCTTGGCATTCCCTCGATAAAAATGGCCGATGGCCCGATTGGCATAAGATCGTGGGCCGGACCGTCATCTCAGACCAATGCGCAAAGTACGGCAATCAAAGTCACCACCACAGCTTTTCCCGCTGGAGTCGCCATGGCCGCCACTTGGGATACGGATCTGCTGCAAAGCGAGGGGCAGGCGATCGGGCAGGAATTGAAGGCTCTGGGACGAGATATGATCCTAGGCCCCACTGTGAACATTAATCGCACTCCGCTCTGGGGTAGAAATTTCGAGGGGTACGGCGAGGATCCCTATCTCACGAGCCGTTTGGCAGTGGCTTACATCAAGGGAGTTCAGGGCGAAGGCGTAATTGCGACGGTCAAGCACTTTGCCGCTAACAACCAGGAGTTCGAACGGCATCGGATTAACGCACGGGTGGACGAGCGTGCCCTGCAGGAGATCTATTTTCCGGCGTTTAAAGCGGCGGTTCAGGAAGCTGGCGTCTGGTCCGTTATGTCGGCCTACAACAAACTTAATGGCGTGTACTGTGCTGAAAGTGCCGCCCTCCTGAAAGATGTTCTGCAGCGACAGTGGGGCTTCAAGGGCTTCGTAGTGTCAGACTGGGGCAGCACCTACAGCACCGCAGACACAGTGAATGCCGGCATGGATTTGGAGATGCCAGGTGGCGAACCCATGAAAGCCTGGCTGAAGCAGGCCAAAACGCAAGCGGAGGGCAATGGAGGCGGTTGGCTGGTCCCCGAGAAAGTGCTTCCAGAAATAGCGGCCGGCAAAATATCCACGGCCACGATTGATGACAACGTAAGCCGTCTACTCCGCGTGATATTCCTCAGCGGGCAATTCGACAAACCTCACACCCCGGTTGGTGAGATTGATACGCTTGGGCAGCGGGCCCTGGCGCGCAAGGCGTCGACCGAGAGCATCGTTCTCCTCAAGAATAGCGGAGACATCCTCCCTCTCAATCCGTCGAAGATTCGTTCCCTGGTTGTCATCGGGCCTAACGCCGCTGTAGCCAGAACCGGCGGGGGCGGCAGTTCGCTTGTGATGCCCAAGTATTCGATAACTCCGCTCAAGGGCATTCAGGATCGGGCGGGTGATCGCCTGCAAGTGAGTTATTCGCTGGGCGCCACGATGGAGGGCGAAGATCCGAGCACAGACACTGCGCAGGCGCGAGAAAAGCTTCGGAGTGAAGCGGTCAACGCCGCCAAGAGAGCCGATGCCGCCATCATCGTGGTGGGCAGATTCCCAAGACTCGAGTCGGAGGATTTTGACATCAAGTCGCTCGACCTGCCGGCGGGGCAGGACGAACTCATCGAGGCGGTGGCAAAAGTCAACAAAAACACCGTCGTGGTGATCAATGCCGGCGGACCGGTCATCATGACCGCGTGGATCTCCCAAGTTCCCGCCATTCTGGAGATGTGGTATGGCGGGCAGGAAGGCGGAAACGCGATCGCTGACGTCTTATTTGGCGATGCCAATCCCTCGGGCAAGCTCCCCGTTTCGTTTGTGAAGGAGTGGAAGGATTCTCCAGCCTACGGACATTATCCCGGCGAGAATCTGCAGGTTGATTACGCCGAAGGTATCTATGTGGGCTACAGGTACTTCGACAAGCAAAAGGTGGACCCGCTGTTTCCTTTTGGTTACGGTCTTTCCTATACGAAGTTCGATTACAGCGATCTGAAGGTCTCGCCGAGCGAGGTCTCGTCGGGCAAGCCGGTAGCAGTGAGTGTGCGGGTACGCAACACGGGATCCCGCCCCGGTACAGAGGTGGTGGAGCTCTACGTGCACGACGGACATTCGAGCGTGGATCGCCCTGTCCAGGAACTGAAGGGCTTTCGTCGAGTGAGTCTGGCGCCCGGCGAAACAAGGGCTGTGGATTTTACGCTCGAACGGAGCGCAATGGCTTACTACAGCACCGTGAAGAAAGACTGGGTGACGGAGCCAGGCCAGTTCGACGTGCTGGTTGGATCTTCGTCGCGGGACATCCGAATGAAAGGCTCGTTCATCTTAAACAGTGAACCTGCCTCGAGTAAAGCTCCCTAGCGGCGTCTTAGCGCTTCCAGCTCTTCTAAGGATCGTGGCCAATCCGACCCCAAGAGCCGGGACAAGCCCCGATCCGCAAGGACCTTTCCGCCCGTCTGGCAGCGCGCGCAATAGTTCGTTTCTTTATCGGCATAGCGAATCCGCAGAACGCCGTCGCCACACCTAGGACACGGCTCCCCATAGCGCCCATGAACTGCCATCCCCTCGCGAAACGCAGTGACCTTTTCGGGAAAGTCGGTCTTCACGCCGACGCGGAGTCGGTCCACCCATAACCCGAGTGTGTGCCGGGTCGCAGCGAACAGTCTCTCCCACTCGTGGGGTTCCAGTTTCTGTGTGAGCGTGAGGGGGGAGAGTTGCGCCGCGTGCAGGATCTCATCGGAATACGCGTTGCCGATGCCACTCAGTAGACGTGGATCGGTAAGCGCCCTCTTGAGTGTGTGGTTTTCGACAGTAAGCGTCGCGCGAAATAAATTCAGATCGCTAGAGAAGACGTCGATTCCTCCGGGGTCGATGGAACGCAAACTCTCCTCGCCAACGAGTATATGCAAAGATGCGCGGCGTTTTGTGCCGGCTTCGGTGAGTACCAGAGAACCATTGGGAAAATCGAAGGCTGCCAGACTCTTACGGCCGACCAGCTTTGCTTCCGGAGCCCGCCAATGCAAACGACCGGCTATCATTAAGTGAAGCGCCAGCCACAAGTCGTTGTCTACTCCAATTACGATGCGCTTGCCGACTCGACGCAGTTCGCGGACCGTACGGCCCTCTACGCTCGCAAGAGGCGGTTGCGCGGTTCGCAGCAAAAAGGCGCTCGCCAGCCGTATCCGCTCAAGTGGTTGACCGACTATGCGAGATTCGAGCGCGCCAATATAGGCGGCAATATCCGGCAGTTCTGGCATGGGTATCAGCTTGCACGTCGTGGCCAGACTTTTGCAACATCGATGTTGGCTGCCGGGATTTATTCGGACCGATTGGCAGGCGCTTGTAAATCTTTCGCTTCCAGCTTCCGGCACCGGTCCAAGTTGGCTCTGGCCTTGTCTGCTGGGAGGTTCGGACGTACAAAATAGGTCGTCGTCTGCGGATCGATCTTGCCCGGAACCGAAGGATTCGGGCCCGCCTCCGTTTTTCAGGTAGTGCGATCTTGTGTATCCTGAGCAACGAGGCCTCTGCCAATGGGAAGAATTTTCTCTGTTCTACCCGTCGCCCTTTGCATTGCCCAGATCTCCATCGCGCAGGTGGATCCGCGCTGGAAGCCAAACGATCCGGATCGTCCCTTGCCCCCGGTGATTGAGGCCGGAACGGTGAGCACGCAGGATGCGCCGGGGCGTCCTCCGTCCGATGCCACGGTGTTGTTCGGTGGCAAGGATCTTTCCCAGTGGGCGGGCGAAGATGGCCAGCCAGCGAAGTGGAAGGTAGTGGATGGCTACATGGAAGTGGTGCCCCATAGCGGCTACATCCATACGCGCCAGCCGTTCGGCGACTGCCAATTGCACGTGGAGTTCGCGGAGCCTGTGCCTCCGATCGGCACGGATCAGGGGCGCGGCAATAGTGGCGTGTTCTTGATGGGCCTCTACGAAATCCAGGTGCTGGATTCGTTTCGGAACAAAACCTACGCCGACGGCCAGGCCTCGGCGGTGTATGGGCAATTTCCCCCGCAGGTGAATGCCTCACGGCCACCGGGACAATTGCAGACGTATGACATCATCTTTCACGGTCCGCGTTTTGACAAAGATGGCAAAGTGCTGCGCCCGGCGCGGGTGACCGCGCTGCACAATGGAGTGCTGGTGCAGGACAACGTGGAGCTGTCGGGGCCGACTGCCCACCACGAGCGGCCTCCCTACAAGCCGACACCGGATAAGTTGCCACTCAGCCTGCAGGATCACGGCAACCCAGTGCGCTTCCGGAATATTTGGATTCGTGAGCTGGGCGACGGGCAGTAAGTCGATTTCGGACATGCGAAATCGGACCGGGCACACCGAAAATTTCGGATCGCCTTCGGGAATCGATATTAGGACACTACTGCCGACCTTGAGGCGCGGGCGGCGGCAGGTGTCTTATGTTACCTTTAGGGTCCGAGAGCATCACAGCGAAGATGGAGGGCTGCGCAGCATCCTCAACATTGCAGCTAAGAATCCCTCCACGCGAAACAGTGTTACGGAAACGAATGCTTTTGAGGGAGATCGCTTGCGCCACGCTCGAATCGCTTTATTCCTCTTTCTGCCTTTTCTGATTCTCGCAGGTCTCACGCGTGCCCAGGATCAGCCGGCCGTTGATTCTTCGGTCCCACCCCCGCCGCATGCTAAGCAAATCCATCTCAAACACATTCTAGTGATTGGTCAGACGAAGGGATGGGAGCACGAGTCGGTTTCGGATGGGATGGCTGCCATCTACAATATGGGCCGCGACAGCGGTCTCTGGGATGCGACGTTGCGCACCGATGTCGGACCGATCACGAAGAAGAAACTGGACAAAAATGCGAAAAATCTCGACTACTTCGATGCCCTGGTCTTTGTGAGCACCACAGGCGAACTTGATTTGGACGACGGCCAGAAGAAAGACATGATGTCGTTCATCAAGGACGATGGAAAGGGCTTTGTGGGCGTTCACGCCGCCCTCGACACCAATTACAAATGGCCGGAATACGGCGAGATGATCGGCGGCTGGTTCGACCAGCACCCATGGTCCACGTTCAACGCGCCGATCATCAATGAAGACCCGAGCTTTCCGGCGGTCCGCCACTTTCCAAGAGCGTTCGTTAAGTATGACGAGATCTATCAGCCCAAGGAGTGGTCGCGCGATAAGGTCAACGTGCTGCTCAGTCTCGACCCCGCGAAACTCAACTATGCAAACAACCCGCGCATCCACAGAACGGATCATGATTTCGCCGTAGCGTGGGACAAGATGTACGGCAAAGGGCGCGTTTTTTACTCGACCCTCGGACATACCGAGGAAGCCTGGAATGACCCCGACATCCGTAAGATGTATTTTGAAGCGATCAAGTGGGTGCTGGGCATGACGGACGGCAGCACGGCGTCTCATCCGCGGCCGCAAGCGTCCGGCGATGAGCACTGAAGCTGCTTCGAGTGCGATGAAGTGCGGAGGAATACTTTTCGGAATGAATTCTCTTCGTTTGGCCTTCCAGGGGAGTGTTCTGTTGGTGGCTCCGTTGCTCGTGAGCCTCGCCGTTTCCTCAGCACAAACACCAACTCATAGCACGTCAGCCAAAAGCGGAGCCCGGCAAAATGGTCCAGTTGTGCCCAAATCATACCCGCCGGCTCTGGTCCAGAGCGGGAGCCTTCTTTTCCGGCAAGATTGCTCCTTTTGTCATGGCCGCGACGCTGGCGGCGGAGAGAGCGGACCCGACCTTACGCGCTCCAAGCTGGTCACCGAGGACGTGGGCGGAGACAAGATCGGCGCAGTTGTGCGCAATGGACGCCCAGACAAGGGCATGCCACGCTTTAACGTTTCCGATCAGCAGATTGCCAGCCTGACTGCCTTTATCCACTTTCAACAGAACGCTGCGCTCACCAGAAAAGGGGGACGCAAGGGAGTGGACGTGTCCGATCTTCAAACCGGAAATGCCGAGGCTGGCAAACAGTATTTCGACGGTGCGGGGGGATGCGCAGCTTGTCACTCGCAAACCGGCGATCTGGCGGGGATCGCATCGCGTTACAAGGGTCTCGATCTTGAAGAGCAGATGCTGTACCCCAGACACGCGAAATCCAGAACGGCGGTAACACTTGCTTCCGGTCAAACAATCACTGGCACGCTGGAATATCTCGACGAGTTTACGGTTGGACTCATTGATCCCACAGGTGCGTATCGATCCTGGCGGACCAGCGATGTCCGGTACAAGGTAGACGCGCCGGTGAATGCCCATGTTGAGCTGTTGAGCAAATACACGGATGCCGACATCCACGATCTGATGGCGTATTTGCAGACTTTGCGCTGAGCGCTGACTCGGCATCATTGGTTTGAGAGGTCCGGAATCGATATGAATTGTCTGAAAGTTGCATTCCTTGTTGCTGTGAGCGCAACGATCGCGATTGCACCGCCCAGCCTCACGCTGGCGCAAGGGGCCGATGAGCAAATGCTTCTGCATCCGCCGGCCGATAGTTGGCCGGGATATCACGGCGACTATTCCGGCAGACGTCACAGTTCGCTCACCCAGATCACGCCGCAGAACGTGAAAAATCTGGCCCTTGCCTGGGCCTTCCAGACAGACCAGCTTTCGCAAATCAAGTCCTCGCCGCTGCTGGTAGATGGCATTTTGTACTTTACCGTTCCAGAAAACATTTGGGCGGTCGATGCACGGTCCGGCCACCAGATCTGGCATTACGCCTACCCGCGGAGCCCCGGGGAACACATCGGGCATCGTGGCGTGGCTATGTACAAGGAATATCTTTTCTTTTTAACTCCCGACGCGCACCTCGTATCCCTGAACGCAAAAGATGGAACCGTGCGCTGGAACGTACCGGTTGCGGACGCCACGAAGGGTTATTGGACCAGCATGGCTCCCCTCGTCGTCGGGAACCGCGTGCTCATTGGTGTTTCCGGAGATTTTGATAACCTGAGCGGCTATATCCGGTCGATTGATCCGGAGACGGGCGCAACCCAATGGCAGTGGAATTCCACTCCTCCGGCTGGAACCCCAAACCAAACGACTGGAGGAATGACGTGGATGACCGGAACTTATGATCCCGATCTCAATCTCGTCTACTGGGGAACCGGGAACCCGACTCCGGTCCTGAACGGCTTGACGCGGCCGGGCGATGATCTCTACACGTGCAGCATCGTCGCTCTGAATCCGGACACGGGCAAGCTAGCGTGGTCCTTCCAAGTCTCTCCGCACGATACGCACGATTGGGATGCCGTCGAGACTCCGGTGCTGGTCGATGGAGATTTCCACGGGGAACCGAAGAAGATGCTGATGCAGACCTCGCGCAACGGCTACTTCTTTGTTCTCGATCGCACCAACGGAAAGAATCTTTTGACCGCTCCTTTCGGTCCTGTGAACTGGTCGCTTGGAGTCGATGAGCAGGGCCGCCCGATTCCAAATTCCACCAAGGAACCGGCGCCCGATGGAAGCCTGATTGCGCCTGACGAAGGCGGTATGACCAACTACCGTTCCCCCAGCTTCGATACCAGGAACGGATCGTTTATCGTCGACGCCCATCCCAGCTACGGTATCTATTTTGCCAAGCCAGCCGATGGAGTCTACGGCTGGGCGGGCGCGGACTACGGCATTTGGGGCAAGGGTGTGATCGAAGCCATCGATTACCAAACCGGCAAGATCCGTTGGAGCCATGAAGTTGGTCCCGGAGGGTCGGGTGCGGGAGTGCTGACGACCGACTCAGGGCTCACCTTCACCGGCGACGCACACGGCAACTTCCTGGCGCTCGATTCGAGTGACGGCAAAACGCTTTGGCACGCGGGTTCAGGCTCGCGCATCGTAAGTTCTCCGATCACCTACGCACTCGACGGTCGCCAATACGTGCTGACCAGCAGCGGTGGCGTACTGTTCGCATGGGCGCTTCCGCAAACGTAATGTATCTATTCAAGAATGCGCCGTGTTTCTGCGCTGAGACTCGTGGCTCCATTCGGATGGGCAAGAATCTCGCCGATCGCTCCGGCAAGGGGTCTATCGAATCAGGTCTGGTCGATTGAGGAAATCGTTACACTGGCAAGTTAGGGAGTAAGACGTGGCTCTTACTTCCCCTCCAATCTTACCTTGCCGCGATGCCACGTCAACTCCGGTCCTTTGGCAGGCAGCCACCAGCTATCGCCACTATCAGGCCGACCGCGTAGTTATTCGGCTGTCCGCGATTCATTCGGACTGTGTTCCTGCGGTTTGCATTCGTGCGCGTCGAACTGGGCCTTCACTTCCCGCTCAGCTTGTTCGTAGTCTCGCGACGACGACTTGAAGGACGCGGAGCACGCTTCGCAAACACAAAACAATTGATTATCTGAATTAACGACGCGCAGTTTGCGTTTTGGCATCGAGTTGACTCCGTTTTGCCGTTTCTTGAAATCTACCGCCGCCGTAATCGGCGAACCCTGGTAGAGAAATTAATTTCAAGACACTTCGAGCACGGACACGTAAAAGCGGTATCGTTCGGGAAAACAATGTGGCCGCAGTTCTTGCAGATCAACCGCCCGTTGGGAAGGACGGTCATTTGATGGAACTTGTCATCGACTACGCAGTACGGACAACGAACTTCTTTCTGCACCATTTTCGGTGGCACTCACTGGTACAAAGCGGTGTGCCGCGCGCTCTCGGTTCTCGCGTTCAGGCATGCGGAAGTATAGAGGGTTTCCACACTATCTGAATGTTTGACACCCGACGCAAGCATGAACGTTGTCCGGGTTGCCCGGTGCTCTGCAAAATGCGGGTTTTGCTATGTTGTTCTTACCACTTCGTGGGCAACTTGCATGAAGTCGCGCTTTCTGGCCATGGACGCTTGTTCTTGCCGGCTGTTATGGCGTCCCGCTCTGTTTGCCGTGAATATTGAACCTGACCAACAATCCGTTACGTCCTTGGCCTTGCCGCGGGCCACCTGGGCCGCGTATGATGCACCGTTTGCCTTCTTACGCCATGAACAAACCGGCGCGCGGATCGTTGCTTGGTATCGAGCACCTGGAGGACAAGGAAATCCTTGGCCTGCTGAAGCTGGCCCGGCGCATGAATCCGCTCAAGCCTCGTCCGCTGTTGCGCAACAAGCGCGTGGTGCTGCTGTTTTATGAAGCCTCGACGCGCACTCGATCTTCTTTTGAGATCGCCGCCAAGTCCTTGGGGGCGATCACCACACTGGTGCAGTCCTCGGGATCGAGCATCGAAAAGGGCGAATCCTTGCTCGATACTGGCTACACTCTGCGCGCGGTGGGCGCGGACGCCATCGTCATTCGCCATCCCGCCGCGGGCGCGCCGCATCTGATGGCGAAGCACCTCGACATTCCCGTTATCAACGCCGGCGACGGCATGCACGAGCATCCTTCTCAGGCCCTGCTCGATGCCTTCACGATTTTGAAGCACAAGAAATCGTTCAAGGGATTGCAGGTCGCGATCCTCGGTGACATTTATCACAGCCGCGTCACGCGTTCCAATTGCCATTTGTTGACCCGGTTCGGAGTGAAGATCACGCTCTGCGGGCCGCCGGAATTCGTGCCTGAGGTGTCGGCGACTCTAGCGCCCGGCCTGCGCATCACCCGCCATATTGAGGATGCGTTGCGCGGCGTCGACGTGATCATGTTGTTGCGCCTGCAAAAAGAGCGATTGGCCGGTCAGAAGATCAGCCTGCAGGACTATATTGCGCGATACCAAATGACATCAGCGCGGCTGAGGCTGGCCAAACGCGATGCGATCGTGATGCATCCCGGACCGATCATTCGCGGACTTGAGTTGACCGCGGAAGTGGCCGACGGTCCACAATCGCGAATCATCGACGAGGTTCACAATGGAGTTCCCACCCGCATGGCGATCCTGGCGCGGGCGTTGGGCAAGGCGAAGTGAGCCGCGGATTTTCGCAGAGGAACACGGATTAAGAGAATGCCGAACGACAAATCCAAGCCGGTGGCGCTTCTGATTAAAGGCGGCCATGTCATCGACCCCGCGGCGAAGATCAATTCGCAGATGGACGTTCTCTTGCGCGACGGACGTGTGGCCGAGATCGCGCTGCCCAACAAAATCCGTGGCGGCAGCGACGAAAAGTTCGATGCACGCGGTCTGATCGTGGCTCCGGGGTTCATCGACTTGCACGTTCACTTGCGCGAACCCGGGCAGAGCCACAAAGAAACGATTGCCACGGGTACGGCTGCGGCCGCCGCCGGAGGGTTTACCTCGGTCTGCACCATGCCGAACACGGCGCCGGTAGTCGATACCGCCGAATGGGTCGCGTGGCTGCGGCATCCCGAGCGTGCCGCCGTGGTCAATGTCTTTCCTATCGCCGCCGCCACGCGCAGCTCGCGCGGTGCATCGCTCACCGATTTTGCGGATTTGCAGCGGGCGGGAGCGATCGCCGTCACCGATGACGGCAAGCCGATTCTCGACGATGACATCATGCGCGCGGCTCTACGGCTGGGCGCCGAACTGAACCTGCCCGTGGTGCAGCACGCCGAAGATACGCGCCTCACCGAAAACGCCTCGATGCACGAAGGCCCAACCAGCTTCCGTCTTGGCTTGCGCGGCATGTCGGCCGCCGCCGAGGCTGACATTGTCGAGCGCGACGTCACGCTCGCGCAGCAGATTCGCGAATCACGCCTGCACGTGGCGCATCTTTCCACTTCCGATGCGCTCAAGGCCGTGCGCCGCGGCAAGCGCAGCATTCATAATGCCCGCGTCACTTGCCGGGTGACCTGCGAAGTGACGCCGCACCACTTCACGCTGCTCGACCGGGACGTGGGCGAGTTCGACACGAGCTTCAAGATGAACCCGCCACTGCGAACGCCGGCCGATCGCGAAGCCATTCTGGTTGCGCTCGCCGACGGCACCGTCGATGCCATCGCCACCGACCACGCACCTCACGCCACGCACGAGAAGCAGGTGGAGTTCGAGCGCGCCGCATTCGGCATCACCGGACTGGAAACCGCGCTAGCCTTGGCGATTACGAAGCTTCACCGCGAGCACAAAATTCCGCTGACGCGCATCGTCGAACTCTTCACCGCCGGCCCGGCGCGCGTCTTCGACCTCCGGGGGCGCGGGTCGCTCGCCCGCGGCAACTTCGCCGATGTAACCATCTTCGATCCCAAGAAGCGCTGGACGTTCGACGCCGCCAAATCGCGCTCCATGTCGCGCAACACTCCATTCGATGGCTGGCAGTTTACTGGGAAAGTCGTGGCAACCATTGTGGGCGGGAAGATCGTATCCAGCGGGGATTGAATACTCCCCACTTGTGAGCGACGGGATCTTCGTTCCTACTTCGACTTCTTGTGCGCGGCTTTCTTCATCGTTCGTTTCTCCAACAGCACCACCACATGCGCGACCGCGGCATTGTCCAGGTTAAGACCTTCCGGAGTCTTGGCCTTCAACCCAACGCAATCGGCGGGCACGCCCAACAACTGCGCTATATGAGATCGAATCGCCGCGGCGTGAGGTCCGATCTTCGGAGCGGCGAGAATCAGGCTGGCGTCGATATTTGCCACACTGTACCCCGCAGCGTGCACGCGCTTTAGCGCCTCGCGCAGGAAGACCACCGAATCCGCGCCCTTCCATTTCGCATCCGACGGCGGAAACAGCGCACCAATGTCGGGAGCAGCCACGGCCCCCAGCAGCGCGTCGGTGATGGCGTGCAGCAGCACGTCGCCATCGGAGTGCCCGCCGAGACCCTTGTCATGCGCAAGCGCGATGCCGCCGATCTTCAGCGGAATCCCCGGTCGAAATTCATGCGAATCAAAGCCGTAGCCGATGCGTGTCGTTGGTCGTCGGTCGCTTGTCCTCGGCATCGGGGATCAGTGTTGATCAGTAACTCTCAGGTAGAACTCCGCCAGCTCCATGTCCGCCGGCGCTGTGATCTTGATATTACGCGGTGAGCCCATGACCACGGCCACATCGTGTCCTGATCGTTCTACCAGCGAAGCCTCATCCGTGCCGAGAAATCCGTCGGTCGACGCCTCGTCGAACGCCTTCTTGATTACGCTGTAACGAAAGCCTTGCGGCGTCTGCGCCATCACGATGCCCGCACGTGGAATCGTGGCTTTGATGAGCGCCCCGTCGGCCGTGCGCTCGACCTGTTTCACTGTGTCCACGGCAGGCATGCCGGCAATCGCGGCGCCATATTTGTGCGCCGCCTCGATCACTGCCTGAATAATCTCGCCGGTCACAAACGGACGCACCGCATCGTGAACCAGAACAATATCATCCCCCGCCGCTGTAAGCGAATTGAGCGCATTCTGCACCGATTGCTGCCGGTGCTCCCCGCCTGCCACGAACTCCACTCTCTTCGTCAACACATCTTTCGCTTCAGTTTCCAAGCGCGCGCGAAACCCTGCAATCTCATTCTCCCGCAAAGCGAGCCAGATTTCGTTCACCGCATCGACCGCCGCGAATTTGCGCAGAGTGTGGATGAGAATCGGGGTCCCGCCCAGCTCGGTGAACTGCTTCGAGGGTGGCGTCTTCTTCTGTTTACCTTTGGCGCCGGCGGGCACCGCTGCCATCCGCGTCCCAAGCCCCGCAGCCGGAATTATGACGACTACCTTCATCGCGGGCTGTAAGTATACGAGTGCGGAGGTAGGAGTTCAAATCGAGTGCAGGCAATTCACCGAGCAGCCAAATTCGCCAAGAAAGGGCCAGCCAGAATACCGCTTGCGCGCAACCAATCTCCGAGAACCCTATGAATCGTCTCAGGGCCTTGAATGCCGCCTACAGGGTACGATGGTGCTTACATGACTTCTAGCGTGCCGCCGGGACGAACGGGCCCAAACAGATCACAGGAAAGGGAAACCAAAGCGCCTTCCGCCCGCGCGCTGCGAGGTCTGGACTGGTTGAATTTCTTCCTCGCCGACGTGCAGACCGGGGTGGGGCCATTCCTCGCGATCTACCTCGCGGGATATGGGTGGAACGAGCAGCGCGTAGGAGTCGCGCTCACAGTCGGTGGAATCGCCGGAATCCTTACCCAGACTCCGGCGGGCGCACTGGTGGACCGGCTTCGATCCAAGCGCGCGTTGATTGCCGCGGCTGTCGTCGCGCTAGCGGTGGGCGCGTTGCTGATTGCGTTCCTGCCTAACTTTTGGTCTGTGATGTCGGCTCAGATCTTGATCGGCGGTACTTCGAGCGTTTTCGGCCCGGCGATCTGCGCGGTTTCGCTTGGGATCGTCGGCCACAAGTTGTTCGATCGCCGCCAGGGACGCAACCAGACTTTCAACTCGGCAGGCAACGTGGTCGCCGCCGTGTCGATGGGACTGCTGGGTTACTTCGTTTCCAATCGCAGCATCTTTTTCTTCGTTGCTGTTTGCACGCTGCCCACCCTGCTGACCCTACTCATCATTCGGCCCGAAGAGATCGATTACGCGCGGGCGCGGGGCGGGAAGGAAGGCGACGAAGGTGGCAAACCCGCGGGGGCGAGCGTCCTGTTCAAAGACCGGCCGCTGCTTATTTTCCTGGCATGTGCAGTGATGTTCCACTTTGCCAACGCCGCCATGCTGCCGCTGCTGGGCGAGATGCTGGCCAAGGGCCAGGGCCGAAGTTCGATGATGTTCATGTCGGCCTGCGTGGTCACGACGCAGCTCGTCATCACGTTGATCGCTTCCTGGTCGGGGAAGGAAGCAGGATCCTGGGGCAGAAAGCCACTGTTGCTTATTGCATTCGGCGTGTTGCCCGTTCGCGGCATTCTCTACACGCTCACTCACAAGACGGTGGCGCTGGTCGCCATCCAAGTCTTGGATGGGATGGGGGCCGGGATGTTCGGCGTGGTCTCGGTGCTCGTGATCGCCGACCTTACGCAGGGTACGGGCCGCTTTAACGTCACGCTGGGAGCCATCAGCACGGCGGTGGGCATTGGCGCTTCGCTCAGCCAGACGATCGCAGGTTCCATCGTGCATCATTTTGGTTTCAACGCCGGATTTCTATTCCTGGCCACGGTCGCTGCGGCCGCACTTGGTATTCTTTTCCTATTCATGCCGGAGACGCGCGATCAAATTTCTGAACCCAAATCTCTGAACCCACTTCAAGGAGCACCCTCCCGATGATTACCGTCCTGCTGCTGATTTTCTCGAACTGCTTCATGACCTTCGCCTGGTACGGGCACTTGAAATACGGTCACGGCTGGCCGCTGTGGAAAGCGATCCTGGTCTCGTGGGCGATTGCGCTGTTCGAGTATTGCCTGGCCGTGCCGGCGAACCGGCTCGGCTATCGCGAGTTCTCCGGTTTCCAGCTCAAGATTATTCAGGAAGTCGTAACGCTGGTCGTCTTCATGGGATTTGCGGTCACGTTTCTGAAGGAGAAGCTGGCGTGGAACTATCTGGTGGCGTTTGCCTTCCTGGCTGTAGCGGCATTCTTCGCCTTCGCGTTCAAGGCGCACGGACCGAGCAGCTGAAGCAACGACGGCGACCGCCGCTCTTCTCAGTAGCGACTTAAGGCTGGGGCTTGGTCTCGACCAGTGTATTCGGGACCGCCGCCGCAGGCACGACCGCTCCCGTCACTACCGGTGCAACAGGCGGGACTGCCACGCTGATTCGGCCAAAGGCGCGTTCATCCCACTTGCCGAAGATCATTTTTCCCGCCGTGGTCTGCAACACCGATGTCACGGAGACGTCGATCGTCTTGCCGATCATTTTCCGCGCGTTGTCCACGACCACCATGGTGCCGTCATCTAGATAAGCGACGCCCTGGTTATATTCCTTGCCTTCTTTCAGGATGAAGACTTTCATGATCTCGCCCGGCAGCACGATCGGCTTGAGCGAGTTCGCCAGTTCGTTGATGTTCAGCACCTCGACGCCCTGCAACTGCGCTACCTTATTCAGATTGAAGTCGTTGGTGATGATCTTGCCCTCGTAAACTTTGGCCAGTTCGATTAGCTTTAAATCCACTTCGCGGACGGCGGGAAAATCGTCCTCCACAATCTGGATCTGCAGAGTGGCCATCTTCTGCAGGCGTTGTAGAACGTCGAGGCCGCGGCGGCCGCGGTTCCGCTTCAGCGAGTCGGCCGAGTCGGCCACGAGTTGCAGTTCGCGCAATACGAACTGCGGTGTGACGATAATGCCGTCGAGGAATCCGGTCTCTGCGATGTCGGCGATGCGGCCATCGATAATGACGCTGGTGTCGAGGATCTTATAACTCTTCTTGCCTTGCTTTTCGCCGCCAAAGATCCCGCCTAAAGCCGCCAGGTTCAGCAAGTCGCCCTTATTGGCGCCCACGATCAGGCCCACGTAGGCCATCAGCAACATCACCAGAATCTGCAGAAAACTCTGGGTGCGGCCGGCGGGCACGCTGCTGCGAATCACCAGCGCAAACAGGTATGCGCCGCAAATGCCGAGGATGCTCCCGAAGGCCGCGCCGATCAGCCGCTTCAGGCTCACGCTGCGCAGCTTCCATTCGAACAGAACGATGGCGGCCCCAACCAGCGCACCGATCCCGGCGTCCACAGGTTGAGACCGCCCGAAGGGAGCAATCACGTAACAGGTAACCGAAACAACGATGACAAAAAGAAGACGTACAAGAATCAAATCCACAGTAAAACCTCCCCCGGATGCAACTCCGCCACACCGCCCGCGGGTTGCAACCGGTGCCTTTTCCTCGCCGCCCCGGGCGGGAATCGGCATTTCGGCTATGCGGGGCGCGCATGAATTAGGGGGATGAACGAACGCCCCGTCCCGGCCCGTGGAGGCGTGGCCAGGAAAAACCTCAGTAAACCAACGCCAAGAGTATATACCGGAAGATTAACAACCGGTGAAGAAACTAGCCCCCTGATCTCTTGCCGTAGATACATAGTTTGCTATCTTCATTCCCTACACGGCGAGCCTGCGGTCTACTGGCCGGCGCCCTGCTAAACTTTCTCTCTATGAAGGCCCTCGTGATCACCCACCTCTCCGGTCCGGACGCTCTCGCCATCCAAGATGTAGGTGAGCCTACCCCCAAGCCCGGACAGATGCTGGTCCGCGTCGCTGCCGGGGGTCTCAATTTCGCCGACGTCATGACCACACAAGGCGGCTACCCTGGAACTCCACCGCCGCCGCTGATCGCCGGGCGCGAATTCGCCGGTATTGAAGAAAGCACCGGACGCCGCGTCATGGGCTATATGCAGTGGGCAGCTTTCGCCGAAAAAACGGCGGCCTCTCCCAACATGCTGTGGTCCGTTCCCGACCACTGGACCGACGAGCAAGCCGCCGCCTTTCCAGTCAACTATTTCACCGCTTATCTCGCCTACTGGCAGGCTGGCATGACTCAGCCCTCCTCGGGCACGCATCGCGTGCTCATCCATGCCGTTGCCGGCGGCGTGGGCACAGCGGCCGTGCAGATCGGAGGGCTTCTGGGGGTAGAAATGTATGGCACATCCTCATCCGACGAAAAACTCGCGCGGGTAAAGGAACTCGGTCTACAGCACGCCATCAACTACAAGCGTCACGACTACGAAGAAGTCGTAAGGAACCTCACCCATGGCGAAGGTGTCGACGCCGTCTTCGAAATGCTCGGCGGTGAACATACTGCGAAAAGCCTGCGGTGTCTCCGTGACTTCGGACGCGTCATCCAATACGGTACAGCCACCGGCAAACCACCACAACTCGACATGCGGGCTTTGTATGCGAAATCCGCCAGCATCCAGGGACTGTGGCTGACATACCTTACCCAAAAACCCGGGATCATGGGGCCATCCTGGAACCATCTCTCCGAATGGATCGCGCGGCGCGAGATCACCCCGGTGATCGGCCACGTCCTGCCGCTCGGCCGCGCGGTGGAAGCTTACAAGCTGCTGCAAGAAGGAAAGAACTATGGCAAGGTTGTGCTGAAGATTTGACAAGACTTGAGAGTCAACAACTCGACAATCACTGTCGTCCCAGGTAGCGGATGCGTGCTTCGAGAGCGCGCCCGTTGCCGTCGATGAAGGTAGGGAACGGGTGCGTCATATCGAGAACACCGCTGGCCAGCGAGACGTTGGCGTGGTTGGTGACGTTGTCGAAGCCTCCCCGCAGGGCCCAATAACGTCCGAACAGGTGAAGACGTTTTTCGAACTGCAGATTTACGGAGTAGTAAGTGGGTAGACGAAAAGTGCCAGGAGGGTCGCCGGGAGCGATTTCCCCCTGGTCGGTTGTCGCGTTGAAAGGCAGTCCGGTGCGCGCTTCGGCCGAGTAGACCAGGTCGAATTTGTGGATGATGGGCAGCCTGAAAAACGGCACAATACCCCATCCGACGAAGCGATTGGGCGTGTCCCACGGATAGGGACCGGGGAGCTGCGGGCTCAACAGCGGAATGTCCAAACTGAAATCGAACACCTGATTGGTGCGCGAGCGTGAGCGCGTATAGGCGCCAAAGATCTCGTAATGCTGGCGAAAGCGGTGGCGCAGGCTGACGGTGAAAGCATCGTAGCGGTCGTCGCGTCCGTTCTCGAGTAAGAAGTTGCCGTCCACTGCGCCATTCAGCGTGTTGTAGGCGAAGGCATGGGTGCCGCGTTTCTCGAGGAACTCCAGCTTCAGAAAGATGGCCGCCGGCAATTTCTTCTCAAAGCCAGTACTCCAGTTCAAGTACCGCGGCGCAGCGAGGGAGTTTCGGTTCGCGGCAAATGTGGTCGGCACGGGAATCGCCGCGGGATCGGGTGTCCCCGGGGGCAGGTTCGCGCAGGTGATGGTGTTGCCGCTCGCGTCTTGCGGGCACCCGTTTGAATCAAAAAAATAATCCACCCGCTGGCCCTCGAGGGCTTGATGAATCAAGCCCAGGCTGGTTGTGTCGTAGATAATCCCAATCCCCGCCGATAGCTTGGTATTGCTCTCATTGTCGAGAATGTAGGTACCTGCCAGTCGCGGTGAGAGCAGCGGCGTCCGCACGATTTCATCCCAATCGAAGCGCAGGCCCGGTTCGATGAGCAAACGATTGGTGACCAGCCAGCGATCCTCGGCGTAGGCGCTGGCCTCGGCATTGTAAATTGTCGAGTAATTTCCGCCAGAGAACACCGAATAGCGTGTGCAAATGGACGGGACTGCAGGAACGCCACTGGCCGTCGCAGTACAGGGCTGCACCGGCGCACTCGGCTGTAGAAATGAAATCGGCTGGCGGGTGAACTGCGCGTCATAGTTCAAACGGTCCAAGTCCGCGCCGGCTTTGATGTCGTGGCGTCCGTGCCATTGCCGAGGCGGAAGGTAGAGGTTCGTCAGCGCCTGTACTCTACGGGCCAGAGCGTTCTCGTAGAGGTAGTAGTTTCCGGCAGCCGCCAGCACCGTCTGAATGTACCCAGCGTCTCCCTGCGGAGTGAGCGTCAGGCTGTACTGGTCAACTCCGAAGCCGCTCTCCAGGAGTGCCCCGCTGCGGAAATAGTATTGGTCTTTGAGCGAGCCGATGTAGGCGGTTTCGACTTCGGTAGGCGTCGTCGCCTGAGGCATGAGAGCCCATTCTCCGGCGTATTCGTCGTGGAAGTAATCCGAGAGAAAACTGGCGGTCACGATGTTGCGGGTCGTCAGGTTGGATTGCAGCTTCGCCAGGTTGTTCATGCGCCAAACGTGGTCGCTATCGGAGCCAGAGGGCAGTTGCTTGGTGATGTAATTGTCGTACTCGCCGTCGAGCGTGTCGATAAACCAGATCTTCCCTTTGCGAATCGGCCCGGACATCGTATAAATGGGCGTCCAATTGGCCAGAGAGATCCCTTTGATGTCCTGCGGCGCAGGAATGAAGTCCGTCGTCATGAACCGGAAGTGGTCGCTGCCCATGCGCGTGTTCAAGGCCAGCACACCGCCGGAACCTTTGCCAAACTCGGCCGGCTCGCGGCTTGGGGTCACGGCGATGGAACGGAATGAATCGACGCTGGTCTGCACCACCAGCGCGCCGTTCGTCGGCTGGGTCACGTTGAAACCGTCCAGCAAGAGCAGGGTTTGGTAGCTCTCGGCGCCCGCCACGTGCGGCTGGCCAAAAGCATCCGGAGTTACTCCAGGGATGAAGGTCAGGGCGTTGCGGTAGTCGTGCGGCCCGGGGTAGGGAATATCGACAATCTCCGCGCCGGTGAGCTCCTCCTTGCTAGAGACCTGCGCCGGATCAATGGCTGGTGGAGACTCCACCACGTTCACGACCGTGCGTGCTTCTTGCTGATGGGAAAGAGCCACATCGACATTGGCGGTAACGCCGGCTTGTACCCCTGGCTGAACGGAAGCGTAGTAGCCTGCCTTCTCGACCTGGAGTTCGTAAGCTCCGGAAGGGAGGTTGGTGAATTCACAATGTCCGGCGAAATCGGTTTCGCAGCGCAGCGGAAGGACGGGCGGGGGTGCTTGTAACTGCACGCGTGCTGACCAGACGGCCACTCCGTTTTCGTCGGTCACGGTGACTGTGAGCTTCTGCCCTGCGGACGTATGCTCAGGAGAAATATGCTCCGAAGTGGTCTGCTGCGAAGCGGGCGACGGAGCAGACGAGCGCGGAGAAGTTTGTGCTGACGACGGCATCGTCCACAACGCCACCAGCGCCAACAGCACGCATTTCGTGGACGCCTCCCGCGCGAGCATGGTTCGAGTATGGAGTCATTCAGGCCGTGCGGCAAGCGGTTCTTTCGCTTGCTCTCAAGGGCCAGTTGTCGCTCGCCAGAAAGTTTGCCGGCGAAGTTCTACCGGACCGGAGATCACTGCGCAACGAGTCGGTCGATGCTTCGGCGGCTTAAACAATTCTCAATCGCAGACTCAGCTCGCATGAATTGCAGGAGCGGATAATTTACCGCCGGATATCGTCTGGCAGGGCCAGCGGCGAGGTGGAGTGTCAATCAAGGAACCACGCGGCGCGTGAGTCGCTATAAGCACTGCGACGGGAGCACACCTCTGGTAGGCTTTGAAGGAAATTTAGCTCTCGCCGGCTGATAAACGGCTAGGCGTGTTTCAGCATCCGTTTGCAGGCCCATGACCAGACTTCTGCGATTCTTCCGACCGTCGCACCAGCATACGGCTTTCTCGGCCACGCTGCTGCTGATGTCGGCGGTAATGCTCTCACGAGTGGTGGGCTACGTGCGCGAGGCCTACATCGCCTATGCTTTCGGCGCCGGCGGCCAGACCGACGCCTACGTCGCCGC
>Ga0302326_10001419_pt1 | contig 61061 bp, 61 predicted proteins | sample Palsa_T0_3_FD_202264 | JGI IMG/M metagenome (GOLD analysis project Ga0302326, IMG submission 202264) | Peat permafrost microbial communities from Stordalen Mire near Abisko, Sweden - Palsa_T0_3 | ecosystem: Environmental > Terrestrial > Soil > Palsa > Peat permafrost | place: Sweden: Abisko...
CGGCATTCTGTCGTGTCCTCTGCAAGTCCCGGGTTAGCACTAAATGGTCAAGCACTGTATCCGGGCTTGCACAGGAATAGACGGGTGGTCCGTGGAACCGTGAGCAGAAATTATAGCTGCCGGGATGATTTTTGTGGGCCGTAGGTCGTTCTGGGACAAAGATTTACGGCGAAACAGAACAGTGGACCACAACCGTTCGTCCCAGGGTGGCAAGGAAATTGCCCTGTTCGTGATGCAATCAGGCGGAATGCATCCGTAGAGACGTTGCTTGCAACGTCTCCCTCGCCCACGAGCCGCGGGGCAACCCACACGACTCCAGACGAACTACTGCCGCCCTGTGCATGTATACTCCCAACCGTTCGGCCGCGTCTAGACCGATCCCGGAGGGAAGGCATGAGAAGGCGAATGGCTAGCTGCGGTTGGGTGTCTTGCTCAGTCGTAATGGGAGTTCTACTCAGTCTACTCTGCCAGCCTGGCCAGGGTGCTGGGCAGACCTCGTCGAGTTCGCTCCCGAGTTCGCCTACCGACCAGCGGGTTCGGGAAAAAGCCAACAGTCTGTTGCGGCAGATGACGCTCGACGAGAAAATTGCCCAGCTATCGCAGCTTCCCGGTATCCCCGCTCCCGAATTTCGGGAAAACGTGAAACAGCCGATGGAAGATGTCCTGAAGCAATTCGGTGCGGGTTCAATTCTGTGGGTATCCGATCCGAAAGAGATCAACCGCCTGCAGCATGTGGCGGTGGAACAATCGCGGCTGCACATTCCCGTCCTGTTCGGACTGGACGTGATTCATGGCTACCATACGATTTTCCCGGCGCCGATTGCGATGGCATCTTCCTGGGACACGAAGATGGTGGAAGATGCGCAAGCGGTCGCGGCCGGTGAGGCTCGCGCTGCGGGCATCCAGTGGACTTTCGCTCCCATGGTGGACATTGCGAGAGATGCGCGATGGGGCCGGATGGTGGAAGGGGCGGGCGAAGATCCTTTCCTCGGTGCGGCCATGGCGCGGGCTCAGGTTCTGGGATTTCAAGGGAAGCAACCTGGTGCGCCGGATCGCGTGCTGGCCTGCGTGAAGCACTTCGCCGGGTATGGCGCCGCCGACGGCGGACGCGACTACGATTCTTCCTACATCCCGGAAGAAGAGCTCTGGAACATTTACCTGCCGCCGTTCAAGGCCGCCCTGGATGCGGGCGTCGGCAGCGTGATGAGCGCTTATATGGATTTGAACGATGTGCCGGCCAGCGGCAATCCGTGGCTGCTGCACGATGTCCTGCGCGACTCCTGGAACTTCCAGGGATTTGTCGTCAGCGACGCCTTCGCCGTCAGAAACCTGGTCACGCACGGTTACGCCCGCGACCCGCAAGACGCCGCGCATAAGGCCTTCACCGCCGGATTGAACATGGACATGGCCAGCGGCACGTATCTCAAGTATTTGCCCATGGAAATTCAGCAGGGACGAATTTCGGTGCAGCAGATTGACAATGCCGTGTTGCCGATTCTCGAAACCAAATTTCGCATGGGGTTATTCGAGCACCCCTACATCGATGAATCGCGGATCGAACAAACGCTGAACGATCCCGCTCACCGGCAACTGGCCCGCCGCGCGGTGCAGCGCTCGATCATATTACTGCGCAACGAAGGCGCATTGCTCCCTTTGGATAAAACCGGTAAGACAATTCATTCCATCGCGGTGATCGGTCCGCTGGGCGATGCCGAACTCGACCTGTTGTCAATGTGGGGAGCCATGACCAAGCCCGGTCCAACCGTCAGTGTGGTGCAAGGCATCCGGGAAAAAGTTGGTTCGGCTGTGAATGTTTCCTACGCCCACGGACCTAACCTGACGCGGAAATTTCCTTCGCCGTTTGAGGGCATTCCGATTGTCCCGCTGAAGGAACAACCGGCTCAAACTCCGCAGGAAGCAGAGCAGGCGATCCAAGATGCCCTCGCAGTGGCCCGCCGCAGCGACGTGGCCGTCCTGGTGCTGGGTGAGATTGATTTGATGAGTGCGGAGTATGCTTCTCGATCTTCGCTCAAACTCTCTAATGGACAGGAAGAACTGCTGGAGGCTGTGACGGCCACGGGCAAGCCCGTCGTTCTGGTCCTGATCAACGGCCGTCCGCTCGACATAACCTGGGCTTCCGAGCATGTTTCAGCCATTCTGGAAGCGTGGTACCCGGGCAACGAGGGCGGCCATGGCATCGCTGACGTACTTTTCGGCGATGCGAATCCGTCGGGACACCTGCCCGTGAGTTGGCCTCGCAGCGCCGGCCAGCTTCCGCTTTACTACAACCACAACCTCACACAAAATCCGGAAACCGCGCCGAACTTCAAATCGCGTTACTGGGATATTCTCAGCACGCCGCTCTATCCCTTCGGCCATGGCCTGAGTTATACGACGTTTTCTTTCGATAACCTGATGGTAACTCCGACGGCGCGAGCAGGAGACACGATCGACGTGTCAGCCGACGTGGCCAATACCGGTGGCCGCACGGGCGATGCCGTGGTCCAGCTTTACATTCATCAGCGCGCGGGCAGCGCCTCGCGCCCGGTGCGGCAACTCAAAGGTTTCGAGCGGGTTACTCTGGAGCCGGGCGCGAAACGCACCGTGCATTTCACGCTGGGAAAAGACGAGCTCCGATTCTGGAGTCCGGCCGCGAAGAAATGGGTCGTAGAAACGGAACAGTTCGACGTGTGGGTCGGGGAAAACTCCAACGCCACTCTGCACGGCGCCTTCCGCTTGACCGAATGACGGAATGACCGAGTGACCGAGTGACCGAGCGGTGAGGAGAAAAATTTACTTTTACGCCTGGACCGCTTCCTTCTCAATAACCACTTTCAAATGCGCCGTCACGTCCTTGTGCAGCTTGACCGGGATGGTGAACTCGCCCACGGTCTTCAGCGGCTCGTGCAGCTGAATCTTGCGCCGGTCGATGTTGAATCCCTTCTTGGTCAGCGCCTCGCCGATATCGCTCGACGTGACGGACCCAAAGAGCTGATCGCCTTCGCCCGCCTTCCGCTGGAACGCTACCGACACGCCCTCAAACTGCTTGGCCAGTTCCTCGGCCTGGGTCTTCTCCTTGGCGGAGCGGCGCACCGACGCTGCCTTCATCTGCACGATAACAGCCTTGTTCCCGGCATTCGCCTCAATGGCCAGCTTGCGCGGCAAAAGATAATTGCGCCCATATCCCTCGGCAACTTTCACCACGTCGCCGCGTGCGCCCAGCTTGACTACATCTTCTTTGAGAATCACTTCCATGATGGCTCCTAGCTCCTAGCTGCTAGCTTCTAGCCAATCCAAACCTCCGGCCCCGTTTAGCTAGAGGCTAGAAGCTAGGAGCTAGAAGCTGTTTTCCTACGATGCCCGCCCGGCAAACGGCAGCAGAGCGATATTCCGCGCCTGCTTGATCGCCGACGAAAGCCGGTGCTGGTGCGGCGAGCACACGCCGGTCAGCCGCCGCGGCACAATCTTGCCGCTTTCGGCGACGAACTGGCCGAGCATGCGGTAGTCCTTGTAGTTGATGCTTTCGATTTTCTCGACGCAGAACTTGCACACTTTCTTGCGCCGGAAAAACTTGCGTCCGCCTTCGCGCGGAGGACCGCCCGGACCCCGTCCGCCGCCCCCGCCTCCGAAACGCGGCCGGTCTCCGCCAGGACGATCTCCACTCGGACGATCTCCGAAAGATCGCGGGGCATGTGCCTCGCGTGGTGCAGGTGCATCGCCGGCCGCGCGTTCCGCCGCTGGCGCTGGTGCTTTCGTTTCTTCAGCCATGGTGCTCCTTAAAAAATCAGTGGCCAGAGGCCAGGGATAAGGGGTCAGCAATCAAAATCATTTCTGGGCACCGAAGCCACTGACCCCTGGCCCCTAGCCCCTGCTCTTAAGCCGTCGCCGGTGTCTCCGCCGCCGGCGCCGCCGCAGCTTCTTCCGCGGGCGCAGCCGCCGCCGCCACCACAGGTTGCGCGCTTACTTTCTTGCGCGAGTCGCGGATGGCCTTAATTTTGTCGAGGCGTTTCTGTTCCTCGTCGATGCGCACCGTCAGGAACTTGATCACAGGCTCCGTCACGCGCAGCCGGCGCTCCAGTTCGTGCATCACTCCGCCTCCGCCTTCCACGGTCAGCAGAACATAGACTCCCTCGTGGAACTTGCGCACGGTATATGCCAGCCGCCGCTTGCCCATCTTTTCCACGCTCTTCACGGTTCCATTCGCGGACGTCACTGCCGTCCCCAGCGTGGAAACCAGTTTGTCCAAATCCTCGTCCGTCATGTCAGGCCGGACGATAAACATCAACTCATAAGTACGATTCATTCGCAGTCTCCAAATCTTGTCACACAAACCTCTCACGGATCGCTTTTGGCCGAAGCCCGAAAGCTGAAGCCCGAAGCCCGTTACTCTTTCCGGTTAAAGCGATTCATCGCCGCCGCCGGACCATCTTTCAAAATCACCTTAACCGCCTCCGTCGCAGTGTCGAGAACTTCGTCCACCACTTTGAGGTCGGCCTTGCGCATCGGCGCCAGCAAATAGCGCTGGCCGTCTTCCACCTTGTGCTCCGGCGCTACGCCGATCCGGATGCGCAGGAAATCGTTCGTTCCCAGCGCATCGATGATCGACTCAATGCCGTTGTGCCCCGCCGAACTGCGCCGCGTGTGAATGCGCAACGTACCCAGCGGAAAATCCAGTTCGTCCTGAATCACAATCAGGTCGGCTTCCGGAACAACTTCGTGCTTCTCGACCAGTTCCCGGACTGACAGCCCGCTCAAATTCATGTACGTCTCGGGCTTGGCCAGCAGCGCCGGCACGCCCTCAATCACCACCCGCGCCGTCAACGCCCGGCACAGCCGGTTCCTGACTTCAACTTTCAAATCCCCGGCAATGCGATCCACCGCCAGAAAGCCCAGGTTATGCGGCGAAAACTGGTATTCGATACCCGGATTGCCGAGACCGACGATCAGTTTCACGCCACCATCCCAGTTTCAAGCGACCACCCCATTCCAGACACAGACAGCCACCATCTCGAACCATGTGGAGACAGCCGCCTCGGCTGTCCGGCCAGCGCGAAGCGCGGCCGCAAATCGAGGCATCGCCACGCCGCTACTTCTTCTCCTTCTTCTCTGCCTTCTCGGGTTTCTTCTCGGCACCCTCGGCGCCTTCCTCGTCCGTCTCCTGCTTGCCCTTCTTGATAACCTCGGGCTCGGCCGGAACCGCTCCCGCTTCCGCCGCCACCGCTTCCGGCGCAGCCACAACTTCTTCCTTCACCGTGGTAACGTGCGCCACTGGCTGATGCGGATCCGTCAGCACCTTCACCTTTTCTCCCAGCGACAAATCCGACACGCGCAGCACTTTGCCGAACACCAGTTCACTCACATCGGCGTCGACGTGGCTGGGGATATCCGCGGGCAGGCACTCGATCTCCACCTCGCGCAGAATCTGCTCCAGGATGCCACCTTCCTGCTTCACGCCCGCCGCTTCGCCTCGCAGGAAAATCGGCACGCTCACCTTCAGCGCCTTGTCCATGGCGATGCGCTTCAAGTCGATGTGCAGCAGTTTGCCCTTGATCGGCTCGTATTGCCAGTCGACAATCATGGCTTTGGTTTGCTCGCCGCCGTTCAGCGCGAGATCGAAAATCGTGTTGTGCCCGGTCTTCGAGTTCAGTATCCGCGTCACCTGCCGCGGATCCACGCTCACCGAAAGTGAGTTCTTCCCAGCGCCATACAGCACGCCCGGAATTTTCCCGCCCATGCGCACCCGCCGGGCCATGTTCTTGTTGCCCGACTCCCGCGGATGCGCTTCCAATACGTTAGTTTCAATTGCAGTCGCCATAGAATTAAAGTCCTTACCTTTGAGTAGTGAGCCTTGAGCTGCGAGCAAACCCGCTTGCTCGCGACTCGCGACTCGCAGCTCGGAACTAGATAAATAACTTGCTCACCGAAGTCTCTTCGTGATTCGCCTGAATCGCGCGCCCAATCAACCCCGCAATCGAGAGCACTGTAATCTTTCCGCCCTTTTCCGTGCGCGCCGCATCGGCTTCGGCATTCAGCGGGATGGTGTTCGTCACCACCAGTTCCTGGATCACCGAATTCTTGATGTTCTCCACCGCCGGCCCGGAAAGCACCGCGTGCGAAGCGCAGGCATAGACCACAGTCGCGCCATTTTCCTTCAGCGCCGCCGCCGTTTTCACCAGCGTGCCCGCCGTATCGATCAAATCGTCGATGATCAAACAAGTCCGCCCGTTCACATCGCCGATCACGTGCATCACTTCCGCCACGTTCATTTCCACACGGCGTTTATCCACGATTGCCAGGGCCGCATCCACCTTCTTGGCAAAAAACCGCGCCCGCTCCACGCCGCCCGCGTCCGGCGAAACCACCGTCAAATTCGGCAGGCTCAGCTTGCGGAAGTGATCCACCAGCACCGGCGAAGCGAACAAATGGTCCACCGGAATATTAAAAAATCCCTGCAACTGCGGCGTATGCAAATCCACAATCAGCGCCCGGTGCGCGCCCGCCGTAGTCAGCAAATCCGCCACCAGCTTCGACGAGATCGGACTCCGCGGCTTGTCCTTGCGGTCCTGCCGCGCATACCCGAAATACGGAATCACCGCCGTAATCCGCCGCGCCGAAGCGCGCTTCAGCGCGTCAATCATCAGCAGCAGCTCCATCAAGTGCCCGTCCACCGGACGGCACGTGGGCTGCATCACAAACACATCCGCGCCGCGCACATTCTCCTGAATCTGCACGTACGCCTCGCCGTCGGCAAAGCGCGTCACCTGCGCCTGCCCCCGCTGCATGCCCAGAAACTGGCATACCTCGTCGGCCAGCTGCGGATTGGCCGTCCCGCAGAAAATCTTAAACTTCTCATCCGCCCGCGGACGCGGCTTCCGCTCCAGCTTCTCGTCCGTCACAGGTGGACTCTTCTTTTCAACCTTCTCACCCTTGTCAGTCGGCGTGACTAAAGTAGCCATAGGCAGTTCTCAGTTCTCGGTTCCCAGTTCTCAGTCTTTCGAACTTGGCCAGTTCAACTGAGAACCGAGAACTGGCAACTGAGAACTGATCTTTGGCTGGGCCGCTAGGATTCGAACCTAGACAAAGTGCTCCAAAGGCACTTGACCTACCATTAGTCGACGGCCCAGTAAGCCATTGTTGATTGCCGGATTGTTGATTGCTGATTGAAAATCAGCCGACCTCATTGTCAATCAACAATCAAAAATCAACAATCAAAAATTCTCACAGGCCATGTGGCGACGGGCGCTTCGCCCGTCCAAGCTAGGGCGGAAGCCCAGCGCTACCAGGGGCAACCCTGCGCAGCGTCAGCCTTCTCGCCCGGAGCACCGACCTACCCCGCAACCATCCGCCGCCAGTAAGCCCGCCGCGTCAAAGTAACCGTAACCCGCGCCGCCCAGCCCTCCGCGCGCAACCTGCCTGCGGCTTTAGCCGCCTCGGCCCGCGACCCAAACAACCCATACAGCGCTGACCCGGAGCCCGACAAGGACGCATACTTCGCGCCCACGCGCAAAATCGCACTCTTCACTTCACTCAGCTCGGGATACTCAGAAAAGACGACCTGTTCAAAGTCGTTTTCGATCCCAGCTCGGACAAGCCAGAGAAGCGGATTCTCGGCCCGGCCCCTTCTTGCCAAAAAATCAGAAGGAGCACCGGAGTGATTCTCGCTCAGCCACGCCGACATCTCACGGCCAAGCTCAACCATTCTATCGGATGCCCAAGGGAGCGTCAATTCAGCACTGCTGCCCGTCTGAGATCGTGTGGGGACGTTCGCCCTCGGCTGTCCGGAGCGAAGCTCGGCTCGCTTTTCTGCCGGCAGCGCCACCCTCCGGTCCCACTCCGCAAACGCCCTCGGAGTCGACACCCCCACCTCCGGAGTCACCACCACACAAGCCATCGCCGGCAAATCCTGCAGCGGATAAACCTGCTCCCCGCGCCCCACTCCCAGCACCGTCCCACCGACCAGAAACAAAGGCAGATCCGATCCCACCTCCGCCGCAATCCGCAGCCGCTCCGACGCCGGAAGATATTTCTTCAACGCCCGTTCCAGCCCCAGCACCGCCGCCACCGCATTCCCCGACGCTCCCCCAAGCCCGCCCTGCACCGGCAGCCGCTTCTCAATCTCAATGAACACGCGGCCCTTAACTTCCAAAATTCGCAAAGCTTTTTCTAGAATGCGAAAGCAGGTATTCGATTCATCACGCGGCACCCGCGGATCACCGCACCGAATCTCAATCCCGCTGCCGCGCCCCACACTCACCCGAACATCGTCGTGCAGCCCAATCGTCTGATAAACCGTCAGCAACTCATGAAATCCATCCTCCCGCGCCGCCCCAATGCGCAGCCCAAGATTAATCTTCGCAAACGATCGGACAGTGACAGGCATGGGCAATGATTGTAAAGTCTCAACCGCCCACGTGGCGACAGCCGCCTCGGCTGTCCAAGCGAAAGCCTGCCCTGAGCGAAGTCGAAGGGCCGGAGGCGAGCGCCCCCTCCACGAACCAATGCCAGTGGGGCTGTGCGTATGTGTCCCCATGTGGCGACGGGCACTCTTGCCCGTCCAGCAGCAAGGCACCCCCGCCCCCCCAGGTGACTTCAGTAATCTCGACTACTTACCATTTAGGGCGCACCCTAAAAGGGATTCCGCTTACCTGCCGTTTCTCGGAACGGTTCCTCCATTTGCTGGAATCAGCAAGAAACGCAACCACAATTGCTGTACCGGAGACCCTCCGGCCCTGTTACAGCTTTTTTCCCGAACGTAGGGATGTAAGCCCGTGGGAGCGCGCACGATGTAACGCCAATTCTCATTTATGGCGGGGCGCCAGGACGCGCCGGCCGCCAGGTATTCGGGGGAAACGATGCGCCGGGCATTTCAAACTATTCTTTTTCTGACCCTCTGTTTCGCGGCCGTGACAGCCGCCTTCGCCCAAAACTATCAGGTCATCCAGGTGACCGACGGCGGCACCATCTCCGGCACCGTCAAATGGGCCGGACCTCTACCGCACAACCTGGACTTCCCCATCACCAAAGATCCGCAGGTTTGCGACCCCGATTCCCACAAGACCACCGATCTCGAGCGCCTCATCGTCGGCCCCAAGGGCGGAGTCGCCAATACCATTGTCTATTTGAAGAACATCTCCAGCGGCAAGGCCATGGATTTGCCCGAGCAGCGCCGTCATCTGGACCAGAAACTGTGCCACTACGTCCCGCACATTCTTCTGGTGCCCCAGAACAGTGCGCTGGCCATGCAAAGTTCCGATGCCACTCTTCACACCATCCACATGGACGGAGCGGCCAGCTTCAACCTGCCGTTTCCTTTCCAGAACCAGGTCACCTCACGCACCATGTCCACGCCGGGACTGGTTCACCTGCACTGCAACGGCGGCCACGTTTGGATGAACGCCGAGATGATGGTGGTGACTCATCCCTATTACGCCGTTACTGATGACAGCGGACAGTTCGAGTTCACCAACGTGCCTCCCGGAACCTATCAGATCGTTGCCTGGCACGAAGGCTGGGGAGTCCTGGGACGGCAACAGACCTACGACGTCTTGACCGAAAAGAAAGTTGACCGCCCGCTTTTCTCCGAACCAAAAACCTGGGAGAAATCCGTAACAGTCGCCCCCAATCAGCCCAGCACGGTGAACTTCGTAGTCAGCAGCAAGTAAGCGAATCACGTAGCGACAGCCGCCTCGGCTGTCCAAGGCGAGCGTGTAGGACGGACACTCTTGTCCGTCGCCTTTGACTCTAGTTCTTGACCCCAGCCTTTCACTCTAGTCTCCAAAAGATTAATTCCTCCCCGGCCAGCTATACTCCCTTTCGAGTCTCCGGGCCCCCCAACCATGCCCCGCCCCAAAGCCGCGCTGCTCCTGTTGACCCCCGCAGTAGTAATTGCCATCATCGCCCTGCTGTTGCCGCTCATCCCGCAGCCCATGTCTTACCACCAGTTCGCCGACCAGCGCGCCTGGCTCGGCATCCCCAACTTCGGAGACGTCGCCTCCAACCTCCCCTTCGCACTCGTCGGAATCTGGGGCCTGATCTTCCTCCTGCGTCCGTCCACGCAGAATCGTTTCGCAGATCCGCGCTAACGCTGGATTTACGTGCTGATGTTCGCCGGACTTCTGCTCACCGCCTTTGGCTCCGCCTACTATCACCTGGCCCCCGGCAATGCCCGCCTGGTCTGGGACCGTCTCCCCATCATGATCGTCTTCATGGCGCTCGTGGATGCCGTCATCGCGGAGCGCGTCAGCGTGAATGTCGGCCTGTGGCTTCTGCCCGCGCTTCTCGCCATCGGTGTAGGCAGCGTTCTCCAGTGGCGTGACAGCGAACTGCACGGACATGGCGATCTCCGTTTCTACGCCGCCGTGCAGGTCTACGCCATCGTGGTCCTGCTGCTGGCGCTTCTGCTCCCGCCCAAGTACACGTGTGGCTCGGACTTCGCCGTAGTAGTCGGCCTTTATGTTCTCGCCAAGATTTTGGAAACCGCCGACCGCCAGATTTTCGCCGTAGGCCACATCGTCAGCGGCCACACCTTAAAGCACCTCGCCGCCGCTACCGCCAGCTATTGGGTTCTAAGAATGCTGCAGAAGAGGGAAAGGTATGCGCATTGATCCGCATTCATCAAGCTTGCCAGTCTTAGGCCCTTGCCCGATGTTGGTTTCTCGTTGTCTCTGTGACTCCGTGGTGAAGAAGAAGTTTCCCGCGAAAATCCGCGGCGAGGAAGTTGCCCTGGTGCTGCTCCTACCCGTGCCGCCGGTACAGCACCGCAAACTCAAACCCCGCATTCGCCGGAAACAATTCCGCCACTTTTCTCAGCCGCTCGGCCAAAGCCGAAGGCGCCAGCAGCGGATAATCCCGCTCCCTCAGATCCCTATAATCCACGTCGAGATACAGTGACAGCAAATAAATCGAAATCGTATCCGCGAACGTAGCCTCGAAATACTCGTTCTTGTAACGCTCCGCGTCCGGACCAGCTGCCGTCGCCAGTTTCCGCGCCTCAAATGCATCCAGCGACGTCTCGCCCCGAACCCCGGCTTCCACCTGGCTCCACGCCAGTTCGCTAAAGTCGTGCGACACTCCCGCCCGCTCCACCAGCGCGTGCCCCACATTGATGTAAAACTCAAACGCTACCGAAAACTTGTCATCCATCAGCCGCGTCGAAATAAACACGCACTGCGAATCGCCGAGATCCAAGTTGCGATGGCAAACCGCATTGTCGCTGAGCGCCACATCGTAGCGGTCGGCGATTACCGTCTCTTCACCCTGGCTCACCGCCAGCGGCACAAAATAATAGGCCTTCCGCTCCAGCGCCGACGCCACCGTCCCTGGCACCGCCGCAATCATGCGCTCCAGGTCAAACGAATTCACCGCCGTCTCGCCCGCCACGGCATAGCAAATCCCGTTCGCCGCCTGCGAAACCGGCGTCACCCGCACCACCTCCGCCGGACTTCGCGTAATCGCTGGCGCCGCCTGTGACATGATGACTATCTTATACACTAGCGTGGATCGAGTGTTAACCCGCGAGTGAGGACTCCGCCACCATGGGTCATTTCCCTGAATTCATGATGCAGCCCGCCAACCGTATAGCCACCAGCAGCCAGTACACGCCCGGAGTTGAAGGATATGTGTTTGACGGAATCGAAGGCAGCCAGATGGCGTTCTGGATCTGCGAACAGGCCGCCCCAGCCATGCCCCACGTGCACGACTTCGACGAATACATGGTCGTCATCGAGGGCTGCTACACGTTGATCATCGGCGATGTAAAGATCGCGGTTCGCGCCGGAGAGGAATACGTGATCCCGCGCGGCGTGCTGCATGGCGGCCAAGCCGATCCAGGAACGCGAATCATCAACGCCTTCGGTGGCCACCGCGCCAACCGGGTAACGGCCGTCTCGAACCAGTAAAATGAAAGCGATGGCAACACACGCATCCCGCACCCCACGCTGGTACGCCATCCCTTTCCGCGTCCTCCTCGCCACGTTCATCGGCACCCTGCTCTGCTTCGCCGTGACTCTGCTGTTCGCAATCCTTGGCACCGTAATCACCGCCAAACTGCGCAGCGTCCATCCAGACATGCGAATCGCTTACCGCTACATCGCTCTCCCGGTAGCCGCGGTAGCCGGCGCAATAATCTTCGTGCTCTCGCTGATCATGGAAATCCGCCACTACCGCCAATCCAAAGCCCTCGCCGCCATCGAACGCATCAGCTACTCCAGCGAAGCGAAGCAACGCCAGTTCTTCTCGAGCCCAGCCCGCAAGAGCAATTCCCCCCCACTCCCGAAGCCCCCCATCACTGCAATCGGCCGCGGCCCCCACCCACTGCCCACCGCCCACTGCTGGAGTCAAACCCGGGCGCTACAATAACGCATGCCCCGCATCGCCATCCCGCTCCCCCACTCCTCCGACCGCGAATACGCCGAGCGCGCCATCCCGCAATACGAACAAGCCGTCACTCAAGCCGGAGGTGACCCCATCCGCATCCCGCTCGATCAAACTGAAACAGAAGTAAAAAAACTAATCGCCACCTGCGACGCCGTCCTGCTCCCCGGCAGCAAAGCCGACGTCGATCCCGCAAAATTCCACGCCTCGCGTTCCCCGCAAACCGCCGCAGCAGACGTCCCCCGCCAGAACGTCGACGAACTCCTGCTCGCAGACGCCTACCGCTTTCGCAAACCCATCCTCGGCATCTGCTACGGACTGCAAAGCCTCAACGTCTTCCGCGCGGGATCGCTGATCCAGCACATCCCGGATTTTCTACCCGAAACGGCGCGCGAGAAAGTAGACCACGCAGTCGGCAAGAAATTAGCCATCGCACACCATGTCAAAATCGAGACCAATTCCAAGCTGGCAGAAATCCTGCAAAAAGACTCCGCCCCAGCGAATGTAGTAACTGCCACCACCGCGAATGTGGCAAGAGCCACCACAGCCCATGCGGCGACAGCCGCCCCGGCTGTCCAGCGAAGCGAAGCCAGCGCCAATTCTTCCCGACTGCCGCCCGCTAGAGCGGTTCCACCACCTCCCGACGCCACAGGCGCAAACTCGCTAATCCTCCCCGTAAACTCCTCCCATCACCAATCCGCCGACACCATCGGCCAGGGTCTCCGAATCGCCGCCCGCTGCCCCGCCGACGGCATCATCGAAGCCCTCGAAGGCACCTCCCCCGATCATTTTGTTCTCGCAGTCCAGTGGCATCCCGAACGCTCAATAGACGAAGACGAATCCTCGCGATCCATCTTCGATGCGCTGATAGAAGCGGCGCGTACACGCCATTCACACCCGCAGCTCACAAACACCCCTGAAAGGGTAAAGTGAAAATCGCTCACAATGGAAGAATTGAAGAGAACATCTGAAGAACAAAAAAGAAGAAAGAAATTAAAGACGAAAGAATAAGAAAAGAAGGAAAACTCCGCGAAGGCCCGCGCAAATCCGCGGCGAAAATGATTTCGACTTCTCTACCTCTTCTTCCGCCGAGTCTTCCGCGGGACCTTCTCCAGCAGCACCACGACATGTGCCAGCGCCGCACCCTCCAGATTCAACCCCTCCGGAGTCTTCGCCTTCAGCCCCACGCAATCGCCGCGCACGCCCAGCAACTCCGCCACGCGCGCTCGAATCGCCGTCGCCTGCGGACCAATCTTAGGCGCAGCGAGAATCAGACTGGCATCCACATTCGCTACGCCATAACCCGCGTCCCGCACCCGCTTCAGCGCCTCGCGCAAAAAGATAACCGAGTCCGCGCCCTTCCACTTCGCCTCCGAAGGCGGAAACAGCGCCCCAATATCCGGAGCCGCAATCGCCCCCAGCAGCGCATCCGTGATCGCATGCAGTAATACGTCGCCATCGGAGTGGCCGCCCAACCCGCGATCATGCGTCAACTCCACTCCGCCAATCTTCAGCGGAATCCCCACCCGAAATTCGTGCGAGTCAAACCCATACCCGATGCGCACGCCAGGTTTCGAGGTCGCAGGTTTCAGCGTTCTACGTTTCGAGTTTCCAGTTTCTCGTTTCAAGTTGTCCGAGGAAGTTGCCCGATCTGCGTTCATCAGAAGTCAGGATGCAGAAGTAATACCCGATTTTACTTCTGCATTCTGACCTTTGACTTCTGCGATATTAGCGGCCGCAGTCAGTGCCCCTGTATCCCCAAATAAAATTCCGCCAGTTCCATATCCCCCGGCGACGTAATCTTGATATTCCTCGCCGACCCCATCACCACCGCCACTTCGTGCCCCGCCCGTTCCACCAGCGACGCTTCATCCGTCCCCATAAATCCGTCCGCCGACGCTTCATCGAACGCCTTCTTGATCACGCCATAGCGAAAGCCCTGCGGAGTCTGCGCCAGCACCACCCCGGCCCGCGGAATCGTCGCCTTGATCACCGCACCCTCGGCCGTCCGCTCCACCTGTTTCACCGTATCCACCGCCGGCAGTCCGGCAATCGCCGCCCCATATTTTTTCGCCGCCTCGATCACCGCGCCAATAATCTCCGCCGTCACAAGCGGCCGCACCGCGTCATGCACCAGCACAATGTCATCCGCCGCCGCTGAAACCGCATTCAGCGCATGCTCCACCGACTGCTGCCGGTGCTCCCCGCCCACCACGAGCTCAACCTTCTTCGTCAGAATATCGCGTGCTTCGCTCTGCAGCCGCGCCCGGAATCCCGCAATCTCACTCCCGCGCAACGCAATCCAGATCTCGCTCACCGCATCCACCGCGGCAAACTTCCGCAAACTATGGACAAGAATCGGAGTTCCGCCCAACTCCGTAAATTGTTTGGAAGGAACCGGCTGCCCCGCTTTACTCTTTGCGCCGGGCATGGGACCCATGCGCGTCCCGAGCCCCGCCGCCGGAATAATCACAATTACCTTCATAGCGGCCTGCAAGTATACGAGGGCAAAGCAGGGGAGTTCAAATCAACGCGGAATACTGGCTGGGGTCACCACCTCACCCCGTGTGGGGACGGGCACTCTTGCAAGCCTGCCCTGAGCGAAGCCGACGGTCCGCCAACAGTGCGCATCACAAAATCCCCACTCCTCGCAAAGGACGCGAGAAATGGGGTACCCGCAGTTTCTTGGCCCGCCGTCTTCGAGGTCTACAGCCTTCTAGCTGCGACCGCTTACTTCGGTTGCGGAACAATTCGCAAGTAGGGCTTCGGCGACTTCCAACCCTCCGGATATTTCTTCTGCGCATCTTCGTTCGATACGGACGGCAGAATGATGACGTCGTCGCCCTGCTTCCAGTTCACCGGCGTGGCAACCTTGTGCTTAGCCGTGAGCTGCATGGAGTCGATCACCCGCAGGATCTCGTCAAAATTGCGGCCCGTGCTCATGGGGTAGCTGAGCTGCAACTTCACCTTCTTGTCGGGACCAACCACGAACACCGTGCGCACGGTGGCGTTATCGGCGGCGGTGCGCCCTTCGGAAGTGTGTCCACTCTCAGCGGGCAGCATCCCATAGAGCTTGGCGATCTTCAATTCCGGATCGCCGATCATCGGATAATTTACCTTGTGTCCCTGGGTCTCTTCGATGTCGGCGGCCCACTTGCCATGGCTGGAGACGGGGTCCACGCTGAGGCCGATGATTTTAGTGTTGCGCTTGGCGAATTCGGGCTGCAGCCCGGCCATGTATCCCAGTTCGGTGGTGCACACCGGCGTAAAGTCCTTGGGGTGTGAGAATAAGACAGCCCAGCCGTCGCCGATCCAATCGTGGAAGTGGATGGTGCCTTGCGTAGTCTCGGCGGTGAAGTCAGGAGCTGTGTCGTTAATGCGAGGGATGCTGGCACTTGCGGTCTCGGTAGGCATGTTCTTTTCTTCTCCTCGTGAATTCAATTTTTTGTTGCGAAAGCTGGTCCGCAGCAGCTTTCAAATCCGGGCGATCTCACCTGAAAACGAAAACCCACCCGGTTTGCCGCGGGTGGGTTGATAGGAAGTCTCGCTGACCCTGTTACCCACGCGGCGGCGCGTGCATACAACAACACAGACATCCGCTGAAGGCAGGGTTAAGCACGTAGTCAGCATAAAAGGCCGGTTCGTCCGGTGTCAAACGGCTGGAGGGATCTGGGCGCGATCCCTGATCGTGCCCGGGACGGCGTCGATAGATGTCAATTAGCCCGCGGGGTCAGTCCAGCGGTTCGAAATTGGGGGTTTCGACGCCGAGCGCGATGAGCGCTTCGTCAACGGTGCGCACGACATGCAGCAGAGGTCGTGCCAACTCTCCGGCGATCTGGAACATGCGCATCAGGCCGTATCCAGCCGTCGCCGGGACTACGATAAAGCGGGGATGGTCGGTCAGGCCCGGAGTGATCGGTTTGCGTTTTGCCAGGTTGCGCAGGAAATCCGCGGCCACGGCGAAGTCGGCGACGCCCGTAAGGTCCCAGATGCCCGCGCGGGCGCCGGTCGCTCTCCAATTCTTGCCCAGGGCGTCGTGGTATTGCTCCGCAGATTCATTCGTGAGCGGACCCTCGAACCGGGCCAGCAAAATCTTGTGGACCGGGTCGAACTCGAATCGGAATGCCATGAGAGCAACAATTCTACTCGGTTTCTCTCAGCGAACTGTTGGCGCAATATCGCCTCACGCTCATCGTCCCCTTTGAGTGCTTTACGGTGCGGCTTGACAGGAGCGCTCTAAGTTGTTGAGTCCCCGTGCAAGATGCTGATTCTTCGACGAGGACGTCAAGGAGCTGGACTAGAAGACTGCGGATAGCTGATTGCTGAATGTCGCTTTCGCTTGCGGCTAAGTTGTTGAGCCTGCGTGGAAGTGATTGATTCTACGGGAATGTGGTTCTCCCGCCCTTGGAAATCACTCCCGGCAGCCCGGCGTAGAATGCCCCGTACTTGCGTTTGCAAGCTCACTGGACGCGTTCGGGTGACAGGGGCGAGCCTGATTATCCTTCGACGATCAAACCTGCCTGAAATCGCTTCTGATGGAGAAGTTAGCTTTAAGCTAATAAAGGCCTCCACCAGAAATCAATAACTTACGTGTGATCCGCGCAGAATCAACGACTTAGAATTTACTCCTGGCAAACTATCCAAAGGCGCCTCGCACCACGGAGACACGGAGGCGTGCTCTCGAGCGATGTACCGGCGCGCAACTCCGAGCGATGCACTCCGAGCGATGTCATCCCGAATGCTCCGAAGGCGGGTGGGATGACAAAGGTGGGTTGGCTAGAGGCTTTAGGAGCTAAAAGCTTTAGAAGCTCCGCTCGATCCTGACGCAGAGCTTACGCTTCCGGCAGGAACTCGTATTCCTCGATGACCGCGGCCACGGCAATCCGGCCATCGCCGGAGCCGTTTTCTACGCGGACCACGCGTCCTTTGCACTGCACGCGGATGCTCTCGGTGAGCGTGATCTCAGGAGGCAGCGTAAGGGTGAATCCGATGGGTGATCCCTGCGCGACGGCGGAATCCACGTAGAAGCAAATGCCGCGGGCACTCACGTCGCGGATGTGGGCCGCTTCGCTGGGCGATCCGTTCCCGTCGCGATTGACGGCAACGGGGATGCGGAGCGCGAAGCGTCTTGCCGCCCGTTTTTCCTGGGCCTCAGCCATGCACATCTCCAATTCTGGTCGTAGTGAAAGCTATGCCATAATGAGCAAAGACCGTGGGAGCGTCAATACCACCATCGTGCGGAGCATAGCCCGTTCAGGCGAGTTCTTCGCGGCTGGCAAATTTGGGAAGCGAGGTTTATTTCTGGTCTTCGTGCTCGACAACTACGATTCGTTTACCTACAACCTGGTCCAGTATCTGGGCGAACTGGGAGCCACGGTGGAGGTGCGCCGCAACGATCAGGTCACGGTCGCTCAAGTGGAAAAGATGAAGCCGGAACGAATCGTGATTTCTCCCGGGCCTTGCACGCCGCAGGAAGCCGGGATCAGCGTCGAGCTGATTCGCCGCTTCGCCGGGAAGGCTCCGGTGCTGGGCGTCTGCCTGGGACATCAGGCGATCGGCGAGGCTTTCGGCGGCCACGTAGTGCGGGCGGGTCACGTGATGCACGGTAAAACCAGCGCCGTGATGCACGATAACAAAAGCATTTTTCAGGGTCTGCCAATGCCGATGACGGCCACGCGTTATCACTCGCTCATCGTCGAAGAGAAAGATCTCCCCGAAGATTTGGAAATCAGCGCCTGGACCAACGAAAAAGACGGCACCCGGACGATTATGGGGTTGCGTCACCGGCAGTATCCGATTGAGGGGGTGCAGTTTCATCCCGAGAGTGTGCTTACCGATGCGGGGAAGAAGCTGGTGGAGAATTTTTTAGCAGTGGGCCGTGTTCAGTGATCAGTGGCTAGATCTCTCCTACAAGCTACTACTTCTCTCCCGCACCAGCGAGTTCAGCAGGCCGTTGAGAATTCTGCCGACTTCAGCGGTTGCACTGAGCAAGCCCTCGCACGCATCGCGCTCCAGATAGCCGAGTTCGCTCGCGAGCAGAATATAGGTTTCGACTTCCATCAGCGATCCCGGGCGTGGCCCAGAGACTGTTTGAACTCTGCGGTCGAGAGCCTTGCTTGGCCTTCCGCGATGTTGCTGGGGATGGAGACGGCGGCGCGGCGCAACTGCGAAACCAGGCCGTAGGTTTCGATCTTCGGAAATGCTTGCGTATTCCGGTAAATGTCCAATACCAGCGACATCGATTTCTCTTCCAAACAATCAGGTCGCGGTAGGACTGGACGATCGGGCTGACCGAAGCTTGCATCTGCTCAGAGTATGCGTGTGGATGTTGAATGGAGTGTGACGTACATCACACGCGGTTGTGGATTTCCCGAAATGGAAGACTGTCCACTGACCACTGATTTTTTCATCGACCTGCGTTCCTAGCCATCTCCACGGCCCTGAGCAGTGCCTGGGCCTTGTTCATCGATTCCTCAAACTCGCTGGCGGGGTTCGAGTCGGCTACGATTCCCGCGCCCGCCTGCAGATAGGCGTGCTTGCCTTGCATGAGCAGCGTGCGGATGCCGATGCAGGAATCCAGATTGCCGGCGAAATCCGCGTACATGACTGAACCGCCGTAAATGCCGCGGCGCGTAGGTTCCAGCTCTTCGATGATCTGCATGGCCCGAACCTTGGGCGCGCCGCTGAGCGTTCCGGCCGGGAAGCAGGCGGCGAACGCGTCGAGCGCGTCGAGACCCTTGCGCAGCGTGCCTTCCAGCGCTGATACCAGATGCATGACGTGGGAGTAACGCTCCACGTACATCAGATCTTTTACTTTGACGGAGCCATATTCGCTGACCCGCCCCAGATCGTTGCGGCCGAGGTCGACCAGCATGACGTGTTCGGCGCGCTCTTTTTCGTCATTCAGCATCTGCTGTTCGAGGCGCGCGTCTTCGGCTTCGTCGCGACCGCGGGGATGGGTGCCCGCAATCGGGCGATACTCCAGCTTGCGTCCGGTAACGCGCACCAGCATTTCGGGAGACGACCCGAGAATGTGGGTGCCGTCCATGCGCAGAAAATAAAGATACGGCGAGGGATTCACCTGGCGCAGCGCGCGGTAGAGATCGAAAGGCGCAACCTCCGGCTTGAAGTCGAGCCGCTGCGAGAGCACGACCTGGAAGATGTCGCCCGCGGCAATGTATTCCTTGCAGCGATCTACGCTACGCAGAAAATGGTCGCGGCTGGTGCCGGAATGAATCTTGAGCTTCGCCGCTTTGGCGGTCGCCTTGGCGCTGTTGGACTTGCGCCACAATCCCGGCCGCAGCCCCGACGCCAGTTTTTTCTCAATCGAGGTAATGTCGCGGACCGCGCGATCGTAAGCCTGCCGCGCGGTTTCGCGCGAAACGTCGGCGGCAGCCATGATGTGAATCTGATGGCGCAGGTGATCGAACGCCAGCAGGCGATCGAAAAACATCAGTTCGGCATCGGGTAGCCCGAGATCGTTCTTTGCATGCTCGCCGATTTTTTCCAGTTGGCGTACGACATCGTAAGCAAAATATCCGACGGCCCCGGCAGTGAATGGAGGCAGTCCGGGCACTGAGGCAAGTTGGTGGGCACGCAGCGTCTCCTTCACAACCTGAAAGACGTTCCCGGCGCGCTTTTCGGTGCGGCCGTTGCGTTGCACTTCCACCGTGCTGCCCGAAGCCCGGACCCGCATATAAGGCCGAGCTCCGAGAAACGTGTAACGGCCAATCTGCTCACCGCGCTCAATCGACTCCAGAAGAAAGGCGTGGGGCTCTTTCTCAGCGATGGCAAGAAAAGCGGAAACGGGCGTAAGCAAGTCCGCCGACACGGACTTCACCACCGGCACCAGCGTGGCTTCCCGGGCCAGCCGGGAGAATTGTTTGAAATCCGGTTGCAGCATGCGGTAACACCAACCTCGCCCGCCGTTCGCGGGCTTTTTATTATAGGGGAAGCGTCGCACCAGGATGTCGGCCGCGCAGTTTCGCGGAATCCGGGCATCTTAAATCCAGGCCCTACGACCGTTACCTTGATGCCTTCGTACTGCGAACTTTGGTCACCTTGCCGGGGTCGGGCTCAAGGCTAGAATTAGAAGGTCCATAGACTGAAGTGGTTCCGGATTCTTATGCGTTGCTTGCGTCTTGGCCTCGCCGTATCGGCTGTGGTTTGCGGGTTGTTGGGCATGTTTGGCACGTTCGGTACGCTCGGGGCCTTCGCCCAGAGTGCCCCGGCAGCGTGTCCGCCAACGGCGGTGCAGGCGGCTGATCAAAACTCATCCGTGGCGGCCGCTGCGCGAACCTCGAAGAAGCTTGTGGCTCACGCCAAGCGAGTGATCGACGACGACGATCTGGAGCTGCACAAGAGCCCGATCCCTCGGCTCAGCCTGGAAGGCGCCGAAAACACCGCCGAAATTGTGGCTGCGGTCAAGAAATACAAGGAATCGCACACTCCGCAGCAGACCGAGGCAGCGTTCCGTGACTGGTTTGACGAGACCAACGACATGCTGACTGCGGCCATCCGGGAGAGCAGCAACCTGCGCGACCTGAGAGAGTCTAACATCAACAATAGCAATGACTTATGTCAGGATAGTGGCGACTGGGAACAGTGTCAGCGGCTGCGCCTGGCCGACGCCCGCGGAGCCCGCAGCGACCAGAACCGAATCCGCAACGACGGCTTTGTGACCGGACGCATCCAGCAGGCATTCATGAAGATTCGCAACGACCTTATGATGACTGGTCTGCGTTACGAATGGTTCAAAATCCAGAACGCGAACGGAGTCGGGAGTTTCTGAGGTAAGGCCAGCGAACCACCAATCCAATTGACGGAAGCTCTGTCGCCGTCCAAGATTAGAAAGCGAAATCCAACCAAACCGATGCGGATCAAGTTTTGGGGCGTACGTGGTTCTACGCCCACGCCACAAGCCGAGAATCTGCGTTACGGGGGCAACACCTCGTGCGTGGAGGTTCGCATTGGAGAGCGCATTTATATTTTCGATTGCGGCACCGGCTTCCGCGTGCTGGGCAACCAACTGAAGCACGAATTCGGCGACCGCCAGTTTCATGCCCACGTTTTTGTTTCGCACTTTCATTGGGACCACATTCAGGGGATGCCGTTTTTCCGGCCTCTGTATGACAACCCCGGTGGACATTTCTCGTTTCACTCGTCCAACCGCATCCGCAGCCTCAAGCAGGTGATGGCCGAGCAGATGGCCGCGCCGTACTTCCCCGTCAACCTCAACGAGATGAAAGCCAAGCAGGAGTTTTTTGACATCGACAGCGGGAAAGTAAAACTGGAGGACGGCGTCCAGTTGCAGACGGCATGGCTGAATCATCCGCAGGGATGCATGGGATTCCGCCTGGAAACCAAAGATGGCGTTCTGGTCTACGCCACCGACAACGAACCGGGCGACGCCGGATTCGATAAAGAGGTGCGCAAATTAGCCGCGGGCGCCGACGTGCTCATCTACGATGCACAATATCTGCCCGAAGAATATGAAGCGCGCCGGCGCGGCTGGGGACACAGCCATTGGCGCGAGGCCGTCAACGTGGTCATGGAAAGCGGCGCGAAAGAGCTTGTGCTGTTTCATCACGACCCCGAACACACCGACGTAATCGTCGACAAAGTCGTGCAGGAAGCGCGGAACTATTATCCCAAGGTGCGGGCGGCGGCTGAGGGGATGGAAATCAAGCTGTAACGTTCTTGTAGCGATTGAGATACAGCAACAACTTCCTGATCACGACTTCACCCAGCGCCCGCCGCGATAGCGAATCACAGGCGGCAAGTCCTTCCCCGGCCACTTCATCAGCGTTCCGATCGCCAGCTTGCGCCACGGCTTTGCCAGCGCGGGGACCTTCAGCACGCTCGCGCTCAGGGAACGAAACCCGCGCAGCAGGGACGCATCCGATAACGAGGCAACTTCCTGCGCGAGAATCTCTTCGTGAATCTGGTGGCATTCCTCGAGATTGCGCAGGCCGAGTGAATCCGGATGCGAACGGAAACCGCCGATCAGCGCGTCGACCGGATAGAGCTTCGCGAAGCGGAAGAAGCGCACCCACAGCTCGAAGTCGCTGGCGCTGCGGCGCGCATCATCCACGCGGCCGCCGGCGCGGTTCCACAAACTCCGCCGCCAGAACGTGGACTCCTGCTGAATGTAGCGATTCGCGCCCGCCAGAAATCGCCAGCGAGACCATTGCCGCAGCCGCAGAGTTTCCACCGCCATGCCCTCATCGCTGAATCCCGTGGGACGTCCGGTAATCCATTCCACTTCTGGAAATGCGCGAAACACGCTGCCCACGACGAACAGCGACCCGGCATGCAACATATCGGTTGCGCTGATCCATCCCATTGCATCGCGCATTCCATCGACCCCCGCATCGCCCGACGCGGCGCCAGATGTGCGCGCGAAGCCTTTGTTGATCGCGTCGTACATGCCGCGATCCGGTTCGCTAAACCAGGCGTGCAGCTGCGCCTCATATTTGCGGATGATCTCGACGCTGCCGTCGGTCGAGCCGCCGTCGGCAATCACATACTCCAGATTCGGATAGCCCTGGCTCAGCACTGAGCGGATGGTGGCTTCGAGATAGCGCGCGGAATTGAAGACCGGCGTGATCAGCGCGATCTTCGGCCACTCGCTGGAGAGTCCAGGCGCGGCACTGTCTGAATGCGAGTTCGCGGGAGCGTTGGCTGAATCCGGATTGTTCGTGCGCGGGATTACCAAGGCGTGGCATCCCACGCCGCAGCGACAATATTTTCCGAATCAAAATGAGGCCGAGGCGTCAGCGCAACTGGCGATCCCGTAGCGGGATCGAAGCAGAACGTCTGGTACCCATGCTGCCCCAGCCAGCCGAGCACGTCACCGCTGCTTGTACTCTGATGTTGCAGCGAACGATCGGAAAGTTCGAGGAGCAGCACCGGCTTGAACTGCCGCACAGTTTCCTCCGCGCCTCGCAGCGCGGCCATCTCGGCCCCTTCAATATCCATTTTGATCACGTCCACGCGGGCCAGTCCTTCGCTGTAGACTACGTCGTCGAGCCGATCCGCCTGCACCCGCTCGCGATGGTCGAGCGGAGTATCGTAGCCGAACGCTCCCAGCGTATTGTGCCCCGATTTCCCCAGAGGCGCGACCGACAACTCTACTTCAGACGCGCGATCGGAAACTGCTTTGCGTATCGCGATCACGTTGGTCAGCGAATTCAGTTTCACATTTTTTTGCAGGATTTCAAACTCGCGGACGCTGGGCTCAAGCGCCAGCACCTTCCCTCTCGGGCCGACGCGGCGCGCCGCGAATATGGAATAGAGTCCCATATTCGCGCCGGCATCGACGAAGATCATGCCGGGCTTAAGAATGCGCTGCAGCAGGAAGAATTCATTGGGCTCATACCGCCCGGTGACGAACACCGAACGGCTGGTTTCGTTGCCGGGATACAAGAATAGCTTTGAGTTATCCAGCCACGGGACGGCGAAGGGCCGGCGCAACAACGGCCAGAGCTCACGACGAAAGCGGCTCGCATTATCGGCTCGCTGGCCCGAGCCCAGCACCCATCCCGGGAAAAGCTCCACGACCGGCTTCGCCGCGAGGCGAGGTCCCAGCCAGCCGCTGAGGCTCATGTTTGCCACAAGTTTTTAGTCCTTAGTCCTTAAGCAGCGACACAAGACTCGGATTTTTCAACTCATTTCGCGAAGCCACAAAAACACAACGGAGTGGACGCCCGTCACGCACGCACGCCAGATCGTTCGTCCACGCAAAACGAAAATCTTCATGCGCCGGCGGCGTCACCGGAGCATACACGTGCTCAAAGCCGGCACGGTTCAAACCCAGCACCACATAGTGCGGCGTGGGCCGCCCGGCGAGGCCGGCCATGGCTTGATTGAAGTCCGTGCTTTCGTCTTCAATGCGAACCACCGGCAGCGTGTGATCGCTCACCATGGTTTCCAGCAGCAGCAAATCTCCGCACACCGCGGCCATGTTGCGAATGGACTGCAAGGGATTTTCGAGATGATAGAGCAGGCCGTAGGAAAAGACGACGTCGAAGCGACCGAAGCGCGAGAGGTCCTGCTCCACATCGCCGACATGGGCCTCGAGCTGCGGATAACGGGTTTGCAAATTCTCAATATTTTGCGCGCGTCCGTCGACACACACCACCGAGCAGCCCATCTGCTGCAAGCGAATGCCAAGATGGCCCACGCCGCAACCCAGGTCCAACGCGCGTTTGCCCTCGAGCGGCAATCCTAGCGATTCCAGGTGATCCATGCGGGCTGCGTTGAGGGCGAGCGCGCCGGGCGTGTCGAACACCTGCACGCCGCCGCGCTTGCGCACGTCTTCATTCTCGTAGCGGCGTCGCTTCACCTGCACGGGATACGGGAGTTGTTCTGGCAGCAACGCTGCCGTCTTTCCATCCGAGCTGCCATCGCGCTTTGCGATAGTCTTAATTTTTTGCAGGATGCTCATGAGGTTCCGTGTCCGCGTTTGGAATCACTCGCTTCACGCAACTGCGCCGCGCTCGGTGTCGTTCGCGGACCAGGACCAGGGCCGGAACCAGCCCCAAAGACCGCGCGCTTCACCAGCTTCGCCGTGCCCAGCGGCCGCGACGAATGGCGCTTGAAACTTTTCCAGAGATGGCGCGGATTGCCCGTGATCTTTTCGGGCGTGAGCTTGTTGGTGGCATCGTCAATCGTATAGATGTAGCGCCACGAAAGGCCTTCATCAAAGTCCGCGGGATTCTGTTCGCAGGTGAGCCGGCAATTCAAAATAGCTTCTTCGCTCGCCATCATCTCTGCTTTGCCCGGACCGTAGGTCGTATGCGAGTAGTCGTGATTCTGGTGGATTGCAGTTACCACGGCGGTAGCGTCGAGCACTGGCGCGCCGAGTGACCGCGCCTTCCATAGCAGCCAGTTGTCCCACCAGAAGCGTCCAATGGCGAGCGGCGGCATCGCGGGATACAGCCCGCGCGAGAACGCAAAATAATCGATGTTGCGGGCGATCTGCAGGCGGCCTTTTGCGCAGGCGGATTCTTTCAGTTGAGCGGCCCAGTTCGTTTCGAAACGCTGTGGCTCGGTAATGTCGAGGTCGATGCGGCGGCCAACCATTAGAAAGCGTTCGGACCAGGCGGCTGCGCGCGCGACAGCTGCGATGAAATCGTCGAAGAGAATGATGTCCGCATTCACGTAACACAGCCACGGACTGCGGCTGATTTGCTGCGCTTGCGCAAACAGATCGCTCACCAGCGGCGTGCCCCACTGATTCTTCTGCACCGTGGGGACGTGTTGCACTCCGAGTTCTCGCGCCACTTCCGCCGTGCCTTCGTCGGTACCGAACAAAATCACATCAGGCCGCGGATTGATACGCGTCCAGCTGGCAATGGCGTTGCGCTGGATCACGGCGATGTGCCCGCGAAATGCTTTCGGGATGGCGAAGATGGTCAGCGGGTCCGGACCGGAGTCGCGTGTTTGGCCCGGAGAAGAGGCGGAGGAAAGAGAAGGCGACGCGCCAGCAGGAGAAGCCGCGCTCATACGAAGCCTTCCCCAATGCCCAGCCCGAGGTAGTCCACGCCGGGCGTGTCATGCAGAAACTTCACCGCACGCCAGCAATCAATCACGGTGCGGGGATCGCCGCTGCGCACCCATTGCGCGCCGGGAATCGCGCTGAACTCGGGCCACGAGGTAGCGAGCACGACAAGATCTGATTTGGAAATGCATTCGATCGCCGTGGCTGCGAAGCTCACGTTCGCAATCGCGGCGGGCGCGGAAACTTTTCCATAGGCGGGATCAAACGCCAAAACTTTGACGCCGCGGCTTGCCAGTTCCTTGGTCAGAAGAAAGCCTACAGCTTCTTCCACCACATCCGTGCCGGCTTTGTAGGTCAGGCCGAGAATGCCGACCGTCCCCTGCTTCCGGTGCTGCACGCGGTGTTGCACCAGATCGGCGAGCCAGATTCCCTGCAGGCGGTTGAAGCGGTCGACGGTCTGCGCCAGGTCGGGAGGAACGCCCAGTTGCTGCGCCAGTTGCACGAGAGCAAGATTATCGCGTGGAAAACACGGCCCGCCGTAGCTCACCGCGCCCTTCAGATATTTCGCGCCGATGCGGGTGTCGAGACCGAGGGCCGAAGTGATCACGTCGACATTCGCGCCGGGCAGTCGTTCGCAGATGCGCGCCAGCATGTTGGCGTAGCTGATCTTTGTGGTGACGTAGGTGTTCACCGCAAGCTTCGTGACCTCGGCGTTCACAAACGCCATGCGCGCTACCGACGGTTTGTTCTCGCACACTTGTGCGTAGAGCGCCTGCAGCAGGTCGCCGGCGCGCGCATCGGATTCGCCGATCAGCAGCATGTCGGGATTCAGGAAGTCGCGGATCACGCTGCCCAGGGCGATAAACTCTGGGCTATAACACAGGCCGAAGTCCGCGCCCATTTTCTTGCCGCTGGCTTTCTCCAGCATCTCGCGGACCGGGCCGCCGGTGGTGCCGGGCATCACGGTGCTGGTCAGGCAGACGAGATGATATTCATTCTTTTTTGCCAGCGCGCGACCAATGGCCTGGCACACCGGCTCCACGTAGCGTAGCGAAAATCCGCCGGCGGGGTCGCTGGGAGTCGAAACCACGATGAAACTAATCTGCGTATCGCGGACGGCAACTTCAATGTCGGCCGTCGCGGTCAGGCGTCCTTCGCTCTGCGCCAGCATCTCCGCAAGGCCGGGTTCGTGCACCGGAGGCCGGCCCTGGTTGATCGCTTCCACCTTGCGCGGATCCTGATCCACCCCGATGACGAACACGCCGCGCGCAGCCAGGCACGCCGCCAGCGGCGACCCCAGCTTCCCCAACCCGATCACAGACGCTTTCATCATTTGATGGTCTGTTTTTATTGTCGCTCGTTCTTTCTCGCGCATCGACTCAAATCTAACTCGTGAATCGGGCAATGGACACGAGCGAACCTCGGCGGCTAAAGCCTTAACTCCCTCGGCGCTTTAGCGGCACGGCTAAAGCCGTGCCCTTCCCGAACCGGTTTCCTTCTCGACTTCACGTCGCGACGTCGTGGGTTCTGTCGCGCTTCGATTCAATTCGCCTCGGCGGTCAGGCACAAGTGCCAGCCAAAATGCCGCTCCATCCAGCGATACAAACGCGGCGGAGTCCAACTCCACGGCCAGTCCTTCACATACTCATACTTGACGTACTCGGCAATGCGGTAAGGAAAAATGTGGTCGACGAACGCTTCGGTCATGCGGAATCCGGAATGCTCGATCAGCGCGCGTCCCTCGCCGCGCGTGTAGGAATAGGTCACCGGGCATCCGGTCTGCGCTTCGGAATGTTTGGCGATCAGCTCTTTCAGTTTCCAGAATTGTCCCTTGCCGTATCCCATCAGAATCCAGAATACTTTCCACGACGGCCGGTAATACACCATGATCTTCACCGTCGTCTTCTCCGGTCCCCCAGGCCGCGCGTACTGCCGCATCTGCTCGACCACGCGTTCGGGATGCGGCGTGTGATGAATCACGCCAAAAGAATAAATAAGATCGTAAGGCTCGACCGGCACGAACGACGCCAACTCTTCGGCACTGCCATTGTAGAAGCGGACCTGATTACTCAAACCAAAAACGTCCACGCGTTTACGAGCGACCTCGATCGACTGCGACGACAAATCCACCGCCGTGACCTGCGCACCGTGCCGCGCGAAGTTGACGGTGTCGGTGCCAATGCCGCATCCGATCTCAAGCACGCGCTTGCCGCGCCAGCGTTCAAATTCCGCAAACCGCGGAATGTGCGGCTCCACGAAATATTTCCGCGCCTCCACTTCGTCAAAATATTCGCGCGTCCCCACCGGCTTCGGCGAGTGGCGGATGTTGCAAGGCCGCTGGTCCCAGTAACTGCGAACCTGCTCGACCGTAACCTGGGAAAAATCAGACATGGGCGTTTATCAGTAATCGGAATCTCGACGGTAATTGCCAGTCGTCAGTCGTCAGTCTTCGGCGAGCGCCGCGCCTAGACGCAGCCTGCCACATAAGATGACCGACTAGGAACTTCGAGTCTATCGAAGTGGGAACCGCAGCGGCAAGCGGTGCTGGATCATTTGGAGATCTTCCCGTCGTTCCTTCGTCGCTCGTCAAGTCGAGGCAGGCTGTGACTAAAGCGTTCCTTTGTGAACAGATTCTTCAGCCGCGTTTGGTTAGACTCTCGTAATGCTCAAGCCTTCAAAAAGGGAGCCTTCGCTGATTCGCTAGCCCACGGAGAACTCCCGATTGAAAGATCTCCCTCCACTTCGATGGATTGAAAAGGAAGTCTAAGGTGTCGTCGCGCGGGATCAAGATTGGCGGATTGCTGGCCGTAGTTTTAATCGGCGGCGCCGTTGTGCTCATGGTTAGCCGCTGGCCGTTCACGCACGATAGCATCGTCGGGGCGCTCGAGAAAAAATTCTCGAGCAACGTCGAAATCAAGACGTTTCACGTGACATATTTCACGCCCGGGTTCGTCGCCGAAGGAGTGACGTTCCGCCGCAACAGCGATCGAGACGCTCCGCCGATCGCCAGCATTGAAAGACTGACGATTCAGGGCGCTTACTGGGAGTTTTTCAGCACTCCCAGCCGCGTTCGACATGTCAGGATCGAAGGTTTGCGTATATTCGTGTCGCCCGGCAGTGAACGCGTCGGGAACGCAGCGCAAACTGCCGACTCGAAGCTGCCCGCGTTGATTATCGACCAGATCATCGCGGACGGAGCCGTGGTGGAGTTTGCTTCCAGCGAACCCGGAAAAGAACCTCTCAAGTTTGAAATTCACGAATTGACGCTGAACTCTGTGGCCGACGACCGGCCCCTGTCGTTCCACGTCGCGCTGCGGAATCCGAAGCCTCCCGGAGAGATTCGCGCGGATGGGCACTTCGGCCCCTTGCAGATGCAGAACTTCGGCCAAACTCCTGTTTCGGCTAACTATGTGTTTCAAGGCGTGAACCTGGGCGTTTTTCCGGGCATCGGAGGAACACTCGCCTCCACCGGCAAATTCAACGGCGTGCTCGAACGCATCGAGATCGATGGCAGTACTGACGCGCCCGATTTCCAGGTAACGCGGAGCCATCATCCCGTGCCGCTGAAAACGCAATTCCAGGGGATTGTGAACGGGACGAATGGAGATGTCTCTCTGCAGTCGGTGCGGGTGCAACTTGAACGGACCTCGGTTGTATCGCGCCTCGAAGTGGCAAAGAAGCCAGCCTCGGACGGCAAGACCATTTCGCTGGACGCGACGGAAGCGCAGGGCCGGATCCAAGACTGGTTGCACCTTCTCTCCAAGGCGGATCCTCCTGCTTTTACCGGAGCGATGAACTTCAGAGTGCAAGGCGTGGTTCCCCCGGGGAAGCAAAGCTTCATTGAAAGAGTGAATCTGCTGGGAGACTTTGGAATCGATGCGGCGAGTTTCAACCGCTCGACGACGCAGGAAAAAGTTGACAATCTCAGTCAGTTGGCTCAAGGCGAGAAAAAGAACGACGACCCGGCGAGCGTGGTTGAAAACCTGAAGGGACACGTCGTGCTGAACCACGCGGTCGCGACGTTCTCCAGCCTTTCGTTCAGCGTTCCGGGAGCGCTTGCTCATTTACATGGCACATTCGGCCTGCTGACGCAGCAGGTTAACCTTCACGGAACCTTGCAGCTCGATAACAAGCTTTCCAAGGGAACGAAGGGAGTGAAATCCGTTCTGCTCAAATCTGTGGAGCCATTCTTCAAGAAGAAAAATGCCGGGGAGATCATCCCCATCAGGATCGGCGGAACCTTCGGCCACCCGTCGTATGGACTGGATGTGACCCCGTAGTCGGACCCACACTCGCTACGCCCCTCCCTTGCTTCTGCTCCCTCCGGCCTCATATACTTCTGAACGTTTGCCCGCCCACTCCGGAAACGCATTCCGGCGCCGGCTCGCATCCGCGACGCCATTATTCCGGAGAATTATTTTATGAGTACTGTGTCCGCTCCGCCGCCGTCCGCCAACGAAGCTAATCCCTGGGAATCACAGCGGGCGCGCTTCGACCTGGCCGCCCAGAAGCTCAACCTCGATGAGGGCTTGTGGCGGGTGCTGCGCTATCCTAACCGCGAACTGATCGTGCATATCCCCGTCTCCATGGACGACGGCCATCTCGAAGTATTTACCGGATTCCGCGTGCAGCACTCGATTGCGCGCGGTCCCAGCAAGGGCGGAATCCGATACGCGCCCGACGTCACGCTCGACGAAGTCCGCGCCCTCGCCGCCTGGATGACATGGAAGTGCGCCGTGGTGAATATTCCGTTCGGCGGCGCAAAAGGCGGAGTCATCTGCGATCCGCACAAAATGTCGATGGGCGAACTCGAGCGCATGACCCGCCGCTACACCGCCGAGCTGATCGAATTCATCGGCCCCGAAAAAGATGTCCCCGCGCCCGACGTGAACACCAACGAGCAAACCATGGCCTGGATGATGGACACCTATTCCATGCACATGCGCCAGACCGTTACGGCAGTGGTGACCGGCAAGCCCATCAACATTGGCGGATCGCGCGGCCGCCGCGAGGCCACCGGACGCGGCATCATGATCGTCTGCGATGAAGCTATCCGCAAACTCGGCCTGCAGCGCGAGAGCAGCCGCGTGATCGTGCAAGGCTTCGGCAACGTGGGCTCGAACGCCGCGCTGCTGATGCACGAGGCCGGCTACAAGGTGATCGGCATCGCGGAAGTCGGCGGCGGGCTGCTCAACACCAACGGCATCGACCTGAAGGCGCTCACCGAGTTCCGCCAGAAAAACGGAACCGTCCACGGTTTCCCCGGAGCCGAGAAGGGCGCTACCGAAGACCTGCTCACCACCGAGTGCGAAATCCTGATTCCCGCGGCTACAGAAAACGTAATCACCAGCCGCAACGTGAATCGCGTGAAGTGCCGCATCCTGGCCGAGGGTGCCAACGGCCCCACCACCTCCGCCGCCGACGATATCCTCACCGACAAGGGAGTCTTCGTCATCCCCGACATTCTCGCCAACGCCGGCGGTGTGACCACTTCTTATTTCGAGTGGGTGCAGGACCGCCAGGGCTACTTCTGGAAAGAGTCAGTCGTCAACGAACAACTCGAGAGCATCATGGTATCGTCGTTTGAAGATGTAGTGCGCTATGCCGAGACTCACAAAGTCAACAATCGCATCGCGGCCTACATGCTGGCGATTGATCGCGTGGCCTACACCATCCGCCAGCGCGGAATTTACGCTTAGCTGGCCAAAATCCTCAGACCGGGTGCCCCATTTCTCGCGCGCCCTTTGCGCGAGAAGTGGGCCAAAGGGAACCTCAAGGAGAACCGAATGAACCCGATTGAAAGAAAGTTGCTGGCACAAATCGCAGTTCTAATCTTTGCCTTGTCGTTGGTAGGCAGCACAGCCGCACAAACGAACGAGCCAGGAACCAAACCTGAGGCCATGGCGACGGCAGCTCAGATTTCCAACGCGGCCGCCGCAGACAAGCTCGACATCAACACGGCGACGAAAGATCAGCTCAAATCCCTGCCGGGAATCGGCGATGCCTATTCGCAGAAGATCATCGACGGCCGTCCCTACCGCACCAAGCTCGATCTGGTGCAGAAAAAAATCATCCCGCAAGCCACCTACGACAAAATTAAAGACTCGATCATCGCCAAACAACCGAAGCCCGGAGCGATGATGCCCGCACCGAAATAATTCGTAGATTCGTAGAGACGTAGCTTGCTACGTCTCTGCCGACACGACCACGATTGCCGCCTCGAGCAGAGACGTAGCGAGCTACGTCTCTACGAGTATTCTCGGCAACTTCCTTCCATTGCGTTCCCCACTTCCGTGGAGCATAATCAAGCTAGTCTTCCGGTTGATCCCCGGAACCGCCCCGCGCAGTGAACCTGCCTAACTCCATCACGCTGATCCGCATCGCCAGCATTCCTCTGCTGATCTGGATTATTTCCAGCAGCCGCTTCAGCAGCCAGAATGGCGAAAAGGAATTGCTGGCATCAGCCGTGTTCATCGCCGCCGCCACCACTGACGGCATTGACGGTTACCTCGCCCGCAAACGCGGACAGATCACTACCACGGGAATTCTGCTCGATCCGCTGGCCGACAAACTTCTGATCGCGGCAATGTTTGTGACGCTGGTGCAATTCAATCCCAGCCTGGTTCCGGCGTGGGTTGCGGTGATCATCATCGGCCGCGAATTTCTGGTGAGCGGCCTGCGCTCCATTGCCGCGTCTGAAGGTTTCACCATTGAAGCCAGCGAACTCGGCAAGTTCAAAATGGTGGTGCAGATCGTTTCCGCGGTCGCGGTGATTCTCGATCATCGCTGGCCAGTGTGGCCGGTTTACGGTCCTTACGTTTTCCCGATTCACTGGATCGCCTTCGCGGCCATCTGGTTTATGGTTTGCGTTTCGCTGGTCTCGGCCATCGACTACTTTGTCGCATTCTGGTCGAAGATCGACCAGCGCGTGGTGAAGCGCCGCCGCCGCGCCTTCATCCTCAGCCGGCGCAGAAAACCTGTGCCGCCGCCCCAGGCTGATCGCGATGTCGCCGCTACCCCGTAGCTCGCCCGCTGTCTCCTCGGAATCCGCCGCCTCCGGCGCAGAGTTTTCTCCCGCCGAACGAACTCAACTCCTCCAACTCGCTCACCAGGCGATTCACGCTACACTGCAAATGCGCGAGATCTCACTTGACGCGCCTTGCGCTCATCTCGCCGAACCACGCGGCGTATTCACTTCGCTCTACCTGCGGGGAGCATTGCGCGGCTGCGTGGGATACGTGTTTCCCACCACCCCGCTTTATCGCGCCGTGGCGGAAACCGCATGCGCCGCCGCCTTCGACGACAATCGCTTCGATCCCGTAAAACTCGACGAGGCGCCCAGCCTGCAGATAGAGCTAAGCATCCTTTCGCCACCGCGGCCTATTCTCGCCGATGCCATTGAAGTAGGACGTCATGGCTTGCTGATCACCGCCTCGGGCCTTCGCGGACTCCTCCTGCCTCAGGTACCGGTCGAGCGTGGATGGGACCGCATCACCTTCCTCGAACAAACCTGCCGCAAAGCCGGCCTCCCTCTCGATGCCTGGCAAAAAGGAGCAACCCTCGAAGCCTTCACCGCCGAAGTCTTCGGCGAAAGTGACCAGCCCTGAAAAAACAAATGCCGGAAACGGTTTCCCGTTCCCGGCTGCTGAAAGCTCTGGCCACTAACCACTGCTTTTCTATTGCATCCGATTCTTGTTGTGTACCTGCTCGATCACATCCGATCTATCGCAACCGAGTCGATGGCACCGGGTCTATCGCACTTGCTCTACTGCACCTGGTCCGCTTCCACGCCGTCACCGGCGTACACATCTTCCAGCGCAAAAATAATCATTCCGGTTGAGGTCGTGGGAGTCACGCTGAGGATCAGGATTTCACCCACGGAACGACGCGGCAGATCGCGTACGTGAATCACCGGCCCGTTCGATTTGGTAAACAGGTGCGGGTCCACCGAAGGAGTTTTCAGCTGTGTATCTTCGGCGAGCGCGGCCTTGAATGAGAGTGAATCCACGGGATCCTTCAGGTCGGCCTCGTAGGACCGCACTGCCCGGAAATAATCCCCCACTTTCACGCCCTGGTTTGCTCCCACATTCAGGTAGACTTTGTGGCCGGTTCCCAGTTCGGAATCGAAATCCTTGCCCATCACAATGCGGCCCGAGACCTTGTTGCTGGCGGGCAGGAAGCGATCGAACTTGATCGGCTCATGGAAGTTGAAGGTCGCTTTTTCCGTGAACGGAATCGCCGTATCGCCGGGACTAATGCCGTCGCAAGAGTACTCGACCTTCGCGATCGGGGTTCGGCTGCGCATGTCGATAACGCGCACCCGGCCGACTTCCTCGTAGGGCTGCCCGGTTTCCTTCAGCAGTTTCTTTTGCCCGGGAAAAATCTCGTACTCGTTGATGTCGCGCAGAGCGCGGATGATTTCATATTCGGCGCCCAGGCTGTATCCCGATCCCTGGAGAAACACCATGTCGCCCTTGGCAAACTTCGTCGTGGTAGGCGTTTCCAGGCCCCCGGAGATGAAGTTGGCGTCGGGCAGGGTCCGTTTGCTGATAAAACCCGCGCAATACAGGTCCGCGTAGGTGGGCGTTGGCACGCGCTCAATGGGAAAGCTCGTCGCTGTCGGGATAGTTCCCTGCGGGGCGTCGGTGGCGCTGCTATCGCTGCCCGATTGGGCCCAGGCGGCAGTGGCGATGAGCAGCACTAACAGTAATGTTTTCTTCATGTTACCTCCGGAACGACGCCTTCAGCGCGCCTGCTCCTAGTTGCCAGTCTCGTTAAGTGCCAGAAAGGAAAGGCCTCAGCGGAAGGTAACAACAGGGTAAGGGTGGGTCAAGGTTACGACGGTGTTAGCCAATTCGGGGCGAAAGTTTTTCGCATCGACTGCGAATCGGTTGTTGCATATGCGTTTAAGCCCCTGTAATAATTCGCCGTCATAATTCGCGTACACTCAACTGGCTCCATGATCTCTTCCCCAACCGCCTTCACACCTCGATTGCTTCCTCTGCGGCTGCCGCGGGTGTGTGTGGCCGTGATCGGCTCCGATCCGGCGGAAATGGTAGAGAAGGCGGAGGCGCTGGTTCGAGATAACTCCTTTCTTGAGTTCAGATTGGACTATCTTTCGAAGCCCAGCCTGGCGCTGCCCAAAGTCAAGCGCTTCATCGAATCCCATCCCGGAACGGTAGTCATCGCCACCTGCCGGCGCGTTGCCAATGGAGGGAAGTTCCACGGCTCCATGGCGTCGCAGCTCGAGGTTTTGTCGAAAGCGGCTGCCGCAGGGTGCCAGATGATCGATATCGACCTGCAGACGGCCAGCCAGTGCAAGCCCGGGCAGTTGCAGAAGCTGCGGGGACGCGCGGCTATGATCTTGTCTTTCCACGACTTCCGTGGCACCAAGAAGCTGGATGAGACGCTGGAAAAGATGCTGCCGATTCCTGCCGATTTCTACAAAATCGCCAGCACTGCGACTACTCTCTCCGACAATGTCACCATGATCAAGTTCCTGTCCCGGGAGAGCGACAAGCACTCCATGGTCTGTATGAGTATGGGAGAACAGGGGTTTATCAGCCGGGTGCTGGGAGTGCGGGCAGGCAGCGTCTTCACTTTTGCTTCGGCCATTGCCGGCGAGGAAACTGCTCCGGGCCAGGTCACCGCGCAGGAACTGCGAAACATGTACCGCATCGAGCGGGTCGACCCCGCCACACGCGTGTATGGGGTCGCCGGCGACCCGGTAGCGCATTCGCTTTCTCCCGCTATCATGAACGCGGCGTTCCGGCGGGAGAACGTCAACGCCGTCTACCTGGCTTTGCATGCCAAAACCATCAAAGACCTGATTACCTGCGTGCGGGAGATCCCGATTCACGGTCTCAGCGTCACGATGCCTTACAAACAGGCGATTCTGCCCTACCTCGACAACACGGATACCCACACCACCAAGGTTGGGGCCTGCAACACCGTGGTGCGCGCGCAGGACGGTAAACTCTATGGATTCAACACGGATACGGCTGGGGTGGTACGTCCTTTGGAACGCCGCCTGAGCACCCTGGATGGTGCAAGAATTCTTGTCCTGGGAGCCGGCGGAGCGGCTCGCGCGGCGGTTTTTGGGTTGAAGGAACGCGGGGCGGAGGTTTACATCCTGAACCGGAGCGCGGCTCCGGCACAAAAGCTAGCCCGGCAGGCGCGCGCGCGGTCGATTAAACGCGCGGATATGAAGAAGTTAGCCTTCGACGTGATCATCAACGCGACTCCGGTTGGTATGGGAAATTCCCACGAATCGCCGCTGCAGGAAAAAGAGATCAATGCCCGCTATGTCTTTGATATGATTTATGATCCGGGCGAAACCCGCTTTCTGAAACTGGCCCGGGAGCGGGGCGCGCAGGTGATTCCGGGGATCGAAATGTTCGTGCAGCAGGCAGCGCGGCAGTTTGAGATCTGGACCGGAAAGCCGGCTCCGGGGGACGAAATGCTCCGAGTGGTGCTGCTGGCCCTGCAGGAGCGCGCGACCAAGGCGGTCGCGGCCAAATAAGCGCAATGCGATGCTCTTCGAAAGGAAATAGTTGCTTTTTGCAAGGTTCCCGAAGTAATATGAAAGAGGAGGCTGAGATTGTAACTGGCCTCTGGTTTTAGTCCAGTACCGCCCGTCCAAACTTCCAAAGAGCTATTTCAACAGCTTGTTTTGACACGAGAGGTGGCTCGGTCCGCCTCCGTTCCCGGTTTCGGAGAGTTCAAATATGGCGTGGTACGCGTACTGCCTCACCGAGCATCAAACCCTCCCAAATGGAACCCGCACCCGCCGCCCTTTCCTGTTAGAGGGCGTTCAAGGGGTGAATGGAGCCGCAGTTCTAAGTTATCCCAGTGGCGAATTCGCGGTGATTGTGAGCGAATTTGACCACACAGCCGGCGAACTCGGTCAGAAGACTGCCATCGAGCACGCACGCGTTGTCAGTTCATGCTTTCGCAACTCCACGGTACTTCCGTTCCGTTTTGGCACCGTTTTTGAGAGCGACGACGCACTGCGGCAAGCGGTTCGTGTGAACCGGCGTGCTTTTGGGTTGAGCGTCGCCCGGCTGCGGGGAAAGTCTGAAATGCACATCAAGCTGGTGGTCCGCGACGGATCGTTGCGGGAAGCCATGATCGACATCGAACTGCCGGACACTGTCGGCGGCGATTACCTGTCGAAATTGAAAGTGAAGGCTTCGCGCGAGCGCGAGCGCCAGACCAAAGCCCGGGCGCTTTCGGTGCAGGTGCACAAGCTGTTCAACCCGCTGGAAGAAGAAGTGAGCTGCAAGAAGGTTGCGCCGGAAGGCATGCTCATCGACATCGCCCACCTGATCGACTCCAAGAGCGTGGAAAAATACCAAAACCGCTATACCACCGCCGCCAAGCAGTTGAAGAACTGCGAAGTAGCGATCAGCGGTCCGTGGCCGCCGTATCACTTCCTACCCGGGAAGCTACGCACCGTGGCCGGGAACAGCTAGCCAAAACAAAAGCCTTAGATATCGCCATTGACCCTTGACTGCAGAAGTGCCGTCAGGGGTTTTGTTTTGGGGTTGAAGTTTGCGGAGGAGCTGAAGAATCGAAAGCCCCACCCCCTTCGACTTCGCTCAGGCAGGCTCTAGCGCAAAGGGCGCGCTGGGATGTGCAACTGAGACAGTGGGAGAGCGCAGACGCCGAAGGCCCCACTTCTCGCACAAAGAGCGAGCGAGAAATGGGGCACCCTTACGCGTGGTTCGGCGCCGGAATTGCCGGTCGGGTTCGAAGACTGCTCCTCAATTGCCTCGAAGGGCGGTCATGGGGTTGATGCGGGAGGCTCGGCGCGCCGGAATGTATCCGGCAAGAAAAGCCACGGTGGTGAGAAGCAAGATCATTCCCGCGAAGGTCGCTGGATCGGTAGGCTCGGTTCCGAACAACAGTGAGGCAATCCCTCGGGCTACTGCAAATGACGCCACGGTTCCAATCGCAATCCCGAGGAGCGCGAGCCGCAAGGTTCTGGCGATGATGCCAGCCTGCACGCGCACCGCAGTTGCGCCCAGGGCCATGCGGATGCCGATCTCCTGAGTCTGGCGGGTCACCGAGTACGAGATGACTCCATAGATGCCCAGAGATGCCAGAACCATCCCCAGCACGGCGAAGGCGGCGACCAGCAAAACGAAGAAGCGGCGCGGCGAGACAGAGCGATCAACAAGTTGCTGGATGGGGCGGAATTCGGTAGCGGGCTGGCCGGGATTGAGTGCACGCAGTGTGTTCATCACGCTGGAAGCCAAGGCACCCGGGGGAAGTTTGGTGCGCACGACTAACTCCGCTCCCTCTGGTTGGGCCTGGGTCGTGGGAACGTAGACTTCGGGACTGGAGCTGTCCTCCAGGCTGCTTTCGCGGACATCCGCAATCACGCCCGCGACGCGGGTGTAGCCGTTGCCAATGCCCTGTGCCAACCGTCCCACCGGATTCTCGCCCGGCCACTCGCGGCGCGCCGCAGCCTGGTTGATGATGATGACGGGTTCGCTCTTGCTGGTGTCTTGCCAGCTGAAGTCGCGTCCTTCGCGCAGGTGCATGCCCATGGCATTGAGGTAGCCCGGCGTCACGATGTAGACGAAAGCATCGTAGTTCTTCTCCTTGGACTCGACGATACCCTTTGCCGCTAGACCCCAGCTGCGATTGCGATCGAGGGGAAGCATGTCGGCAACCCCGGCGGCTTCGATGCCGGGAAGAGCGCTTACCCGCCGCAAAATTTCCTGAAGAATGACGCCGCGCCGGGTCGGATCGCCACCGTCGTCGTAGTCGATTTTGATGGCGGCGGCATGGTCGGGCTGAAATCCGAGATCCACGTCGAGAACGCGGAGAAAGCTTCGGAGCAGCAAGCCGGCACCGATGAGCAGCACGCATGCCAACGCGACCTCGGAGATGACGAGCGTCGCGCGCACCCGTTCGTGCTTTCTGCCCTCACTCATTGCCGGGCCAGCATCTTTGAGAGATTCCTGCAGGTTGCTTCTCGAAACTTTCAGTCCCGGAGCGATGCCAAATAAAGCAGCGGCAAGGCCTGTGATGAACACCGTCCAACCTAGAGCGGCAGCATCGACTCTCACGCTGCTGAGTAACGGCAGGGCTATCGACCCCTGGTGAGCCAAATAGGAGGTCGTAGCATAGGCGAATGCCAGGCCAAGCACGGCACCGATGCTTGAAAGCATGAGGCTCTCGGTGAGGAGTTGGCGGATCAGCCGCGCTCGTCCGGCACCGAGCGCGGTGCGCATGGCAAATTCTTTACTGCGCGTGGCGGCGCGCGCCAGCAACAGGTTCGAAAGATTCACGCAGACGATGAGAAGAATGAGACCAACGGCACACCAAAGCACGATCAGAGACCTGCGCAGTTTGCCGTTGACGTAGTCCTTCAGAGTTGAAAGTGTCGTGAGCGCGTCCGTGTCCCAGTAAGGATGGTCATCCCCTTTGAGCTGCGGAAACAGGACGTTGCACTCGGCCTGCGCCTGGGCCACGGTCACTCCCGGCTTGAGGCGGCCCACCACTGATACCATGTGCCCCCAGGTGCGAAAGTCTTCCATGGAGAAGGGCCGGAAAAAGTCCATCTTCGAGCCGGGAGCGAACACAGCGCCGAAATCGAATGTGGCGGGAAGCACGCCGACTACCGTCACAAGGTCCTGGTCGAGGCGAATGGATTGACCGACAATCTGCGGGTTCGCGCCAAACTGGCGTTGCCAGAAGGGATAGCTCAACAGGACCGCTGGCCTTCCCCCTTTAACGGACTCGTCGGCAGTAAACAACCGCCCTAGCGCGGGCTGGATACCCAGAGTCTGAAAAAAATTGCCAGCCACCCACACGAAAGAAACGGGTTTAGGTTCGCCCCGACCAATCAGTTTGGTTTCGGAGAGGGAGTAATACGGTACGAAAGCGGTCAGCTCCTGAAAGGATCGGTTGCTGCGCTGGTAGGCCTCGTACGCGGGAATCTGATAGGTCGTGTCGGACAGGCCGCCGGAGCCGTTGTTCCCCGCGAACCACGCCAGTTGTTGCGGATCGTGAAACGGCAGCGGACGCAGCAGGATGGTATTCACCACACTAAAGACGGCGACGTTGGCGCCGATGCCCAGGGCGAGAATCAGGACTGCGACCAAGGCGAAGCCGGGGTTCCGCCGGAAGGTACGGAATGCGTAACGCGTGTCCTGGGCCAGAATATCTGGTGCCAGGAGCCAGCGGAACCAAGAGCGCAGATTCTGTAAGAGTCGTTGCAGCGAATCCATCTGCAGCCAGTGCATTACTTGTCATCACCTTTCCTGCCCGCCCTTGGCGAGGAAGCAGCCCAGGCGCTGGACAGCCTTTTCCCATAGACGGCGTCCTCGGCGAGTTGTTTGCAACCCTTGATGGAATAAGCGATTAATAAGCCGAATAGGCGATCGTCGGACAACCGGAAGGAATTCTGACATTAGCGCTTGCGGGGCGAGTGCCTGGGGCGTAAGCCCGATTGCACCCTCGCGTGTGCAGCGAATGTGCATTGTTCTGCACTTCCGTTTTTTTTCTCAGGTCGGGTCGTGATCAACCAAGGTGCGGGTAAAAGCTCTTAACTCCCTTCCAGTCATTCACTTATTGGCACTCGGTTGGCAGTGTGAGGATGGAGAATTCCAGGGTCCGCTTTGGTGCAAGAAGTGCTTCTTCTGTAAGTAATAAAAGAGGCCGCACAATAGTATGACCTTCACTCTCTTCCAATGCTTTCAACTTTTCCCAAATAGCCGTTCCGGCTGGCGGAACGGTCTCATGTATCGCCTTTCCTGACATCACCCTCCATTGCCTCTTTAGACTGTGGCCCCAGAAATGGGGCCACTTTTGTTTTGGTGGGAATGTGTGCGTAGCTGTGTCCCGCCAGACAGGACTGCGTGTAATGTTAGCAACGGTGGACATCCAGAATGCTCGTGGTTCGCTCGGAATCCCTGGAAAGCGGATCCGGAGAGTGGCTTGGCCCAACAGTCGGGGCGCCGGAAGGTGTTAGTTTGTAAACGTGCACCTGCTCCTGTTTCTCGCCGTCCCGCTATTCGCGCAGACACCTTGTCCCGACATGGCGCGCCTCCATAACGTCACCGCCGCGATACAAACCGCAACGTACTGTCAGGTTTCCATCACTCTCCGACCATCGGTCGATTCTGAAATCAAGTCCGAAGTCTGGCTGCCGTCGGCTTCCGAGTGGAACGGCAAGCTCCTCATGGAAGGTGGAGGCGGTCTGGTCGGTAGCGTCAACACCGGAGGAATGACGCACGCCGTTCACGAGGGTTATGCCAGCGCGTCGACCGACACCGGTCACACTGGCAGCAGTGGCAGGTTTGCACTCGGCCATCCCGATAAGATCACCGACTTCGCTTATCGCGCTGTTCACGAAACCGCCGTCGAGGCCAAAGCATTGATTGCGGCCTATTATGGACGCGTCCCGCGCCTGTCTTATTGGGAAGGCTGTTCAACTGGTGGGCGGCAGGGACTGATGTCGGCGCAGCGTTACCCGGAGGATTTTGACGGCATCATCGCCGGAGCGCCCGCTTACGATCAGATATACATCTCCGCCTGGCGCATGCGTCTGTTGATGACCGCGCTCAAGTCGCCTCAACACGCGCTGCCGGCCGAAAAACTGAAGCTACTCAATGACGCAGTCCTTGACAAATGCGACAGCAACGACGGCGTTAAAGACCGCCTCATCGAAAACCCCCGCAACTGCCACTTTGATCCTCGCGTCCTCAAGTGCAACGGCGCCGAGACCGCAACCTGCCTCACCCCGCAGCAACTGGAAACTGTAAACACCGCCTACGCCGACATGCGGAAATCAACTGGCGAACCTGTCTACCCTGGTCTTCCCTTCGGTGGCGAACTCGGCTGGCGCCTTCCAGCCGGTGCTACCGAGCCCGGGGCCATGGACATCGACATCTTCCGCTATATTGCCAATCAAGACCCCGCATGGGATTGGCGCAGCTTCGACCTCGAAAAGGACATCGACCGAGCACTTCTGCAGGGGACAGAGATCCACGCCGTCAACCCGGACCTGGCGAAATTCAAAGCACGCGGGGGCAAGCTCCTCATGTATCACGGTTGGAGCGACGGAGGTTCCGGCGGCTCGATCTCCGCCTTGAATACCATCTCGTATTACGAGTCCGTCCTGAAACAGATGGGGCCGAAACAGGACGACTGGTTTCGTCTTTTTATGGTCCCTGGGATGGATCATTGCGGGGGAGGGACCGGCCCCAACCAGTTTAATAAGCTCGCTACGCTCGAACGCTGGCGCGAACAGAACCAGCCCCCCAAATCTATCACCGCCGCCAGAGTCAACGAGAGCGGCGTCATCGACATGACTCGCCCACTTTGCCCATACCCGCAACAAGCTGTCTATAAAGGCAGCGGCAGCACCAACGACGCTGCGAACTATACATGCAAAGTGAAGAGCAATTGACTACTTTTGTTTTGGGACGGAATGTGTGGCTTAGCTGCGCCCAGCCAATCGGAACTGCGCAGAGCTGATGACTAAGGACTGTTTGCCGGTCGCGCAACATCGAACTCTTTCTTGTATGCCTCCCAGCGTTGCCGAACTCCAGCCATTATTGTCTGGTACTCCGGGTCGGCTCGCAGAGTGTCGTAGTTCTTGTCCCGCTCAAACCAAGGGTAATTCGTATCTCCGAGCGCGACCGTCCGCTTGAACCAAGCGAGCGCTCCCTGTCTATCGCCGAGCAGGGCATGGATTCCGCCCTGCCAGTAAGCGCCGTCGCCGTCGATGATCTGTTCGGGACGGTATTGGAGCAGGCGGGCATCGATCTTCTCCCTTTGCCCCCGCGAAGCGTATAGAAACGCAGCCAACAGACGTGCTGTGTCGTCCTCAGAATCATGACCGAGCGCAACCGCCCGATCCAGGTTGGTTTGGGCTTCGTCGAGGTTGCCTTCGTAATAGAGCACCATGCCCAAATACGCCAAAGCTTTGAATTGATCGGGATTCGCCGCAACCACCGTGCGCATTTCTTCTTCAGCGTCTTTTGCCTTGCCGCTGAACAGCAGCATGCGAGCGTGCATCCAGTGGGGCTGCGGGGCAGGATTCAATGTAACCACTCGACCCCACGCTTGCTCAGCCAGTTCATTCAGACCTGCGTAATAACACGAATACCCCAGCGTCTGCCAGGCGACTGCGCTGTTTGGTGCCACGATGACCGCTTGCCGTGCGGTACGGATTGCATCTCCCTCTTGACCACCCTCGCCGTAAGCAAACGCCAGGGCGATCAATCCTTCTGACGACTGGGGGTTGATCCTCAGGGCGTTCTGGGCTGCATCAACCGCCCGCTTGACGTTGGCCGCGCCGTCTTTGGCGAAGTTTGCCGCTTGATACCCATAGAACTGCGCGAGCAATGCGTAGGCGTCGGCGAAATTCTTGTCCAGAGAAATTGCCTGCGAAAGCAGGCGCTTGCCTTGCTCGATGCTGTCCAGCCGGGAGTGTACGAAGTATTCATTCTCATAGAAACGTGCTTGCAGGTAATCGTTGTACGCATCGACGTTTGCGGTCACGGGCTGCTCGATTGACGTTCTCTCCATAGGAGATATTTCGACCCGAAGCCCTTCCACCACCTTGGTTGCGACCTGATCTTCGAAGCTGAGGATGTCGCCGCTGCGCAGATCGTAGCGTTGTGACCATTTCGTGGTGCCAGTGCGACCGTCGATCAATTGGACGGTGACCCGGATCGTTCCCGCAGCCCGTTGGTACGTCCCTTCCAGCACGCTTTCGACGCCCAATGTCCTGGCGACTTCCACAGGTTCCGGCGTTTCTTTCGCGTATTTCAGGACGGACGTTGTCGGTCGTACGGCCAGGTTTTGCAGCGAGGCCAGGCGGCTGATGATCGCGTCGGTAATGCCTATCGCCCAACTGTCGCTTGTAGCTGCCGAGATGTCATGAAACGGAAGCACCGCAATGGTTTGAGGAGATGGCGACGGCGAAAGGTCCACGGTGGCGTGGGGTGCATGACCGTCGGTGTCACGGCTGCGCACGCCGGCGACAATTAAGCTCGTAACCAATAATGCAGCCGCAAGCGCGATCAACGCCCAGACAGATCGGCTTACCCTTGAAGCGGCTCTTTTTTCGGGTGCGATCACCGGAACTCGTTGGGACTCCGTGTCCCGCTTCAACCGTTGCAGGTCGGATCGCATCTCCGAGGCGTGCTGGTAACGTAGATTCCTATCCTTCTCCAGCGCCTTGTTGATGATGTCTTCCAGTTTGGCCGGCACGTCGTGATTCAGTCGCACCACGGCCACCGGGGCACGGTTCATGATGGCTTCGCAAATGACCGCCGAACTGTCTCCACGAAACGGCAAATCGCCCGTGGACATCTCATAGAGCACTGCCCCAAACGAGAAAAGGTCGGTACGCGCATCCAACTCTTTCGCCCGCACCTGCTCCGGCGACATGTAGGCCACCGTTCCCATCATGGTGCCGGGACTGGTCAGATGATCAGCGTCTACCGAGCCCGTCACTGTGTTAAGAGAGGCAGTGTTGCCCGGAGAACTGCCTGCCAGACCGATCTTCGCCAGACCAAAATCAAGAATCTTGGCATGTCCGCGCTTAGTGACGAAGATGTTGGCAGGCTTGATGTCGCGGTGGACGATGCCTTCGGCGTGTGCAGCATCGAGCGCGTCCGCGATCTCGATGGCGAGCGACAGAATCAACTCGGTTTCCATCGGTCGGCCGGAAATGCAGTGCTTCAAGGTCACGCCATCCAGAAACTCCATGGCGATAAAGGTTTGTCCATGCTGGTCGTCAATTTCGTGGATGGTGCAGATGTTGGGATGATTCAGGGCGGAAGCGGCCTGTGCCTCTCGTTCGAAGCGAGCTAGAGCTTGCGAATCTTTAGCAATCTGGTCAGGCAGGAACTTCAAGGCGACAAAGCGGTGCAGCTTTATATCCTCGCCCTTGTAGACGACGCCCATCCCACCACCGCCGAGCTTCTCGATGATGCGGTAATGCGAGATAGTTTGGCCGATCATGGTTTGGCCGATCATGGTTGGCCGATCACTGGAGCAGAATCCTACGTGGGCAAAACGGGCAAGTCAATGAAAGCCGAGGAGTTGGCGGGGCCTCGGAAGGATGGTTGGCGTAACATCTCTATTTACGCTCATTGGCTTCTGAATACCCCCGCGCCTGCCCTTGATTCAAACACCATGATTCAAACACCGTCGCCTTCGACCGGCGCGATGGGCGCCGGGATCCCCTATTTCGTCCTCGAGGCCTTGTCGGATACACTGTGCAGCGACCATGAACAAGACACGGTGTTATCTCAGTTTCCTTCTGATGATGTTTTGCGTCCTAATGCTTGCGTCCGCTGCGAGCCACGCCCAGAGCCAGCCCAAATCGGGTTCCGCTTCGAGTATGCCGGCGATGTTTTCCCGGCCTCGCCACGAGAGCCTTCCGCCGCAACTGCTGGAAGAACTGACGGCCATCAAGTCGGCGGCGCTGGCGGACGATTATGCCTACCACCAGCTTGCCCATCTCACGGAAAACATCGGCCCGCGACCTACGGGATCTCTGCAGGCCGAGGCCGCGGTCGACTACGTTGCCGGGGAGTTGCGCCAGCTGGGGCTCGATGTGCAACTCGAAGAAGTGAAGGTTCCGCACTGGGTGCGTGGCGCGGAGACTGCGGAACTGGTCGAATACTCCGGGCAGGCGAAAGGCACGACGCAGAAGATTGTGCTCACGGCGCTGGGGGGAAGCTCGGCAACGCCGGCTCAGGGAATTACGGCCGGTGTGGTGGTGGTCAGCGACTTCGACCAACTCAAGGCTCTAGGACGCGAGGGGGTTGCCGGCAAGATCGTGCTCTTCAATGAACTCTTCGACAAACAGAAAGCGGCGGCCGGCATGGCGTTTGCCGCCTACGGCGAAGCGGTGCGCTACCGGGCCACCGGTCCGAAAATGGTGGCCGACTGGGGTGGAGCGGCCTGCCTGGTGCGATCGGTGGGCAATGCTGATTATCGACTTCCGCATACCGGGTTCAGCATTCCCGCGGGGATTCCTGCGGGCGCCGTCACCGCGGAAGACGCCTCGCTGATCGCGGATCTCGCCGCGGAGGGCAAGGTTCGCATGCACCTCACGCTTACCCCGCAGCAACTGCCCGAGACCACCAGCCATAACGTGATCGCTGACCTCAAGGGCAGTGAGCATCCTGAGCAGATCGTTGTGGTGTCCGGACATCTCGACTCCTGGGACCTGGGCACTGGAGCGATCGACGACGGCGCGGGCGTGGTGATTGCCATGGAAACGGCGGAGTTGCTGCAGCGGCTGCATCTGCGTCCCAAGCGGACGATCCGCGTGATTGCGTGGATGGACGAGGAGACTGGCGGCTCCGGCAGCAAGGCTTACACCAAGGATCATTCTTCGGAGTTCCCGCACTACGTGGCCGCTATCGAGAGCGATTCGGGAGCGGCGCATCCGCTAGGATTCGATGCGAAGGTGAGTCACGCTGACGTCGAGATGCTGGAACCGGTCATGGACGTTCTGCAAAGCATTGGAGCCAACGTGCTGCAGGAAACGGGTTACGCGCCGGGCGCGGATATCTCCGACATGTCAGAACAGGGCGTGCCCGCGTTGGGAGTGCTGCAGGACGGACGCACCTACTTCAATTATCACCACACCGCGGCCGATACTCTGGACAAAGTGGTTCCCGCTGAGCTGCGGGAGAATGCGGCGGCGATGGCGGTGATGGCGTTTGCGCTGGCGAATATGAAGGAGCCGCTGCCGAGGTAGGACATCGCGCGCGATTATGAACGCAGTCTGCCGGCCGTAACGAACAAGCAGCGATCTGCGCTCGCTGGACGGGCAAGAGTGCCCGTCCCCACATGAGCATCTCGCTCGCATCCTCCGGTAGTGGGCCGTTCTAGCAGCTCGAGAACAGATGGTCTTAATCCTGCCATGGAACGTCAATGGACCTTGGCAGCACGGCCCGACTTGATCGCATCCAGGAGCTGATTGACTTTGGCCTCGGTGATCGCCCGCAAGGCGTCTTCAGCGCCCGCGCTCCCTTGGGCTGTCGCTTCCCCAGGGGGGACGACGATGTTTGAAAAGGAGTCATCCACCCATAGCGTGAACGTCGCCTTTACTTTGAGGTCGGTGCCCTGCTTCGTTACTTGTACGACTTGGCCCGAGATGGTGAAGCCGCTCTTCGCCGGAGTGGCTCCCTCGACCTTTACGGGCGTGAAGCCATCCTTCTCCCTCTTCTTGACCGTGTTCCAGGCTTCGTCACCCATCGCGTCGGGCAGAGTCTGGCGCTGCTTTGCGTCAAGAGTCTTTGCGGCGGTCCAGGGTCCCAAGTTTATGTCCATGGTTGGTCTCCTTCTCCTTCCCGGCTCCGTCATCCTTCCCGGCTCCGTCGATATGTTATACGGGAATCTTTCAAAACCGCCCAGTCCGGAATTTCAAGCTGCATCATGACCCATCCTCCGGGGCTGTTGACGCATCTCAATTTTGGCGCTTATGATCTTCGTTTGGCCTTATTGAGCGGGACGCCTCCGGGAGGAGGCGTCCCAACAAGTTTGAAGTGGGATTAATTTCGGGTGATGCAGTTTGAGCAACCCAGTTTTGAAGTGACTTATGGACAAGAAGAAAATGGAAGCATTCAAGAAGCGGCTGGAGACGCGACAGCAGGATTTGCGCCGCACGGTGAACCGCACGCAAAAGGATGGGCGCTCGGCGGACGAGGATACGGCCCAGGACATTGCCGACCGCGCCGCCAGCTCGTACACCAAGGAATTTCTGTTCAGCCAGAGCAACAATGAGCGGCAGCTTCTGCAGATGGTGGAGAAGGCGTTGCTGCGCATTCGCGAAGGCAGCTTTGGGGAATGCATCCACTGCGGCAAGGAAATTAACGCCAAGCGGCTGGAGGCTGTGCCGTGGACGCGCCACTGCATCGAATGCCAGGAGAAGCTCGAGCAGGGATTGCTGGAGGAAGCTCCGCGGTAAGGACCAGGTCGCGGAGAACGTCGTGATCCGTGTATCCGGAAACGAGCGTCTTTGTTTGTCGTTTTGAGTATTGAGTTTTGACGCCTGCATTTTTTCCCTGTTAGACTGTTAGTCTGTCATCTTAATTCCACCCGCCATCGTTACCAGTAGAAGGGAAGTCCGTGCGCGCAGAGACCCGCCATCAACTTAAACAAGACGCCTTCAGCCGCGTCACCATCGCCACTGCCGAAAAGACCGCTCACTGGACGGTGGAGCACAGGTCCACGCTGCTCATTGCCGGTACCGCCGTTGCCGTGGTTTTGGCCGCGGTGCTGGGCGGCTGGTATTACCTGACGACTCAGGACGAAAAAGCCAGCTTCGATTTCGCCCAGGCCGTACGAACCATGAATGCTCAGTTGCGGCCGGCCGGGTCGCCGCCGCAGCCGGATGTGCCTTCGTTCACGTCCGCGAAAGAACGTGCGGAAGCGGCGCACAAGGAATTTCAGGCGATCGCCGACAAGTATCCGCATACCCGCACCGCCGATATGGCGCACTATTTTTTAGGCGTGACTGCAGCGGATGCGGGTGACAACGCGGCGGCGGAGCGCGATCTGAAGCAAGTCGCTGGCGGCGGGAACGGCGAACTGGCGTCCATGGCCAAGCTGGCGCTGGCGTCGCTTTACGGAGACACCAACCGCGTCAAGGAAGCCGTGGCACTGTATCAGGAGTTGATGAAGAAGCCCACCAAGACGGTGAGCAAAGTCACGGCCCAGTTGCAGCTCGCCGATCTTTACGAAGCTTCGAACCAGCCTCTCGATGCCAAGCGCACCTACGAAGAGATCAAGAAAGAAAATCCCGCGGGCGAAGCCGCGCAGCTGGCCACGCAGAAATTGGCAGACCTGAAGTAGCAAGGGCGAAGCAGTGGAGCTGAAGCACGTCCCATTTTCCTTTTCCCGCACGTCGAAGTTGAGTAGGATGTTGGTCCAGTGGGCGACCGCCCGCGACCCAAATGGCCGACATATCATTCCGCGTTAACGGCAGTGAAAGAAAAGTAAGCGTGTCTCCGCAAACCCCGTTGCTCTGGGTTTTGCGCGACACGCTCGAACTCACGGGAACAAAATTCGGCTGCGGCGCTGGATTGTGTGGCGCTTGCACCGTGCACGTGGACGGCACGCCAGTGCGCTCCTGCTCCACGCCGGTCGAGCAGATTCAGGGCAAGAGCGTCACCACCATTGAAGGCCTCGGCGCGAATGGTCTGCATGCCCTGCAGCAAGCCTGGATTGCCGAAGAAGTCCCGCAATGCGGCTACTGCCAGACCGGGCAGATCATGACCGCCGCGGCGCTGCTGGCGAAAACACCGAATCCCACCGACGACCAGATCACGCAGGCGATGAATGGCAACCTCTGCCGCTGCGGAACTTATGAGCGCATTCGCAAGGCCGTGCACCGCGCCGCCGGGAATGGAGGCGCGCGATGAGCCCACTCTCCCGTCGCGACTTTGTCGCTGCCGGCGTTGCAGCCGGAGCTGGACTAGTGATCGGCTTCTACCTGCCGCATGGATCGCAGTCTGGCAGGAAAGTTTTTTCGCCGAATGCTTATCTGCGCATCACGCCGGACAACAAAGTAACCATCGTGGTCGCGCGCTCGGAGATGGGCCAGGGTGTGCGCACCGCGCTGCCCATGATTCTGGCGGAGGAACTCGAGGCCGACTGGAAACAAATTGAGATCGAGCAAGCCGGAGCGAGCACGCTCTTCGGCGACCAGACCACGGGCGGAAGCGCCAGTATCCGCACTACCTGGGACCCCATGCGCAAGGCCGGTGCCGCCGCGCGCGAGATGCTGATCTCGGCTGCGGCGCTTACCTGGGGCATGCCGCGTTCGGGATGCACCGCGGAAAATAGCAGCGTCAAGCACACCGCTTCGAACCGGCGACTCACCTATGGAGAACTCGCGGAGAAAGCGTCCACGCTGCCCATCCCTACCGACGTAACGCTGAAGCAGAGCAAAGATTACAAGATTGTCGGCCAGCGTCTACCGCGTCTCGATACGCCCGCGAAGGTTACGGGCGAAGCGATTTTCGGCATCGACTTCCGGATGCCGGGGATGAAGTTTTCTGTGCTGTCGCGCTGCCCCGTGATCGGGGGGAAGTTGGCGAGTTTCGACGATAAGGATTCGAAGAAACTTGCCGGCGTGAGCTATGTGGGTAAGATCAGCGACGCTGCCGTCGCCGTGGTCGCCGACAGCGTGTGGGGCGCGATGGAAGGCCGCCGCGTGCTGAACGTTTCGTGGGACGATGGTCCGAACAAAGACTTGAATACCTCCGCAGTGATGGCATCGCTGAAACAAGGCGCATCGAAAAAGGGCGCGAGTTTGTATTCTGCCGGCGATGTTGCGAAAGCCACCGGCCGCCGCATTTCGGCTGAGTACGAGTTGCCGTTCATGGCGCATGCTCCGATGGAGCCCGGTAACTGCACGGCTCACTTCCAGGGCACGAAATGCGAACTGTGGGCGCCCACGCAAGTCCCGCAGGATTGTCGTGACTCGGTGGCATCGGCGATCGGCCTCGATCCCGACCAGGTAAAAGTAAACGTGACGCTGATGGGCGGAGGTTTCGGCCGCCGCCTGGAGCACGACTACGCGGTGGAAGCTGCGCTGGTTTCGAAGGCGATCAGCGGGCCAGTGAAAGTACTCTGGACTCGTGAAGATGACATGCGCTTCTCCACGTATCGTCCGGCGAGTCTCCACCAGTTGGGCGCCACACTCGACGGTGCTGGATTTCCGGCCGCGCTGACGCACCGGATTATTTCGCCTTCGATCAGCGGACAGAAAGGCCAACCCACACCCGGCGGCGTGGATCCTGATCTGCCCGATGAGGCGGGTCCGGTTTATCCGCTGCCCAACTATTCGATCGAATATGTAATGACGGAAACTCCAGTCCCGCTCGGCTGGATGCGGTCGGTCTACGCGCTGCAATCTGCGTTTGCCCTCGAAAGTTTTATCGACGAACTCGCGGTTGCGGCCGGAAAAGATCCTCTGCAATACCGGCTTCATCTGTTGGCGAGAGATCAGGACCTGCAATATTTCACCACCACTTGGCACACCGCCCGCATGCGGGGTGTGCTGCAACTCGCAGCCGATAAGGCGGGATGGGACAAGCCCTTGCCTGCGGGACGATATCGAGGCGTCGCGTGCTTCGGATGCTTCGCGTCGTACATGGCCGAGGTGGTCGAGATCAGCATGGAGAACGATCAGCCGCGCGTGCATCGTGTGGTCGCCGTGGTCGACTGCGGCCAGGTGGTGAATCCAAGCATTCTCGAACAGCAGATTCAGGGTGGCATCATTTACGCGCTGTCCAACGCATTGCGGGCGAAAATCACCATCGAGAAAGGCCGCGTGGTGCAAGGCAACTTCGACGATTACGCTCCGCTGCGCATGGAGGAAACTCCGGTCGTGGAAGTTTATGCCGTTCCCAGCACGGAAGCGCCTTCCGGAATCGGAGAGCCGTCGGTGCCGCCGCTCGCGCCCGCACTGTGCAATGCGATCTATTCCGCGACGAAGAAGAGAATCCGGGCGCTGCCGATTCTCAGCTAAACAAGTTTGATGGAGATACATGAACCTCAAATGGATCGGCCTTCTTCTTTTATTCCTGCCGTCCGCATTCGCGCAGAACCCGGCCCAGCTCTCGTCCGTTCCCGCCGCTCGCCTGGCTCACATTCGCCACGGCATTAATCTCAGCGAATGGTTCGCGCAGGTCTACGATCCTAAGGGTTACACGAAAGAACATTTCCAGACCTGGACCACCGCCGCCGACATCGCGCTGATCAAGTCGATGGGATTCGACCACGTGCGCCTCAGCGTGAACCCGCAGCCCATCATGGACGCGAACCGTCGCGGTGGCACTGCCGAATATTTCAACTCTCTCGATGCGGCGATAAAAATGATTCTCGACGCGGGCCTTGCTGTTGAACTCGACATGCATCCCGACTCCGATTTCAAAGCCCGTCTTCAGGAAGACGATTTCGTGGAGCACTTCGCCGATTTCTGGCGCGCCGTGGCGCGGCGCTATTCTTCGTGGGATCAGGATCGCTTGTTCTTCGAAATTCTGAATGAACCTGAAATGCGCGACCCCTATCGCTGGTACGGAGTGGAAGCGAAGCTAGCCACGGCGATCCGCCAGGGAGCGCCCACGCACACGATCATCGCCGCCGGCGCGAACTGGGACAACGACGACGACATGGTTTTCCTGGAGCCGCTTCGCGATCCCAACGTCATCTATGTTTTCCATTTCTACGAGCCGCATATTTTCACGCATCAGGGCGCGACCTGGGGAGCGTTTTACTGGCACTGGGTCAAGGGTTTGCATTATCCGTCTTCTCCGGAAAATGCCGCGCAAGTTGCGGCCGCAGTTCCCGAGGCTCCGGAGCGTTTGCAAGTGATTCGCTACGGGCAAGATCATTGGGATGCTTCCCGCATCGAAGCCGAGATCAATCAGGCCGCGGACTGGGCGAAGCAACGCAACGTGCCGCTGATCTGCAACGAATTCGGCGTGTTCCGGACTTACTCCGATCCGCGCGACCGCGAAGCCTGGGTCAAGGACGTGCGCACGGCGCTCGAACGCCACGGCATCGGCTGGGCTATGTGGGATTATTCCGGCAGCTTCGGCGTGGTCACGAAAAAAGATGGGCAGGCCACGCCGGATGAAGTCACGATTCGAGCGCTGGGTTTGAACTCACCCGCACGCTAATCCCGCGAGAAAGACAGCGGCGCACTCGTGGAACCTCGTCTTCACTGCTGGTGTCTAAGTCACTGTCTTTCCAGCTTTGTCCGTGACGCGGGTAACTTAATCGATCGCATTTAGTTCGCCAGAATCTCTCAGTTCGGAGTCCGCAACTTTTCATTCCACGGGGGTAATCGATGCTTGAAGCGCTGCACCTCTCCAAGCGGCATGCATCGCTGCCAGCCGCGCAGGACGTGTGTTTCACGCTACGCCCCGGGCAGGTTCTGGGGTGCCTCGGCCCCAACGGTTCCGGAAAAAGTACGACCGTAAAAATGCTCACCGGCCTTCTGGAACCGACGCGCGGCGAGGTTCTGTTCAACGGCCAGAACATTCGCGACAATCTGGCGGCTTATCGAAAGCGCCTGGGCTACGTTCCGGAGGAGGCGCATCTCTATCCCTATCTCACAGGATGGGAATATCTGGAGCTCATCGGAACCCTGCGCGGAATACCGCGCGCCGAACTCGAAAAGAAAATCGACTCGCTGTTAAGTCTGTTCTCACTGCATCCCCACCGTCATGCCAGCATTGGCACTTACTCCAAAGGTATGCGCCAGCGCATTCTCTTGATCGCGGCGCTCATGGACAATCCGGACATTTTTATTTTCGACGAGCCGCTCTCCGGCCTGGACGTGACTTCCGCGCTGATCTTCAAGAATCTGGTGCAGGCGCTCGGCCAGCAAGGCAAGCTGGTGTTTTATTGCTCGCACGTACTCGAAGTGGTCGAGAAAGTTTGCTCCGATGTTCTGATCCTGCGCAAAGGAGTCGTAATCGCGCAGGACTCGGTGGCGAACATCGGGCAGATTCTCGGCCAATCGCTCGAAAATACTTTTCTTCACCTGGTCGACGATGTTGACACCCTCAGCGTGGCGCGCGAAATCGTGAGCGTAATGCAGGCCGCATGATGAGAAACGCATGATCAGCGTAGCGATCCGGCGGGCGTGGGCCGACCACCGCCAGCGTCCCTTCTGGCGGATGGTGCAACTCTTCGTCGACCGCATCTTCCGCGGAGGCGGCGATTCCGATACCGAAGGCCTCGATCTCGGCGTCGGCCTGGTGCTCACACTGCTGGCCATGCCCGGCGGATTCGTCTCCATTCTTCTGTTCGACAAATATGGAACCTTCCTGCAATGGCTGCGCGGCGCGACCAACGTGGACCCGTTGGCGATGGCACTCCCCGACGAATATTTCTTTCTTGTCCTTTCCATGACCGTAACTGCTGCGGTCGCCGTGTGGCGATGGGACGCCATCTTCCCCGATCGACGCGACTACATGAATCTGGTGCCGCTGCCCATCTCCACGCGGACCATCTTTTTCGCCAACCTGGTCGCCGTCCTTTTCTTAGTAGGTCTGATCGCGATCGACGTTAATGCGGCGTCGTGCATTCTGTTTCCCGTGGTGGTGGGAGCAACGCAAAGCAAATTTCTGTTCTTCGCGAAGTTTGCGCTGGTCCATGCGGTCGGAGTGGTGCTGGCAAGCGTTTTCGCCTTCTTTGCGGTGTTCTCGATCATGGGTCTTCTGATGGCGGCGCTGCCTTCCCGGGCTTTCAAAAGATTTTCGGCCTACATTCGCGGCGTCGTTGTGGTTTACCTGGTCACACTTCTCTGCACAAGTTTCGCGGTCCCGGACGCGATACGGCGTGCGAAGGGCACGATCCCTGCGTGGGCATACTTCATGCCTTCGTGCTGGTTTCTGGGTCTCTGTCAATCCTTGCGCGGTCGCGCCGGGCCCGTGCTCATGGGGTTGTCAAGACTTGCTCTCCCCGCAGTCGCCGCCGTGGTGGGGATCGCGCTTTGCGCTTACGCGGTGGGGTACCAGCGCCACTTCGTGCGCATTGCAGAGATCGCCGACACAACTGCGACTGCCCGCAATCCTCGAACCTGGCGGCTGAGAATTCCGTTGGATCGCTGGGTACTGCGCACTCCACTCCAGCGAGGCTGCTTCCGTTTTGTGTGCAGAACGTTGCTGCGCAGCGAAGGACATCGCCTGGTTCTGACCGCCATTGGCGGACTCAGCCTGGTCCTGGCCTCGCAGGCTTTGATGGATGCGTTTGAAAACGCGAAATCGTGGCGTCAGGCTGCGCTGTCGCCGGACGCTCTCTCCATCCCATTTATTCTTTCGTTCCTGGTAACTGTCGGTCTCCGCCTCGTCTTCGAAATTCCAGTGGAGTTGCGCTCCAACTGGATCTTCCAGCTGATGCTCGATCGCGACGGAGAAGAGTGCGAACCGCTGGCCAGAAAAGTAATCCTGATCTTCGTGTTGCCCTGGCTCCTGGCGATCGCATTCCCCGTCTACGTTTACCTCGAAGGCTGGCGCGTCGCCGCCCTTCATACCCTGCTGGTGACCACATGGACCGTGCTGCTGACGAACATCGTTCTCATTCGGTTCCGCAAGCTCCCGTGCACATGCACGCTCCCGCTCTTCAAACAACATTCGTTCGTCACGCTTCTATCCGTCTGTTTCGGATTCCTTCTCTACGCGGTCTCAACGCCGGAGTTCGAGTCGTCAGCCCTGGCACGGCCCGCGCGAATGCTCAGCCTAATCCCCATAGCGGCGGTAGCGTGGTACATCCCGCACCGTCTAGCAAAGAGCACGATTGATATCGAGAGAAAACTAATCTTCGAAGAATCGCCAGCCCCGACATTCGAGTTGCTGCGACTCGGGGACTACGGTCGGTAGCGCATTTCGTAAATGGGTTGGGGAAGGGCACGAGTTTTACTCGTGCCGCTAAGCTCTCGAGAATGTGCCCGCGCTTTAGCGCCCGAGGTAAGCTTTATGAATCTAGCTTCTAGAGGCTCAGAACGCTCCCAGCCATTTAACCGGAACGCGGGACCCGTTCACCGTTCGCGGTCCTCGCGAATCATTTCTTCAGCCGAGGGGAACGGGCCGGGGCTTAGTGGTGGTTGCGCCCGGAGTTCAGCCAGCCGGTCGTAAGCCTCCCGGCGCCGCTTCAGTTCTTCTTCGGTCGGAAAGTTCCGCTCCAGCATCGAGATCACCTCCGCTGCAAGCGACCTGCGGTTAGCGTCAGCGCTCGTGCGTAGGGCTTCGTAAATGTCGTCTGGGACGTTTTCCAAGTGAAGAGGGACCATACGAAACCCCTACGGACAGCTTAGCACTCACCGGCTTCCGCGCCACGGTGTATATGAATCCTGCCCACGAAGGGCGAAATCCAGCCGCTACGCGCGGATGGTGGCTGAATTCGACTCGCGGTTGTCTTGGAGGACACAGATATGGCAACCGCATCTTCCGCAAGCGACAGTCCTGTTAGGCCACAAGGCTAGCGCCGGGGCTTCGGCTGCTCCGGAAAAGGCACGGGAGAAATTTGCAACTTCTGCGCCGCAATCACCATTATGTACTGCATGAGATATTTGAATGAATAGTCGATGCTTTTAAGGGCATCTACGATCTCTTGTTCTTGTTGAGCTGTCATGCGATCAGTTCTCCTAATCCAAATTTGGGACCTGATACCAGCGGCGACGACGCCGCAGTTCATTCTGTCCTTGCCTTTCGAGTAAAGGCAAGCCAAAATGAAGTTGAGGACTGGCATTTCGGCTTGCCGGATTGTCGGTTTAAGGGCCGTTAGAGATTCGCGTCTCTATCGGCTCTTGCTATTTGCGCTTGTCAGTGGTGGCGGGGACATCTGCGCTCCTTTCCTGTTATCGCTTCAGCGAAACAAACTTGTCACGGCTTCGCACGACCGTCTGGAATGTCTCTTTGTGCGCTCCTAGAGCTGACTCGACAGCTTGCCTCGTGACCTTCCTGCCGAAATGCAATAGCGTGTCCTGAAGGTCAACCACCTGAAGCTCACCAGTCTGCTCCAAAATAGTCTTCATGAACTCCCAGAGCGGAGAATCGTCATTAGTGGCGATGACGACTTCTTTGGATACGTCTTTACCTTCGAGCATTTCCTTGCGCGTATCCGCGAATTTTTCTTCTCCTAGCAGCTCAATCACTCGCCTCGCGCGATCTTCGCGCATTCTGGCTTCCCGCTCTAAATCGTTAAACTCGACTACGTAGCGGAGCAACTCATTTTGGCGAGCGTAGTTTTGTTTCAGGCTCTTTGTGTCAGCGTCCCACTGCTGATCTAGACGTTTTTCAACATCCTTGTAGCGAACCATGCGTGTGATAGTAAACTCAACCGCAACATGTGTCAAATAAATTATGTAATGAACGTTGATTCGTTTGTTGCCTCACTGTTGCGTTATTTAGTGCTCATCGTCTTTTCTCCTTTTGGTTGGTTTGAGTTTTACTTCTGTGGAAACCTCGAATACAGCCACTACCTGCGCCCAGCTTTTCTTGACACCCCCTTACCCTACCCTTTATCCTAAGTCTTGCTCCTTGCGGTACTTACGCCTCTTGGCGAGCTTCCGCGGGCCTGGTGCTTTAACGTTGGGGGCGCGGAGGTTTCTCATGTTCCTCGACATCCACGATCTGGAACGCCATCCTGTCGAATTCACGGAGGAGTTCCCGCCCGGCGTCATCGACTTCGGTGAGGACATACACCAGCGCACCCAGCTCAAAACTAGCGGACGCGCCGAATTGGTCGAGGAGCAGCACGGCAAGCACAAAGTAGTCATCGACATTCGCCTGAGAGGAACTCTCAGCGCGGGCCTGGAATTAAGTTGCGCCCGCTGCCTGGAACCGGTCGCCCAGAATGTGAAGCGCGATTTTGAGCTGCTCTACCGGCCGCTCGGCGCTGACGCCGGCCGCGACGAGCTTTCCGTGACCGACGCCGAGGCCGAAATCGGCTACTATGAAGGGGACGGCCTGCTGCTCGAAGATGTTCTGCGCGAGCAGGTGCTGCTGGCCTTGCCGCTGAAGGTGACTTGCACCGAAGATTGCCGCGGCCTCTGCCTGCACTGCGGCAAGAATCTGAACCAGGAGAAATGCTCCTGCGCCGTCCCGATGGAAGATCCGCGGTGGCTGGCGTTGAAGGAAATCCGCGGACGACTCGAGAATTAGCTCTGCGAAACCAGCTTTACGAAATTAGAAAAACGCGAATTCGAATCACGAAGGAATTTATCCACCATGCCTAATCCAAAACGTCGACACTCCCAGAAACGCACCTCCACCCGGCGCGCCCACGACGCCCTGAAGAGCCATTCACTTTCTGAATGCCCCAACTGCCACGAAAAGAAAATGCCGCACCGCGCCTGCTCCAAATGCGGCTACTATAAAGGACGAGAAGTTCTCGACGTTAAAGAAGCCAGCTAACTCAGCCGGCGAATACGGAGTCGCTTTCGCCAACCATGCCTAGCGTCATCGCACTGGATGCGATGGGTTCGGAACGCGCGCCCAAACCGGAAATCGAGGGCGCCATTCAGGCCGCGCGTCAATACGGCGTGCGCGTGTTGCTCATCGGTCCGGAAGCCACGGTCAAAGCGGAGTTGGACCGCCATCCCACCGCGCTCCGCCTGCCCATTGAGATCGTCCACGCCAGCGAATACATCACCATGGACGATAAAGTGGAGGCCGTGCGCGCCAAGCGCGACTCCTCCATGCGCGTGGGTTTGCGCATGGTGCGCGAGGGCCAGGCCGCCGGCTTCGTCACCGCCGGCAACACCGGCGCCGCCATGGCCACCGCCAAAGTCGTGCTGGGCGCAGTGGCTGGAGTCGATCGCCCCGCCCTGGCTGCGGTTTTTCCCACCGCCCCGGGCCCCCCGGCGATGCTGCTCGACGTAGGCGCGAACGTCGACTGCGAGCCCCACAACCTGGAACAATTCGCCGTGATGGGCGATATCTATTTCCGCGCCATGTTTGGAAAAAGATCCGGGACGCCCGGTCCGCGCGTCGGCCTGCTTTCCATCGGCGAAGAAGAAGCCAAAGGCAACCAGCTGACACGTGAAGCTTTTCAACTACTCAAGCAGCTTCCGTTGAATTTTATCGGCAATGTCGAGGGCCGCGATTTATATAACGGAAAAGTCGACGTCATCGTCGCCGACGGCTTCGTCGGCAACGTCGCTCTGAAAATTTCTGAAGGCGTCGCCAATCTGGTCCGCACCGCGCTGAAGGAATCGCTCAAAGCCACCATCACCAGCCAGGTCGGAGCCTTGCTCTCGCGCAGCGCCTTCATCGATTTCAAAAAGCGCCTCGACCACACGGAATACGGCGGCGCGCCGCTGCTTGGCTTGAAAGGCGTCTGCATCATCACGCACGGCTCATCGAACGCCAACGCCATGAAGAACGCAGTGCGCGTCGCGGCGGAATTTGCCGAGCGCGGCATCAACGATTCCATCGAACGCGGCTTAGCGGCGCTGAAGCCCGCGGCGATAGAACCGGAAGTCGCGCGAACCACTTAGAGCATGCGAGCCTTCGTCACAACTCTTCTCGTTCTGCTGTTCATCCTGCTCGCTGTCGGCCTCATTCCGGCTCAAGAGTCCGTTACGTTTCCGGCCCCAGATGGCTATCGCGTTCACGCCGATCTCTACGGGAACGGTGATCGGGCCGTCGTACTAGCTCATGGCGGCCGCTTCACCAAGGAGAGTTGGCGCAAGCAGGCGGAAGTTTTCGCAGACGCCGGCTTCCGTGTGTTGGCCACCGATTTCCGCGGCTATGGCCAGTCTGTGCCTGGCTCGCGAAGCGAAGACTGGAAGCACTATCCCGACGTGCTGGCCGCAGTTCGCTACCTGCACACCGCAGGTGCGAAATCTGTTTCCGTGGTTGGCGCGAGCATGGGAGGCGACGCTGCTGGCGATGCCGCGGCCGAGTCCAACCCGGGAGAAATCGATCGGATCATTTTTCTGGGGTCCGAAGGAGGCGATTCGCCCGAGCGGTTGAAAGGGCGAAAATTGTTCATCGTGACCCGCGACGACCGGAGTGGCGACGGTCCACGTCTGCCCGGAATCACCGAGAACTACCGCAAAGCTCCTGATCCTAAGAAGCTGGTCATTCTCGAAGGGTCAGCCCATGCTCAATTTATTTTCGAAACTGATCAAGGCCCGCGGCTCCTGCAAGAACTGCTGCAGTTTCTTTCAGAGCCATAGCTGTAAGTGCGAAAATCGCGCCTGATTTGTGATCGGCAGCGGCTCGAGGTTGATCTCGCGACTCTTAACTCTCATGACAGAAACTGACCGCACCATCGCGCTCCTCTTCCCCGGCCAAGGCTCCCAGTCCATCGGCATGGGAAAAGACTTATTCGAAAAATATCCCATCGCCCGCCAGACCTTCGAAGAAGCCGACGACGCCCTCGGCTACAAACTTTCGCAACTCTGCTTCGAGGGACCGGAAGACCAGCTTCGCCTAACCGAGATCACGCAGCCGGCAATCCTTACCGCGTCGATCGCGGCACTGCGAGTGCTCGAAACCCGCATCCCGAAACCGTGCTACGTCGCAGGCCACAGCCTTGGCGAATATTCCGCGCATGTCTGCGCAGGAACCTTCGCCTTCGCCGACGCCGTCCGCACCGTCCGCAATCGCGGAAAATACATGCAGGAAGCGGTCCCCGTCGGCGTCGGAGCGATGGCCGCGATCCTCGGCATGGATCTCGACAAAGTCACCGCCCTCTGTCACGACGCTGCGCAAGGCGAGGTCTGTGCCCCCGCCAACATCAACTCACCCGACCAGATCGTAATCTCCGGCAACACCGCCGCCGTCGAACGCGCCGCCAAACTCGCCGACGAGCGCGGCGCCAAACTCGCCAAGTTGCTCCCCGTGAGCGCGCCCTTCCATTGTTCATTGATGAAGCCCGCGCAAGATCGCCTGGAAGTCGACCTGAACAAATTGAAGATGCAGAAGCCCGGTTACCCCATCGCCTGCAACGTCGAAGCCGCCTTCGTCACCGACGAACTCCGCTCCCGCGACACTCTCGTTCGACAGGTCACGGGCTCCGTGAAGTGGGAGCAGTGCATGCGCCTGCTGATCGCCGAGCACGCGGAAACATTCATCGAAGTCGGCCCCGGAAAAATTCTCTGCGGCCTGATGCGGCAGATCGACCGTTCGAAAACCTGCCTGAACGTAGGAGACGAAACGTCACTGACAAAGACGCTGGATCAACTCGCCGCCTCTGTGTGAAGAACTCAGGTCCTTAATCGGTGGCCGAGCAGAAGGGAAAATCCAATGACTGCGAACCTCGTAACTAGAAGACAACTCTCCGTGCGCCTTCTTTCGATCTTCACTACCATCGGTTTGATAACAAGAGCCAGCGCTCTCACCGCGCCAGCCTCATCGCCCGCAGACACCGAAATTTCGCGCACCTGCGAATGCATCCATCAGGAGGTAGTATTCAAGGCAAGTCGCGCGCGTGTCTACCAGGCGTTGACCGATGCGAAACAATTCGGCAAGGTCACCGATTTCAGCATCCCCGGCGCCTCCACCACAATCAGCCCGGAAGTCGGCGGAGCCTTCTCCCTTTTCGGCGGCGTGATCTCGGGCAGGCACATCGAAGTGATTCCCGATGAAAGGTTGGTCCAGGCGTGGCGCGCCGCAGAATGGGTGCCGGGCGTCTACTCGATCGCAAAATTCCAACTGAACGAAAC
>Ga0302326_10001422_pt1 | contig 60968 bp, 54 predicted proteins | sample Palsa_T0_3_FD_202264 | JGI IMG/M metagenome (GOLD analysis project Ga0302326, IMG submission 202264) | Peat permafrost microbial communities from Stordalen Mire near Abisko, Sweden - Palsa_T0_3 | ecosystem: Environmental > Terrestrial > Soil > Palsa > Peat permafrost | place: Sweden: Abisko...
CAGCGGCACGAGAGCCGTGCGCAAGCAGATCGCGCAGCGTCCGCTCCAAAAATGCCGTCTTCCCCGTCCCCGGACTCGAAACGAGGTTCAACACCAGCACGCCCGCCGAGGTGAATTGCTGCCGAAGCCCACGCGCCAGCTCGTCGTTCTTCTTCAGAATGCCTTGCCGCAGCTCCACAATGCGCGTGGTCATGGAGTCACTGCCTCCCCGGCTTTTTCGATTTCAGCGTCTTCGATCTCGAACGACTCGATCTCCAATTCCCTCCCCTGGCGCAGGTCCGACACCGGTTCCCCGCAACGCGGACAGCTGAAGCTCTGCAAGCTCTCAATCTCCCCATCGGCGTCGCACGCCCCGCAATGCATCACCACCGGCAATATCTGGACCACCAGCTTCGACCCCTCAAGCAAGGTCCCCTCAGTGGCAATGCCATAGCAGAACTGGAGCGAATCCTCGACCACCGCAGCGAGCGCACCCACCCGCAAGCGGACTTCAAGCACGCGCGCGCCCTGATAGACAGCGAGCGATTCGGTCACGGAGTCCACAATGCTGCTGACAATGGAAAGCTCATGCATGACAGGAGGATTCTACGCCGCGCGTCCAAGCCCCTGTGTGCCGGACCGCACTCGCCATCCGCGTGCAGGCCACATTGTAAGATGGCTCTGGAGATCGGAATTCCCATGTCCCGCACCGTCGCGCCCCATCCGCAAACCGCATCCCGCCTGGCTTTGAGCGAACTTGCGCCCGGCGTCATGCAGTCTGAAATCCGCGCCATGACCACGGAGTGCGACCGCATCGGCGGCGTCAACCTGGCCCAGGGCGTGTGCGACACGCCAGTTCCCGCGCCCGTCGAGGCCGAGGCCCATGCCGCCATCCATGCCGGCCACAACATCTACACGCGCCTCGACGGCATTACGCGGTTACGCAACGCCATCGCGACGAAGCAGCAGCGCGACTATGGTCTCGACTACGATCCCGAGACCGAAGTCCTGGTAGCGAGCGGCGCAACCGGAGGCCTGCATGCGGCGTGCATGGCCCTGCTGAATCCCGGCGACGAAGTTCTGCTCTTCGAACCGTTCTACGGCTACCACGTGGCCACCCTCAAATCCATGCGCGTGAAGCCCGTGCCGGTGCCGCTGACGGAGCCTGACTTCGCTCTGGACACGTTCGCCCTGCGCGCAGCAGTCACCCCGCGCACCCGCGCCATCCTTCTCAATACACCCGCTAACCCCAGCGGCAAAGTCTTTAATCGAGCCGAGATCGAGCAGGTCTCCGCCGTCTGCAAAGACCACGACTTGTTCCTCTTCACCGACGAAATCTACGAGTACTTCGTCTATGACGGCGCGGAACACATTTGCCCCGCCACGCTCGACGGCATGCGCGAGCGCACCATTGTGATGTCAGGATTCTCAAAGACATTCAGCATTACCGGCTGGCGGCTCGGCTACGTCACCGCCGACGCCAAGTGGATGGCGGCGATGGCCTACTTCCACGACCTGACCTACGTCTGCGCGCCGTCGGCATTTCAACATGCAGCCGCAGCAGGATTGGAGCAGTTGCCGCCTGAGTTCTACACGCAGCTAGCCGAGGACCACCAGGACAAGCGAGCGCGGATTCTTTCGGCGCTACGCGATGCGGGCATGGAGCCCAGCGTTCCCGCCGGGGCGTATTATGTGCTGGCCAAGGCGACGCATTTACCGGGGGCAACATCCGCTCTCAAGGCACGCCATCTGCTGGCAGCTACCGGAGTGGCGTCGGTAGCTGGGTCGGCGTTTTTCCGGCCAGGGCGCGGTGAGGATTTACTGCGGTTCTGCTTCGCCAAAAAGGATGAAGATTTGAACGACGCCTGCGCACGGCTGCGGCGGCTCTAAGGAGAATTGCGATGAAGCTGATTCGGTTTCGCACCTGGCGCCCGCGCGCGTCCAGGCTACTCAGTGTGTGGGGACTGCTCGCGGCATTTCTTCTAACCGGCACTGCAACTCTTCGCGCACAAGATCCTCTCCAAGGGCTCTGGCAAGGCTATGACGCCGAATGGCAGCACACCTCGGCACAGCTCATCGCGTTGGCCGAGGCCACTCCGGCGGACAAGTTCGCGTGGCGACCCGCGCCAGGTGTGCGCTCGACAAGCGAAGTCTACATGCACATCGTTGATGCGAACTTTTACCTGCTCAGCATTACCGGCCCCAAAATGCCCGATGACCTGAAAGAGAACATGGACAAGACGGTCACCTCGAAGGAAGACGAAATAGCCACGAAACTTCCGCCCTGGTTATCCACGAATCAGCCACGATTCCCAGAGGGCGCCAAAGGAGCAGCCGCTGCTATTCTTCAGAATCTCCGTAGTGTGGAGACGTGCGTCGTTTTTTCGCGCGGAGTTCAGAGTGAGTGCTAAAAGCTAGAGGCGCGCGCGCAATCGCGCCAAGATCGTTGATAGTTGGAGGAAGAATTGACATCAGAGCCTCTGTTCCCCGAACGAAAGCCGACCGGCGAAGGCATCCTGCCGTCCCAGGAGATCGTTCACCTGGTGCAGACGGGCAAGATTTGTTCCTCCCTCGACATCACAGACGATCAAGTACAGCCGTCGAGTCTCGACCTTCGCCTCTCCCACGAGGCATACAGAATTCGCGCCAGTTTTCTGCCGGGCAAATCGACGACGCTGCTGAACAAGGCCCGATCGAACGGAATGCTGATGGAGACCATCGACATTTCCGATGGTGCGCTTCTCGAACCCAATGTCATTTACATCATCCCGTTGATGGAAAGCCTCGCTCTTCCGCCTGACATCTATGGCATTGCCAACCCGAAAAGCTCGACAGGAAGACTCGACATTTTCACCCGCCTGCTGACGGAATTTGGTGATGAATTCGAGCGCGTGCGCAGGGGCTACAGCGGCGGGCTTTACATCGAAGTCGTCTCGCAGACATTTCCGATTCTTGTGCGCGCAGGCATGAAACTGAACCAGCTACGATTCGGGCGCGGGCGCAGAGCTGTGGTCGGCGAGGAGCGTCTCCGTCAACTGGGCCAAAGTAATTTCCTGATTCATTCCGATGAAGATACCAGCCAGGCAACCGTCGATCGCGGCCTGCGCCTGACCGTCGACCTTGAGGGCAATGGATCGGGCGTGGTTGGCTACCAGGCCAAGAAGACGAAGCAGCCCATCGACCTCGGCTTGATCAATCACTACGAAGTCGATGACTTCTGGACACCCATGTACAAAGGAAAAGAGTGCATCCTCGTCCCCGGCGAGTTTTACATTCTGGCCTCGAAGCAGCGCGTGCGCATCCCGCCGGACCTCGCATCGGAGATGCTCCCCTATGACCTTTCCACGCAGGAATTCCGAGTGCATTACGCGGGGTTCTTCGATCCCGGCTTCGGCTATGGCGAGAACGGAGAAATCTCTGGTACCAGAGCGGTCCTCGAAGTGCGTGCCAACGAAATGCCGATTCTTCTCGAAGACGATCAATTCGTCGGCCGCCTGAACTACTACTACATGTCCGCCAAACCGGACAAAGTGTATGGCGGGTCGATCGGTTCGAACTACCAGCAACAGGGATTGGCATTGAGCAAGCAATTCAAGCGCGAGCAGTTCACGTCAGGCTCAAAGGCGGGCTTGAATTCAACGGACAGCTCCGCCGTTCCGCGAGCGGCAGCCCGCGAAAGCCACACAGCCGCAGACTCGGATGATGAAGAGCCCAAGGACCGCAGCCGTTTCGCTTTTGCAGAAGACGATTTCGAACATTCGATGCGCGCACTAAACCGCGAAGACTGAATTGATCTTGTGTCGCGTCCATCGAGTGAGAACTTACTCCGCCCGCAGTGCCTCCACAGGATCGACTGATGCAGCGCGCCGTGCAGGCAGATAACTCGCCAGCGCGGCAGAGGCAACAAGCACCAATGGAATTGCGATGTAGGTGACGGGATCGAGCGGGCTGATGCCAAACAGCAGCGATTTCATCGATTGCGTAACCACGCCGGCTGCGCACAGGCCGAGACCAACGCCGATGCCCGTGAGGCCAAGCGCGGAGCGAACGAACATCCATTTGAGATCGGTTTTTTGCGCGCCCAACGCAAGGCGAATGCCGATCTCGCGCGTGCGCTGCGAGACGGTGTAGGAGATGACGCCGTAAATGCCGAGAATGCCGAGCGTCAGCGCCATCGATCCGGCAATAGCGAGCATCACCAGCGTGAAGGACGTGCGAGCAAGAGATTTGGAATAGATCTCCTGCATGGTGCGCACCGAAGCGAGCGGCAGGCTCGCATTGACTGACCCCACGGCCTGCTGGATTTCCGCGAGGAAACTCGAGGTGCCGGCGCGGCTGGTATGGATGGCGATGGTGACCGAGCGCGGCGCATGAATGCCGTTTTTCATGTAAGGATTGGAAATCATCGACGCCCAATAGACGATCGTGGGTGGTTCCGCGGAGACATCATCGTGATGCACGTCCTGCACGACGCCGATGATCTCCTGCCAAGGCATGTTTGAGAATTGGCGGAAACGCTTGCCGACCGCAGCAGAGGGTGAGCCGAATTCCGTGCGGGAGAGATTTTCCGAGAGCATAGCGACGGGACGCAGGCCATAGACATCGGTCCAGGTAAAGTCGCGGCCGGCGACGATGCGCGTGCCCATGGTGTGGAAGTAATTCGGCGAAACGTAATTGAACAGGCGCAGCGGCGGATGATCGTTGTTGTCGCTCTTGCCTTCAAAGCGAATCTCGTCCCACCAGGGATCGATGCCTTCCATGGGAACGGCTTCGGCGAAGCCGACCGACGTGACGCCGGGAATCGCTGCAAGCTTGTCGTCGATCGCGTTCTGCAGGTGCGTCACAGCGACCTGATCGGTCACAAGTGAATCAGGAACGGAGATGCGCAAAGTCTGCAGATGCGGGGCGTCGGAGAAACCGGGATCGACATTGCGGAGGCGCCAGAAAGTGCGAATCATGAGCACGGCGCTCACCAGCAGCACGAGCGCCATCGCGACCTGGGCGACGACGAGGGTTTTGCGCGCTCGCTGACGGTCGCGGCCTGCGCTGGCGCCGCGCGCTGCTCCGCTGAACACGTTGCGAGCACGGGCACCGGCGTATTTGATCGCAGGAATGGCGCCGAAGAAGAGTCCGGAAAAGACGGACAGCAGCAAGGTGAAGATCAGAGACCGCGCATCAAGAGAGATTTCCGTGAGGCGCGGCAGGTCGGCAGGACCGATGGCTACGAGGAGGCGCAGACCTTCACGAGCGACGATGATGGCGAAGAGGCCGCCGATCAGTCCGAGCGCGAGGCTCTCCACAAGGAGCTCGCGAACGATGCGCGCGCGGCCTGCCCCGAGCGCAGCACGAATAGACAGCTCCTGCTGACGGGACTCCGCGCGCACCAGAAGCAGGTTCGCTACGTTGGTGCAGGCGATGAGCATCACCACGCCAATTGTCGCCATGACGACCCAGAGCAGCTTGCTCACATCGCCAACCACCTGCTGCTTGAGCGGGCGAAACGCGGGCGTGATGCGCCAGATTTCGTACCAATGTGGATTGGTGCCGGGTCCGTTGGTCCAGGAATCCATCCAGAAGTTAATAAGACGCCCAACATCGGCGTCAGCCTGCCCGATCGTCACACCTGGTTTGAGCCGGCCTATGCCTTGAAACCCAAAGCCGGCGAGCGGCTGGTTGTGGGGATCGAGTCCCATCGGCGTGAGAATGTCGAAGTCCCGATCGACGAGGCGGAAGCCACGCGGCATCACGCCTATAATGGTGCGCTGCCGCGAATCGACCATGATGCTGCGGCCGACGACGGAGCGGTCTCCGCCAAAGCGCCGCCGCCAGTAGCCGTAGCTCAGCATGATGTTGTTTGCGTTCTTGGGATCCTGATCGTTCGCCGACAGCAAACGGCCGAGCATGGGCGCGACACCGAGCGTTTCGAGCACGCCATCGGTCATGTTGACGGCTTTCACTTCCTCGGGCTGCGCAAAGCCGGTCACATTCGATGTTCCCGGCGTCCAGACGCCAAGCGATTGAAATGTTCGGTTGTGCTCGGAGAAGGTGAAGTACATCGATCCGGAGAGACGCAGGCCGCTTTCAAAACTTGCAAGCCCTTCGGCGCCAGGTGCATCGAGGTTAAGAGAGACAAGCTGGTCGGGTTCTGGGTAAGGCAGCGGCTTGAGGATGACGCTGTTCAGTACACTGAATACCGCCGTATTGGCGCCGATGCCAATGGCCAACGTCAGAAGAACCGTGACCGCAAAGCCCGGCGATTTGCGCAGCCGTCGCAGCACATACTTCAGGTCAGCGAGGATCGACTCGAGCGCCGGCCACTGCCACGCTTCACGGCTCTTCTGCTCGATCAGACCGACATTGCCGAACTCCCACCGCGCCATCTTCTCCGCTTCGGCGCGCGGCATCCCCTCCCCGACCAATTCGTCCGCACGCTCGGCAATATGCTCCTGGATCGAGACGGAAAGGTCGTCGTAGCGCTGACGGCGGCGAAAGAGTCGTGTGATCGAATTCATCATGATCGGATGGCTCCGGAACTAGACGTTGGTTGACATACGAAAACTGCGCTCACTTCGATCCAGACCGGCCTACTCACTGCGCAGTGCCGCCGTCGGATCCACACGGGCCGCACGCTGCGCAGGACCAAAAATGGCACCGAAGGCCACAACGAGCATGGCCGCGAGAACGATGGGATAGACTTCAGGCGCGCCAACAATAAGCCCTTGAAACATGGACTCGAACAGCCTGGGCAGTGGCAGCGCGAAGACGAAGCCGATTGCCGATCCGATCGCTGCGACTTTAAAGCCTTCCCGCAAAATCATGCGCGAAATATCCGCCGCTTTCGCTCCCAAAGCCAGACGGATGCCGATCTCCTGCGTGCGTTGCCCAACAGAATAGGCCACAAGTCCATAGATGCCGATGGCCGAGAGCACGAGAGCAAGAATCGCAAAAGTACCAAGAAGCTTTTCAAACAGCGGATTTCCCCTCTGCTGAAGGTCGATGACCTGATCCATGCTCATGACCCGCAACGGCGGCAGCTCCGGATCGAGTTGCGCCAGAACGTGGCGCAGAGCCGGCGTCAGACTGTCCGGGTCCACACTCGAGCGCAGCATGACAGAGAACCATGCCACCGGCCGCTGCATCCAGGGCTCGTAGACCTCCGGGTCGACATTCGGCAGACCCGAGTAAGTCTTCACATCGCCGACAACACCGACGATCTCGCTCCACCCTGCCGCAACGCCGGGCGTGTCAAGCTGGATTTGTTTCCCGATGGGATCGCGGTCCTGAAAGTATTTGTGGACGAACTCCTGATTCACAATCACGACGCGGGGCGCGGTTCCATCGTCGCTCGCAGTGAACGCGCGGCCGTGCAGAAGCGGCACTCCAACGGCAGAAAAGTAGTCTGGCGTCACCACGGCATCCATTGCGCTGTGTAGCTCGTTCGAACGCGACTCGGGCTGGCCCTTGATGTGAATCGGAACGCTGCCCGCTCCGGAGCCCGGAAGATCGGAGGCAACCGCCACCCGTTCGACGCCGGGAATCTGCCGCAACTGCGCAGCGAGCCCTCGCACAAACTGATCTTGTTTCGAGGAGTCGGCGTAACGCGCCTTGTCCAGCACCAGGCCTGCCGTCAGCACGTGATCGCGCCTGAACCCGAGCTTTTGATGACCGAGCACATAGACACCGCGAATCAAGAGGCAACTGCCAATCAGGAGGAAGAGCGCCAGAGCAATCTCCCCGCCCACAAGAAACACACGCAGCCGATTGTGCTCTCGGCCGGAGCTCGATCCGCGGCCTTCGCTCTTGAGGTCAGTATTGATCTCGGTACGCGATGCTTTCAGAGCGGGAGCGACGCTCGACAGCACCGCAGCAACAAAGGACACGACGGCGGCGAAGAGCAGAACCTTGGTGTCCATCGCCACATGGACATCGGCAACCGCGTCGTTGAAGCTGAGGCCGGCGCTAATCACACGAATTCCGAAGTAGGCGAGAAACAGACCCACACCACCACCGACCAGAGCAATGACGATGCCCTCCGTCAAAAGCTGCCGCACCACTCGCACGCGGCTAGCCCCGAGCGACATGCGAATCGCCAACTCTTTCTGGCGGCCCACAGCACGCGTCAGCAGCAAGCCCGCAACATTGGCGCATGCGATGAGAAGAACGAAGCCCACAATGCACATCATCACGGCAAGAGCCGTTCCGATGTTGAAGTTGTAAATCAGAAAATCGCGCAAGGTTCGCACCGAAACGCCCCAGCGCTGCTCAGTAGCGGGAAAGTCCTTCTGCGCCTGTTGCGCGGCGATGCTCATCTGCGCGCGCACCTGCTGCAACGTGACGCCCGGCGCAAGCCTCGCAAAAAGATAAAGGGAGCGATTATTGCGAGCGGCCGCCGCGTGGTCTGCCGCGGTCAGAGTCAACGGCGTCCAGAGTTGCGGCGTAAATGCCAGCAGGTGGAAATCGTTCGGCATCACGCCGGCCACCACGTAGTCCTCGCGGTTCAGGCGCACGGTGCGGCCCACGATGGAAGGATCCGATCCGAAGCGCCGCTCCCACAGCCCGTGACTGAGAATGAGAACGTGATCGTGGCCGGGTTGATCTTCACCCGCTAGAAATGCGCGGCCCAGCACCGGAGCAAGGCCAAAGACGGTGAAATAGTTCGGCGCAACGGCGGAGTAGGATACCGATTCCGGCTGTTCCCCGGGTCTGGACAAGCTGCCGTCGCGATAGGCGTCGTCCGCGCTCATCGCGGAGAAGACCCGGGTCTTGCCCCTCCAGGCGAAGTAATTGGGAGCGGAGACGGGATTGGTATCGGGCGTCATCTGCGCGTCGGGATTCACCGAAGAGACGACCACCATGTTTTGCGTGTCGCGGCCAGGAATGTGCGGCAGCAGAAACGCACTCACCATGCTGAACATGGTCGCGTTCACCGCAATCCCCAGCGCCAGCGTCACTACCGCCGTGAGCGTGAAGCCGGGCGACTTGATCAGTTGCCGCAGCGCAAATCGAATATCGGCGAAGACGCTTTCAGCCGTCGGCCATTGCCACGCTTCGCGGCTCTTCTGCTCGATCAGCGCGACGTTGCCGAACTCCCGCCGTGCCGCCTGCTCGGCTTCGGCGCGCGACCTGCCTTCGGCCACCAATTCATCGGCGCGCTCGGCAATGTGCTCCCGGATCGATACAGTCAGGTCGTCATAGCGGCGACGGCGAAACAGCTTGCTCAAAAAGCTCATGGTCGTTCTCCTACGCCTGGTCAACGGCGAGCACGCGCGTAATCCCGGCAAACATCTTTTCGAAACTCGAAACTTCCTGCTCCAGATGGCGCAGCCCTGCATCGGTCACGCGGTAAATGCGCGTCGGCCGCCCCTTCGCGGAGGTTCCGGCCTCGGAGTCGAGCAGTCCCTCGCGCAGCAGCCGCTGCAGCGCCGGGTACAGCGAGCCTTCCTCCACCTGCAGCAGGTTGTCGGACACCTGTTGGATGTGCTTCACCAGCGCATACCCATGCATCGGGCGAAAGCGAAGCGATTGCAGAATCATCAGTTCCAGCGCGCCAGGAAAAAGGTCGCGGCGATCGGAATCTTTAGCCATGGTCCGAGTCTAGGCCCCAGATACCTATTTTGGAAATAGCTATTCGTCACAAAGATTGGCTGGATTTGGGGATTGACGGCCATAGGGCAGGAGCTGAATGGGGGCCCCGCGTGCGATCCGGACGCGAAATGACAATTGGCTGACAACCGGCATCGCGCGGCGGCCTAAGGTGGTCGATAAGCTGGTGAGCCGAGATGAGCATCCCGTACTCGCCAGCTTCTTCCTTCCGCACTTCCGACCACTTACCGGGCATCCGCTTCTCTTGGGCCAGCGGAACCGCCCGCAAGTGGTCGCTTTTTGGGATTTGCCGTCCAGGCGGAAGCGACCTGACGGCTGCGCTCCCTCTGTGCTCATTCACAGGTCTGCGTAATGTTCTGCAAGACTGCGCGAATCTTGGTGCACGCCGGTTATTGCTGCGTGAGTAACACCCCATAGGGGGGTGGGGGTATGGGGGGGAGGGGGGTACCCTCGCGCCTCTGGACCGGGAGAGCCCCGACTTCCCATAGTTCTTACCCTTCGATTGTGCGCCTAAGGTGGGAAATGTTGCGCAAGGAGGAAGCCGCTTTTTCGCAGGGAAGGAGGGGCAGCGATGCCACCTGCGTTAGATGAATCCGTGAAGCTACTTCCAGAGATACAAATCCTCTGCAATTCCAAGAATCTTCCGTTGAAGATTAGGCAGACGAAAGACACCGAATATTTTGCTTTGGTGAATCACGCAGATTTGAACGTGCGTTTTGTCGTGAAACCCGGCTCCTCTGTATAACTCTTCTCCCTCAACAAATAGAGCTCTGACCGTTTGGTAGGCCAGTATCGAGGGATCAGATTCGGCCATCCTGGCGCGTGCACGGTGAAGATGTTTGATGACCGCGCAATCCAGGTTACGTTTGCCTTTTTCTGTACCCACATTCTCGGGAAGAGGTTCATCGGTCAGGGCATGCAGGTGGGCAAGTCCCGCGTAGGCTCCCTTCACTGCTTCAATTCCTTCCTGATTCTTGAGATCAAGGCACCTTCCGAGATCAATGGCAGCTCCCACGACCGAAGGTCGATCGATTTTGCGCCAAGGGAGACATGCCCATTGAAACGCCCGCATCGGATCGTTTTCCCAAAAATAAACCCCTGGGCCAAGCCAATCGTAAGAGTTTCCTTTAACCAAAAAGTCATGACCGCCCAGAATGTTCTGGGCGGTCATGACGCTGCATCCGTGGTAGCCGAGTACGAAATTATTCAGACTGGCGGAACTCCCGCGCTAATTTCCCGTCTTTATCGAAGTAACCATCCTTCATAAACAGGTTCGTCACTTTTTCTTTGGAGTCGTTCTCGCGCGTGAGCTCTCTGAGGGCATTCTGCAACTTCTCACTCTCTTCTTTTTCCATGTCTGCCCTCCTGCTGGTTAATTACACCCTAAGCGTAACGCGAATGAATTCGGCACGCACGGCTTTTGAAGATTTCCTGCCGGTTTTGCAATGGTTCCCGCCTATGACCGGGCCGGACGGGATCTGCCACTCTGGTTCTCTTGGCACGCTGAATGTTCTTTGCTTCGAACCCCTTCCGTCGTAGCAATGTCAATCCCGAAACATGGGATTGTGCAACAATAAACGTTTGACAACCTTAGATATGTGCTTCGCGGACGAGAAAACGTTAGTCAGCGCATTCGTGTCCCGTTTGAGCCCGGATGAGTCACCATGGGGCGCTGTGCAGGTCGCTACCGAGTTTTATTATCAGCGTGGCCGAACCGACATCGTCGCCTGTACGCCCGATGATTCCGTAATTGCAGTCGAGGCTAAACTGCAAGACTGGCGAACTGCCCTCCATCAAGCTTTCCGAAATCGATGCTTTGCCCATCGATCCTACGTGCTTATGCCGAAAGACACGGCGTTGCGCGCTCATCGCTATGCAGGCGAGTTCGAACGCAGGCGGGTAGGCATCTGCTATCTCGAAGAGACGGCGATTGTAGTGCTCCAAGAAGTCGCGGACGCCACTCCAATTGAACCGTGGCTCTCGCTGCGTGCGAAGCGCCATATCGAAGAAGCGGGAGAAACATATGAGCTCGCTTGCCGAAGTCGCTGAGGCTTTCTGCGTCGCAAACGCCCACCGATTGGTTTCCCCAGTCGGCGCGGGTGCATTTAAGGAAACATTTCTTATTGTCAATGCAGTCCTAAAGGTTTTTCAACCTGGCTTCTCGCGGGAACGCACCGATCGAGAACTCGAAGCAATGCAGCGATGCACGCATACGAACATTGGGCGTTTGGTGTCTATCGCGGTTTTCGTGCATCAAGGAAGCCAATACCAACTTTGCATTGAAGAATTCCTCGGAGGCGGGACGCTCACAACTCGCCTTCAGCGCGGTTTGCTTGAGATTCATCAAATTCAAGACATTGGCGGCCAGCTCGTGAGTGCCGTAGCGCATATTGCTTCACATGGATTGGTCCACAGAGACATCAAACCGGACAACATCCTATTTCGCTCGGACGGTGCTACCCCAGTCATAGTTGACTTTGGACTTGTTCGCGATCTTGTACGGACTTCACTCACAAAAACGTGGTTCATTCGCGGTCCTGGGACTCGCGATGCGACTCATCTCTGCTTTGCGAGAAGCGGGTCTTGAAGTTACCGTAGGATTCTCGTCGTCAGATGTGCTTCTTTGGAAAGCCGCAGGGGCCAGCAATTGTGCAACCGGCAAGTTCTTCAACCTGCGAAGATTTACAAGGACCCGCTTTGAGGAACCTCGTGGCCAAGGCGGCGGTCAACTCCCATATTGGTTTGAAGAGGCTCTAGTCGCCTTTCTGCGCCAGTCTGACGTCCAACGCATCGAGCAAATGAACCTGACAGGGTTCGATTCTGCGCCAAACCCATTTGGCACTCAGATACTTGCGCAATTTGCTTCCGCTCCAGAACAAGCATGGCTCGCTTTGGCTTCCGCCTTGCGAACGATTTCCCACCGATGGCGCACAATCGCAAGGTGAGGGGTACGAGAAGTCCGGCTTCTCGTGCGTTCATCCCCGCGAAGCGGTACCCCCACCCCCCTCCTAAATTTGCAATTATTCACAGAGGTCTTGCAGAAGATTTCGCAGACGTGTGATTGACGCGTCCCATCCATCGCGGGGGCGTCAGGCCGCCTCCACTTGCACAGTCATCCACAATTCTTCGCAAATCCCATCAACACCTGTGACAGATGCCTCAATTGTTCCACGTGGAACAATTTTGAAGCGTGGAACAATCTCCCGCACTGCCCGCTGCCCGAATCGCGAAGCCCAAATTGTTCCACGTGGAACAATTTGAAGTAACGTGACCGCTCAATCGCGGTCTCTACTTAAGCGAAGCCTGCATAGCCAGGTTGAGCACAATCATCAACACCACCGAGCCCGGGATCAGCAGCAGCGCTTTCTTCAGCCGCTGGGGATCGGGGCCGGCGATGGCTCCGATGATGCGCGAACTCACCGCCAATCCAGCCCATCCGCAGGTGATCGCAAAACCAATCGCCGTGCCCGTCATCTGCGGAAACGCCGATCCGACAATGGCGAGCGTGGTGGGAAAGACGGGAGCCATCGCCAGTCCCGCTAGAAACACAAGAACCGCAGCAGCGACAGGCTTATTGGTGCGCAACATCAGAAATGTAGTCACGGCCATGGCGATGGATGAGGCCAGAGTGACGGTGGCCGCGGGCACATGGATAAGGATGGGTGAGACGGCGACGCGGCCAATCAACAAGCCCAGCGCAAATCCCAGCGAAAGAATATTGAGCGCCTTCGACTCGGGAATTCCCTGCGCAATCAAGTGGCGCGGCAGCCAGTTCCAGACGCCGACTTCGCAGCCGACATAAAGAAAAAGGAAGAGACCGGAGAGCAGCAACAGCGGGCGGCCGAGAATAGGTCCGACGCCGGCGAGCAGGAAGGCGGCGCTGCCGGACGGCGCAGGCATGGGCGTAACGGCCTGAATGACCAGGGTAAGGACGGTGACGGAGGCGACGGTATAGCAGAGGCGCGGCCAATTCTGCTTGAAGAGATTGGCGGAGATGAAGGGCGTGGCGAGTCCTCCAAGGCCGAAGAAGAGGTTGACGAGGTTGAGGGCGGTGGCGCGGTGCTCGGGGCTGGCGGCGGAGGAGAGCGCATTGGCGCCGGTAACGACGATGCCCCCGCCAACGCCGAGAAGGAAGAGCAGAATGACGATGGAGCCGTAGCCGCGGGATTTGGGAAGGGCGAAGAGCGCGACGGCGATGGCGATGAGGCCCAGAATGAGGCCGATTTTGTCGCCTTGCGTATCGAGCAGCGGGCCGACGGCGAGCGAGGCGATCATGAGGCCGAGGGCCTGGGCAAATGCTATTGTCCCGTTTTGCGTGGGCGTGAGATGGAAGCGCGCGGAGAGGTCGGGGAGGATGGTGCCGAGCATGGCGGCGATCATTCCGTAAACGAAGATGGCGAGGATGGCAGCGAAGATCAGCACGTGCGCAGGGTCCTTTCCGATGACTTGGGAAGGATAACGGATGCCACCCCAGCGACGTGGACCTGTCGCTGGGGATCCTGGAGATGGCCCGTGGGCGTTGCGTTGGCGAGCCGGGGATCGTGCATTCAGCTGGGCCGGTCATTTCCAAGTCCCAGACTGCAAAGAGCGCAATTATCTTTCCTAACCTGCCGGCGAATGCAGCAAGAAAGGTTTGATCCCTTCTCCATCCGCTCACTCGGACGAACAAATGACATAAAAAATCCCAGGCCGGCCTTGGCGGAGCGACCTGGGATTTCCTGTTCAACGGAAGGTTGCGGAAGTCTAGTGATCGTGCGTCGTGTGACGCACCGAAACGATCGTTCCGTCCCCTCTTGCCTGCACGTAATTCCCATCGACCTGGCGCCACTCATTTCCCGCTCGCGGACGGGGAAGGTGGTTCTGCTTGTAATCGACCTTATCGCCTCTGTTCCAGTCGTCCTGCTGAATCTTTGCGCCTGTCTTCCATTCGCTGTGCTGCTTGTAGGTGTGGTTGTCGGGATGATCCTGGGCCAAGGCGGGCATGCTTGCCAGAGCCATAGCCAGGATTGGGAGTGCGAGTGCTGCTCGAATCGTTTTCATGAGTACTCCTGGGAAATTGGATTCCCCCTGGGAGGCAAACGTTGTTCGGGCGATATTGGAAGGGGGCTTCAACCGGCAGAAATCGCGCAGGTTACGAGAGTGTGGGAAACGAATGTATGCCACGGACTTTCCGTCTTCGAAGAAAGTGACGAATTCCGCGGAGACGTCCCCGAGAGGATTAAGGATGGAGGTGGAGTCGCCCGTCAACAAAGCGTGAGAATTGGAACGCCAGATGCTCACTCGGCCTATAACATCGCGTCTAGAAGGCAGAAGCTTCCTCGTTTTCAATCCCCTTTGTGAACGAAACCAGCGGTTCGTGCGTTGTAGAGAGAGGAGCTTCTTCCTCGATTCGCAGGATCCCTTCCGATTGGCACAACAAAACCGAAACGCGGAGCATGTCATGGGCGATTTGGGTAAGGACATCCGGCACGCGCTGCAAATGTTCATCAAGAGTCCCGGCTTTACGTTTGCGGCGGTGTCGGCGCTGGCGCTGGGGATTGGCGCGAATACAGCCATCTTTACCGTGGTCAACGCGGTGCTGCTGAAGCCGCTGACGTATCCCAACGCCGACCGCATTGTGGAGATCGAGTTGACTGGAGGAGGAGGCGGCGGGGGCGCGCCCATCGCGTCGATACCGAAGTTTCATGTGTACCAAAAGCAAACGAGCATCTTTAAGGAAGTGGCGGCGTACGATTTTTCTGGGCCGGGCTACAACCTGACCGGCGATCGGCCGGAGCAAATTCACGGGATTCACGTGACGGAGGCGTATTTCCGGTTGTTTGGCGCCCCGGTGCTGTTGGGGCGCACGTTCACGCCGCAGGAAGACCTGCCCAATGGCGGCAAAGTTGTGGTGTTGAGCTACGGCATATGGCAGCGGCGGTTTGGCGGGAATCCCAAGGTGATTGGGAGCGCGCTGTCGCTGGGGAATGAGCCGTACACGATTGTCGGCGTGCTGGGCAGGGATTTTGTTTCCGACCCGGAGGCGGACATCTGGCTGCCGTTTCAGTTTGAGCCGAACAGCACCAACCAGGGACATTTCTTTCAGGCGGTGGGGATGCTGAAACCGGGTGTGACGGTGGCGCAGGCGAATGCGCAGATGAAGCTGGCGTATGGGCAATTTCATCGGCTGTATCCGCAGTCGGACCCGAAGGACGGATTTGCGGTGGAGCCGCTGCGGGATTCGATTGTGAACGAATCGCGGAAATCGCTGCTGGTGCTGCTGGGCGCAGTGGGACTGGTGCTGCTGATTGCCTGCGCGAATGTGGCGAACTTGCTGCTGGTGCGGGCGACGGGACGGAAGCGCGAGTTCGCGATTCGTGCGGCGCTGGGCGCGAGCCGGACGCGGATTATTCGGCAGCTGCTGACGGAGAGCGTGTTGCTGGCAGTGACGGGCGGCGTGCTGGGGTCGGTGCTGGGGTTTGTGGGCGTGCGCGCGCTGCTCGCGATCAGCCCGGCGGGACTGCCGCGCATCGGCGAAGACGGCGCGGCGATCGGCGTGGATTGGCGCGTGTTGGGATTCACGCTCGCGATTTCGCTGCTGACAGGAATTTTGTTTGGGCTGTTCCCGGCGTTCGCGGCTTCGCGGACAGATCTGAATTCGTCGTTGAAGGAGAGCAGCAACCGGTCGGGCACGGGATTCCGGCAGGGGAAGGCGCGGGCGGTGCTGGTGGTGAGCGAAGTGTCGCTGGCGCTGGTGCTGCTGATTGGATCGGCGCTGCTGATTCGGACGTTCATCGCATTGCGCGGCGTGAATCCTGGATTTGACGCACACAACGTGGTGAGCATGGACATGTCGCTGACGGGCGCGCGGTTTGAAAAGACGGCTGGAGCGGCACAGCTTTCGCATGAGGGGCGGGCGCGGCTGAATGCGATTCCGGGCGTGGAGGATTCGGCGTTTACCTGCTGCCTGCCGATTCAGGGGCAGTTCGGATTGCCGTTCACGATTGTGGGACGGCCCGTGGATCCTGCAAAAGGATCGCCGGACGCGGGATGGATGAGCGCTTCGCCGGACTACTACAAGCTGTTCAAGATTCCGGTGCTGCGGGGGCGCGAGTTCAACGAGCACGATACGGCATCGGCGCCGGGCGTCGTTCTGATCAATGAGGCATTGGCAAAACAGTACTGGCCGAAGGGCAATCCGCTGGGGCAGCAGATTTTGATTGGGCATGGCGTTGGGCCGGAGTTTGAAGAGCCGGCGCGGCAGGTGATCGGGGTGGTGGGCAATGTGCACGACGGCGGGCTGGCGCACGATCCTGGGTCCTTGCTGATTGTTCCCGATGCGCAGGTGACGGATGGGATGACGAAGTTGAATGCGGGCATTGTGCCGCTGCGGTGGGTGGTACGTACGCGCGGCGATCCCCATCAACTAATTTCGCAGATCACGGAACAACTGCGGCTGGCGAGCGGCGGATTTTCTGTGTCGCATGTGCGGACCATGGACGAAATTGTTTCGCGGTCGACGGCGCGGGACAGCTTCAACATGCTGCTGCTGACGATTTTTGGCGGAGTGGCGCTGGTGCTCGCAGCGATTGGGATCTACGGGCTGATGGCGTATTCGGTGGAGCAGCGCACGCAGGAGATGGGGATTCGCATGGCTCTGGGTGCGGATCGCGGCACGATACGAAGGCTGATTGTGTGGCAGGGGATGCGGCTGGCGCTAGTCGGCGTGGTGCTGGGCATTGGTGCGGCGTTTGGGCTGACGCGGCTGATTGCGAGTTTTTTGTTTGGCGTGAAGAGCTGGGATCCGGCGGTGTTTGTGGCAGTACCGGTGATTCTGAGCGCGGTGGCGTTGCTGGCGGTGTGGCTGCCGGCGTCGCGTGCGGCGAAGATGGATCCCATGCAGGCGTTGCGGGTGGAATGAGCATTGCATCCAGCGGACTCGCACACATCTTGGAAGCGTCAACTACGGCAGGCGGCCACGCCAGAACCCACTAGCATCCGGATCGCCACAATTCGCCTCAAACCGGTCTCTGGGTCATTCAAGGAGGCTTGACCAGACACCGAAGAATGGTCGGGAGTGTTCGCTTGCCGTTCCAATCATTTATCCGGAATCACCATGTTGCGGAAGATCTTCCATGTACCGCCCGGCTGTTCTCGCCAGGCCGTCAGATATCTCTCAACCAGTCTTTTGCCTCCGCTGTAGGTAGCCTCAGCCTCGCCCCATTCATAGACAAAGCTTCCTTGTTCTGTCGATCCCCACGTCTTCACGGCGGCAGAGCGCGCTCGTCCAAGGCTTTCAAGCTGCGTTGTCATATGCCGCTCGATTTGAAACCGTCCTCGAATACACTCGCCCGTGCGCCCGCAATCGACGGCGTCTTCGGTATAGGTTGCTGCAATCCGCTTCATGTCTCCAGCCTTTATCCCGTCGATCCAGGCCTGATTTCCCGCATCGATCGCGGCCCTTGCCGAAGCGATTGGCGTTTGGCCCAGCGTAAATATCGCTGCCGAAACCAGGCCACCGGCGGTGATGAACGATCTAAGTGTATTCATCAAAGAAATTTCCTTTTGCTTGCTTGTGGAAGCTGGCGCAGCACCATTTGGATGATTGAACGAAATGCAGATTACGCGATACTCCGACACTCGCATTTACAAGAGATAGAGTTCGCCTAAGCGAACTGTTTTGCCGGTCGCAGGATGAGGAAGACGCTGACGAGGACGAGTGCCGTTCCGGCGAGCGTGCGGAGGGTGACGGGCTCGCTGGCGACGAAGTAGCCGAGAGCGACGGCGACGATTGGGTTGACGTAGGCGTGGCTCGAAACTCGCGTGGCAGGCAAGTGCGCGAGCAGCCAGACGAAGGCTGTGAAGGCCACAAGCGATCCGAAAACGATGAGGTAGAGTTCTGCTTCGACGCCGCGCAAGGAGATGTGCGGGAACGGATGCATTTCTCCAAAGGCAGCGGAGAGTGCGAGCAGTACGGCTCCTCCGAGCATCATGGCAGCGCCGGCGGTGAGGGGGCGGGCTTTGGGCAGATCGAAGGACCGGCTGATGACTGCGCCGAGAGACCAGCTGAGACTGGCGGCGAGGATGGCGAAGCAGGGCAGGAGGCCGTAGGTTTGGCCGTTGCCGCGCAGGAGCAGAATGCCGACGCCCACGAAGCCGATCAGCGTGGAGACGGCGACTGCCCAGCGGAAACGTTGCTGGCGGAAGATCAGCATTTCCAGGATCAGGGTATCGATGGGGATGGTGGCCTCGAGCACGGCCGCGATGCCCGAAGGCACGTATTTTTGCGCCCAGAAGAGCAGACCGTACACGACGACAAACATGAGCAGCGCCATGATGGCGAGGCTGCGACCTTGCTTCACGGTGGGGCGAGCTTCGCCTTTCACGCGCATGAATGTATAGAGGATCGTACCGGCAATGAAGAAGCGCACTCCGGCGGCAAAGAGCGGGGGCAGTTCTTCGACCGCGATACGAATGGCGAGGAAGGTTGTTCCCCAGAGGAAGTAGATGGCGAAGAACGCGGCGATCAGGCGCAAGCGGAATGATTTTGCGGCGGCGAGTGCGGAAGAATTGGTAACCACTGAAGCGCTCATAGACAGTTATCACTTTACAGATCGAAGGGTAACCTGTCAAGATGCTTTAAGGGGTTAACAGTAGAAATGCCATCAGGGTTAGAGGATCGCACCTTTGAATTGATTGCGGGAGACGCCTCGCTCGATTTAGTGAATACGCTGGATTGGCGATTTCGCGAATCCGGGACAGAAGAATTGATTGGCAGTTATGGCGAGCTGATCGGGTTTTGCGAGCAGTCGGGGGCGCTGACGGCAAAGCAGGCGCGGAGCCTGCGACGCGAGGTGAGTGCAAACTCGGGCGAGAAGGTGTTGCGCGCCGCACGGGAGTTGCGGGAAGCGGCGGCGGAGTTTTTTTATTCAGAACTGGAAGAGCGCAAACCCTCGGCGGCGACGATTTTTACACTTGAACGAATATTTAAAGAGACGCGTCAACGGCAGCGACTGCGCAGGAATGACGGGCGGCTGCTGTGGGATTGGCCGGAAGGCGAGATTGCTCCGGAGCGGCCGTTGTGGATCCTGGCGCTGCGCGTTGAAGCGTTGATGACAGGCGAGCGCTTGCAGGCGTTGCGAGAGTGCGGGAATCCTGAGTGCCGGTGGCTGTTTTTGGATACGAGCAAGAATCACACGCGGCGCTGGTGCGACATGAAGATTTGCGGGAATCGGATGAAGGCACGGCGATTCAAGGCATTGCATGCAGCGGGTTGAAGGGGGCTTCTCCAGTAGACTGAGAGGCGATGAATTCGCGCGATAGATGGATGGTGGCTGCGCTCGCAGTGGCTCTTGCGGCGTTGATGGCCGGCTGCGGGACTCCGGGCGCACCGCAGCCGCCGTCCCTGAATCTGCCGCAGCCGGTGACCGACTTGTCCGCGATTCGCGCTGGGGATCAGGTATCACTTTTCTGGACTGTGCCCAAAAAGAACACCGATAAGCTCGTGATTAAAGGCCAGGTGACCGTGCGGGTTTGTCGGCAGGAAGGCGTGGGGCCGTGTGTCGATGCGGGAAAGGTGACGATGGCTCCCGGCGCGGCGGGCTCGTATTCTGAGGCTCTTCCTGTATTGCTGTCTTCCGGGCCTCCGCGAGTGCTGAAGTATTTCGTCGAATTGAAGAATCGCAATGGCCGGTCGGCAGGTCTGTCGAAAGCTGTGGAGACGCTTGCAGGAGGGCCGCCTGCTCCTGTACGGGGATTCGCGGCGGAAGTGAGCAAAGCCGGTGTGGTGTTGAGTTGGACTCCCGACGGCGAGAGTGCAGTTGTGCGGTTGCAGCGTAAGCTGCTGACTCCGCCTGCGACTAAGCCCCAGCAGGGGCTGATGTCACCACAGCCGGAGCCGCTGGAACAGAGTTTCCTGATCGAGGATGTGGGACAGGGACGCGCGCTCGACAAGAGCATTCACTTCGGCGAGACGTATGAATATCGAGCACAACGTGTGGCGCGCTTGACGGTGAGCGGCAAAACGATGGAGTTGGCTGGAGAGCTTTCTCCGCCGGTGAGAGTCGAGGCGAAGGATGTGTTTCCACCTGAAGTGCCGACTGGACTGGCGGCAGTGGCCACGACGGGTGAGAATGGCGGCGAGGTTGCGATCGATTTAGGCTGGACGCCGGACAGCGAGGCGGGCGTGGCTGGGTATGTGGTGTATCGGCGCGAGGGGGATGCGGGATGGGAGCGGGTTTCTCCTTCTGAGCCGGTGGTGGGGCCCGCGTTTCACGATGCGCATGTGCAAGTGGGGCACACCTATGTCTATGCTGTGAGCGCCGTAGACCAGGGTGGGCGTGAGAGCGCGCGTTCGGCCGAGGCGCGGGAGACCGTGCCTAATCCGTGAATGCCGCGGCGTGGGGGATGGGATGAAATATTGCCGATTTGTGTTTGAGGGCGATCCTCACTATGGCAGGGTGGAGGAACGCGGCGGGGAATTGTGGATTGTGGACCTGGCCGAGGCTCCGGAAGAGGATTTGGCCTACAAGGTGGCGCATGCGCGGCTGTCGGCCGCCAAGGCTCTCGTGAAAGATGTTTCGAGTTTCGACTTTGAGCCGATGCCGCTGAACGAGGCGAGGTTGCTGGCACCAGTGACGCCCTCGAAGATTGTGTGCGTGGGGCGCAACTATCGCGATCATGCGAAGGAACTGGGCAATGAGGTTCCCGCGGAACCGCTGTTGTTTTTCAAGCCGCCCTCATCGCTGCTGGAACCGGGTGGAGTGGTCGAGATGCCTGCGGTTTCGGAGCGCGTGGATTTTGAAGGCGAGCTGGCGCTGGTGATCGGGCGGCGCGCGACGAAACTGAAGGCCGATGCGAACTGGCGGACCTTTGTGCGTGGTTACACGCTGGCCAACGATGTGACGGCGCGCGATCTGCAAAAAAAGGACGGACAGTGGACCCGGGCGAAGGGGTTCGATACGTTTTGCCCGGTCGGTCCGTTTGTCAGCGATGAGGTCAATCCTGAAGCGGGGCTGGCGATTGAGACGCGGGTAAACGGCGAACTGCGGCAGCAGGGATCGACGAAGGATTTCATCTTTTCGGTTCCGGAGCTGTTGCGGTACATCACGGCGGCGATTACGCTTGAGCCCGGCGACCTGGTCCTGACAGGGACACCGGCTGGGGTGGGTCCGGTGGCTGCGGGTGATCGGGTGGACGTGGCAATGAGCGGATTAGGCGTGTTGACGAATACCTTTGCCGCGGGCGCGAGCTGATTTCGAATTTCCCAGGATGCAACCTCCGCCGCGCCGATGAATCCAAAGAAGCGGTACACTGAAAGCCGAGCGCGCTCCCGCTTGAATGCGGGTGCACCTTCCCCGAGGAGGAATTATGCCGCAGAATTTGCTGGAGCAGTTGCGGAAGTTTACGACCGTCGTTGCCGATACCGGCGACATTGAAGCGATGGAGAAGTTCAAGCCCACCGATGCCACCACCAATCCTTCCCTGATTACAGCCGCGGCGCAGATGCCGCAGTACCAGCCGATTGTGGATAGTGTGCTGATGGATGCGCGCAAGGAATTGGGCGAGAGTGCGACCGACCAGGATGTGGCGAATCTCGCTTTCAAGCGGCTGGCGATAGCATTCGGAAAGAAGATTCTGGCGATTGTGCCGGGCCGCGTTTCGACGGAAGTGGATGCCCGGCTTTCCTATGACACCCATGCCACGATCGAGCAGGCGCGGGAGATCATCGGGCAGTACGATGCGGCGGGGGTGAAGCGCGAGCATGTGCTGATCAAGATTGCCTCGACGTGGGAGGGCATTCGCGCGGCCGAGGTGCTGGAGCGCGAAGGCATCCACTGCAACCTGACGCTTCTGTTCGGCATGCACCAGGCGGTGGCGGCGGCGGAAGCGGGCGCGACGTTGATTTCGCCGTTTGTGGGGCGCATTCTGGATTGGTACAAAAAGGACACGGGCAAGGATTTTCATGGCGCGGACGATCCTGGCGTGCAGTCGGTGACGAAGATTTACAACTACTTCAAGAAGTTTGGATACAAGACAGTGGTGATGGGAGCGAGTTTCCGCAACATTGGTGAGATTACGGAACTGGCCGGATGCGATCTGCTGACCATCTCCCCGCAGCTGCTGGCGGAGCTTGAATCGACGCAGGCCGATCTGCCGCGCAAGCTCGATCCCGAGAAAGCGAAGAATCTGCAGATTGAGAAGATCACCATCGATAAAGCGACCTTTGACCGCATGCACAACGAGGATCGCATGGCGCATGACAAGTTGAAGGAAGGGATCGAGGGCTTTTCATCGGCGCTGGAGAAGCTGGAAGGATTGCTCGCGAACAGGCTGGCGGCGCTGGAGTCACGTGCGCCGGCAGTTGCGTAAACCCGGCGAAGAGATTTTTTTTTTGAAAGGGCAGCCCAAATTGGGCTGCCCTTTCCCTTTTTTGCGACGATGGCATCCGAAGGGTAACCTTCGGGGTCAATTCAGGACATCAGCAAACGCGACTATCCCGATAAACTCCGTGTTACACAAAGTGAGTTCGAGGCTTGTTCAAGGCTTGCTGAACGCGTGATCGCTTTGGAGAGGAAGCCTGAAGAGGCCTTGCGGGAACCGGGCACAAGCTCCGGACTGCACAAGTTGCATCGAGCCGCCCCATCGGCCCGGCACTGTGCGCAGTCAAGGGAGGCATGTATGCAAACCGAAGCTCATCCGCTCGAATCCTTTTTTTACCAGGCCGTGCGCACCAGCTTTGTCGATAAGCTCGGGTTGGACGATGCGGAGATCATCGAGTACGTTGCGCACATGCTTTGCGAGTTTTCAGAACCCGACAATCTGTACCGGCTGAAAGATGCGACGGGGCATCGGGTGGAGACAGTTGCCGAGATGTTGCGCGCTGCCGACCCGGTCTACGGGACCGCGAGCTCGTTCGACGAAGAGCGGTCGGTGCGCAAGTATATCGGCGACTATACGATGTTCGTGGCCGGGATGCATCTCGACGTGATGGAATCTGCGCCCAGGTACGAAATCGATCGTTCGACCGCGGACGAACTGATCCTGATTGGCAAGGAGAGTTACTTCATTGTGGGCCAGTTCAACGTATTCGAATTTGAAAAGGAAGCGCCTTTGTTTGCGCGTCTCGCGGAGTGTCTGGATCGCTGCGTCCTGGGGTTGGCGATAATACGCGCGGAAATTGGCGATCGGCGCTTGCTGACTTCGGGGCAAAGTTGAGGATGTCGCCTAAGCCGCATTGTCAGCAGAGATCAGACGGATTTTTGCGGCGCTTCTACCACCAAAGTTGTAAGTGTGACGGGATTCTATTTGCAATCAAGAAGCCTCACTGCCAAGAATCTGTCGGAGTGCTATTGGCAAACACAACATTTCGGTTAAGCTCTTTGTCAAAGCAATGTGAACAGGCAGTGGCTGGCTTCCCCGGCTCACGCAAGGCAATACCGGCCAATGCCCCAACAGCAGGCCGGCTGCGCGCGCAGCTAAGAGGAGGCGTGTATGGAGACGCAACCGCACCCACTGGAACCCTTCTTTCACCAGGCAGTCCGGAACAGCTATGAAGGAAAGCTGGGGTTGAACGATCCGGACGTCACCGGTTATGTGGCCCACCTTCTCTGCGAGTTCTCGCAGGCTGACAAACTCTACAAAGTGCGCGATGCGAGCGGGCACCCGGTCGAGGAGCTCGAAGCGATGCTGCTTGCCTCCGATCCGGTGAATGGCACGGCAACGTCGTTCGATGCGGAACGTGCACTTCGCAAATACATTGGGGACTATGCGCTATTTGTCGGTGGGATGTATCCGGAAGCGATGGCGCCGGGGCGCAGGCGGCGCACGGCGCATCCGAGTTTGGGTGAGCTGATTCGCGCGGGCAAAGAGAGCTACTTCATTGTGAGCCAGTTCAATCTGTTTGAGTACGAGAGCGAGGCTCCTCTGTTTGCGCGCCTGTCCGATTCGTTTGAACGCTGCATTCTGGGCCTGGCGCTGGTCCGGGAAGATCTGAAGAAGCGCAAGGCGTTGCCGGCGCCGCTTGTGAACTAGGCGCTTGCGGTGCGGCTTACTTCAGTCTTGATTGGATTTTAGGTCTGTGCTTTCCCAGGTCTCAGAATCGAGACCTGGGGCACCCATCGCAATAGGGATTGAAGCAGCGTGAGAAGCGCGTCTTTGGCTTACTCCGACCACACGGCGAGCACATTGCCGGCGCCATCGCTGAAATGGAATCGCCGGCCGCCGGGGAACTCGAAGGTGGCGACTACGATTTCGCCGCCGGCCTGAAGGATTGCGGCCTCGGTGGCTTTCAGATCCTGCGAATAAAGGACAATCAGCGGAGCGGATTTGCCGGACGATTCCTCGATTTCGCCCTTGCGAAAACCGCCATCGATGCCGGCGCTGGTTTTATCGAAGCTGATGTAATCGGGACCAAAGTCCTGGAAGTTCCAGCCAAAAACCTTCTCGTAGAAGCGCTTGCTGCGTTCGATGTCGGTGGACGCGAACTCGATGTAGTTGATGCCGTGGTGCTGCGCGGGTTGGGTCATTGCTCTCTCCTATGAGTTGGGATGCGTGGAGGTGGTGGGAGAGGCGGCTGGACTTCAACGCGGAAGTGAAGCGCAGGCACACCGTTCCCAGGTGCTCTGAACGCCTCCATCCACATTCCCTCAGAAGCTGGAGAGTGCAGGTAGAGCCCGCTGATTGCAAATGGCGCGGGCTGCCGAGGTACGAGAAGAAGGTACCAAAAGCCCGCGGAGCAATCAATCGAAAAAATGCCGTGCCCTAGAGAATGTAGCGGCTGAGGTCGTGGTCTTTCACGATGGTCGCGACCATTTGTTTTACATAGTCGGGGGTGATGGTGAAGACTTTTTCGGGGCCGGAGGCGGTCATGCGCTCCAGGTAAGGAAGCGGGGTGGAGGATTCGCTCTTGATGGCCTCGGAGAGCGCAGCGGCCTGCTCTCCTTCGGGAGCGCGGCGGGCTACGTCGGGCGCGAGGAAGCTGACGTCTTCAAGGACCTTCTCCATGATGGTGTGGAGGCGGCGGGCGCCGATGTTTTCAGTCGCCTCATTGACCTTGAAGGCGAATTCGGCCATCTCGCGCAGAGCTTCGGGCTCGAACTCGAGGCGTACGCCTTCGGTTTCGAGCAGAGCCGTGTACTGCTTGGTGAGCGAGGATTTGGGCTCGGTGAGGATGCGGAGAAAATCCTCGACGGTAAGCGATTTCAATTCGACGCGCAGCGGGAAGCGGCCTTGCAGCTCGGGGATGAGATCGCTGGGCTTCGAAACGTGGAAGGCGCCAGCCGCAATGAAGAGGATGTGGTCCGTGCGGACCATGCCGTAGCGCGTGTTGACGGTAGTGCCTTCAACGATGGGGAGGATGTCGCGCTGGACGCCTTCGCGGGAAACATCGGGGCCGTGGCCGCCTTCGCGTCCGGCGATCTTGTCGATTTCGTCGAGGAAGATGATGCCGCTCGATTCGACGCGCTCCGTGGCGATGCGGTTCACCTGGTCCATGTCGATGAGGCGGCCTTCTTCTTCCTGCACCAGGTAGTCGAAGGCGTCGGCGACCTTCATTTTGCGCTTCTTGGTGCCGCCGCCAAATATGTTGGGCAACATATCCTTGAGGTTCATCTCCATGTCTTCGAGGTTTTGGTTGGAGATGATGCCGAATTGGGGTGTTCCGCGCTCGCGTACATCGAGCTCGATCATGCGATCGTCGAGTTTGCCCTCGCGGAATTGCTGGCGGAGTTTTTCGCGGGAACGCTGGTGGCTGTCGGTGCCGGGCAGTGCGGGCTGCATGTCCTGGCTCGGCGGCGCGGAAGGAGGCGGAGGAAGGAGTACATCGAGCAGGCGTTCCTCGGCGTTCATTTCGGCGCGATCTTCGACTTCTTCAAGGCGTTCTTCGCGGACCATGTCGATGGCGATCTCGACCAGATCACGAATCATGGATTCGACGTCGCGGCCGACGTAGCCGACCTCGGTAAATTTGGACGCTTCAACTTTGAGGAACGGCGAGTTAGTGAGCTTGGCGAGACGACGCGCGATCTCAGTTTTGCCTACGCCGGTGGGCCCAATCATGATGATGTTTTTGGGCATGATGTCTTCGGCGAGGTCGGGGGGAAGCTTTTGGCGGCGTTGGCGGTTGCGCAGCGCGATGGCCACGGCGCGCTTGGCAGCCTTCTGACCAACGACATGCTTGTCGAGTTCGGCGACGATCTCGCGCGGCGTCAGTTCGTCGAGCGCGAGGTCTTGTTCTTCGGCGGATGCGGGTAAATAGATAGCCATGCTTTTCTCCTTTTTCAGGAGCTCACTCGCTTTTCAATTCTTCGATAGTGACGCGGTCGTTGGTGTAGATGCAGATGTCTCCGGCGATCTTCATCGCCTTTTCGGCGACTTCGCGGGCGCTGAGGTTGGTGTTTTCAAGCAGGGCCCGCGCCGCGGCCGTGGCATAACTTCCGCCGGAACCGATGGCGGCGATTGGCTCGTCGGGATCAATGACATCGCCTGAACCGGAGATAAGGAAGGTCTGGCCCGCGTCGGCAACGACCAACAAGGCTTCGAGGTTGCGCAGCATTTTGTCGGTGCGCCAATCCTTGGCGAGCTCGACGGCGGAGCGATTGAGATTTCCGGCGTACTGCTCGAGCTTGGTCTCGAAGCGTGCAAACAGTGAGAAGGCGTCTGCCGTGGAACCGGCGAATCCGGCGAGGATTTTGTCTTGATAAAGCCGGCGAATTTTTTTTGCGGAGTGCTTGAGCACGTGGTCGCCGAGAGTCACCTGCCCATCCGCGGCCATGACCACCTGGCCATTGCGGCGCACACAGATGACTGTTGTGGAGCGAATGCGGGGTCGATTCGTTGTGTCGATCTTGCTTTTCGGGACCAAGAAAAACCTCTAGCCATGCGGGTTCCGCAGTAACCGGAACCATAAAGGCGCAGTCCTCAGTATAGGGCATCGCGCGCGGCGAGGCAGTAGAGCACGTGACGCCGCAACGGGTGGCCTTCGGGAAGGTTTGGATGGTCGAAGTCATCCGCCGGATTATGAGTCATGCCAAGTTTTTCCATCACACGGCGGGAACGCGTGTTCGCCGGAACGGTGAACGAAACGAGGGCGGGAAGCTTGAGAAACGCGAAGCCATGGCACACGGCGGCCTTCGCACCTTCGGTGGCCAGTCCCAGCCCCCAGCGCGCGGAGGCGAGACGCCACCCGATCTCGACCGAGGGCATGAAGGGCGCTTCGAAGTTCGGAACAGAGAGGCCGATGAAGCCGATGAATTCCTGGCTGCCGCGGAGTTCGGCGGCCCAAGGGCCAAAGCCATGCCGCTCAAAGTGGGATTCGGCGCGGTCGATCAGGCGATTGCTCTCGATGGGAGTGAGGACCGCTGGAAAGTGCTGCATGACCTGCGGGTCGCGATTCATCGCGGCGAAGGGTTCGCGGTCGGAGAATTGCCAGCGGCGCAGCAGCAGGCGGTCCGTCTCGAGAGTGGGTATTGAGGTCATTGTCTCAAGATAAAGGCGGTCAATTTGGGTTCGTGCTTTCCCAGGTCCCAGAAGCGAGACCTGGGGCACCCATTTTGTGCCGATTAATGCAGTGCAAAAAGCAACCGCAGGTCCCCTTCGGCTCCGCTCAGGGCAGGCTTTCGACTCCCCTTCTCTTCGTTCAGGGTCGCTCAGGATGACAAGATTATTTCGCGTAGATGACCCGTCCCGAGCGAATCACCATCTGCACGCGGGCGAAGTTGGTGAGGGCGTCGGCAGGATCGGCGGAAAGAATCGTCAGGTCGGCGAGTTTGCCGGGAGTCACAGTTCCCTTTTCACGGGAAGCACCCATGCGCGCGGCGGGATTGGTGGTGAGCATGGCGAGGACGTCTTTCCAGTCGAGGCCGCTCCTGCCTAGCTCCACAAATTCGCCGTCGGTGGAGTAGTCGGTCATGTAGCCAACGTCGGTGCCGAAGATCAATTGGCCGCCCAGCGAATGGAAGAGGCGCACCTCGTTGCAGATTGGATCCATGTAATGGGAATCGGTAGTGACCGTGGACGCAAACATCTTGAGGGTAGGAATCATGGCCATGTTTTGGCGAAAGGCTTGGGAAAGCAGGGCCTGATCGACACCCTCGGTGTCGTCGGCCGCATGGGCCAACACATCGACGCCGCTCTGGATTGCCACGCGCACCCCGGCGAGGTTGGATGGATGGGCGAAGACCAGCTTGCCATTGAGATGGCTCTCGTCAACGGCGGCTTTCGCGATGTCGAGTGGCATGGGCAGAACGTGTCCGCGCTGGACCCAGGAGCCGGTGAAAAGCTTGGTGAGGTCCGCACCAGAGGCGATGTTGCGGCGGACAATGCGGCGGGCGGCGTCGGGAGTTGCGGGCTGCGGCATGAGTAATTGGATCCATGCGGGAGCGGATTCCTTGATGTAGAAGGGAATGCCATTGGGCGGGTAGAGCGGCGGGCCGGAGGAGTAGATATAGGGGCCGTTGAGCTGCACGTGTTCGATGCGGCGGCGAATGGCAAATGTGTCGGCGGGGTTGGAGCCGACATCGATGACCGTGGTGAAGCCGCGGCTGAGGAACATATCGGCCAACTGCGCATTGAGCAGGTTATTGGCTTTCCATTCGGCCAGGTTCCACTTGGGCTCGGTGAAGTGCACATGCGCGTTCCAGAAGCCCGCCGTAACGACGCATCGGTTGCAGGGCAGGAGGGTTGCGCCAGCGGGGATTTCAACCTGCGCGCCCACGGCTTCAATGAGGCCGTCGCGGATGAGGACGGTTCCGTCGTCGATGGGGGGATCGGTGGGCGAAACGTAGATGCGCGCGTGCTGAAGGACGAGCGTGCCGTGGCCGAGCCGGAGAGGCGGATGCGATGCGTGGCGGGGAAAGACTTCAAGAGCCCAGAAAACGCCGCAGGCCACCACAAAGAGAAGAAGCATGAGGAAAACGAGACGAAAGACCCAGCGGTGCATGACGACCTCACCCATTCCAAACATATACGCAGGGAGCGGGCACCCAGTTCGTCACACATCGGTGCGTTTGACGGGCTGGCTTTGGGACAATAGGTTGGAAGAGTGCGGGGCCACGCATTGGCCCTGAAGGAGCAGGGATGCAGAGCAGAACCTTTTCCCGGTTTTGGGGAGTGTTGCTGGCGGTGGCGCTGACGGCGATGGCCGTGCACGGCGCGCTGGGCCAGGACCTGAAGAGCTTTGAGCAGAGGATCACGACGAAGGTGCTTCCGAACGGGCTGACGCTGCTGATCTGCGAGCGGCCGGATGCACCGGTCTTCAGCTACACGACGTATATCGACGCGGGCGATGTAAACGATCCTTCGGGCGATAGCGGCTTGGCGCACATGTTTGAGCACCTGGCTTTCAAAGGGACCAGCGAGATTGGGACCACCGACTATGCCGCGGAAAAAGTGGCGCTGGCGAAGGTGGAAACCGCGAACGATGCCTACGAAGCGGAGTATCTGAAGCCGGTGGGGCGAGACGAGACGAAGCTGGCTGAACTGCACAAGGCTTTCGTCGAGGCGCAGAACGAGGCGCACAAATACGTCATTCCGAACCAGTTCACCGAAGTGGCGCAGCGCAATGGAGCCAACGGATTGAATGCGGAGACGGGCCTCGACAGCACGGAGTATTTCTGGTCGATGCCGGAGAACAGACTCGAACTGTGGGCGTGGCTGGAGAGCGGGCGGCTGGCCGATGTGGTTCCGCGCGAGTTCTACAAGGAGCGGGACGTGGTGATGGAGGAGCGGCGCATGCGCACCGACTCGAATCCCATTGGGCGGCTGTTCGAGCAATTCGTAGCTACGGCCTATGTAGCGCATAACTACGGGCGGAGCGGGATTGGCTGGCCCAGTGAGGTCAGCCAGATTAACGCCACCGAGGCGATGGAGTTCCACAAGAAGTATTACGTGGGGGCAAATATTGTGGTCGCCGTGGTGGGCGATGTGAAGGCCTCGGAGGCGCTGCCGGTGCTGGAGAAGTATTTCAGCAAGGTGCCGGGTGGGCCGAAGCCGGAAGAGATGACGACTGTGGAACCGAAGCAGTTTGCGGAGAAGTCGGTCGTGATCCGAGAGCAGACGCAGCCTATCTACATCGAAGGCTACCATCGGCCGAGCTACCGCGATCCAGACGACGCGGTGTACGACGCGATCCAGGACATCCTGTCGAATGGGCGCGTTTCGCGGCTTTACCGGAGCTTGGTGCGCGACCAGCAAATTGCCGCGGAAGCCGTGGGTGAGAGCCCTTACCCTGGAGACAAATACCCCAGCCTGTTCTTCTTCGGCGCGATTCCCTTGCCCGGGCACACGCCCGCAGAGATGCGCGACGCGATCCACAAAGAAATTGAGAAGCTGAAGACGACCGATGTGACCGATGCGGAGCTGGCGATGTACAAGACCCGTGCCCGCGCCGATTTGTTGCGTGGCCTGGCGGACAACCAGGGGCTGGCGAATGCGCTGGCGGAGTACCAGACGCGCTATGGCGATTGGCGTGAGTTGTTCCTGCAACTGGATAAGGTGGACAAGGTGACGAAGGCGGATATCAAGCGCGTGGCGAACCAGGTGTTTGTGACTTCGAATCGAACCAGCGCCGAGATCGATACCGAAGCTCCGGCAGCCAATGCGACGAAGACGGGAGGCGCGGAATGAGGGGCAGGGATCAGGGAACAGGGATCAGGGATCAGAAGGCAGTGAACAGTGCGCAGTGGACAGTGGGCAGTGGACGCCTAGCGGATCTGGGCATTGCGGCCGCCGTTTGTCTTTGTGTGGTCGGGTCGGTCGCGGCAACGGCGCAGGAGAGCAAGCCTTGGGAGAAGATTCCGACGCCTCCGCTGCATGCCTTCAATCCGCAGGAACCGAAGCGGATTGAACTGAAGAACGGCATTGTTCTGTTTTTGCAAGAGGATCACGAGCTGCCTTTTGTCAGCGGTTCGGTGCTGATTCCCGGTGGAGCGCGCGATGAGGATCCGGCGAAGGCTGGGATGATCGATCTCTACGGACAGGCATGGCGGACAAGCGGCACGGAGAAGTTGGATGGCGATGCGATGGACGACCTGCTGGAGGCGAAAGCAGCGCACATCGAGACAGGCGGAGATGTGGACTCCACGGCTTTGTCGTGGGATTCACTGAAGGGCGATGCGGACCAGGTGTATGGGTTGGCAATGGATCTACTGTTCCATCCAAAGTTCAGCGGAGAAAAACTGCAATTGGCGCAGCAGCAGGATGCGACGGGCATTGTGCGGCGCAACGACGAAGAGGGAGAGATCGCGAATCGCGAAGCGGCCAAGCTGGTGTACGGCGCGAACAGTCCTTATACGCGTCAGCCGGAGCTGGCCACGATCGGAGCGGTGACGCTTGCCGATTTGAATGCGTGGCACGACCGTTCGTTGAAGAGCAAGCTGATCGTAAGCATCAGCGGCGATTTCGATCCGGCGGCAATGGAGAGCAAGCTGCGGGCGACATTTGAGCCGTTACCGAAAGTCAGTCCCCTTCCGGCGCACCATGAAGTCTTCCACGATCCAAACCAGGCCGTCTACTTCATCGACAAGGAAGATGTAAACCAGTCGAATGTGGAGATCGTGGGTCTGGGAACCGACCGGCGCAATCCGGATGTGCCGTCGCTGGCGGTGATGAACGAGATTATGGGAGGCGGCTTCGGAAGCCGGCTGTTCCAGAAGGTGCGAACGGAGCTTGGACTGGCTTACGCGGTAGGCGGCGGCGTGAGCTTCGACTATGACCATCCGGGGATGTTCCGCGTGATGGTGATGACCAAGAGCGCATCGACCGTGGATGCAACCAAGGCGGCGCTGACAGAGATTGCCGGGATGAACCAACGGCCCTTCACTGAAGAGGAATTGAAACGGTCGAAGGACGACATCCTGAATTCGTTCCTTTTCCGATATGACACGCGGGAAAAGGTGCTTGCCGAGAGTGTGCGCCTGGAGTTCTACGGCTACCCGCCCAACTATCTGGAGACGTACAAGGCAGCGCTCGAGAAGGTGACATTGGGGGATCTGAGCGCCGTTGCCAAGAAGTATGTGCATCCCGACAAGCTGGCGGTGCTGGTGGTGGGGAACGGGCCAGAGATCAAGCCAGGGCTGGATGATTTGGGCATGGGAGCGCTTCATCCGGTCGACATCACGATTCCGCAGCCGAAACAGCCGGCCGGGCAGGAGAACAAGCAGTGAGCAAGAAACAAGCCGGTGGCTGGCAGAAAGAAGCGAAGCTGGCCGTCGTGATTATGGCTGCGGGCAAAGGGACGCGGCTGAAATCGCGAAAACCCAAGGTTCTTCACGAAGTGGGCGGCAAGGCGCTCTTGAGCCACGTCATCTCCGCAGCAGGCCAGGTGGTGGATGCGAAGGATATCTTCATCGTTGTTGGCCATGAGGCGGAACGGGTGCGGAGCGCCGTTGCGGATTCCGGCGTTCAGTTCGTGGAGCAGCGGGAACAGCGCGGGACTGGCCACGCGATCCAATGCGTGCTCGGGTCTGTCGGAAATTATGAAAATATTCTGGTGCTCTCAGGCGATGTGCCGCTGATTCGTTCGGCGACTATTGAGCGATTGTGGCGCTTCCATCAAGCGGAAGATGCTGCGATGACGATTCTGACTGCGGCCCCGGAGAACCCGGCAGGCTATGGGCGGGTGGTTCGACGCAAGGGCGGATCGGCGGAAGTTGAGGGCATCATTGAGGACGAAGCGCTGACGCCGCAGCAGCGATCAATGGGAGAGATTAACTCCGGGATTTATGCGTTCAGGACATCGGCGCTTGAGGCGCATCTCGGAAGCTTGAAAACAAATAACGCGCGCGGCGAGCTATACCTGACGGACATGGCCGGCTTGTTGCGGAGTGCGGGTGATCGCGTGGTTGCTCTGCAGGCGGCGGACACCGCCGAAGTTCTGGGCGCGAAGACCCTGGCCGAATTGGCGGCGTTGGATGCGGCGATGCGCGCGGCAACCGCGAACCGGCTCATGGCGGCGGGCGTCACGATCTTCCGGCCCGACACGTGCGTTATTGACGCGGACGTTGAGGTCGCTGCGGATGCGATCATCGAGCCGTTTGTGCAATTATTGCGCCGGACCCGGATAGGGGCGGAGACCGTGGTTCGGTCGTTTTCCGTGATTGAGAACTGCACGATAGGCGAGCGTGTCATCATCCGGCAAAGCTGTGTGCTGGCCGACAGCTCGGTGGCTGGTGGCGCAGACATTGGGCCGTTTGCCCGGATACGGCCTGGAAGCGAGATTGGCGAAGATGTTCACATCGGCAACTTCGTCGAAGTCAAGAAATCCAAGCTGCACGCCGGCGTAAAGGCTGGACACCTGGCCTACCTGGGCGACGCGGAGATTGGTGCGGGGACGAATATCGGTGCCGGGGTGATTACCTGTAATTACGATGGTGTCCACAAGCACGTGACCCGAATCGGCGAAGGAGTCTTTGTGGGCAGCGACTCGACGCTGGTGGCGCCGATTGCCATTGAGGATGGAGCCTACATTGGGGCTGGCTCTTGCATCACAAAAGATGTGCCGGCCGGGGCTCTCTCCGTGGGGCGGGGGAGGCAGGTAACCAAAGAGGGGTGGGCCGAGGCGAGACGCGCGCGACGGAAGGCGCAAGAGCAAGGCTGACCTGGCCGAAAATGTGCCGTAGCGGCGACTGGCGGAAAGGAATCGGGCACCACTGATTACCGGGGATCTGGCGGCGGCGGCTTCGCCGTATATTGGAAAGTCCATACGACTTTTGTGTGGTGTATATTCACTGGACAAGATTGATTCAATTGATTTAATAGTTTGATACTTTCCTTGGAAATGCTTGCGCTGGGCCAGATGGAGGCGTAATTTCGTCATACGCCATGTCTTTGTAAACCAGCGGCAGGTACGGTAGGAACTAAGTGACCGGCCAAGTCCGCCGAAGGAATCTGAGCCTTGGGCTCGCGTTTTGGTTCTCCCGTATTCTGCGTGAGTGCGAAGATCGTCCTATGATCGATGGGCAGGGCCCTATCTCAATCGAACCGGGAGCCTTGGAGGTAATGGGCGTCTCGTCGGTCGGGATGGATTAGGGGCCGCTGCAACGTAGGAGTGCAATGGGATTAGCATCGAACTTGGCAGACCTCGGTGGAAGTGCCCCCACGATGCCTGCGCCAGCCAGCTCGAACGATCATGGAAACGTGCGGACACGCAGACCCGCGCGCGTACTGGTCGTCGACGACGAGGCTCCGGTTCGATCGATGATCGGCGCGACGCTGCAGCGCCAAGGGTACGATGTGCAGCTTGCGATCAGCGGCTCGCAAGCTGTAGAGATGCTGGGACAAGGGCCATTTGACCTGGTCCTGACCGACATTGTGATGCAGGATGGGAACGGGATTGCGCTGCTGGAGCGCATTCACTCGGACCAGCCGCAACTGCCGGTGGTGATGGTCAGCGCGATTCATGATATCAGCGTGGCAATCGATTCGATGCGCCGTGGCGCCTATGACTACCTGCTGAAGCCCTTTGAGCGCGAGCACCTGGTGGCGACGGTACAGCGGGCGCTCGATCATCGGCAAGCCCTGCAGGACAGCCACAACTACCAGCAGAACCTGGAACAGGTGGTTCGCGCGCGCACGGAGATGCTGCGCCAGGCGATGGAAGACCTGGAACACTCCTATGACGTGACGCTTGAGGCGCTGGGCGACGCGCTGGACTTGAAGGATTCGGAAACCGAGGGGCACTCGAAACGAGTGACTGCGTACACGATCGCCTTGGCGCGAGCAATGGGGATTTCGCCAGTGGACATCAAGATCATCGCGCGGGGAGCGTTCCTGCACGACATTGGCAAAATGGCAATCCCGGACGAAATCCTGCGCAAGCCCGGCAAATTGACCTCGGAAGAAGAGGAGATCATGCGCGACCATTGCACCCGCGGCTATCACATTTTGCGCAAGATTCCCTTCCTGAGCGAGGCGGCCGCGATTGTCTATACGCACCAGGAGCATTTTGATGGGAACGGGTATCCGAGCCGGCTAAGGGGCAATGAAATTCCGATTGGCGCGCGGATTTTTGCAGTAGCCGACGCGATGGATGCGATCACAAGCGACCGGCCCTATCGCAAGGCACGCAGCTTTGATGAGGCCCGGCAGGAGATTCTGCGCTGTTCGGGAACGCAGTTCGATCCGAATGTGGTCGAGGTCTTTCTAAAGATTCCGAATGAACTGTGGCACGAGTTGCGGGCGGAGATTAACGGCGACAATCGCCACTTCTCCACCTTTGATTTTTCGGGAGCGTCGGCGGCGCAGGCTGAATAGAACGCCAGCTGTTGGCGCCCGGGCGGGAAACTCATCCCGACTCGTTATTGGAGTAGAAACAGCCCGGTCGGGAAGTCATTTCCATAAGTGCGCTCGCGAATGGCTCACTCTTCTGGAACATCGAAAGCATTGGTTCTGCCAGGATGCTCCCCGAAGCAGTTGCCTCTGCATAGACCCGTCCACGGTTCACGGCCACTTCGGGAACCCGAATTTATAGGAGTCCGCCTGTAGAATAAGAGCAGAGATACCGCCGAACCCGACTTCGGCAGGAACACATGCCCATAGATTCTTCGCTTTCCGAACTCCAGGAACACGCCCATCCCGGTTCTCCGGCGCTTGCCGCGGGACGTGCCAAAAAAGATGAAGATGAGATTTCCCTGCTGGACCTTTTGATTGTCCTTGCGGAGCGGAAGCACATCATCCTCTGGGTGACTGTAACGTTTGCAGTAGTTGCGGCGGTCATCTCGCTCATTCTGCCGAAGCAATATACCGCATCCGTGGCGTTGCTTCCTCCGCAGCAGAACTCGTCCATGGGCTCCGCAATTGCATCTCAGCTTGGAAATTTGGGGGGCATGGCGGCTTTTGCCGGGGGCGGTCTCGGTCTAAAAAGCCCCAATGACCTGTACATTGCGATGCTGAAGAGCCGCACCGTTGAAGAAGCGATGGTGCGGCATTTCGGCCTGGTGCAGGAGTACAAGCAGAAGTACATCTCCGATGCCTGCAAAGTTTTTGAGCGTCATGCAACCATCGACGGCAGTGGCAAGGACGGCTTGCTTCATATCGCGGTCGAGGATCGCGATCCCAATCGTGCGGCACAACTTGCGAATGGCTATGTCGATCAGTTTCGCAACCTCTCCGAGCATCTTGCCATCACTGAAGCCTCGCAGCGCCGGCTCTTTTTTGAACAGCAACTCGAACAGGCGAAGGACAACCTTGCCAACGCAGAAGAGGCGTTGAAAGAGACTCAACAGAAAACAGGGTTGATCCAACTCGACAGCCAGGCGCGGGCTCTGATCGAGTCGGCCGCGACACTCCGAGCGCAGATCGCAGCCAAGGAAGTCCAAATCCAATCGATGCGCACGTTCGCGACCGGCGAAAACGCCCAATTGATACAGGCCGAGCAGGAGTTGGACGGCTTGCGCACCCAATTGGCGAGGCTGGGAGGATCGGAGAACATTGACGCCGGTCTGATGGTGCCAAAAGGACAGGTACCCGAGGCAGGCCTGGAGTATGTGCGCAAACTCCGCGATGTCAAATACTACGAGACTATTTTCGACATTCTTGCTCGACAGTTCGAGATCGCCAAACTGGACGAGGCTAAACAGGGAGCACTGGTCCAAGTTGTCGACGCGGCCGTTCCGGCCGATCGACGCTCCTTTCCTAAGCGGGGAATGATCGTCATCGCGGCGACCGCCGCCGGTTTCTTTGTTGGAATGATCCTTGCCATAGCGCACGCGCTTTACGCGAACATGACCCGGAAATCGGAACATGCCGTCAAGTTTATGCAACTACGAGAAGCACTCTCCATTCGACGACGAGAGAGTCAGGCGCCGTTCTCGCATTGATCCGCCTGCCTCTGGAGTCTCTTGGAGGCATGCCCTTTGGAAGTTAGAGTATCTATTTCCCATGGGTGCTCAAGAGGCCCCTGTTTTATTAACCAGCCTTACATTCAGTCTCGATCAGGGCTGGAGTGCCCGGCGAACTTTCTGAGGAAAGAATGTTTATCAGCAGAGTTAAGGGGCTGTTACTTGTCTTGCCGGGAGTCTTGAATCTTGCTTGGTGGTTTGCCGCTCAAGAGGGCAAACGATATGGAATTCAGGTGCGCAGAAACGGCAAGTTCGTTGAGTTGCGCCAACAGAATCATGTCATTCGCGTGCTGCCTCGGAATGTTAGAGAGGCTCCGGAGATTTGCAGAGAGTTCGAGCTGTATCGACGCGTCCTGCCAATAACGCGACAGAACGAAATCGAGGTTACCGACTTCAGCGCCGATCCAGATGCAGCGATCTGGGAGCAGATGTGTTTGCAACGGGGCGTCACGATTGAGAGCCGAGATAGCACGATCTGGTTGCGGAAAGGCGCACGGGTCATGATTTTGTCTACACGGCATTTTGTCTACAGCGTGTCGATGGCCGAGAGATTTGAACTATATTTCGACCCGCTCGTTCCTCGGGAACAAGATGGCCTGATGATTTTGGATTACTCTCGGCCCGGAACCGTGCAGAGATACGCAAAATCCGGTCTGGAATTCGAGATGGCTTCGTTTCCGGAAGAGGAGGATGCCATAGAGGAATACTTCAGATGGTACCGGCCGAAGTCGGGAGACCTCGTATTCGATATGGGAGCGCATTGCGGGGTATCGACCTATTGGCTTTCAAAATTGGTTGGGGTTGGGGGTAAGGTGATCGCCTTCGAACCTGATCCGTTGAACTACAGTATTCTCAAGCGCAATATCGAGAGACATGGTCTCGATAATGTCGTAGCCGTCAATATCGCTGTTGCTGGGAAAACCGGAGAACTGCCCTTTAACTGCGAAGGCACTATCGGTTCAAGCCTGACATCCATCATGTTGCGAGAATCCGTTGGTTCTACCTTCATGGTGGAGGCAGTCACCCTGAACGATGCCTTTGAACGATGGGGCTCACCCGCGTTTTGCAAGATTGATATTGAAGGGGCAGAGATCGACGCCTTGGCGGCTGCGCAAGATGCACTAAGCCGTCATGCTACATACTTGGCCATTGACACGAATCATCCCCAAGTTGACGGGACTTTGACTGATCGGAAGGTCGAAGCTATCTTGAAGGGCTATGGGTATGACGCTGTTTCTGAAGCCAAGCCTCTAATGACCACCTGGGCACGACCCAAGGCGGTCTAATTCCATCCAATGAGTATCTCCCTGCAAGTGCTTCAGCTTTAAACAGCAGTCCATCCACCGTCTATGACAATCGCCTGACCGGTCATGAAACTAGATGCGTCAGACGCCAGAAATAAAAGCGCGCCTGCGAGTTCTCGTGGGCTGCCAATTCGTCCCAGGCAAGTGAAGCCTTTGAGCCGCTCCAAGAATGGGCTATCCTGCTGCACGGCATTGGAGCCTCCAGCATCTTCAATATTCGAGAATGGGCCGGGAAGGATCGCGTTAGCGCGGATACCATGCAATCCCCAGAACGATGCGACATAGCGAGTAAAGCTAAGCAACGCCGCCTTCGAAGCGGAATACCCTGGCGGATTGATGAAGTCTGTGCCCGCGTAAAGTTGCGGACGAGGCGCCACGAGCGCGTACATCGTCGAGATGTTGATGATGCTCCCCGACTGCTGCTGCTTCATTCTTACGCCAATTTTTTGCGTAGTCAGCGCAGCCCAGTAGACGCCACCCGTCAAGTTGCGCATCCATGTGTCCATGGTCGCGCTATCCAGGGAGCCTTCGGGAACATTAAACCCGGTGCCTGCTCCTAACTCGTGCGCGTTGTTGACAAGTACATCGATCGATTTCTCCTGAGCTGCAATCTCATCTAATGTGCGGCTCAATGCCGGGATGTCGTACATGTCAACGCGGTGAATCGCGATGGAGTCCGGTCCGAACTCCTGTGACCATCCGTCGGCTTCGCGCTGCAGCCGTTCGGAACGTCCCAGTGCGATTACGCGGGCGCCATTGGACAACAGCGTTCGAACAAACGTGCGTCCCAAGAAGCCTGAGGCCCCAGTTAACACAACCGTCTTGCCGGCGACGGAAAACAGCTCAGAACTTTTTAATTCGAGCGAGCTCAAAGGCAACTGCGGCCTCCATCAATCACGAGATTGGATCCGGTCATGTAAGAGGAAGCGTCGGAACAGAGAAAGAGGATTGCTCCTTGGTACTCATCGCGGTTGGCCATCCGCGCCATCGGAATCAATTCTTTCAATCTATTGAGGAAGACCTCCGGCTGACCGTTGAAAATGCCTCCGGGCGAAATCGCATTCACGCGGACATGAGCGTCGCACCAGTATGTTGCCAAATAACGCGTGAGTCCGAGCAGAGCCGTCTTGACGACGGAGTAAGTCACCGGCTTTACAGGTTGCTGATTTTCAGGCAAGCCTTCGATGCGATAGAGACGCTGGTCCGGAGCGATGACTGCCAAATCAGATGCGACATTCACAATGACACCTGACTTCCGCCTGGCCATCTCTGCGCCAAACACGCGGCTGCAAAGAAATGCGCCCGTCAATCCTACGCGAATGTCCGCATCCCAAACGTCGAGCGGAAAATTTTCAAGGCGCGACCAGGCGGAGTTACCATCTTCTACTTTTGGATTATTGGCTGCGTTGTTGATGAGGATATCAATGCGCCCGAACCGTTCGAGGATTTGGGCCTTTGCGTTTTCCAGAGAGGACTCCAGGGTGATATCGCAGGCAATTCCGATACACTGTGAACCACTTTCATCCGTAAGCTGTTTCGCACGTGTTTGTGGATTGGCTACTTCGAGGTCCAGCAATACCACGTTCGCGCCTGCCGCTGCGAGGATGGCTCCGTGATAGTAACCGAGAAGCCCCGCTCCTCCTGTAACAATCGCCACGCGGCCACTAAGATCGAACAGTGTTGAAGCGCGACTGGCTTTTGCGTCAGTCATATCAAGTTGCTCCGTTCCAATCAGATTCTGCGGGTCTGGCCGCCGTCCGCAATATAGCAAGCACCGGTTGAAAATCCGGAGACGGGGGAAACCAGGTACGCAGCGAAGTTGGCGATCTCTTCCGGTGTGCCGAAGCGCCCTTGCGGGACCTCGGTGGCGATGTAGGTCTCCACCTCCTCACGGCGCGCGTTCAGATGCCGTTCCCACGAACCTCCTGAGAAGAAGACATTGCCGGGGGCCAGGCAGTTCACACGAATGCCGTTCTTTGCGACGATGCGGGACAGGTTCTTGCTGTAGTTGACGAGCGCAGCCTTAGCCGCGGAGTATGGCAAAGGGGCTGGTGTCGCTTCCACTGCAACAATTGAAGCGATGAACAACATACTGCCCCCGCTCGATTGCAAATAGGGAATGGCTCCTTGCGCCAAGCGGACACTGCCAAAAAAGTTCAGATCGAAGAGCCGATCCCACTCATCCTGCCCTTGATCCCAACCGGGTTTGCCCGAGCCGCTGCCCAAGTTTGCAACTACAATTTCGGGGCCTCCCCACTTTTGATGGACGGTGCTGAGCGCGGCATCTATGACTGATTGACTAGTCATGTCCCCTGAAATGCCAAACACCCGATCGCCATATTCCTCGTTCAAGTCACGGCTGGCATGATCCAGGGCGACGCGATCGCGTCCCGAGATGCAAACCCGACACCCTTCGTGAAGAAGCGCGGTCGCAATAGCTTTGCCAATACCTCTTGATGACCCTGCCACAAACGCTACGCGATCAGTCAGCTGAAGATCCATGATCCTAATTCCAGCGGCTACGAATAAACGCGACTTGTTGCTTGATCCAATTCACCTCGTCGCCGTTGTCTCCGCGCGCCACTTGCAGTGTGAACCCGCCTGAATAACCGATGCTCCGAATGCACTCGAAGACATCTCCGAAATCCGCACTACCTTGTCCCAGGGGTTTGGTCGTGACACTTCCATCCGAATTACGCAAACGATCCTTGATGTGAATGCTACCAATTCGTTCCCCATATGCGGCGAACTCTTCTCTCGCGACGAAACCCAAACCTGAACTATTCCCCGCATCGTAGTTTACTTTGATCATCGGATGTGGCAGGAGCGCCAGAAAATCGGCGAACCTTGATGGCCCGAAGTCCGCTTCCAGATGCATCTCCACCCCAGTCTTTTCAGAGACAGGAAGAGACCGTTCCAGAACTCGGATTACCACGCCTTCCTCTTCTTCAGTACGAATGGATGAGGCGTCAACGAATGGGAGCACAACTCGGGAAGCACCGATTGCACGCGCCCAATGGAGCATTTCGTGAAGAACTCGAGTCCGCCGCTCATGCTCAGCTTCCGAGCAACGAATCAGAGGGTAATCCATCAACCAGTCGCCGCAAATGGCAGGTGTCTGAATACCATATTGTTTTTTAAGACCGCTGATCTCCGCTCTGCCTTCCACGGTGGCAACAGGATTAGCGGAAGCGCCGTAGTCATCGTAGATCCACTCGATATAGCTGATGCCAGCCTCGCGCGCACGGATGAATTCCTGACGCCATGAATTTCTGGGAAAAGATTGAAAGCGACCCTCTTCCGGCGGACTGAGGCGTCCTTGCATCACTCCGAAGACGGGTTGCATACCTTCTCCTATTCGGGCAGGGGCTTCACAAGCATGTTGGCCAGAAACTCTTCGCGCGGCAGGAATGGGAATAAATCTTCCAGCGGTTTAGAAACGAACGATCCGTCCGGTTTCTGATAGGACTGCAGACGCGGTGCACGCACTTCATCCGGAAGGACATTGACATCGCAGACTACCGGACCCGTCATTTGAAGCACTCTGCGAAGATCTGCGCGGAGATTGCTCTGATCTTTGATGACTGCTGTACCGAGCCCAAATGCCGTTCCCACCTTAGCGAGATCGGGGATGGTAAGACCGCTATTGCGATCCGCACCAATCGTCGCCTCACCAAAATAGGCTCTCTGGGATGCCCGGATGGAAGAGTAACCATCGTTGTTCAGCACAAAGAATTTGATTGGCAGTTGGAGGCGGCGGATGGTCTCCAGTTCCTGAATGTTGAACATGAAGCCTCCATCGCCGTCAACCGCGATGACTTCTCTGCCCGGATTTGCAGTCGCAACCGCGATGGCCATCGGAATGGCATATCCCATCGCACCAAGGCCGGCCGTATGGTATAGGCGCTGCGAATGAAGAGTGGGGCAGGCGAGCAGAAAGATTTCAATGGCTGAACCGGAGTTCCCAACCACGAGTTTGTCTTCGGGTTTGACTTCCGTTCCAATCAATTCCGCAAGATTGAACACCGAAACCCGACCCTCCGGCTTGCGGTGCTCATCCGTGACAACCGGATAGCGAGTCTTCCAGTCAGCGCAGCGCGCATCCCATGCGGAGTGGCTCTTAAGCCGGATAGAATTCTTCTGCCGCAGGAGTTCCTGCAAGAAAGTACGAGCATCGGCGCAGATGGGCTGCTGCAGATAAGGATGGAGCTTCTGGAGTTCGGCCGCGTCAATGTCCACAGCGACCTTGTGTGCCTCGCGCGCGAGATTCTGCGGGGCATACCCTGTAATGGCAAAATCCAGCCGCACGCCGATGGCGAGAAGAAAATCTGAGTTCTGCAGCGCGAAGTTGGCTCCGCGTGCTGCCACCGAACCGGGTCGACCGACATAGGTTGGATCATTGCTCGGGACGAGATCGGCAGCGCACCACGTTGCCACTGTGGGAATTTCCAGCAGTACTCGGAGTTCTTCGAATTCCTTTTCCGCATGTGCAAGGCGGATGCCATTCCCGGCAAACAATAAAGGTCGTTCAGCGCGGTTCAGCTTCTTAATCAGGAGACTGACTTCCTCCTTTAGATTTGAGTAGCCGGATTGCTCTTCCAATTCCGTTGGATCAAAGCTACGCAGATTGGAGGGTTCATCAATCGGCGAGGCTTGAACATCGAGCGGGATATCTATCCACACCGGGCCGGGACGGCCGTTGAGTGCGAGATACAAGGCCTTCTCCAGGTGGTAGCGGATTTCCTCGGGATTGAGGACCGTGACCGCGTATTTGGTAATCGGCTTTACGATCGAAACGATATCGACTTCCTGCACGCCGAGTTGGCGCATCCCCAGCGGGCGACCTTCCTTGTCGAACATGCGATCTGGCCGCTTCACCTGACCCGATACGTAGAGAGTCGGAGTCGAATCCAGCCAGGCGCCGGCGACGCCCGTGACGGCATTCGTACCTCCAGGCCCTGTGGTCACCATGCACACGCCGAGATGATTCGTGGCTTTGGAATAGCCTTCCGCGCAGATCGCGCTGGCCTGTTCGTGCGAATTACAAATTGCCGTTATTGCGGACTCCGCGCCAAGCGATTGGTTCAGGTGCATTGCGCCGCCGCCGGTGACGAGAAAAACATTCTTCACGCCTTGTTCGGCAATGAAGCGCACAACATAGTCGGAAAGCTTCATGATTTAACTCTTACGTAGTTCATATCAGCTTGCTGGCAAGCTCTCATGATCTGGAGAAAACTTCGATGGGATTCAAACTGCGGGCCATAAAAATAGCATCCACGACTTCGCGGACAGCGCCACTTCCGCCTATAGACCCGGAGATAAATTTCACTTTGGTCAGGACATCGCGTACGGCGTTCGCGGGGCAGGCAGAAAAACCTGCAATCTCCATTGCAGGCAAGTCGTTGATGTCATCCCCGATGTAGCAGATTTCGGCCAAGCCAATGCCACTCGACGCTGCAAATTCACGAAGAGCAGACGCCTTATCGCGACATCCCTTGAACACATGCCCGATTTGCATTTTAGCGGCGTAACGGTCGACGAGAGGGCTGTCTTCGCCCGAAATAAGAGCGAACTCAATGCCCGCTCTCCGCGCCAGCGAAACTCCCATAATGTCAGCGAAGCAGAAACGCTTCCATTCTTCGCCATTCGGGCCCCACCAGACGCCGCCATCTGTGAGTACACCATCCACATCCATTGCAACGGCTCGGATCCGCTCCAAAGATCCCTTGAGAGACTCAACCTCGGCCATCTCGACTAAACCGCGGCGCCGACGCGGCGAAGTTTCTTGATGATCGGGACTTCACGCTCGTACACCCGCTTAATTCCATCGCCCTTCGACTGTTCCCACAGGCGGATATCGCGGACCAAGCGCGATATTCCGTTCGGCTCAAGGGAAGCAGCCTGGTCGGAGCCCCAACTGGCGCGGTCCATGGTGATGTGGCGTTCCACGCTGCAGGCGCCTAGCGCGGCCGCACAAACGCTGCTTGGGATCCCGGTCTCGTGTCCGGAGTAGCCGACGGGAACGCCATAGCGCTCGATCATTGTCGGGATTGCGCGTAGATTCAGCTCGTCGTAATTCGCCGGATAAGTGCTCGTGGCGTGCATCAGGATGAGGTCTTTTTTGCCCAGAACTTCGACAGCGTGGTCGATCTCGGCGTAGGTGCTCATTCCAGTAGAAAGAATGATTGGCTTCCCTGTTTTGCGCACGTGCCGCAGAAGATTGTCGTCGGTGAGCGATGCAGATGCGATCTTGTGAACAGGCACCTGAAACTGTTCGAGGAAGTCCACCGATCCCTCATCCCAAGGCGAGGCGAACCAGCACATCTTGACCGATTTGCAGAACGCATCAATCTCTTCGTACTCTTCCTGCTCGAATTCAAGACCGAATTTAAGGTCGCCGTTTGTCGGGCCGAAGGGATTCTCGCGAGGCTTGGCCAATTCCTCGGGGGAATACACGACCTCGACCGAACGCTTCTGAAACTTTACGGCGTCACAACCGGCAGCTAAAGCCACGCTAATCAGGCGCTTCGCCAGGTCGACATCGCCGTTATGGTTGATTCCAATCTCCGCGATGATGAAGCACGGCTCATCGCCACCAACCAATTTGCTGCCGATTTTGACTGTGCTCATGGATAGACTCCTCGTGGTACTACATTCAAAGGCGGGCGGAATCCGACGCGCAGAACCATCCCAATCGCCACCGGACGCCATTGTCGAATTTATCAAAGTCGGGCAGCGTAGGTATTGTCTATCTTCCGCTAATGGATGACTACGATACCACATTGATACTGGGATGACGGTGTGGATGCGCGGGTCGAAGAGGCGGTTGTCCAGCCAGTTCATGCGCCACCGGAATGCGATCCCATTCGCATCAAACTTCAATCCGACTCGAAGCATCCCGACGCGCACGATCCAAAGTTATAACCCACCGAGCAAAGACCCATGGATTTATGCTGGATGCGTGAAGCCCATCGCGACCAGGGACCTTGCGCACATTTTTTCGTTCACGCGGCCGGTTTGGGAGAGAGCACGTGGGAAGCGCATTTTTCTAACCGGCGCAACGGGATTCTTTGGCGCATGGCTGCTGGAAAGTCTGGCCTATTGCGATCGTGAACTGGAACTTGGGGCGAGCGCCACAGTTCTTTGCCGTAACCCAGGAGCGGCTGTAGCGAGACTGCCACATCTTGCCCGCGAAACCTCGATTCGGTTCGTTGCTGGAGACGTTCGGAGCTTCGATTTTCCGGACCAGAACTATGACTTCGTCATCCACGCTGCTGCAGCAAGTTCGGGCGCTGAGGCTGCGCAGCCGCTGAACCTGCTCACGACTTTGGTAAGCGGCACAGAAAGAGTGCTGGAATTTGCGAAAGCACAGAACCCGGAGGCTTTTCTCTTCGTGAGTTCTGGAGCCGTCTATGGACCACAACCTGAGAATCTGAGCCATATTCCAGAGACTTACCGCGGGGGACCTGACTGGCTGGACCCGAACGCGGCTTATGCGGAAGGTAAGCGCGTTGCGGAGCAGATGTGCTCTCTGTATGCGAGTAACGCAGAGACACAGTTCTCCATTGCGCGGTGCTTTGCTTTTGTTGGTCCGCACCTTCCGCTCGATCGGCACTTCGCGATCGGGAATTTCATTGGAGACGCCCTGGCAGGCAAAAATATCTCCATCCGAGGCGACGGTACGCCAATGCGTTCCTATCTTTACGCCGCCGACCTGGCAATTTGGCTGTGGACAACCCTGCTCTCTGAAAACAAATCGAATGCCAACCCCAGAGTTTTCAATGTCGGTTCGGGAAATGCAATCAGCATCCGGGATCTTGCGACCACTGTGGTCGGCGAACTCAATCCCTCCCTCGATGTTGAGATTGCAGCCAAGCCGGCAGCCGGCGCTCCCTTGCAGCAGTATGTGCCCGATGTGACAGAAGCGGAGACTCTTCTCGGCTTACGCCAGACGATTGGGCTCCGTGAAGCCATCAAGCGCACAGCGGATTGGTACAGCTAGGCCCTTCTCTGAACGAATAAATTCTGTGGATGCGGTTGGAGAAATTCGATCACAGTCCCCGTCAAAACGGCCCATCGTAAACCACGCCTCCGAGGCCGAATCGACGACAGCGCTAACATCGCCCCATTCGATTATCTTGCTGGATTCGCGGACTGGCGACTATCCAGGTACGAATTCTCTCGAACTTGAAAGGCTCTGCGAAGTATTGAGCAGATAGCTCGAGAATCTGCTCCCGAAGTTGCGTTGCGTTATCCCTCATGGGGGTCGGAGAGCTCACGATGGAGAAATGGGCATGCGCGGAAAGGTGCAATGTATGATGAGAATCAGCTACTTAACGAGCCACGGTTTGATCGCCAAATAGGAAAGTGCACTCAAAGTTCTGAGAGACGGAAATCAAAGCGGGCATTCTGGCGGCTGGGCTTGGAATGCGCGGGAACGGAAAGACAAGTTTACGTCCTAAGGCTGTGGTGGAGACCGGCGGCCGACCGATGCTGGCACTTTTAAAGATCTACTCCCGTGCGTCATGGAGTCAGCGACTTCATGCTCAGATGGCGATGCAAAGAGCTATCTGACGAAAGAGTGTTTCGCACCAGATGAACAGGCGGACAAGGATGACATGTCGAGTTTGTGGAAACGACGAGACGACCATATTACCCGTAGGAAAGTACGCGGATTTTTTCCTTCTTCGCGTCGATACCAACAAAGATGAATTCCGACTGTTCTCGAGGGTCGATTTGATTCGGACTCGGCCCGCCGCTCTACCCGTTCGGGCTTTGCGCAGAATCCGAAGGATGCTTGCGCCGCCAAAGCTCAAGCCGGCTCTGCCGTTCAGGACCGATATGCAAGCATGCACCTTGTGCCATAGCATCACTCCGTGCCATGAGTATTCAGCTGATGACCTGCTCGGGCTCTACCGCGATTATCGATCGGAAACCTACAACCGGGATCGAATCTCCGTGGAGCCATGGTATGCACAAATCGTCAACGATGTCGGAAGCCATCCGCTGGAGGTCAAGAACAGAAATGCCGCTGTCGACAGCTTTCTGAACAAGAACGCGAGCCATTTCGCAGGTGGATCGATGATTGACTACGGCGGCAGTGACGGCCGGATGATTCCTTCTTTTGCTCATAATCAATTCGACAGCATCTTTGTCTACGACGCGTCGGGGGCGCCGCTCCATGACTCCGTGGATGTCAGAAAGGTGAAAAAGATTGCAGATCCGGGCGCTAAGACATATTCATTTCTGACTTGCATGCATGTGCTCGAACACGTTGGAAATCCAAGGACGTTGGTGATCGAAGCGGCTCGTCTTTTAGCTCCGGGAGGCTTGATGTACATTGAAGTCCCCCACGAATTGACTAAAATAGTTCGGGAAGACTTCGAGCGAAGAGTCATAGATACGCCAATCACAATTCATGAGCATATTAACTTATTCGACCGCGCAAGCGTCGTTGCGCTCGTTGGCTCGATCGACGGGCTGGTACTTATCGACGATGCGGAAGATGTAGTGGACCTGGGATGGATCAGCGGGCTCATTGGACGATTCTTGGTGAGAAAAGTAAAGTAGCTTCTGCCGCGAAGAAGGACATACGAAGATTGAAGCGGCTGAAGGCTAACGAATGAGCCGGAAGAGCAACGCTCGAAGAACTCGATACCCATAGTCAGCCGGTCGTCCAAGAAGAAGCTCCAATATGACTTTGAACAGACCGATACCGAGGCGTCCATAGTGCCAGAGATCACCGAAAGCGTGGGGGCCCTCGCGTGGCTGGCACGGCATTCCAGACACGGGCGAACATGGTTGCGGGTGGGACTCGGGATCGACAAGGCAATCGCCTTTACGATTTTCGCCCGGGGCTGGGCTAGTTTTGCAGGATTGGTTACCGTAGCTCTTATCGCCCGTTTTCTGTCACCGGCGGAACAAGGCTACTACTACACCTTCGGGAGCCTTATCGCGCTGCAAATTGTTTTTGAACTAGGCTTCTCATTTGTCATCCTTCAAATGGCCAGCCATGAACGCGCTCATCTGACATTTTCCGCAGGCGGTCTCATTGCAGGAGACCCGATTGCTCACGCAAGACTCGCTTCTGTACTTCAAAAAACGGTTCGCTGGTATACGAGTGCAGCGGTTCTTCTGGGAGTCTTCCTTCTGACCGCGGGTTCGTATTTCTTTTCCGCGCACCCCCATGCCGGCGAAAATATCTCCTGGCATTTCCCTTGGTATGCTGCTGCATTCGCCGCGATGTTCACGTTCCAGCTTGATCCGCTTCTCTCTTTCATGGAGGGTTGCGGCTTTGTTCAGAATATCGCTCGGCTCCGGATTGTGCAGGCCGTGACAGGAAGCATGCTTGCGTGGCTGACGCTCGCGACGCATCATGGATTGTTCGCCCCCGCGATGATTATCGGAGGCAATGCCGGCGTCGCATCAATTTGGCTTTTCCGGCGGCGAGATCTTTTGATGCCGCTGCTACGCAAGAATGCGGGGGAACATCGGATTCATTGGACGAGAGAAGTTTGGCCCTTTCAGTGGCGAATCGCTGTAAGCTGGCTTTGCGGGTATTTCATCGTTCAACTGTATAACCCAGTCCTTTTCGCATTCCGAGGCGCGGTGGCCGCGGGACAAATGGGCATGTCTCTCAGCATGGCGGGTGCTCTCTCGGCGATCGCAGTCGCGTGGATCAATACCAAGGCTGCGCCGTTTGGGGCGATGATTGCACGAAAGGAATTTCAGCAACTCGATCGCCTCTTTTTCAAGACTCTCTGGCAATCCGTGTCCGTGTGCGCAACGGGAGCTCTCGGTGTTTGGTTTGGTGTGATCTATTTGAACTGGGCGCACCTTCCGTTTGCCCGAAGGGTTCTGGATCCTATTTCCATGGGATTTCTCCTTGCGGTCAGTGTGTTGAATACGGTAGTTAATGCGGAAGCTCTTTACCTGAGGGCTCACAAACAGGAGAAATTCCTCCTGCCCTCAGTCCTGGGAGCGCTCCTTGTCGCGCCTTCCACTTACTTCCTCGGAAGAAGCTATGGTGCATTCGGTATCGTAACGGGATCGCTCGCGATCGGATTGTTCATGGGTCTGCCCCTAGGCACCTACACTTTTATCAAATATCGGAGAATCTGGCATGAGCAGTAGCGGCCCGATCCTGACGATTGGAATCCCAACCTGGAATCGGAAACAGGAGCTTCAAGAGTGCCTCGATCTTGTCCTACCCCAGGCACTCGCCGAAGAAGGCGTCGAGGTCATGGTATGCGATAACGACTCGGACGACGGAACCCAGGCTCTTGTGGAGGATCTCGTTCGCCTGCATCCACTGCTTCGTTACGAGCGGAATCAGACTAACATTGGCGCCGATCGGAACTTCATCGAGGTTCTGAGACGCGCTTCCGGCACTTACGTATGGATTCTCTCCGACGACGACTTCGTTACAGAGGGAGCGGTTCGCGAGATTCTCCGAATCATCAAAAGCTATGATCCGTCGTATATCTCGGTGAACTATGTGTACTGCAACAGCGAAAGGCTGCTCATGCAGTTTCAGCCAGACCAGCGGTTCATGTTAAAGCAGGATGTTCCGCACGCCGACATCAACCGCGCTTTTTTAGTGCGAAATCATTGGCTGAGCTTCTTGAGTTGCGGCATCTACCGGCGCGATTTGGTCGATTTCGACGATATTCACGCCAGCATAGACAAGGTTCCGAATTGGATCCAGGTATATATGACATCGCAGGTTCTGGCGAGGGGAAAAGACAGCTATCATTCCTCCTTCGCCGCGGTCATGGCCAGGGTGGGCAACGATCGAGTGACGGCAACCCCGTTCGTCGATTACATGCCGGAAGCTTTCATGTATATCTTCCGCAAATTTCACGTCGAGAAAGAGGTTGTTGATTCAGTGATGAGGGGTATCCGCGAAACATTCCTCTCTTTCCCCGGCTTTTTGGCTTATCGAGCCAGAGGGCTGTCGCCAAGCCCACTCATAGTGCCTCCTCATTTCAAACTTGGTCTTATTCTTCCAAGACCACTTCTCGTCGGGATAAGAAAGATCTACCGTCTCCTTGGGTCGCGGACCAAGGTCCAACAGTCGGGATAATCCTCAGATGCTTCTTCACAGCCAAGGTCTTTTAGGATTTGTGCCAGCTATGAGTGGATTTCATCAAATTCGGAGCGCTCAGTGAAATTTGATGTGCTCGTCGTTGGTGCCGGCTTTGCCGGAAGCGTGATTGCAGAACGCTGCGCGTCAGCGGGTCATCACGTCCTTCTGATCGACAAGCGAGAACATATTGCGGGTAATGCATTCGATGAACTGGATGGGAATGGTGTGCTCGTCCACCGATACGGGCCGCATATCTTTCATACCAACGCGCCTGTCGTTTCGGACTATCTTTCACGATTCACAGAGTGGATCCCGTATGAGCACCGAGTTTTGGCGTCTCTAAACGGCGTGCTCTATCCGATTCCGATCAACCAGACGACGATAAACCGTCTCTATGGTCTGTCCCTGGATGAAGCCGGCGTTGCAGAATTCCTAGAACGCGCCCGTGAGCCTAAGAACCCCATTCGTACGAGTGAGGATGTTGTTTTGTCTTCGGTCGGTCGCGACCTCTGCGACAAATTCTTCCGTGGCTACACGCGCAAGCAATGGGGACTTGACCTTTCGGATTTGAGCGCAACGGTTGCAGCGAGGATTCCGGTTCGGACAAACACCGACGATCGCTATTTTACCGATTCCTTTCAGATGATGCCGGCACAAGGTTTCACCAAAATGTTCGCGCGGATTTTGGATCACGCTCGCATTCGCATTGAATTGGGGGTCAGTTTTCAAGAGCTGCGCCAACGCGCTGAGTGGAAGCTGCTCTTCTATACCGGCCCGATCGATGAGTATTTCGATTTTCGGTTCGGAGCGCTCCCTTATCGGTCACTTCGTTTTGAACACGAGCACTTACCGGAGGTAGAGAAGTTTCAAGCTGTCGGAACTGTCAACTATCCCAACGATCAGTCCTTCACGAGAATCACAGAGTTCAAACATCTCACCGCTCAGAAACACTCCGGCACTTCCATCGTCCGGGAGTATCCCACCGCCGAGGGCGATCCCTATTATCCGATACCTCGCCCGGAGAACAACGAAATCTATCAGCGATATTGCGCGGAAGCGGTGAGAGAAAGAGACACGTTCTTTGTCGGCCGACTGGCTCAATATCGCTACTACAATATGGACCAGGTCGTTGCCAGCGCACTGAAAGCCAGCGAGTCAGTACTTAGTGGCGCTTAAGGTGCCGCCCGCTGCGAACACCCAGGTTCCTTTAGAATTGTGGTATGGCCCCCGAGAGACTCTATGTGCCAGTGGGTGCCGGATGGAACGCCTCCAATGTCGAGAAACATCTCGGTTGCTGCGGTCGTAGTGACTTTCAATCGCAAAGCTCTGTTGGCAGAGTGTCTTGACGCACTACTTTGCCAAAACCGGCCCCTTGACCGTGTCTTTATCGTTGACCAAGCAAGCACCGATGGTACCGAGCACATGCTTCAAGCGCAGGGTTACCTTCAACATGAAGCGATCACATACTCTCGCTCAGAGAAGAATACAGGCGGAGCCGGAGGATTCAAGCGGGGCGTTGAGATGGCCTATAGCTCGGGCTTCGACTGGATCTGGCTTATGGATGACGATGCCATCGCTAAGCCAGATGCGCTCGATACCATGCTTCGCTATACTTCGACCCCACAGACAATCGGCGTCGCAAATGCAAAAATCCGAAGAGACGGGACCCTCGACACGGGACACTTTGTTTACGAAAAAGGATCTTCACCCGGATCCCGACCCGCCTATCTGACATTTTCGTCTTTTGTAGGGCTGATGGTTTCTAATGCTGCTGTTAAAGCGATCGGCTTCCCGAAAGCAGAGCTTTTTCTCCAGGGAGATGATACCGAATACTGCATCCGCCTTTGCGAGGCAGGACGGATCGTCTTCGCACAAGATTCTGTACTAGTGCACAAAGAGGTCAGCCGCCCGCCGGAATTGATCCGCCGTTTTGGGCGCGCTTTCACGATCTATCCCAAGGATCGCTTCTGCTTTCAATACTTTCTTTGGCGCAACCGAGTTTGGATCGAACTGTACGGGCGCGGCTTTCGGCCCGATCGGATCGCTTGGCTGGCAAGCAAATTCTTGCGGGTCGTGCTGCGTACCTGTCTCGTTGATCGAAATGACCTCGCCTTTAGACTGTTTATTCTTCGAAGGGCCCTCATGGACGGGGTTCTTGGGCGATTCGATAACGAGTTCCCATTTCGAATGCGCGACCGGTTAATTCCGTCCTCCGACCGGAAACCTCGGCCAGCCGATTTCCAAGTCAATCCAGAGGGCAAATGAAGACACGGTCAATTGCTGAATCAATTCGTGAACTGCCAGCCGCTTGGAGTCCCAGCGGGTCTCGCCGGTCCGTTCCAATTCCTGAGGATGCGTTAACATCTCGAACGCAATAGGATAAGTTCGCGAAATCGTATATCAGAGAAGGAAGATGAATTCTAAAGCTCGCGTCCTCTTTATTTCGCCCATCGATATGATAGCCAAGAATGGGATGGCTCACGGGCAGCATCAACTGCTTTCAGCGCTTTGCTCGGTTTATGGAGACTCCGTCGACTTATTGTCAGCTGGTGCTTCGCTCACGAAAGCTCGTCAATGGCTGCGGAACGCTGGAATACAGGTAAATCTCCTACGAGGATTCTTTCCCGCTCTCGTTTGGTTGAATACGATGCTCTGGTATGGCGGTGGAGTCATCTTGTGCAATAAGCTTCGCATAATCGATCGCTTCTACTTCCCGATCCGAACGCCGCTACCTCGGTCCTGGATCGATCGATATGACGTAATTGTTTGCTACTATGCATGGCATTATTGCCTTCTGAAGTTGGACCGTCTTGCAGAAAAGGTGATTGTCGACACCGGTGACGTGATGGCAGATCGGCACGAAAGAATTGGCGTTCGCCGCTCGATCAGCCTCGCATCGGATGACGAGAGGTCTGTTCTGCAGTCGCACAGCCGATGCCTAGCCGTTTCGCAGGACGACATCGATGAATTCGAACGAATGTATGGGGTACGCCCCCGGCTTCTCTCGTTCGTTCCCTCGGACCACGCGAAACTTGTTCAGTTGGCATCTGGTGACATGCCGCCGAGGCTTGGCTTCATGGGGGCGCCGAGTTACGTCAACGAGGAAATCCTTCGCTTGTTGTCCACGCCCACATTCTTGAATCGCCTGCGGGATGCAAATATCGAGTTTCTCATTGCCGGTGGCATTTGTGACACAATCGATCAGAACGTGCTGAGGTCGCTTGCGAAATCAGGAGCACGGGTACTCGGAAGAGTCCGCTCTACGGCAGAATACTATGCGCAAATTGCGGCGACGGTAAATCCAGTAGGCCCTTCGACCGGCGTCAAGATCAAATCGGTTGAGACGCTGATCGCAGGGAGAGCGCTCATCACGACTCGCTGGGGCGCAGACTCGGCACTCGTGGCAGCTTTTCCTGGGCAGGTTGCGTACATCGACTGGCCTACGGATCCTGACATTTTGGCAGACGCTTGTATCGCCGCCGTGCGAGCGGCTGGGCCGGGAAAACAAGCTGCAGCCGAAGCATATATCCTCAACGCAACACGCCTCCTGCGGGAGTCACTCTTGCTATGAATCGCCGCTCTCTCGGTTTCTATTTAATCATCGGTTTGTTCTTTTGGGGCATTCCCGCTGTTTTAGTGGCTGGACCGTCGGCGATCATTTATACACTCGCTGCCGCGCTGCCCGTCTGGTTGTTTTTCCGCAACAATCCGTTGATGCCGACCGATAAGGCGGAATCAGATCGCCTCGGGGAGACAGCCGTCACGATCCTGGCAGGTTTTGCCATTCTCTATATCATCGCAGACGCACTCTTTGGGCAAAAGCTCTTCCAATTTAACCTCTTCTTGGTCGGCACCAAGTCCATCGACCGAGTTGTCGCACAAAGCAATGCCGGGATCTCAGCAGGGCGAGGCGTGTTCGAGCTTGTCGGTGTAATCCTTGGCCTGCTTCCATTTTGTCTGATCGACGTTACATCGCAAGCGTCCCGCATTGGACGAGTTGCACTGTGGACTGCCGCACTCTTCATGCTCTTCTACGGCGTTACGTCAAGCAGAGGAGCAGTGATCCTTTGTGTATTAACAATTTTCTTAGGCAAATCGTCAAATTGGCGTCGAACAGTTATCGGAGGAGGCGTCGCCTTCCTCCTATTCACGGTAGCAAGCCACCTGCGTGGCGACTACGGAAACTCGGGTTCCCCGCTAAGGGATGCTGTCGCCGGTCCCTACATCAACCTTGCGCTGATGCGCATCTCCAATTGCGGCTCAGCCATGTGGTATCAATTCGTCGCAGAGTTTTTCAAAAAGTTCATTCCTGCGTTCCTCTTTCCCAAGAGTATCTATTCGTTTAATGTGCAGACCAGTCTATGCATTTATCCAAATGCGGATGATACTGTAAGTTCGGTTTCCATCTTCACATGGCTCGGTGAAATCTATTACTACCGTCCCTCCATCCTGACCGCTATTTCTGCTGGCGTCATGTTAGGGGCCATGGGTCGCCTTATCGAACGACAGCTGATTAAGAATCGCTTGCCTGTTTCACGAGTGGCGATCGGCTTTGCGTGCATCATAATGCTCCGGTCACGAACTCTTGACGTCCTTACATACCTAATTGGAGAGCTCATCTTTCTGCTTTTTTGGCCTCATCTTCGCCGCTTGGCAAAATACTTGCGTCACTGCGTGCCCTTGCCAGGTTCGGCGTCACCTCTGCCCCAGCCTCAGAAGGAAACGCCATGAGCGGAAGAGCACTGCTTATTTCTCTCCGCTGCAATCCTGCTCATATTCAGCTTTTGATCGCATATGCCAAGGCAATTCAATCTCTTGACCTGGAAGCCGTATTCCTGCTTGATCCTGCGTACAGCCGGTTCTCTGAATTGGGAAATGCAGCCCCAATCCTGGAACCTGGAAAAGCCCGACTGAACAGTCGTTGGGATTGCGCCATTTTCTTCAACCCTTCTCTCAAGAATCTGGAGACCGCAAAGTCACTAAAGAAGCATGGGACGCGAATCCTCTACATTCTTCATGAACCGTGGCAGATGTCACCAAGCTATGTAAAAGACGAGGGAGTGCGCGCTGCAGGGATGGCGATCCTTGCCCACCGCTCTACCCTGCCTGTTCTCCGTGCCGCTGATCACATTATCCTGCAATCCCAGTACGGTCTCCAAATCTACCGATCTAAAGACGCCCGGTACAACGGTAGTGCCAGCTATATCCCGTTGTTGTATGACGACGACCTGCGCGACGATATGTCGAGTCTGATTCAGAAAAAGAGATACTTCAGCTATATTGGGAATCCTTGCCGTGCTCATGGATTCGATCAGTTCCTCAACGTCGTACGCCTTTCCTTGCAGCAAAATCGTGATATCCAATTCCTGATTGCATCTGGCGGCCATTCCTTGCCGAAGGGATGCCTCAGCGATCCAATTTTCACCCAGAATTCGTGTCGAATCGAAATCCAGTCTGGACGGCGCCTTTCCAACGATGAGATCAACAGCTACTACGCTCAGAGCATTTGCGTGTGGAACGTTTACCGGCGCTCAACACAGAGCGGAGTTCTGCCAAAGGCGTTCATGTTTGGTGCACCGGTTGTTTGCAGTACGGTGGGTTCGTTTCCCGAGTTCGTCACATCGGGCCGAAACGGGGAGATTGTTTCCGCCCGTGATCCAGAATGTATAATCGAGGCGTTCCAGCGATTCAAGGAAGACCTGGTCTCCTACGCGACACGGTGTCGACGCGACTTTATGAGCACCTTCTATTACCGGGCCCACTTGAGGGATCTTTCCGACCTCCTGTCCGACTTAACTTCTTCGCGGGCAGACTTCCACAATCCAACTGGATAGATGTTGGCTAGAGTCGTTTCTCAATGAACAAGGGTTTCGTTTCGATAATCATGCCGGCGCACAACTGCGAAGCAACATTGCCGGACTCGATTGCTTCGGTTACCTCCCAGACCTTCGCTAACTGGGAGCTGATTATCGTTGATGATGCCTCCTCCGATGCGACCTTCAATAAGGCTCAGGAATTATCGCAAAATGAGTCTCGGATTCGCGTCCTCCGTCTGCCGCAGAATTCTGGCGTCGCGCATGCCCGCAATGCGGGCATGCGGGAAGCTCGCGGCCAGTTTCTGGCGTTCTTGGATAGCGATGATCTCTGGGTTCCACACAAACTCGAGCGTCAAGTGGCGATCATGCGCAAGCACAACCTGAGCTTCACGTTTGCGCAGTATCGTAGGCTTTTGCCTGATGGTCATTTGGGTCCGATTATCCCAGTCCCGAAACAAATCGATTATGAAACCCTTCTGAAAGGAAATGTGATTGGCTGTCTCACGGTGATGATCGACAGAACCAAGATCCCCACCTTCTCGATGATGGACATCGGCCACGAGGATTTTGCGGCATGGCTACAAATCTTGAAGTTTGGTATCACCGCCTGGGGGATACAGGAGGACTTGGCTCGGTATCGGGTTTCCGTAGCATCTGTATCCGGTAAGAAATTGCGCTCAGCATCCTGGACGTGGATGATCTATAGGAGAATTGAAAAACTCTCTCTGTTGAAATCCCTCTGGTGCTTTCTGGCTTATTCGTTCCGTTCCCTCCGCATTCGGATTGAGGTTCTCATTCATCGCGTCGGCAGTTCGCTTACCGGCATGCCAGTTTCTCAACACGATGCAGAAGCTAGTGCGATCAGAGAAAAGCACGAAAAATCGAGAGCGGATGCTTAAGACAATCCAATGGCAGACAGCAAGCCGCGCAAGCTATTCAGGCACAATGGCTCTGCGATGGGAGATGCGTAGCTTAGGATAGGGCCATGGTTCAGCCAGAATCGTCTTCACTTTCGGACACCAGGATCTCAATTCTCGGTGGAGCGGGCTTTATAGGAACTCGCTTAGCTGCACTTCTCAACCAAAAGGGCATCCCGTTTCGGATCGGCGATCTACGAACAAGCGATACGTTTCCCGATCTCTCAGCTAAGTGCGACGTAAGGGATCTGGATTCTCTGCGCTCCCATGTTGCCGGTTCTTCTGTGATTGTCAACTTCGTCGCAGAACATCGAGATGATGTTCGTCCCATCTCAAGATATTTCGAAACCAACGTTCAGGGTGCGAAGAGCGTTTGCGAAGTTGCCCGAACCGAGAATGTGAGAAAGATTGTATTCACCAGCAGCGCTGCGGTATATGGTTTCACCCCCACTCCAGCGAAGGAAGAAGGCCCATTCCGTCCATTCAACTCCTACGGCGAAACCAAGCTACAAGCAGAAGGAGTCTATCGCAGTTGGGCAGACGAAGACCCGTCTCGGACTCTCGTTATTGTTCGACCGACAGTCATATTCGGTGAGGGCAATCGCGGGAATGTCTACAACCTGCTGCGACAAATCGCGTCGCGACGATTTCTCATGGTCGGCCGAGGCGATAATTTCAAATCGATGGCGTACGTCGAGAACGTAGCCGCGTTTATCGCATATTCGCTCTCTTTTGGACCTGGTATACACGTCTTTAACTATGCGGATCTGCCTGACATGACAACCCGTGAACTAGCGAATCACGTCTTGAAATGCATGGGGCGTCCCTCAAAACTCCGATCTCTACCGCGACCAATCGCCATGACTGCCGGCCACCTATTCGATTTGGTTGCAAGAGTCAGTGGGAGGCGTTTTCCCATCAGCGCCATTCGCATCCAGAAGTTCTGCGAGAATACTCAATTGCGTGCCGACCGGGTTCTGCGAACCGGCTTTGTCCCGCCCTACTCCCTCCTACAAGGTTTGGAACGAACGATCCGTTCGGAGTTCTCGTCAACGACGAAGAATGATTAGGGAAGAGGCCGCTCAATAGCTGTACTTACTACAGGATTTGGAGATTGTATTATGGAGTGTACGGTTCGACTACACCATCTATCTTAATTGAGGGCAGACCTGTAGTTGCTGAGATATAGGGCACGTTATCAGCCATCACGTTGTCCGGGAATTCCCACCCTGTGGCGAGTACACCTGTTCCGCTCACGCTTGTAATACTAAGAAACCCACCAGGAGAGACCGGACCAGCGATATGAGCTGAATCCACGGAATCGATCGCGACTTGTCCTATGCTTCCTGCCCCGACGTTGATCAGCATTGGAATCTTAGTATTGCTCGCGCTTGTCGATGATGCGGTATATCCGTTAACTACTAGATTTGCCAATGATGAACCATTTTCAATATCGAAAAGAGGAACTGACGAACCGTCGTTGCGCTGTACTGTGCAGTTCGTTATCGTGAGCGATGTTCCAATATAAGAATACCCGATAGAATACGCAGAGGATCGCGCAAATGCGAAGCCCGGTACTTGACTCGAGTAGGATGGCATCAGTGTCACATTCTGGAGTGAAACACCTCCGAAATTCGCGCCTATCTCAAGTATTGCTGGAGCAGAGAGGCTACAATTCGAAATGGTTAATCCGTCTATTGCGTTTGGGGCTGCCGGTGCGCCGTGTCCGACAAGAAACCCTGCAAAGGCACAAGTTCCGCTGCAATTGCTTACCGATACTGTATCGATATTGAACTTCGGTACGTAATTACTATCGTTGATCGGATGTAATCGCATCAAGAAACTGCCGCTGTTGAATTGGCAGTTGGTTACCGTGACGCGGGAAATATTGCCCCCATATCCTTCTGGACAATTCAAGGCAATTGAATCGTCACCCGAAGTAATATTACAGTTTGAAATCGTGATGTCGTTAGCGGGCCCGTCGAAATGGAGACCGTCTGTGTTAGGCCCCTGGCTTCTTAATACGCAACCGGAAACGTTCACACTCCCTACGTTGGAAAAGGTAATCTGAAACGAGGGCGAATTCACAACGACAACATTCTCGACGTCGACATTGTTCAAGTTCATCAAATTGATAGCGAAATGCCAAACAGGCGACCCTTGAGTCGATCCAGTCGTGGAATCCCCATCGTGACCGTTTCCTTGATTTCCATTGATGGTAAAGTTCTGCAACGAAACGCTATTTCCCCGCGGAGGAGCATTAGGTCCGGGAGATGGAGGCTCAGTCGCACCTGGTCCTCCGTTATGAATGCCATCGTTATTCGTTCCTGTCTTAACGAAAAAACCTGTCCCACATCCCAAGCCAGCGATATTCCAGTAGCCGCCGGCGGGAAGAAAGAGGCCTGATATGAGTGCCGCGCCATCGATGATCAGAGTGATCGGATTGGTCGCGGAGGCGGCTGCCATCGCCGCATTGATCCGTGGGGCGTCATCCGTTGCCTCACCGCCCGAGTTGCTGTTGCTTCCATTTCGAAGATCGCAGTCGAGGGCGCAGCCAATTTTTGATGCCCAGAGATAAGTCATTCCCGCCACGGGCTGGGGCGGTGCAGCGGGACCTAAGCAAGGCAACTCTTCTTCAAAATCCGAACAACTTGAGAACAAAACGGAGCACGCCGCACCCGCCAGCAGCTTGCATGAACCAACAACAAAGTCTCTTCTATCCATTCGCCGAAAAGCCGCCCCAACCATACGCATTGTCAGAATCGAAGATCCAGCAGATTCTCATGCTCCGGTGCTATTGCACCGTGCTTCTCAATATATCGCAACTGCCAAACGATATACGCTAGACATGTGGGCACACCACTCGGAGTCTCGAGGAGCATGTGCATTACGTGCTCGATACGCGTCGAATCACGGGCACTTGATACTTCTGCCGAGCACTGAGGCAAGTCGCGTCCGCCCCCAATATTCGACCAGTACTCCTGGGTCTGTTGTCGGCAGATGCAACTACTCCTCAAAAACCGCACAGAAAAATGAATTGGTCCGGATCACGCAGATATTCCTGCGACCAACGAGCAGCATCGCGCTACACCCTCACCGGAACAGCCAAGCGAAACGAACTCGATCCCGCATTCTGACTGCGAGCCACCTGGAAAAATCCCCGAACATTCGATCAATCGCATCGAGGAACTTCTGTCCCGGAATAGCGCCACCTCACTCCACACCGGCCCTTCTCAACCCGCTTAGAACCACTCAGTGTCCGCTTAAAAATATGAGGACACTAAGTGGATACTCTCTCAAGGTCAAGAGGGGAACTTCAACTTTCAATTACCCACAATTCTGGGGCGAGTTTGATTGGTTATTGATGGATCGTATTCTGCCTCAAGCCAGATACTTACGCTGTGAGGACGATGCATGGCGAAGTGATTGCCATGAGGAAACTGCGA
>Ga0302326_10001424_pt1 | contig 60959 bp, 65 predicted proteins | sample Palsa_T0_3_FD_202264 | JGI IMG/M metagenome (GOLD analysis project Ga0302326, IMG submission 202264) | Peat permafrost microbial communities from Stordalen Mire near Abisko, Sweden - Palsa_T0_3 | ecosystem: Environmental > Terrestrial > Soil > Palsa > Peat permafrost | place: Sweden: Abisko...
CGCATCATGGAGCGCTCGCACGTCGACCTGGTCGTGCTGGACCTCATGCTGCCGGGTGAGGACGGCCTGTCGTTGTGCCGCGAGCTGCGCGGCCGCTCGCAGGTGCCCATCATCATGCTCACCGCGCGCGGCGAGGACGTCGACCGCATCATCGGCTTGGAGCTCGGCGCGGATGACTACGTCGCCAAGCCCTTCAATCCCCGTGAACTCCTCGGGCGTATCAAGGCGATCCTGCGCCGCTCCGCCCATGCGCCGCGCGATCCGAGCCCGGAGACCGTGCGTGGATTTACTTTTGGCGGCTGGCGCCTCGACACGGTGACGCGCACGCTCACCGACAGCGCCGGCAAGGAAGTGGCGCTGAGCGGCGCGGAGTACCGCCTGCTCGCGGTGCTGCTGGGTTCGGCCAACCGCGTACTGACGCGCGCGCAGCTCACCGAACTGCTGCGCGGGCGCGACGCGGACCCCTTCGACCGCAGCATCGACGTGCGCGTGAGCCGGCTGCGACAGATCCTGGGGGACGACGCGCGCGCGCCCCAGATCATCAAGACCGTGTACGGCGAGGGTTATGTCGTCGGCGTGAACGTCGTGACCGACTGACGCAGCGCGCGGCGGCCGCCGCCGCATGCCGCACAGCGCATTCACACCCGTGCGAGCTTAAGATGACGCACTGCAATGTGCGATCAAACCCGCAAGCTACGCAGGCGCGCCGTCGGCCAGGCCTGCATTCTGGCCGAGCGCGGCCTCGCCGTCGTGGGCGTGGCGCGTCCCCAGGCGCTGCTGCTGATGGGTCACATGCGCTGCGGCTCAACGCTGCTGCTGCACCTGCTCATGACCAACCCCCAGGTCTCAGGTCAGGGCGAGCGCAACGCGGTGTACGCAAGCGGCGCGGACCTGGCGAGACTTGCACTGTCCACGCGCCTTGCGCATGCCGCCCCGCTGCGGCGCCTGCGTTACGTGGCCGACCAGGTGAATCACAACCATGCTATCCCCGAGGAGCGCGTGCTGCGGCAGGGGCGGGTCAAGGCGCTGTTCCTGCTGCGCGGCAGCGATGCGGCGCTGGCGAGCCTGCTGGAGCTGTCGCGGCGCTTTTACGAGGGCGCCTGGTCGTGCGAGCGTGCGCTCGATTACTACGTCGGCCGCGTGGCGCGGCTGCGCGAATTGGGCGAGACCCTGGCTCCCGGACAGGCGGCCTTTCTGACCTACGAGACCCTGACCGCGCAGCCGGCCGAGGCCCTGGAATCCCTGCGGGTCTTTCTCGGGCTCGCGCAGGGCTTTTCGCAGGACTACGCCATCCACGCCTTCACCGGCGAGCGTGGCGATCCGGGGCCGAGGATTGCGAGCGGGCGGGTGCAGCCGGCGGCGCGCGTGCCCGAGCTTACCGTGGCGGATCCGCGGCAGCTGGAGCGCGCACGCGCGGCCTACCGCAGCTGCCGCCAGGGGCTGGCGCGCTTCGCGCTGCTGGCGGCTGACCGGTGAACGATGGCTGAAAGCCTGCGCAGCCGCCTGACACTCTGGCCGCAGTCGCTCTTCGGGCGCCTCCTCATGGCCTCGGTAATCGCGGTGCTCCTGGCCCAGGCGGTGGCGCTGTTCCTCATCGCGCAGGAGCGCGAGCACTTCGTGCTTCAGGGGAGCGTGCGTGAGTGGACGCGGCGCATCGCGGAGACGACCCTGATGCTGCAGCCGCTGACGCCCGCCGAGCGCAGCGCGGCCATCAGCGAACTGGCCGTGCCGGTCAGCGGTCGCCGGCCGCGCTCGATGCGCCCGCCGCCGGATGATGCGGGTCACACGCCGCCGCCGGACCGCGGCTACCTGCGGTTGCCGCTGCTGCCGGGCTTCGAGAACACACTGCGGGAACACCTGAGTGCGGCCCTGGGGCCGGAGTTCGGCGTTGACGTGGACCCGACGCCGGATCCGGCGCCGCCCGCGGTGCCGATCCCGGTGCCGTTCTACGAGGCCCATGAGCTTGCCGCCCACCAGGACGACGCGGTGCGCTATGACGTGCGGGTGCGCTTCCCCGACGGCGACGTCGTCGTATACCGGGTCACGCGCATGGCCGGCGGCGCGCCGCTGCCGCGCAACCTCATCATGAACCTCATTCTGCTGCTGCTGATTCTGGTGGTGGTGCTGTACCTGGTGGCGCGCAGCATCACCCGGCCGCTGTCGGACCTGGCGCGCGCCGCCGACAGCGTGGGGCGCGACGTGCGCCCGGCACAGCTGCAGGAGCGCGGCGCGCGCGAGCTGCGCGATGCCGCGCGCGCCTTCAACACCATGCAGGACCGCCTGCGGCGCTACCTCGATAGCCGCTCGCGCGTGCTCGCAGCCATGTCGCACGATCTGAAGACCCCGCTCACCCGCATGCGCCTGCAGGTCGAGGCGCTCGATGATCATCCAATGCAGGAGCGCATCGGGCACGAGCTCGATGAGATGGAGGCCATGGTGCATCAGGCGCTGGCGCTGTTTCGCGGACTCGATGACGGTGAACCGCTGCTGCCCATCGACATGAATGCGTTACTGGTGAGGATCCGCGAGGAATGCGCGGTATTTGGCGGCGAGGTGCTCATCAGCGGGCGCGCGCTGCAGCCCTTCAGCGGCAAGCCCCAGACCCTCAAGCGCTGTCTGACGAACCTGATCGTGAACGCCATTAAGTTCGGCGGGCGCGCACTGGTGAGTGTCGAGGACGGGGCGCAGCTCACGATCCGCGTGCGCGATGAAGGCCCGGGAATCCCCCCCGACGAGATGGAGCGCGTGTTCGAGCCCTTCTACCGCGTGGAATCCTCGCGCAACCGTGACAGTGGCGGCACCGGCCTCGGCCTTACCATCGCGCGCGACATCGCCCAGGCGCACGGCGGAACACTCACCCTGCACAATATGACCGGCGCTGGCCTCGAGGCGCGCCTTGAGCTGCCGAGGCGTCGCACCAACACCTAGGGAGCGTGCGCTAACTCACGGTTTTTCCGCTGGTTCACACTCCCTAACGATTCCTCACCGCCTCCACGCCACGCCCCCCTAAGCTGGCACTCACGCGGGCTTCCCCACGAACCGCCCCCGCGAAGGAGAATTTCGACATGAGAGCCACCGTTTTAGCGCTCGCGCTGGTGTTCGCGGGCGCAGCGTTTGCCGATACCACCCCGCCTGCCAATGCCGCGGCCCATCAGGCCAAGATGATGGCGGATCTTGCGACGCTGCTCGACCTGACCGATGCGCAGAAGCCCCAGGTGCAGACCATCCTGCAGGCCGAGCACGCACAGATGCAGGCCCAGCACGCGCAGATCAAGCAGCTCTTCGAACAGGCCAAGGCCTCCGGCACCAAACCTGACTTCAGCCAGATCAAGGCGCTGCACCAGCAGGTGGAGCAGGAGACGATCACCAAGCTCACCCCGGTGCTGAGCGCGAGCCAGCTCGCGAAGTTCCAGATCCTCGCGAAGATGCACCACCCGCATTTCCGTCATGGCCACGGCCCTGGCGGCGCGCCCCCGAGTGACGCGCCGCCTGCGGGCTAAAACTGCGTTCATTGGTGGCGGGCGCCAGGGAGTGGCGCCAGGCGGGGGCAGTGCGCTCCCGCACGCCGGAAAATGCTCACGGACTGCCGCGCATCAGCGCGGCAGTTCGTGCAGCCGGAAGTGCCCGTCCTGGTAGCTAAGGTAGCTGCCCTGCTCGTACCAGGCTCCCAGCACGATGCGCTGCGCGGCGGCGCCATCCACCTGCAACTCGTGAATCCCCGGCCGGTGCGTGTGCCCGTGGATCATGCGGCGCACGCCGGTCGCACGGAAGGCGGCCGTCACCGCTGCCGCGTTCACGTCCATGATGTAGGGCACGGTGCGCGCGGTATGGCTACGGCTGCCGGCGCGTACCTCATTGGCGAGCAGTTCGCGCCGCGCCAGCGGCAGGCTCAGGTAGCGCTGCTGCCAGGTGCCATCGCGCACGATGGTGCGCAGCTCCTGGTAGGAGTGATCATCCGTGCACAGGGCGTCGCCATGGGTCAGGAGCACTTCCTCGCCCTCGAAGCCGGCGATGACGGGGTCGGTCAGCAGCCGGCAGCCGCTGCGCTCGCTGAAGCCGGCACCGAGGAGGAAGTCGCGGTTACCGTGCATCGCGAAGCAGGGCACGCCTGAGTCACTGAGCGCCTTCAGGCCCGCACATACGCGCGCCTTGTCCTCATCCGCATCGTCATCCCCCACCCACGCCTCGAACAGGTCCCCGAGGATGTAGAGCGACTGGGCATCGCGGGCCTCGCGGCCGAGGAAGCCGAGGAACTGCGCCGTGGCGGCCGGGGCACTGGCGTCCAGGTGCACGTCCGAGACAAACAGGTGCGCCATCGCAGCGCGCTACTTGGGCGAGAGGATGTTGTCCTGCGGCGGCGTCGGTGCCACCGGGGTCGGGGTCACCGCGGTCGCCGCGGTCGCGCCGATGATCTCGACCTTCTGGATGATGACCGGCTTTAAGGGTGCGTCGGACTTGAACGGCCCGCTCGGCCCGGTCGCCGTCTCACCGATGCGATCGATCACGTCCATCCCCTGCACGATCCTGCCGAACACGGTATAGCCCCAGCGGGTGGGCACCGGATCCAGGTCGGGGTTGTCGACCAGGTTCACGTAGAACTGGGAGTTACTCGAGTGTGGCCCCTCGCTGCGTGCCATGCCCACCGTGCCGCGCTTGTTCTGCAGGCCGTTGCCCGACTCGTTGAAGACCGGGTCGTGCGTGCCCTTGAGCTTCAGGGTGGTGGCGTCGTGGCCGCCGCCCTGGATCACGAAATTCGACACCACGCGGTGCACCAGCGTGTTGCTGTAGAAGCCCTCGCGCACGTAGCGCAGGAAGTTCTGCGTGGTGAGCGGCGCACGGTCGCTGCGCAGCTCGATCACGAAGTCCCCCACATTCGTCGTCACCCGCACCTGGGGCAGCGGCTCATCGGCATGCACGGCGGCCTGCCAGACCAGGCAACCGAGGGCGAGCCCCGCGAGCAGGGCAAGGCGGGTCCGGGTCTTGATGAGCATCGATCCTCCGTGGGTATGAACGTATGCGCGGCGCCGGCGGCGGATTTTATAGCAGTGCGGCGTCGGGCGGCGCTTTGTTGAGATTCGCACGTTTCCCGTAACATGGAGTCATGAAGCCGAGCGCAAGTTCACCCGAGGGCGGCCAGCGGGCCGCCGTGACCCGTTTTGCCCCGAGTCCCACGGGCGAGTTGCACCTGGGCAATGCCCGCACGGCGCTGTTCAACCTGCTCTTGGCCCGCCATGGCGCGGGACGCTTCATCCTGCGCATCGAGGACACCGACAGCGAGCGCAGCAGCGAGGTCCATAGCGCGGCGCTCATGGCGGACCTGCGCTGGCTCGGTATCGGGTGGGACGCGGGCCCGGACCTCGAGGACGCGCGTGGACCGTACCGGCAGTCGCAGCGCGGGCCTCTCTACGCGCACTATTTCGCGGCCCTGGAGCGTGCAGGCCAGGTGTACCCCTGCTTCTGCACGGCGCTGGAGCTGGAGCTGTCGCGGCGCACGCAGCTCGCCGCCGGCCGGCCGCCGCGCTACGCCGGCAGCTGCCGCGAGCTCACCGAGACGCAGCGCCAGGCGCGCCGCGGGCAGGGGCTCGGCTCGACCCTGCGCTTCCGCGTGCCGCGCGCGCAAGTCGTCACCTTCACCGACTTGGTGCACGGCCCGCAGCGCTTCCCGACCGATGACATCGGCGATTTCGTGGTGCGGCGTGCCGAGGGCAGCGCGGCGTTCTTCTTCTCAAACGCCATCGACGATGCGGCCATGGGGGTCACCTGCGCGCTGCGCGGCGAGGACCACCTCAGCAATACCCCGCGCCAGCTGCTCATCCTCGCAGCTCTCGGGTTGCCGGCGCCCGCCTACGGGCACGTGGCGCTCATCGTCGGGGCCGACGGGGCACCGCTGTCCAAGCGCCACGGCGCGGTGAGCGTGCGCGAGTACCGCGAACGCGGCTACCTGCCGCTCGCGCTCCTGAATCACCTGTTCCGCCTCGGGCACTCCAGCCCCGAGCACGGCCTGCTCAGCCTTGCGCAGATGGCCGGCGCCTTCGACACCCATCACCTCGGGCGCTCACCTGCACGCTTCGATGAACAGCAGCTCAACGTGTGGCAGAAGGATGCCGTGCACCAGCTCGGCAGCGAGGCGGCGCGCAGCTGGCTCAGTGCCGTGCTGCCGCCGGGACTCGCGCCGCACGCCGCCACGGCCTTCGTCGAGGCGCTGCTGCCAAACCTGGTGCTGCCGGAGGATGCGCGCGCCTGGGTGGAGATCGTTTTCGGGGCGCCGCCGCCGCTTGAGCCGGCCGCCGAAGCGCTGGTGCGCAGCGCCGGCCCCGGTTACTTTGCGGCCGCCGCAGCGGCGGCGGCGAGGGATGCGACCGACCTTCAGGGGATTGCCGGTGCGGTGCGCGCCGCCACCGGGCGCAAGGGGGCGGATCTTTACATGCCGCTGCGCATGGCCCTCACCGGACGCTCGCATGGTCCGGAGCTGGCACCGCTGTTGCGGGCCATGCCGGCCGACAAGGCACGTGAAAGGCTGGCGCGCTTCGCATGATCCGCATCCACAACTCCCTCAGCGGCGCCAAGGAGGAACTGCGGCCGATCACTCCGGGGCGCCTGCGCATGTATGTGTGCGGGCTCACGGTCTATGACTATGTGCACATCGGGCACGCGCGCATGCTGCTGGTGTTCGACATGGTCACGCGCTACCTCAGACAGCGCGGCTTCGCGCTCACCTACGTGCGCAACATCACCGACATCGATGACAAGATCATCCGCCGCGCCGCCGAGAACCACGAGTCCATCGGTGAGCTCACCGGGCGCTTCATCGAGGCGATGCACGAGGATTGCGCGCGGCTCGCCATCCTGCCCCCCGACGAGGAGCCGCGTGCCACGCAATACCTGCCGCAGATCATCGCGATGATCGAGGAGCTGGTGAAACGCGACTACGCCTACGTGGCAGCCAACGGTGACGTCATGTACGCGGTCGCCCGCTTCCAGGGCTACGGGCAGCTCTCCGGCAAGCGCCTGGCCGACCTGCGCGCCGGGGCGCGCGTGGAGGTGGACGAGGCCAAGCGTGACCCGCTGGACTTCGTGCTGTGGAAGCACGCCAAGCCCGGCGAGCCCGCCTGGGAGTCCCCCTGGGGCGCCGGGCGGCCGGGCTGGCACATCGAGTGCTCGGCGATGTCGACCAGTCTGCTCGGCACGCACTTTGACCTGCACGGTGGCGGGCTCGACCTCAAGTTCCCGCATCACGAGAACGAGATCGCCCAGTCGTGCGCGGCCAGTGGCGACCGCTTCGTGAACCTGTGGATGCACAACGGCTTCGTCAATGTCGATGCGGAGAAGATGTCGAAGTCGCTCGGCAACTTCTTCACCGTGCGCGAGGTGCTGCCGCGGCTGCGCCATCCGGAGGTGCTGCGTTTCTTCGTGCTCTCGAGCCACTACCGCGGGCCGATCAACTTCTCCCCCGAGCAGCTCGAGCAGGCGGATGCCACGCTCAACCGCATGTACCTGGCGCTGCGCGACGTGCCGGAGGTGCCCGCCGTGGCGGGCGAGCACAGCGCACGCTTCCAGCAGGCCATGGACGATGACTTCAACACGCCCGAGGCGCTGGCGGTGCTGCAGAACATCCTGCGCGAGATGAACAGCGTCCGCGACGCCGGCGATGCGCCGCGGGTGGCAGCGCTCGGCGCGGAACTGCGCGCGCTCGCCGGCGTGCTCGGGCTCCTGCAGGTGCCGGTTGCGGAGTGGGCGCGGCTCGGCAAGCCCGCAGAGCAGGCGCAGGCCGCAGCGGTCGCACTCTCGGATGCCGAGGTCGACGCGTGCATTGCGGCCCGCGGCGCGGCCCGCAAGGCCAGAAACTTCGCCGAGTCCGATCGTATCCGCGACCAGCTGGCAGCCGCCGGCGTGATACTTGAGGACAAACCCGGCGGCGCGACCGTCTGGCGCCGCGCTTAGTCGCCCGCGGGCAGGTGGCGGCGGCGGGCGGCTTTCAGAGTGTTGTGCATGAGCATCGCCACGGTCATCGGGCCGACGCCGCCGGGAACCGGGGTGATCCAGGCCGCCCGCTCGCGCGCCACGGCGAACTCCACATCCCCGACCAAGCGCCCGTCGGGCAGGCGGTTCATCCCGACGTCGATGACGATCGAGCCCGGGCGTACCCACTGCCCCGGGATGAGGCCGGGCTTGCCGGCCGCCACGATGAGGATATCGGCGCGGCTGACGTGCTCGCGCAGGTCCACCGTGAAGCGATGGCACACGGTCGCCGTCGCCCCCGTCAGCAGCAGCTCGAGCGACATCGGGCGCCCGACGATATTGGACGCGCCGACCACGACGGCATTCTGCCCCTTGAGGTCAAAGGGAGTGCCAATGTGCTGCAGCAGCCGGATCACGCCGTAGGGCGTGCAGGGCCGCATCACCGGGATGCGCTGCGCGAGGCGCCCGATGTTATAGGGATGGAAGCCGTCAACGTCCTTCGCCGGGTCGATACGCTCGATGACCGCGGTGCGCCCGATCTGCTGCGGCAGCGGCAGCTGCACCAGGATGCCGTCGACCTGCGGATCATGGTTCAGCGCGTCGATGAGGGCGAGCAGGCGCGCCTCGGAGGTTGCAGCGGGGAGGTCGTAGGCGAGCGAGGTGATTCCCACCTCCTCGCAGGCGAGGCGCTTGTTGCGCACGTAGACCGCAGAGGCGGCATCGTCACCGACCTTGACCACCGCAAGCCCCGGGCGCGTGCCGCCCTCCCGTAGGATGGCCTCGATCCGGGAGCGCACTTCGCCCTTGACGGTAGCCGCGAGCTGCCTGCCATCAATCAGTTGTGCCGCCATGGGATCCGTCCCATCGTCCGCCGGTGTTGGGTCAGCGATTTTCTCACGCGCCCACGCAGCCCAAGGGTCCATACGGGATGCGTTCGGGCCGATAAGCGACGCCGGCTCTCCGGGGCGGCCCGTGAGGGCGCCCCTGGCGGTATCCTCCCGTCCCATGGATCTACGAGGCGCGCGATTGCGATCAGGCAGCCGGGGCGGCTCCGCTTTCGGTCCGGGTGCGGCGTGAACGACCATAGTCCCCGGGGGGAAGCTTACCCGTGCCTGACGCTCGAGCCGATCGGGTATGTCCGCGGCCCGCTGGCGGCTAAGTTCCAGGCGGCGCGACAGCCACCGGCAGCCGCAGACGCACCGGCTTTGATCGAGCTGCTGCCGGGGCGCAGTTTCGAGCACGCGCTCGAGGACCTCGCGGGCTGGGAACTGATCTGGGTGCTGTTCTGGTTTCATCAGAACCCGGGCTGGCGTCCCAAGGTGCTGCCGCCGCGCAGCACGAGCGGTCGCAAAGGAGTCTTCGCCACGCGCTCGCCCCACCGGCCAAATCCCATCGGCATGTCGGTCGTGCGACTGGAGAGCGTCGCTGGCCTGACCCTGCAGGTGCGCGGCGCAGACATGCTCGATGGCACGCCGGTCCTCGACCTCAAGCCCTACGTCGCCTATACCGATGCCTATCCGAGCGCGGGCAATGGCTGGCTCGAGGGTGAGGCGCGCGTCGCCGCGGGTGCTCAACCTGCGGATCCTGTGCGCGCCTACGGCGTGTGCTTTGCGGCGCTGGCGGTGGAGCAGGCAGCCTGGATAGAGGCACACACGGGACTCGCAATCGCCGAGCGCATCCGGACTGCCCTCGCTCTGGGCCCGATGCCCCACGCCTACCGTCGCATCCGTCGCATGGAGGGCTGGCTGCAGCTTTCGGTCAAGGAATGGCGCGCGTGCTTCACGGTGGCCGGGCGCGAGGTCAGTGTCACGCGGATCGACTCCGGCTTCCGGGCCGCGCAACTGGCCAAGGACGCGGACGAATCGCTGCGGGCGCATCGGGAGTTTCTCGCCGCCTGGCCGCGTGAGTCGATTTTGTGACGCTTCAGGACCGCGTGCGCCCGAATCGTTCGGACAACGGGAGGTCGCATTTGAGTCCGGCCGCAACGTCGTTTGATCGCGCCCGCAAGGATCGGGTATTGTCAGCGCACTGAAGGTGCCCGCCCGTAAATTACTGGCGGGAGAATTGGGAAGCCGGTGAAACCCGGCGCTGCCCCCGCAACGGTAGTGGAGTGTAGAACTCGGCCTTGAGCCACTGAGCCCGCAAGGGTTCGGGAAGGCGCCGAGTCATCCGAGCCTTAGGGTTTGGATTCTCCAGAGCCCGGAAACCAGCCTTGCAGTGTCTTGAGCCGTCGAATCGCGGTGGGCGATCGCAGGGCGTGACGCGCGAGGTCAGCTGTTGCTGCACGCCGTCTCCTCTGCCTCCCTCATGCGCAGTTCCCGGCTTCGTTACAAAGGCCACGTCACGGGGATTGAGTATGACGAAACGCACGGATCTGCTGCGCAAACTGCGGGCGCGCACGCCGCACACAGGGCTCGGACGGGAGTTCTACACCGATGCGGATATCTTCGAGTCTGACCTTGAGCTGATTTTCTATCGCGAGTGGCTGTTTGCCGCCCATACCGCTGAGCTGCCGAAGAGCGGCAGCTATCTGACGTTGCAGGTGGGTGCCTACCCCATCGTGCTGGTGCGCGCCGCCGACGGTGTCATCCGGGCGTTCGTCAACATGTGCCGGCATCGCGGTCAAAGGCTCTGCCCCGCCGAGCGTGGCACCGCACACAAGCTCGTCTGCCCCTACCACCAGTGGACCTACGAGCTCGATGGGCGCTTGTTCGCCGCGCGCCACATGGGCGCCGGGTTCGATCGTTCGCAGTTCGGTCTCAAGCGTGTGCATTGCGAGACGGTGGAGGGCTACATCTTCATCTGCCTCGCCGCGGAAGCTCCGGACTTCGGCCCCACGCGGCAGCAGCTCACACCCTATCTCGCCCCACACCAGCTGGCACAGGCGCGCGTCGCTTTCGAATCCACGATCCTCGAGGAGGGTAACTGGAAGCTCGTATGGGAGAACAATCGCGAGTGCTATCACTGCGCGGTCAATCACCCGGAGCTTGCGCGCACCTACCCGGACACACCGACCGTCACGAGTGTCAGCGGCGCGGCCGATGATCCTGCGCTGCTTGAGCACTGGCGCCGCTGCGAGCAGGCGGGCCTGCAGAGTACCTTTCAGCTCTCCGAGGAAGGACACCTGCGCGCCGCGCGTATGCCGCTGTTGTCAGATGCGGTCAGTTATACAAAGTCCGGTCAGCGCGCCGTCAGGAGACGCCTCAGCGATGGCATACCCTCTGACGCCAACATCGGCGCACTGCTCGTCTTCCACTACCCAAGCTCGTGGAATCATGTGCTCGGGGATCACGCGATATCCTTCCGGGTCCTGCCGCTCGGCCCCCGGCGCACGCAGCTCACCACCAAGTGGCTCGTGCATCGCGATGCCGTGGAGGGCGTTGATTACGATCTCGAGGATCTGACCCGCGTATGGCTCGCCACCAATGAGCAGGACCGCAGGATCGTCCACGAGAATCAGGTGGGGGTCGACTCACCCGCGTACGAGCCGGGCCCTTATGCCTTTCCCCATGAAGGCGGCGTCAGCCAGTTTCTCGACTGGTACGCCCGTCGCATGCAGATGCGACTGAGCGAACAACTGCCGGAACTCACCGATGTCGCGTGAGTGGGCGCGCGTACGGGCGCGGGAGAATGAGGCGCGGCTGCGCTCGGCCGTTGAGCGGGAAGCCGGCGCGAAGATCGTTCAACACCCGATCGGGCCGATCGTTTGCTTGCGGCCGAGTGGCGCTCAGCCGGTTCGCCCCACCGCCGACACTCCTCTGTCGGACGCGCCGGGCGGACCTAGTCAGTCAATGGGGCGGGCATACGGCGCCGCAGAGGCCCTGTCGGAACCGCTGGCTGCCAAACCCGAAGGCCGCGTCCCGGCGGTTGCGCCCCCGGGCCGCGCCCGCTGCCATTGAGCCGAGCATGCCGGTAGGGTATGCCCGATACGGATCCTGGTTGCCTGCGCGCACTGACTGAAACGACATCGCCCGCAAGGTGCGGGCGATGTCGCGAACCTAGCGGGTGCTCAGGCCCGGCGGCGGCGCCGCGAGAGCCCAAGTCCGATCAGCCCGGCTCCCATGAGCGCAAGGGTCGCAGGCTCAGGCACGCTCGTGCCGCCGGTGCCCCCCGTACCCCCCGTACCCCCCGTTCCCCCGGTGCCACCCGTACCCCCGGTACCACCGGTGCCGCCAGTACCCCCGGTCCCCCCGGTACCGCCAGTACCCCCGGTACCACCAGAACTTGGGTTGTAGGCAAATTCGGCGACGAAGTCACCAGGCGCCGAGTCCACGGCGCCGGCGACCAGGCCCACGTTGTAGACGTCGCACCGTGACACGGCCGTGCCGCTGCAGGAGTCCTTCACGTAGACGAACTGGTAGCCAGCTCCCTTGACGAAGGAGCCATCGACGATCATCGGCTCTACCAGGGTGCCCGCTGCGGTATTGAGCGTCAGGGTCACGTTCGTGGAGGGGTCCAGGTGCAGGTACTGGATGCTGTCGGCCTGCTGCAGATTGGTATTCGGGCTGTCGCCGTAGGTCTGTGCGATGGGCCGATTCGGCCCCGCCATCGGGCTATCGGCGCCGGCGTACTGGGTGGTGAGCGTCCAGGAGCCTGAGCCGATGCCGCTCACCGAGGAGGAAAACGAGCCCGACAACAGGCAGGTCGTGTCACCCCCGCCCACGCTGCAGGCCCCTTGCCCGGCGTCGAACGAGCCGTAAGTGCCTGTGCCAAAGGCGCCTGTGGTCACCGGCCCGAGTCCGTAGAGTGTGAAATTCTGGGTCGAATCCCCGAGAGTCAGGGTGACCTCAGTCGCGTGGGCGGCCGATACGGCGAGGGTTGCGGCCACGCTCATCAGGATCGCAGTTTGAAGCTTCACCGGAGTGTTCCCCTAATAGTTAGTGTCGGATCAGGCGGCACGCATTGCAGCCCCCGAGGCAGGACGGCGGCAACCCACAAGTGCGGACGCTAGCGGTCGGGAGCGGACAGCGCTGGCCGGCGGTTCCCCGGGGAGCCGGCGCCCGGGGCTATTTCGGGCGATTCACGATCGCGACGAAGTCCGCATCCTTGAGGAAGGGGGAAAATTCCGGGTAGCCGTAAAGGGCCGGGAGGTTATTGTCATGGCCTTCGGCTGCGATCTCGAGCCACCGCAGCATCCCCACGTGGTCGCGAGCCAGGGCGCGATACTCCGCGACGAAGACGGCCGAGCCCTTCCCGTCACTCCAGCGGGCGGCCTCGCTCTGGCTCAGCTGGTCCAGCATCGCCTGACGACCGCCGCTGTGCAGTTTCTCCTCGGCGAGGCCCAGTTCCGCGCGGACATCCTCCTGCCCGCGCAGCTGCGCTGCGGTTGCCGCTTCGCGCAGGAAATCGACATCGCGCCCCACGTGCAGATAGATGCGCGACAGGTAGAAGTGCGGGGACTCGAAACCGGGGTCGAGCTCGGCCAAGCGCGCCAGCGCAGCTATCGCCTCGTTGGGCGGCCCGCCGGCGCCGTAACGGATATAGGCCTCATCCGCGACGATGGCGGGGTTGTCGGGGTTCAGTGCGCGCGCCCGCTTGATCTCCTCGAGCGCGCGCGGGAACTCACCGCGCGAGGACAGCGCGGTGGCATACCAGTGGTGAGCGCGGGCTGAATTCGGGTCGAGCCTGAGCGCCGTCTCGAATTCCTCGACCGCCTTGGCGCTGTCGCCCTGCCACCACCAGGTAATGAAGGCCAGGTCCAGCCACGCTGTGGGTGCAAGCGGATCGAGCGCGATGGCCGCGCGCGCAGCGCGCGCCGCCTGCGGATAGGCGACCTTGTCCGGCAGGGAGCCGAATTCGCGCAGCAGCATGTAAGTCTCCGCGAGCCCCGACCAGGCCGCCGGCCGCTCCGGGTAGCGCTCGACGAGCTGACGGAAGCCGCGCTCCGCGGAACTGAGGCCATCCGCCGAGCGCGTCGAGAGTTCGTAACGCGCATTCATGTAGGTCGCGCGCGCCTCGGGGTTGTCCTCGTAGCCGGTGCTCGCGCTCTCTGGTGGGCGCGCGGAGCTGCGGGCAAACTGGAGCCAGGCGGCCGCCCCAACAAGCACCACACCGAGCGCCACGGCTGACACGCGCCACAATGACCAGCGACGGGCGACCTGAGCGCTCGGCACACTTGCGGCGGTGGGCAGTTGCAGTTCCCGCAGTGGCGCGTGCTGCGTCGCCGTTTCCCGTGCCGCTGAGGATTCCTCCTGCGGATCGGGCACGGCCCGCTGTTCGAGTTCCTGCTCGGCGCGCAGACTCGCCTGTGCATCCGAGGGCAGGGTATGCAGCCACGCGCCGAGCTCCTCGGCGTGCACCCAGACCGAGCGGCGCCCCGAGCCCGGGATGCGATGCACGGGCAGCGCGCGCTCGGTCTCCCAGCGTCGCGCGGTGCGCTCGGTGCACCCTAAGAACTGTCCGATCGCCTTCCAGCCGATCAGTCGCCGGCCGCTGCCTTCGCTCGCTGCGGTGCCGCTCCGACCATTTCCATGCGTCAGCAATGCGTTGCTCCGGCGTCGCGGGTGGTGAACCCCTGTGTGTCCCTGGCACGGACCGGCGACGCCTCTAATGGGGGCGTTTGCGGCCGAGACAGAGTCTAGCAATTTCCGACCCCGGAGGGGGCCAGGCGCAGACCAAGCCGTGCGCGGGAACGCGCCGCGGCAGGCCTGCGAGGTCTCAGGGCTGAGAGGACACCCTTAATAGGAGCAGGGAGCGAATTGCGAATGTTTTCAATGGTCGGGGTGACAGGATTTGAACCTGCGACATCTACGTCCCAAACGTAGCGCTCTACCAGTCTGAGCTACACCCCGCGGGCGCGTGATTCTACGCCACGGCCGTGGCGGTTCAAAAAAAAGGGGCGGCCGAGAGGCCGCCCCGCAGGTGGAGAGCCGTCCGCGTGCGGCTTTTTACAGTTGGCTCCCGGCGAAGTCGAACAGGTCGAACAGATCACCGATGGCCGGGGTGTTGAGCGGGACGTAGGGATTGCCCTCGGCCACCACCGGGTTCGGAAAGTTATCCCGGCTGCGGCGCGTCACCGGCGCCAGGCCCCAGTTGCGCTCGATGAACTTCAGGATCGAGACGTGATCCGCGTAGTCGTGCGAGATGTGGCCCGCCTGGGTGTAGGGCGAGACCACGATCAGGGGGATGCGCGTGCCGTCACCGAAGTAATCGAGCGGCTGCACGTAGCCTGAGTCGTAGTAGCCGCCGCCCTCATCAAAGGTGATGAAGATGGCGGTGTCTTTCCACAGCTGCGGGTTGGCCCGGACCGCCTCCACGATCTTCTGGGTGAAGCCCTCGAAGAGATTCAGCTTCGAGGATGACGGATGGCCGTCCACGAGTCCGCTCGGCTTGACGAACGAGACCGCCGGCAGCGTGCCGCGGGCGATGTCCTCGTACAGGTTGGTCGTATCCTGGATGTGGGCCGTGCGGATGGCGGCGTTCGCCATGATCGAGGTGTCGTACTGGAACGGGTTGCAGATGTTGCAGTACTCGTCCGTCTGCTTGCCGATCGCGCCGTAGTTCAGCTGGTACGGGTCAGGCACATAGTTGTTCCACTGGTCGCCGTAGTACTTCCAGGAGATGTGCGCGGCCAGCAGGCTGTCGCCGATGCTTGGCACCGAGGAGGGCGGGACCGTGAACACCGTGTTATTGGAGTTGGTGTCCGTGAAGGCGTTGTTACCGTTGCCGAAGTACCCGGGATTGTAATTGTTGAGCAGGTAGTAGTGGCCCGGCTCGCAGCGCGGGTTGATCGGCCGCGGCAGCGAATGCAGATACTTCACGATCGGGGCCACGCCCGGCTGCGTGGTGTCCGCGCAGTCGGTGTAAGAGCCGCCGCCGTAGGAAGGCGAGCCGTAAGAACCACCGCCGTAGCCGTCCTGGGAATACCAGTTGTTCGTCGCGGCCTGGGGATTGGGGTTCTCGACCTCATCCACCACGCCCTGATTGGCCGTGCCCGTCGCAACTTCGGTATTGTGGGGCGCCGGCACCGGATGACCGGCGCCATCGCTGAACCAGATGGCATCGCCGTGCCCGAGCATGATGTGGTTCGCGCCGGTGCCGCCGTTGACGGACTGATGGAAGTTGTCGCTCATCGCATACTTGTCGGCGAGACTCTTGAAGTAGGGCGCATCGCCGTTCTGCACGTTGTAGAAGCCGAGCGAGGTGGATCCTTCACCGGTCGTCACGAGATTCGGGCCGTATTCGGTGCTGAAGTTGGACGGCTGCGGGATGCCGTTGGCACCGGCGCCGACCGTCACTTCCACCCAGGAGAAGAGCGCCGCATCACAGCCGGAAGGCAGCTTGGCGCTGGCGTGCGCGAGGCTGCAGTCGAGCTGCTGCCACATCTGGTAAAAGCGGTGCACCGGGCTCGCCGCGTAGGAGTTATAGGTGAAGGTGTCGCCGTTGGTCAGCTGGAAGGGACCGGGCGGCAGCGCGGTGACGTTGCTGATGCGCTGGTCAGGAGTCTTGGAGGTCTGACCCGTGCCGCCGGTCACGAGGAAGCCGTAATAGTCCTGCGGCAGACCGTTTTCCGACTGCTGTGCCAGCTTCAGGCTGTCCTCGGCAACGTAGGAGTCCTTCGGGCCGCCGACGAGCGGCGCCGGCAGCACCCCATTCGGGAATGCACTCTTCGGTGGGCTCAGCAGAAATGCATCGCCGCCCGGGTCGGAGGCGGCGCTCTGCGCGCCGCGTGCGAAATTCGGGCCCGGCGAGCCGTCGGCCTTGACGATGCCTTCCGAGAGCAGATTCCAGACCGATTCGCCGCGCTTGGGCACGTAGGTCGCAAACACGTGATCGAAGCTGCGGTTCTCACCGATGATCACGATGACGTGCTTGATCGGGCTTGCGGTGCGCGTGTCCGGATTCTGCGTCGCCTCGACCGCCGCGAGCGACGTACCGAGTGACATCTGCGCGAGGGCAATCGTTCCGAGCGCCAGGCGCACGCCGTCGCGCACGCGCGCACTCAATGGTTTGCGTTTCATGCCAAGTCTCCCTTGTTGCCCGGCAGTGGGCGCGTACTTTTTACGTGCTCACTGTTGCATCGGGGTGATTGCTGCGTGACGGAGCCGCGTCAGTTGTAAGTGTCGGCTCAGGGAGACGCCGCGGACTGCAGCGCTTGGGGTTGCGCAGGCTCGACGCGCACCAGCCCCATCATGCCGCCGTCTTCGTGCTCGAGCAGGTGGCAGTGATAGACGAACGTACCGACGCTGTCCGGATCACGAAAGTCCATGCGCAGGCGCACGCTCGGATAGCGCAGTGTCCGACCGTTGAAATATGGGACGTTGACAGTGTCGCGCAGGAAGGGCTCAGCCACCGGCGTCCCCGACCAGTCGATCAGCAGGAAGTGGATCTGGTGAATGTGAAACGCATGCAGCTCCGTGGAACGGTTCTCGATGATCCAGTCCTCGACATCGCCCTGGCGGACGACGATGTTGGGCACCTCGGATCCAGGGTCAAATGCCGCCGGTGTCTGCCCGTCCACGGTGATGAAAAACTTGGTCGCGCTGTTGGGGTTGTTCGGATCCGAGAGTTGCTCTGAGAAGTAGAGCTTGCGTACCCGCACCGGGACGATGCTGCCGAGCCACGGGCGCGTCGCCGGCGGCAGTGGAGGCGGGGCTGTGGCGAGGCGCGAGCGCGGCTCCGGGGCATCGGGCGTGGCCACCACGGCAGCGAGGGCGCGGTTCGGGTCGTTCTCGCCCCCCTGTCCCGTGTCGACGGTGCGCGTCACGAGCAGCGCCGGCGCCCCGGCTGCGGGCGTCGTCACGAGGAACTCGATCCGGCCGCCGGGCGGAATGCCAAGGTGGTCGCGCCACTCGATCGCATCCGCCTGACCTGAGGCATTGATCGGCACGCCATCGATCGCGACAACCCCGAGCGGCTGCGGTGCGCGCCCGCTGAGCAGCGCGAGGTTCAGATAGGTCACGGCGGAGGCGTTCAGCACCCGCCACAGCTGCCGCTCGCCCGGGCGCACGCGCAGCTGCGCAGGCGGGTAATCAGGATAGGGGACGGGCACGAAGTTGACCGACAGGTCTTTCGCCGGTTTGCCGAAGCCCGTGCCGTTGTTGGCCGAGTCGCCGTCGCGGTCGATCATCATCTTCGGGACCACGGGTTCGGACTTGGAAGGTGGTGCGTCCGGGTTCACCAGATCCTGGTCGCGGATCACGAACACGCGCTCGGGGAGCCCTGCGAGGGCGGGGTTGGCGCGCTCCACGCCTTCCACGATCAGGGCCCCGGACGCTCCGCCCAAAACCTGCGCGGAGCTGAAGCCATGAATGTGCGGGTGATACCAGTAGAGGCCCGGTGGCTCGTCTGCCGGAATGCGAAAGCGATACTCGAACGCCGGGTCCTGCGGCTGGATCGAGGTCTTCAGAACCTCATCCTCGTGACAGCGCGGCGGGACGGTGAGGCCGTGGAAATGGAGGTTGGTGGAGGTCGCGCTCATGGCGCCACTCGTGCAGGGGTCCACCGCCGCTGGCGGCGACGCGGCGTGACCCGTGTGCCCGGCGGAAGACGTCGCGGCAGCTGCCACGAGTTGGTTATGCAGGCGCAGGACCAGGAGCTCGCCCGGCTTCAGGCGCAGGGTCGGGGACTGCGTGCCGTCAGCCAGCTGATAGCAGTAACGGGGTGGCGCCTTCCCGGGGGGAGTGTTGCGGGCGTAGAGGTCCACGCTCAGCACACCGTCCCTGCTGCGCAGGTCCTGCGGTTCGGGCACCGCCTCTCCGGGCGCAGGGCGCGGGCACGACGCTCTCGGGGCTGCGAGTGCAGGCACGGCGCACAGGATCAGGAACGCAAGGAGGGCGGCGCGCAGCATGAATGGGCCGGGCGCTCCGCCTCGCAGCCAGGGGCCGCCGGCGCGTGCGGTTTTCAGCGCACCGCGAGCAGCTCGCGCGCCAGCACCAGGCGCAGCTGCTCGAGCTCGTGGATCCGCTGTGCGGCCTTGCGCACGGCGCGCACATCGACCGCCGCAGCCGCGTACAACTCCCCGTATTCGGCGCGCGCGCTCTCGAGGGCGTCCAGTGTGCAGCGCCAGCGGGCGGTGAGGACCTGGCGGGCGGCTTGGCTCACCGCGACCCGCCAGCGACTGAATGCAGGGGCATGGGACATGGGCTCATCCGCAGGTACACCGCTTTAGTGTGCCTTGGGGCTGTTACAGCTCCCTGTCAGGGGTTTTACAGGAGTGTTGCGCTGCACTCCGGGTGCGGGCCTTTGGCCTGCCACGGCAGTCAAAGCCTTGACAATTACAGCCTAGGCAATTATTGTTTGGCGGCGCCCGCTACGAGGGGTGCGTCGTCTCCCCAAGGGGAGATTCCAAGGAGCGTGGCCGTGGGTGACATTTACGACGTCGCGACTTACCAGCCGAAGAAGAGTGTCGGCGCACTGCTGAGCCGGGTGCGGGTCGAGATGCTGGCGGCGCTCGACAAGGACCTGGCCGGTGACCAGCGCCTGGCGGCGCTGGAGCTGAGTGCGGCGCAGCTGATCATCATCGCCAACCTGGCCGTGGCCGAGGAGCCGATGTCGGCATCGGATCTGTGCAAGGGCATCTCCTACGATGCCGGCGCGATGACGCGGATGCTCGACCGCCTGGAGAGCAAAGGACTGATCCGGCGCCATCGCTCCGCGCAAGACCGGCGCCTGATGCATTTGGAGCTCACTGAGGAGGGCCGCGCGGCGTATCCGCGCATGCGGGAGATTTCGATGGCAGTGGCCAACCGCTTCCTGCACGGCTTCACCAAGGCCGAGGCGCGCCAGCTCGAGAGTTTGCTGGCGCGCATGCTCGAGAACGTCCACGGGCTCGCGCCGCGCGCGAGCGCCTGAGCGGCACATTTTTTTGCGGGAATGTTTGCCTAGGCATTATTAGCCACGGCAGAGAGAACGGAAAATCCGAAGGATTGGCATCTATGACTACTGAGAAGGGTAAGGCATCCACGCCCACCGGCCGTCGCTGGCGGCTGCTCGGGGGTGTCCTTGGGGGTGTCCTCATCATCGCGGTCGGCTATACCGCCTACTGGGCGCAGGTGCTGCGCTTCCACCAGACCACCGACGATGCCTACGTGAATGGCAACGTGGTCCAGATCACCCCGCAGATCTCGGGCACCGTGATTGGCATCGGCGCCGATGACACCCAGTTCGTGAAGGCGGGGCAGCCCTTGGTGCGCCTCGATCAGGCCGATGCCAAGGTGGCGCTCGATCAGGCCGAGGCGCAGCTCGCGCGCACGGTGCGCGACGTGCGCAATCTGTTCGCGACCACCGCGCAGCTTGACGCCACGGTAGCGGTGCGCCAGACGGATCTGGCGGCCGCGCGCAGTGATCTTGAGCGCCGCGAGCACCTCGGGACCTCAGGCGCCGTCTCGGGCGAGGAGCTGCGTCACTCGATGGATGCGGTCAAGGCCGCGCAGTCGAACCTGCTCGCCGCGCAGCAGCAGCTCATGGCCAACAAGGCACGCGTCGACAACACGACGCTCGCGGATCACCCGCAGGTGCGCGATGCCGCAGCCGCCGTGCGCAATGCCTACCTGACCTTGTCGCGCACCGAGCTCGCCGCGCCCGTATCGGGATTCGTCGCGCGCCGTAACGTGCAGCTCGGCCAGCGCGTCGGTCCGGGCGCGACGCTGATGGCGGTGGTGCCGCTCGATCAGGTCTGGGTGGACGCCAACTTCAAGGAGCCCCAGCTCGCGCGCATGCGCGTCGGGCAGCCGGTGACCCTGACGGCGGACCTCTACGGGCGCCACACCGTGTACCACGGCAAGGTGGTCGGCTTCGGGGCCGGCACCGGGGCAGCCTTCTCGCTGCTGCCGGCGCAGAACGCCACCGGCAACTGGATCAAGATCGTGCAGCGAGTGCCGGTACGCGTGGCGCTCGATGCGGGTGAGCTCGCCGCGCATCCGCTGCAGATCGGGCTGTCGATGAAGGCCGACGTCGATGTCCGCAACGGCGGCGACGGCGAGCGCCTGCCGCAGCTTGCCAACGCCAGTGCGGCCTGGTCCACCGAGGTCATCGGCAGCGGCGAGGGGCTTGCCGATGCGCGCGTGCAGGCGATTATCGCCGCCAACGGCACCGGTGCCGCGGCGCATGCGGCGGCCCGGCAGTCGGCGGCAGCCGCGAGCGCGCTGCTGGCGGATAACCCGCAGATGTTGCCCTCCGCCGTGCCGGCTCGGCGCCTGGCGCGCTAGGGGCTGCGCGGACCGCGGACGTGGCTGAGAATGCTGACAGACCGGTGACCGGCGGCGCTCCGGGGGGAGCGCCGGCTGCACCACCGCCGCTGACGGGGGCGAAGCTTGCGATCGGCACGATCGCGCTGTCGCTGGCGACCTTCATGAACGTGCTCGACACCTCGATCGCGAACGTGTCGATCCCCTCGATTGCCGGCGACCTCGGCGTCTCGCCCGATCAGGGCACCTGGGTCATCACTTCCTTCGGCGTGGCCAACGCCATCTCGCTGCCGCTGACGGGCTGGCTGACGCGCCGTTTCGGCGCCGTGCGCCTCTTCACCGTATCAGTGGTGCTGTTTGTCATCGCCTCCTTCCTGTGTGCACTCGCCCCGACGCTCTCGGCGCTCATTCTGTTTCGCGTCCTGCAAGGGGCGGTCGCAGGCCCCATGATCCCGCTGTCGCAGGCGCTGCTGCTGGCGAGCTACCCGAAGAACCGCGCGGGCTCGGCGCTGGCGATGTGGTCGATCACGACGCTCGTGGCACCGGTGGTCGGGCCGCTGCTCGGGGGGTGGATTACCGACAACATCTCCTGGCCCTGGATCTTCTACATCAACGTGCCGGTCGGGATCGCCGCCGCCTTCGCGACCTGGGCGATTTTCCACAAGCGCGAGACCGCGACCGCGCGCGTACCGGTCGACGTGGTCGGCCTGGGGCTGCTCGTCCTGTGGGTAGGTGCGTTGCAGGTCATGCTCGACAAGGGCAAGGACCTCGACTGGTTCAACTCCACGCAGATCGTGGTGCTGCTGTGCGTCTCGGTGGTCGCCTTTGTCGTGTTCCTCATTTGGGAGCTGACCGAGGAGCACCCGATCGTGGACCTGTCGCTCTTCAAGCAGCGCAACTTCACCGTGGCGACGCTGGCGCTGCTGTCCGCCTACGGGCTGTATTTCGGCAACGTGGTGCTGCTGCCACTGTGGCTGCAGCAGTACATGGGCTATACCGCGACACTGGCAGGCCTGGTGCTGGCGCCGGTGGGCGTGCTCGCCATCATGCTCACGCCCTTCGTCGGGCGCTTCTCCGATCGCTTCGATCCGCGCATCCTCGTGACCATCTCCTTCGCTGTGTTTGCGCTGGTGCTCTTCATGCGCGCGCACTTCAACACCGACGCCACCATTGGCACGCTACTGATTCCGACGATCATTCAGGGTGCGGGGATGGCGGCGTTCTTCATCCCGCTGATGTCCATCACGCTCGGCGGGCTGCCACCGGACCGCATCCCGGCGGCCTCGGGACTGTCGAACTTCGCGCGCATCACCGCCGGATCCTTCGGCACGTCGATCACCACGACTCTGTGGGACCGCCGCGCCACGCTGCATCACGCGCAGCTGATCGAGCATCTGGACCCGAGCAATCCTGTGACCTCGCAGGCGCTCGGTACCCTGCACGCCGGTGGCATGGGGCAGGATCAGAGCTACGAGCTCTTGAACCGGCTGGTGGACTCGCAGGCGTTCATGCTCTCGGCCGACGACATCTTCTACGTCTCCGGCATCATCTTTGTCGGGCTGATCGGTCTTGTGTGGCTGGCGCGCCCGCTGCGCAGTGGCGGCGGTGGCGCCGCGGCTGCCTCCGGGGCGCACTGAATCGCGCCCCGGATCGGCTCGTTGAGGCTAGCCGGCCGCGCGCAGCACGCGCGGCGGCACGAACCACACCAGTCGCCCCGCACCGGCACGCGCGCGGCCGCGGAATCGCACGAGCGCGACACCCATCTTGCGAAACTCGAAGGCGGTCTGTGCGCCGCCCAGGCAGCTGCCGAGCAGCACGCCCAGATCGGGCGCGTGACCCACGGCAGCAACGCTCGCATCGGTAAGCCCGGCCAGAAATCCGAGGAACTCCTCTGGCGGCCGTCCGGGCTCGAGCTGCGCGCACGCGGCAGGGTTCGGCCAGCCGGCGGACTCATGCAGGATGATCGCCGTCTGCTGGGTGCGCAGCAGCGGACTTGCCAGGAGTCGCGCGGGCGCTGTGGTGAATCGCCGCAGCCCTCGGGCGGCCTGGTGAGCGCGCGCCACGCCGCGCGGCGACAGCGGGCGCGTGCGGTCATCGCGCCAGCGCTTGGCGTCGCGATCGAAAGCGATCGCATGACGGACGAGCAGCAGCTCCACGGCGGCGGCTCCTCAGTGCCGCAGCGGGCGCGACCCTGCGGCGGATTCGAGTAGCGCATCCTCAGCGCTCCCGGCCGGCTGCTGCGGGACGGCGGAAGGCGCAGCCTGCGGGGTTTCGCACGCCGCTTCGGTACCGCGGCGCAGATCCTCCATGCGCGTGCGCAGCGCCTTCCAGCGCTTGCCGTTCACCTTGCTCCAGATGCGCTCGAGCGTCTTGCGTGCCTGCTGGGTTTCGGTGAGGTGGTGCTCTGCGAGCCGGCCCATGAGGAACAGGGTCTGGGGCGGCAAGGGCGCGCCGGCTGCGACGAGCTCGGCCAGCCGGTTCTTGGCCATGTCAGCGTCCTGGTGCGCGCCCAGGCGATCCTGCAGTCGCCGCAGTGCCTTCAGCATTTCATCAGCGGGCTTGCCGAACAGCGCTGCGCCGCACTCGATCGCATAGCGCAGCTGCTTGGCGCGTCGGCGCACGGTGTGGTAGTCGCCCATGGGGGATTTCGCATCGAGCTGACGCACGGCTTTCTTCAGCTTCCTGAAGCGCCGGCGCACGCGCTCAGGCATCACGATGGCCGCGGGCGCGTCACCGGGGGCGGCCTCGGCGGCGAAGTCCGCGCTTGCAAGATTCAGGGTCTCGAGCCAGTGGCGTGTGGCCTCGGAATCGAGCATGGCGAGCATGCGTACGCGGGCGTGTGCCCGGCCTTCCTCGAGCCGCGCCTTCAAGGGCGCGGCCGCCTTGCGCTCCTCACCCGGCAGCTCCGCGCAGTAGCGGCGCAGCTCCGCCAGCTGCACGTCGAGGTCACGCGCCGCTCCGAGTCCGCGCAGGATGCCCTTGGCACCGCCGCGCGCCTGCACGAGCCGGCTCGGCAGCTGGTGCTTGAAGAGTCCGAGCGTCGCCTCGATGCGCCGCGCCGCGACGCGCAACTGGTGCAGTTCCTCCGCATTGCTGCCGCGCCGAGCGCCCGGTTCGTGAGTCATCCAGTCGGTCAGGTGCTGACGCAGCTCCCCCAGGGCGAGCTGCTGCGCGGACAGCACGCCGGCAGCTTGAGCCGTGCCGCCATGCGCTGCGGCGGCAGCGGCGGGCGCTGCCGGTGGCGGGTCGACTTCCCCCGGGTGCTTCATCGAAGGTCCTGTAAACGCAGGTGAAACCTCAGTGTAACAAAGGGCTGCGCGGCGCTGAGGGCCCGTTTGAGTCGCCGCGGGAGCTTCGGACAGCCCCAGGCGAGTTAGCTACTCTAGTGCCTGCGCGCAGGCAGAAATTGACGCTCCGTAAGCCACTTACGTATGATGCGCGCCCCCCGTGCGGTGGGGCCGGCTAGGGGCGCCTTGGAAATCGTGCCCGTAGCTCAGGCGGATAGAGCATCGGCCTTCTAAGCCGAGGGTCGCAGGTTCGAGTCCTGCCGGGCACGCCAGCCGCACGTGGGAAGAGACGATGGTGGGCGTAGCTCAGTTGGTAGAGCCCCGGGTTGTGATCCCGGTTGTCGTGGGTTCGAGTCCCATCGTCCACCCCATATATACCAGGGCCGTTAGCTCAGCTGGTAGAGCAGGAGACTCTTAATCTCTTGGTCGTAGGTTCGATCCCTACACGGCCCACCAATTTTTCAACGACTTCCGTGTGTTTTCTTGCCCGCGAGGAACGCGGAGCAACCAATTCACAACCATCCGTCTCCTGAGCCGCGAGGAACGCCTCCGCCCGGTCCGCGAGCGTGTTGCCGGCGCTGAGCTGAACCGCATGGGCGTACGTGCCCATCGTGATCAGCGGAGACGCATGGCCGAGGGCCCGCGAGACCTCCGGTAACGGGCTACCGCTGGCGAGCCAGTTGCTGGCGCAAGAATGCCGCAGGTCGTGCACCCGGACGCGGCGCAGGCCCGCGCGGCGCAAGGCGGGCAAGAACACCCGGCCGCGGAAGTTGAAGTGGTTCATGCCGCCGCCGTCGCGGTTCGGGTTCACGAGGTTCATCGGCCCTTTCGGGCACGCGGCCTTCCACTCGCGCAGCTCCTTCACCATCGCCGGGCGCAGCGGCACAAAGCGCCAGCCGGCAGCGGTCTTGGTCTCGCGCAGTTTCCCGGTGTCGCCCGCGAGCTGCCCACGCACCAGCACCCGGGCGGAGTCGAACTCCACGTCGGCCCATGTGACGCCGAGCATCTCGGAGATGCGCAGCCCGCCGTAGGCCAGCAGCATCATTCCGCAGCGCCATTCCCGGTCCGTGGCATCGACCAGTCGCCTCAGTTCCGCAGGGCCGAGAACGGTCTCTTCCATCGGACGGTCGCTCAGCTTCTGCGCCTTCAGCTTTTTCACGTGCTGCGCCACGTTCTGCGCGACGTAGCCGCGGGCCTGCGCCCACTTCAGGAGCGTGCGCATCCCGGCGATGCTCTTGTTCACGGCGCAAGTGCCGCTGCGCTCCACGGCCGCCGCACGGGCCGTCAGCTCGGCGAGGCGCGCCGCGGCGCGGGAGGTGTCCAGCTTCATACGCCGCAGGCGCGTGAGCTTCAGCTCGGCTCGGGAGAGGGCGGTCGCGGTCTGCGCGCGGAGGCGGTCGCGGATGGCGATCAGTTCCTTGTTCCGGAAATCCTCCAGCGCCTTGGGCGTGATGGAGCGCAGGAGCTGCCCTTCCAAGTACGGCAGCAGCCGGCGCAGGCCCTTGTCGTAGTCCTTGCCGCTGCCGGCCTGCAGCCCGTCGCAGTGGCTGCGAGCGAACTCCGCCAGCAGCGCGGGCTCGAACCGCACCTTTGTGTTCACGACGAGTCCCGCCCGGCGGGCGGTCTCCTGCTCCGCGGCGAAAGCGTTGGCCTCTGCCTGCGTGTTGAACGTGTGGTAGGCCATGCCGCCGCCCGGCTTCGGCAGCCGCAACTGGTACACGTTGTAGGTCTTGCGCTTCCCGGTCTCGGGATCGACGTACGCGCGGGTGATGCGTTCGGGGTGTCTCACTGCTTCTCTCCTATCGCGGCCAAGGCTCGCACCTCATCGGCCGACAAAAAGCGTTTCTGAAGTAGGGCAGCGGCCACGCGCTCGATGGCGGGCCAACGCTGCTTGAAGAACTGGCGTAAGTGCTGGCGCATGCGGGATTGAGCGCGACCAGAGTCTTGGGCGAACCGGCGCGCGATGAGCCAGTCGATTTGCGGCTCGATCTGCTTCCAGTCGTCACTCCCGCTCGTCAGCATCGTGACGGCGGCGGATTTCCGAGAGGCCCGCGCCTCTGCGTGAGGGCCGGCCGCGAAGATTAGAATCACGTTGTACGCAGCTTCCTGGCTAGCGCCATCCACGATCAGCATCGGCTGGCCGGTGCCGTGACAGAACCCGCTGCCGTCAGGGCGGATCTCGACGGCGGTTGCCCCAGCACCGACATGGATGCGCGCCACCGCGTGTCCGGCTTCGTGGTAAGCCACCGCCTTCAGCCCGCGGTTCACTTCTTTCTCCGCGCTTGCCTACGGGCTGCTTCCTCACGGGACCTGCGCCCGCGGGCGGCACCGTCGTCGAGGTGTCGCGGGCAGTAGCTCGCCGGGCGGCCCCCACCGGAGTGCCGGTCACGGAGATAAAAAGCCGAGCACGAAGGCAGCCGGCAGGTGTGGAGCGTGAACTCACTCCCGGGGGCGCAGAGTTCCAGCCCAATGAGTCCGAGCATCGTGACCGGGTCCGCGACGATGTGGTTGACGCGCGGTGCGCCGTCAGTCGCCAGTGCGACCGGCTGTCCGAACGGCACTTTGCGCCCGCCCTGCGGCAAGCCCACCTGAAACGGGCCGACCCAGCCGATGAGCATCGAGCGGTGCTTCGTCAGGTCGTCCTCATTCACAAGCGCCGCCAGCACTGAGCGCCACGCAGCGCGGAGACCGCGGGCGCTTTCCCGGGCCGCTGCCACCGTGTTGCTGGCGTCCGGCGGCGGCAACGGCTGCATCAGCGCCATGGCGTAGGTCTTCGCGTTCAGCGGCAGGCGTTTCGCTGTGGCCGCGGCGGCCTCATCGCGCATGTCGAAGCCAGTGCTGCCTTCCCGCAGGTTCGCGAACGCGAGCGCTCCTTCAAGGTGAAGCGCTACCGTTTCATGATCCAACATCATGCGATAAGTATCGCTCGTTTCGAACGAAATAAAAACAACAATGGAGCGTAGCGGCCGTAACGCATGCAACTGTGCGGAATATATGGCCATAACTGCAGCATAGGCTGCGAACGAAACCAAAGGTCGTTTCGTTCTAGCGAGCGATACACCCCTCCTTTTTCGCTCGCTCAATCTGGCCGAGAGTTGTTCGCACCAACACTGAGCCGGAGACCGCTGACATGCCGCAGATGCTTATTTCCACCACTGTCGCCGCGCAGGAGGCCGGCTGCTCCGAGCCGTTCGTCCGCATGTGTGTCGCGACGGACGCGGTGCCCGGGTTCGTGATCCGCACGGCTCGGGGCCGGAAGCCGTGGCAGGCGGTGCACCCCGACGGGCTGCAGAAGTTGCGTGAGTTGGCGGCCAAGCAGCGCGCCCAGCGCGCCACGGGGCGCGAGGACGAGTGATGAGCGAGTTGGTTGTGCTCGCGCTGCCCGGCGGCGGAGCCGGGGCCTTCCCGATGGCGCAGGTGATCGAGGCGCGGGTGAGAGCGGCAGCGATGGGCTTCGGCGCGGAAGCGGCGGCCGTGACGACCGTGAACGTGGAAGAGCGCTGGCTCGACTCCCGGCAGCTCTCGAAGTTGACCGGCATTGGCGACACCACGCTCGAAGGTCTCGCCAACCGCGGGCAAGTGCCCTGCCTGCGCGCTGGGAAACTCCTCAGATTCAAGTTGAGTGAAGTCGAGCGCGCGCTGAAGGCACGCAACGAATCCTAGAGATGGCGCCGCCCGCAGCCCGTACGAGGGGCGGCAGGCGGCTTGGAGCAACACCACGATGATGGAGATCGCGATGTCGGACGAAATTCTCCCTCCGAACACGGGGGATGGAAAGCCCCCGGTTGACGACACCTGTGACTGCTGGACTTGCCGCTACCGGCGACGGGATGAGCGGGACCGGGTTGCGCGAGCGGCCACAGGGAAGTTCCTGAGCGAGGCGCCGGCGATTGCCGACTTCGGGGATCTCGACCCCGGGGCGCTTGAGCGGAAGTGCCAGTTGCCCCCGAGCGACCCGCGGCACCCCAACGGGTTCGCGTTCGATGAGGGGACGCAGACCCTCGATCTCTTCTGGGGCGGGTATGAGTACTTCATCGAGCTGAACCGCCTGCGCACGCCCGAGGGGTTTCTCGGTCTCTTGCACCATGTGACGGCCAAACACTGGCGGGCGATGACCCCCGAGCGCGTCAGCCACTTGGTCGAAGCGATGGCGCAGCGCAACGGGTGGGAGATCTATGGGTTCTGAGGCCGCCTCGGCGACGGTCACGATCTGGACCGACCACGACGGCGAAACGATTCGCGCCGTCGAGCGCATGACGCTCACGGACCTTGAGCAGCTGATATCGGACGAACCCCTCTCGGCCACCAAAGACGTGCTGCCGATGCTGAAGCTGGCCACCTTCGGCGACAAGCGCACGAAGAAGAACTCGTTGCGCACCAACGAGAACGTGCGCTCTGTGACCGGGGTGGAAGGCGACTACGACGGGGAGGTGATGCCGATGGCCGCCGCGGAAGCCAAGCTTCGCGCCGCGGGCGTGAACGCGTTGCTTTACACCTCCGCCAGACACGCACCGGAGAAACCCAGGTGGCGGGTGCTGTGTTTGCTGGCGCGGGAACTCACCGGCCCCCCGAGCGCCTTGGACCGAGACCGGAAGCACTTGGTCGGGGTGCTGAACGCGCTGCTCGGCGACGCCCTGACCAACGAGAGCAAGACGCTCTCCTTGAGCTACTACTTCGGCGGGCTCGCCGGGAAGCCCGCTCCCGAGACGATTCTCATCAACGGCGGCTGCGAGCTGGACCAGCTGCCCAATCCGCCCGCGCCGATCTTCCCCCGCAGCAAGAAGGCCAAGGCCCGCAGCACGGACGCCGTGCGGGATGCGTTCGTGCGGATGGAGGGGCGCTACGAGCTGATGAACAAACTCTCGTGGGAATGGCGCCACAAAAACCCCGAGGACAGCGAGCGCAAGCTCGCGGAGCTTCTGGCGCTCAGCGCTTCGCCTTTCAACGCGGCAGGCATCGACCTGCGCACCCGTATTCGCCCGCTGGTGGAGAGCGCCGTCGCCAAGGTCGAGGAAGAAGTGTCCGCGGCGCTGGCCGAGATGAACGCCAAGCACGCCGTCGTCTCTTGGAAGGGCAAGGTCGTCGTGCTGACCGAAAAGCGCGACCCGAACTTTCAGCGCATGACCTTCGAACTCAGCAGCGCCGGGGATCTCTACAACTGGTACGCCAACGCTCCAGCGCCAAAGGGCGGCAACAACAAGGGCGAGTGGTGGTTCAAGCACGCCGCACGCCGGCAGTACGAGTCGGTCTCCTTCGTGCCCGGAGGCGGCAGCCCCGAGTCATACAACCTCTGGCGCGGTTTCGGAGTGCAGCCAGCGCCGGGGGACTGCTCGCTTTATCTCGAAATGATCGAGGACGTCATCTGTTCCGGCGACAAGGCGCTAGCGCGGTACGTGTTCGCGTGGATGGCCAACGCGGTGCAGAAGCCCGCCGAACGCCCGGGAGTCGTGCTCGTGTTCAAGGGTATCCAAGGCACCGGCAAAGGCGTCACCGCCCGGGAGTTTGGGGCGTTGTTCGGGGCGCACTTTCTCCACCTGCAGCACGCGCAGCACATGGTCGGGCGATTCAATTCGCACTTGGCCAACACGCTGCTGCTGTTTGCGGACGAGTGCTTCTGGGCCGGGGACAAGCAGCACGAAGGCGTGCTCAAAGCGCTGATCACCGAGCCCACGCTGCCCATCGAGGTCAAGGGCAAGGACATCATCTCCGTGCCCAACTATGTCCGCATCCTGATGGCGAGCAACAAGGACTGGGTCGTGCCGGCGGCGCTGGATGACCGCCGGTTCTGCGTCATCGACGTCAGCGAGAAACGCGCCAAGGACGAGAAGTACTTCGCCGCGATCCACAGCCAGATGGTCAACGGCGGCGCCGCCGCGCTGCTGCACTACCTGCTCACGCTCGACATTGCCGACGTCAACCTCCGCGCCATCCCCGCCACCGCGGCCCGCACCGAGCAGCAGATGCGCTCGCTCGACCCGATCACGGCCTTTTGGTACGCGCGGCTGCAAAACGGCAGCCAGTTCGAGACCGCGGCCGATTGGAAGGAGGAAGTGGTCACCGGGGAACTCTTCGCCGAGTTCGCGAAGGAGGCGCAGCGCAACGGGGAGCACCGCCGGGGGCACGAGACCGCCTTCGGCATGCAGCTGAAGAAGATGTGCCCCGAGGTGCGCAAGGGTGACCTCGAACGCGCGCGCGTACGTATGAAGGTGTATCGCTTTCCGGACTTGGCGGCGTGCCGGGTGGCGTTCGAGAAGTACGCCGGCCGCACTTTCAACTGGGACACGACGACCGGCGCGGTCAGGGAGACGGGCTATGACCTGTGAGGTTCCCCCCACCCCGCGACCTTCGGCGGAGCGGCCTGAAAGGTGGGTGGCCACGGCGCACAGGGATTTCCTGTGTTCCCGCTACCCCCGTCACTCCCGGTACCTTTTTGGGGAAAAATCGCCCCGGGGAGCCGGTGCCATGAAATGGGTCGGGGAGGGCGGCCTCCTACCCGTGTGTGGTGCTCTCTCTTCTATTTCCAATTTAAAAGGTAGAGGGGTAGCGGGCGTAGCGGGAGAGCCTGTATTTGCAGCACGGCGCATCCCCCTACCTCGAAAACACAGGTCGAGGGGGTGGAGGGAAAGCTGCCCGAAAAATCTTCGTGAGTGCTCGGCCGCCACGCTTTCCACGCCGTGGATGTTGGCGTTTCCTTCGACGTGCATGATCGAACGCCGCTGCAAAAGTTCGCTCCTCCCGCGCCAGCGCTGCGCGACCCACTCACGCACGTCCTCCGCGCATCGTCAGCTGCTTGCGTTGAGAGCACCCAGCTCCGCCCGCCCCGATGGCCCGCGGGCGAAAACAGCGTCCGGAAGGGTGCAGATGGTTGCTCCGTGGTTGCGGCTGATTTTTTCCTCATGCATTTCAACATTCTCCGGATGCACCGGGTCTTCCTTATCCCTTAGTCGGGGGCTGGCGGCCGGCAACGCCGTAAACCACGCCCCGAGCCCTAGGAGCTGTGTCTCCCGGAGCGACCCAAGGGTACCGGCCCGGAGAGATCGGGCCGCCTGCATGGCCCCGGATGGCGGGGTGAGGCACTAATGCCCGCTCGTAAGGGCCAGCCGAACGGCCGCTGCGGTCTCTGCAACCACGCGGAGCGTGCGCGCATCGACCTGCTGCTCGCGGGCGGCGCCACCTTCAACGCCATCGGCCGGAAGTTCGGCTTCCTCCCGGACGCCGTGCGGCGGCACTCCATGAACCACATCTCGGCCGAGCGCCGGGCGCAGTTGGTCGCTGGACCCGTGAAGCTCTCGCAATTGGCGGAGAAGGCAGCCGAGGAGAATATGTCGTTGCTCGACTACCTCGGCATCACTCGCAGCACGCTGGTGAATGCGCTGCTGACCGCGAGCGAGGCCGGCGACAACCAGAGTATCGGCATTCTGAGCGGCCGGCTCATCGAATGTTTGCGCGTTCTCGGCGGCATCACGGGCGACATTCAGCGCACCACCACCGCCGTTACCAACAACGTCGCGATCCTGACCAGTCCCGTGATGAGCGACCTTCAGTCGATGCTCATCCGGGAGTTGGCTCCGTATCCTCCAGCCCGTGCCGCAGTGTTGCGGGGACTGGAGGAGCTGTCTCGGCGGGTCGCGCCGGGCAGTCCGCTGATGATTGAAGGAGGTGCAGCCCATGCCTGACGCCTTCTTCTCTTCCCTCGCCGAGGGCTTGCGGCTCAGCGTGGAGCATGACTGGCGGACCAAGGCTCGCCCCGCTCAGTTGCCGCCCTCTGGCATCTGGTCGAAATGGCTGCTGCGGGCGGGCAGAGGTTTCGGCAAAACCTTCACCGGCAGCAACTACACGAACGAGCTTGCGGCCGCGGGAGCAGTGAAGCGCATCGCGCTGGTCGCGCCGAATGACGATCACGGGCGGCAGGTCATGATTGAGGGGAACAGTGGCCTGCTGGCGCTGGCGCCGCCTTGGTGCCGGCCCGTATTCGAGCGGGGGCAGTTGACCTGGCCCTCTGGGACGATTGCAACGCTGTACTCCGCAGAAAGCCCCGAGGCATTGCGCGGGCCGGAGTTCGACTTCGCGTGGTGCGACGAGCTGGCCTCATGGCGGTATGCGGAGGCGTGGGACAACCTGCTGCTGGCGCTGCGCATCGGAACGCAGCCCCGGGTCGTGATCACCACCACTCCAAAGCCGAGCCGCTTGATCAAGGAGCTGATCGCCAGCGACGGAAAGGACGGCGTGGTCGTCACCGGCGGCAGCACGTACGACAACCGCGCCAACCTCTCCCCGCAGTTCTTCAACCAGCTCGTCCGCAAGTTCGAAGGCACCCGCGCCGGGGAGCAGGAGCTGTTGGGGAAGCTGCTGCTCGACGTTCCGGGGGCGCTCTGGAACCTGGAGAACTTGGAGGAGACGCGAGTCGAGCGCGCACCCTCCTTGCAACGGATCGTGATCGGCGTAGATCCGGCCGGCAGCGCCGAGCCCGGCGCAGACCTCACGGGCATCGTTGCCTGCGGCCTCGGGCACGACGGCCACCTGTATTTCCTCGCGGACGTTTCCTGCCGGGGATCGCCGCGCGAATGGGCGACGAAGGTCTGCGCGCTGTTTCACTCGTGCAAGGCCGACAAGATCGTGATCGAGCGCAATTTCGGCGGCGCGATGGCGGCGGCGACGCTGATGAGCGTTGACCCCGGGCTACCCGTGAAGGAGGTCAGTTCCTCCCGCGGGAAAGTTTTGCGGGCGGAGCCGGTGTCCAGCCTCTCCGAACAAGGCCGCGCACACATCGTCGGGCGGCTGGAGGAGTTGGAGGAACAGATGTGTTCCTTCACGAGCGACTGGGACCGCGACCGCGACGGCAGCCCGGATCGCGTCGACGCGGCCGTCTTCGCGGCAACGGAGCTGATGGCGCAGGAAGCCCCGGCCGGTTACTTCTCGATCACTTCGCTGCTGGAGAAGGGAGAGCCAGTGCCGATGCCGTTCCGCCCGCGGCAGGTGTTCGCGGTTGGAGTCGCGGACGATGGGCAGGCCACGTTCTCCGTCCTCATCCTCGCCCGCATGCACGCGGATCGCGGACGGTCGCTGATCTTGCTGGATTGGGGAATCGCGCCCGTAGGCCCCCCGTTATTCGAAGGCGAATTCTTGGACAGCGTGTTCGAGCGGATGCGCGCGGTCGAGGCTCTGGAAGCGAGTCCGAGCTTTTGGATACGCGACGAGGGCATCGGCACTGCGCTCCTGCGGCAAGGGGCCGAGCGCGGTCTCGACATGTGGGATATCGATTACCACCTCGATCTCCCGCCGGACCTGCCGACGCTCATCAGCGACGTCTCCGCCTCGATTCACGGGGGCCAGGTCGGCATCACCGCGGAAGCCTACCGCGAGCACGCGACGCTCGGCGCGGTGACCCGTAACTTCTTCATCGCGCACCTCGAAGCCTATCGCGTCGGCGCCGAGAAGCCGGCGGACTGCCCGATGCTCCGCGCGCTCGCCATCGCCCTCATCCTCGCCGCCCCCACGGCGGTGCGCCGCAAAAGCCACCGCAGGAGAACCGCATGACTACAGCCCCAATTGAGCCCGAAGTTCGCGAGCGTTGGATCGCACATGTGCGCCCGTTGCAGCGGTTCTGCGCCCCGAAGCTCGCACAGCTCGACCTGCGGACGCTGACGGATCAGGAACTGTCCGACGCCTATCACGCGATCAGCCACGAAGCGTATCAGACCGCCTATCGCGAACTGCGTAACGCGCCAACGTTCGTCATCGAGTGTCCGGAAGCGTTGGCCGTGCGCCCCGAGCGGTTCGGAGAGCTGATTCAGCTCTCGCAACAGGTCGAGAGCGCCTATCGCCGAGTGCTTCAGTTGTTCGCGGAGAAAGTCCTGCTCCACCACGGCCTCGGCACCGCCACCGTCGAGGAGACCGCCGAGACCACCGGCCTGCATCCCGCCTTTATCAACAAGCTCTTGCGCGAATGGAGAGCGAAGCAAACCCCTACCCCCAACGGAGATAACTCATGACAACGAACGTGAAACGCACTCTCGACCGCCCGGAACACGGACTGGAAACCCTCCGCCACAGCGGCGCCCCGGTCGCATACGCCGTGAACCCGGCAGCGCCGGAGAACCCGCGCGCACAGCGCGAAGCCGCGGCCCGCGTCGCGCGACACGCCGCCTTCGTGCCGGAGCTTCCGCGCAACGGTCATCCCCTGTTCGGCCGGAACAACGCCACTGGGTTCAGCGTCTCCACCACCGACACCGAGGAGCAGCAGTAATGAGCAACGACCGCACAAAGGTCCCCAGCACCGACCCGGCACCCGGCTTACCCCGCGATCCGCAGCGCGTGTTTGGCCAGAGCCCGATTCCCCGCCGCCCTCTGACCGGCCGCCACCCGACTGTGACGCGCGCAGACGCCAGCGAAGAACAGAACCTGAAGGACGCCACCTTCACGCCGTCAGTGGTGCGCGGATGACCACCGAGTCCAAGGTCGACCGTTTCCGCCTCCGCGGCAAGCTCGGGAACCTCGCGCAGTACGGCGCACCCGAGCGCGTCGCCCGGCTCAACGGCCAGCTGCGCGAGCCGTCGCCGGAGCTGACGGCGCATATGAAGCTGCACGCGAGCCTCAGCCGCAGGAGCCGAGAGCCGTGAGCATCGAGCGCAATGACGAGGCTGTTTTGGAGTTGGACGCCCGGGGCGTGCCGCTGCGGCCGACAAACATGCGCGACGTGATCACTGACGCCGGACTCCCGAGCGAGCTGAACTATTTGCCGGTGCCGCCGGGCTATAGCCACGGCTCTCCGCCGCACCTTTACGACACCACCACAACCGAGGAGATCGAGAAATGATGACCCCGTTGACCGTACCCAAGGAGTTCTTCCAGCGCCCGGAGGCGCAGCTTTCGGACGCCGAGAAGATGCAGAAGCGCCACGAAGCTGACGGCACGCTCCGCATGACCATCACCGAAGACGAGACCGGCCGGAAGATCCGCCGCTTCTTCGGCAGCCCCGGCGCCGTGTGGGATCAGTTCAAGCAGCCCTCACGCCGCCTCACCGGCATTGGGAGAAAATGATCATGCTGAGCCAGATCCTGACCAAGATGATTTCCAGCGCCGCGCCGCGCCCTCCGTACGCACCGGACTTCGACCCCACGCCCGTCACTCCCGTCGCCACCGACCCGCGCAAGCGCCTGCGGGAAGCGCAGCGTGACCTGGCCCTGGCTGAGGCGGCACTCGACCGTTCCCGGGACGCCACGGCTCGCGCCCGGGCGGCAGTGCGGGAGGCTGCCGAAGCGCAGGAAGATCTCCGCATCGCCGAGCGCGCGGCCGAAGCCGCCAGCACGGACTGGGCCGCGGCCGGCGCTCAGGGCGAGCCGCCGGCTTCCGTGCAGACCTTGATCCAGAAGGCTGACGCCGCACGCACCCGCGCGTACGCCAAGAAGCTCATCGCCAACGGCGCGGAACTGGCGCTCTCTCAGTCGGCGTTTGACTCCTCGACCCGGGGCACGATCTTGGAGACCGAGCGGGAAGCGCTCGTCGCCCGCGACAATGCCAAGTACGCCGTCGCCAGAGCGGTGCGTTCCGTGCTGGAGGCAGAAGTCGCCGCCCCGGCTCTGGACCGTGCCGAAGAACTGCGCGCGGCGCTGGATGCAGAACTGACCCGGCTGCTGCCCCTGTGGCAGACGTTGCGTATGAGTTCCAACGTACTGCCCTTCGCCGGCTCGCCGAAGGAGCTGCAGGACGAACTGGAACGCCTCGCGACGCACGGCGAAACCGCCCGGCAGCTCCCCCGCGACAACACCATCACCCGCTGCCCCGAACAGCGCGACGCCGAAAAAGCGCTCGCAGCGTACGGCCAGCGCCTCATGACGGACGCGGAGGCAACGCTGTGAAAGAACTTAACCCGCCGGGATTCTCTCAACGGTCGGCGGGCGCGCCCAGCCGCAGGTGGCGTGGTGTCGGAAAACAGCGGCTGCACGCGGCGCTTTTTCCCGCGGATCCGCGGGTCCTCCGGCGCAGAGCGTGCCGCACACCTCGGAGGCGAGACGCCGAGAGCCGGCGGCCTTTTGTTAGATCGGGCGCGGCCGGCACCTTTTTCATCGGAGCATGAAATGAAACGCACCGCCGTCATCTTTTGTCGCGAGCACGGCAACGCACTCGTCCAAGCGGCGCTGATCCACGAGTGCAGCACGGACGAGGAGGTGCGCGAGTTCGTGGCGGACTGTCTTGACGACGGCGGATTGTATGAACCCGCACACGCACTCTGGGGCAACGACCTTGCGGTGCAGTGCCCGGCCTGTTGTTACCTGCACCCCCATGACGCGATCAACGACGCGGTCGCCAGCGCGCTCGTCGCACGGCGCTGCGCCCGGCGCTCGCCTGCGTTGAACTGAGATGAGCAAGCGCGGCGAAGGCAGCAAGACTCCGCGTCCGGAAGACTTCGACCGCGCACTGGACGCGGCGCTCTCGGCGGAGGAAGCGGTCAACCCCTGCGACGAGTGTCGGTTCTTGACGCGGTGCCGCGATGAATCCCTTGCCTGCGATCGTTTTGCGCTGTTTCGGGCCGGATTCAACAAGGCCCGCATCGCCATCGCGCCGCGGGTGCCGAGCCGGGCGCGGTTCGAGGCGTTGACGGCGATTGACCGCCGACCGAAGCGGCAGCCGCGTCCCGCCGTGGAGTCCCTTTGGGAGGAAGACGTGGAGTGGTGAGGGCTCGACTTGACGTCGGAGGGTTGGCTCCGGAGCATCGCGCGACATGCTGTGCAAGTTCTGCAACCAAGATCGCCCGCTGGTCAAGGCTCACGTCGTCCCCGAGGCGTTCTTCCGCGACCTGAAGACGGGCGACATGCCGCTGTTTCTAATTTCCAGCGACGCACGGAAGCGGCCCATACGTTCGCAGACCGGTCCGTACGACCGGGGCATCCTGTGCCGTCCCTGCGAGAATAAGTTCGAGGACTGGGACAATTACGCCGCGAAGCTCCTAATCAATGACCGCGACACGGCGTTCGAACGGGTGGCAGTGGGCGAGTTCGACGTGTTTGTTGCGAAAGCGTTCGATTACGAAAAGCTTAAGCTTTTTCTGATCTCAGTCATTTGGCGGGCCGCGGTCTCCACGAACCCTCTCTTCGACAAGGTTCGACTCGGGCCGCGAGTTAACCGTGCGATGGAGCTGATTGCCGCGCGAAAGCCGGGCGCGGCTTCTGAGTTCGCATTTGTGCTCGGCAGGTTGCAGTCCGCCCGCCCCGACGCTCCGGACCCGAAGTTCGCAACGATGCCTTTCTCCCGTACGTACCCGGGCGGATGCCACGCGGTGAAGATCTACCTCGGCTCGTTCATCGCCGACGTGTGCACCGGACGGCAGCCGTTTCCGGAGGCGCTCGGACTTGTCGCGGCCCGGGCCGATGAGCCGCTGCAGGTGGTGGGGGTAAGAGCGGACGAGGTGCGTGATTTCAAGCTTTTCAAAGATTCAATCCTCACGCACGGCCCGCGGCTGTTCTCCAAGTACCGCAAGGAGTGAGACGGTGAGGCGTAAAACCTTCATCGGGCCTCAACCGATCAGTAATTTGCCGCCAGTAACCTTCTGCTCGCCGGTCAATGAACCGGACGCAGCGCGGCCGTTTTTGGCCTGCAGCGCAGCGGCGGGACGGCGGTCGGGGTTTGCTTGGCGGCGGCCCCGGCCGCGTCCCGGGGCGGCGCGTTCATCCTTTGCGCTTCCGCCGACGGATGAGCAGCACCCCGCCGAGTCCGAGCGCGAACAGTCCGGCCGGTCCGGGCTCCGGGACACCGGCAGCCGTCGGCAGCGGCGGATCGAGCGCGGTGAGCCCGCCTTGTATCCAACTCGGGTCCAGGGAGTCGAGGTCAGCGCTGCCGCCGAACAGGATGCCCGGGCAAGACCCCGTCACATGCAGCATCGAGCCCGAGAGCGTGACGTCTGGCGTGCCGCACCCCGCGGGCAGCGCCCAATCAGACGCGACGCCTGTGCCGCGGTTGTATTCAAACTCGACGTCGAACGAGCCGATCAGGGCGGCGAAGTTTTGGGAATACAAATCGCCGAACAGTTGGACTTCGGTCTCTTGCGCGCTGGCGAGCGCGGGGAGAAAGAGCAGTAGAGCGATGAGCAGGGCTTTCATGGTCAGGGTCCTTTCGGGTGTTGGTATCGCTCCGAAAAGGATCGCCTGAAAGTGTTGTCCGTGGCCTCAGGAATAAATTGTTACGGCTCAACAACTTTGTCAGCAGGCGGCGGCCGAGCTGCGCGACTCTCCTCAGACCACGCGGAAATCAGTGAATCCGCGGAGCCGCAGAAAGGCCGGGAGCCCTGCACTCAGCCCGTGGTAGATGAGCTTTCCGGGAGTCGGCGAGTCGCCGCTTTGGTACGAGCTGCCGATCTCGATGCCCGGGCCATGGTCCATGCGCTGCCACTCGTGCAGCAGCCCCTCGAACCGCAGCCGATCTTCGCCTTCGATCTCGATGGTGACCATGCTGCAATGCTATCTCTAGGACGACGGTGCATCCAGTCTCGACCGATCTCTCGCACTGGATGGACACGCCTCACGACGCCGCCAGAAAATCCGCGGCATGCCGAAGCTGACGGACGAAGAACTGGCCCTGATCGCGCAGGCGCTGCGGTCCTACAGCGCGCTCACCGCCAGCGACGCCTCCCGCCAGCAGCCGACAATGGCGGAGGCGACGCGCAAGCGCTCCGAGGGCGCCGCAGCATTGGCCGAGCGGATCGAGCGGGCGAGACACCAAGCGCGCAAGTGATCGGCGTAGAATTAAGCCCCCGCGGGTTGCCGTACGTGACGAGGGGCCGACGGATGGAATGGGATTGGTCGGAATACAGAAAGCCGCAGGTCTTGATAGGGATGGCTGCCACGTTCATCGCTGGCGCGGCGCTGATATGGAACATCATCGCGTACCGAGTCCCCGAGTTGGAACGCCACGACTTGAAGCAGGATCAGGTCATCGAAGGCAACAACACCGCTACGAACGCTAACATCGATAAGCAGTTCACCACTCTGGCGGGCAATCTGTCCGCGATGGAGGGGCGCCTCCATGATCAATACAGCCGGATGGATCTCGCTATCAAGGGCCTGAAGGTCAATATGGCCCGGATCTGCAACCAGCGGCGCATATCAAATCCGTCCACGTGCAGCCCTGACTCACTGGTCGCCGACGTGAAGAGCCAAACGCAGGCTGTGGCGCAGTTCTTCGACTCGGCCAAGTTGACGCTCGACCACGGACCAACGCCCGTAGTGGAGACGCCGGGGCTGAAGGAGCAGCTGCCAACGTACACCTTCGACAACAACTGGACCTTCCCCGCGGTGGCCTCGCAAAAAGCCGACAAAGCGGAAATGGCGCAGGCGATTCTGTGGTCCAGCGCCGCGAAAGATGCCCACTGGCACCAGGCCGGCAACTCTCTCGTCGTCGTATTCGCCAACGGCACGGCGAGTTTCGATCTCTCTGCCCCGACCAGTAAAGAGCACGTGGGCGAGTTGGTTCAGTCTCTCAACACCAACACTCAGGCACTGAAGGAATCGCCGCCCGCTGGGAAGAAGCCGGAGTGACTACACGCGGCTAAGTACGCGGGGATCACATGGCTGATGACAATGAAGAAGTTGACGAGGCCGACCTCCGACGCGTCGAGGACTGGCTGCGTAAGTCTGAGCTACACAAGAAGCTCCGCGACGCCACGGGCGCATTCCTCACTGAATTCGCGACCTTCGAAGCGTGGTACATCGTCGCGCTCATCGAGTCTTTCACTCGCGACGCGCCGTTCGTGGAGTTGATGGCAGACCTCTTGGATATGAGCGACAAGCTGACATTGATTGATCGCCTTGCCAAGGTTCACAAGCTAACGCCAGATTTGATTGTCGACGTCAAAGATGTTCTCAAAGAAGCCAGGAAGCTGTCGGAGGAGCGAAACGAAGTTGCACACGGCGCGGCGGTGCTGCGGCCCGTCGGAGTGAGTGGAACTGAGGGACGGGAGTTGCTCGCGGTTGTACAACGCGCAAAGGGGAAGACAGGCGAGCCGCCGGTGGATTTCAAGGATCAAGCGGCCATGGAGGCGTGGTACCGCTCAAATACTCACAGCGCCGAGGAGATCATCGCCTATACCGACCGCACGATTTCCCTAATCCGCAAGACGCGATCGCTGGCGTTACGCGTTGGTCTATTCAAGTCAGGGCAGTGGAAGGGTTCTGGCCCAATATAAGTCACTTCTTTTCGTCGGCAACCATCCAGTTTCCGGGCAGCGCCGAGAGGTTCTTCACCATGTTTGTGTGACAGCGATCGAGCTGGTGAATCATTTGGCTGATGCACCAACGAAATCCCATATGATCGCCTTCCAATGCGTGTTCCAAAATCAACACCTTGGCCAGCGCGGGTGCTTTGGGATCGTCCTTGGCCTGTTGCTTAGCGCGATCTAGCATCGGTGGCAGTATGCGGAACGCATTCATGTTCCTAAGCCATGTCGCGATCTGCTGGTCAGAGAAATCTTTCGCCTCAATGGCATGCGCAAAGCGATTGCGGATCTTCCCGATCAGAATCAGATCGTCAAAGACGTCCTTCCCGAACCACCCGAACATGTAGGAGAGTCGCACCTTCACCCCATAGGTGCCCAAGGGCCCACTGGGGCGAAAAAGCTCCTTCTGGAGCACGGGGTCCTTTCTCAGAGCGGCCTCGAACAGCTTGTTGATACGGCGCTCAACGATGGCCGGCCACATCACGCCCGCCGCCCGCTGGTGGGCCGGGTCCGCGAGGTAGTAGGCGTCGATCTCTGCTTGATGTTCCAAGTCGGGCATGGGGGAGGAAGCGGCCCGGGGTACGGACCGATGCTAAGCCTCCGCCCCTGTTTCAGCCAGCTTCCGACTCGGGAAAAGGAAAACCCCCGGCCGCGGGCACCGGGGGAGGTGGGTGTCGGCGTTGAGGCCCGAGGTTAGGCGGCTGCGGCCATCTGTGCCTCCTCGTGGTTCTCCCACCAGACATGGCTCTTGAGGGCGGCGACCGCGATCTCCTCGACCTTGTCCCAGAGGTCTTCGTTCTGAAGCTGCTGCTGGAGCTGGCGGATGGCGCCACGCAGCGCCAGCCGGGCCTCGGACTCGTCGCGAATGCCACCCTCGAACCAGGCGGCGGCCAACTGTGCGGCGCGACGGTGGTTCGGGGTGAGCTTCGACGGGCAGCGGCAGGTGGCGCAGTTGCACTGCTTCACCTCGCAGCTGTAGAGCAGATGCTCAAGAGGAGAGTTGGGGTAACGGATGCTCATGATTCACTCCAAGTCAGGCCCGCGATGTGCGCGCCTTTCGAGGAGCCATGCTGGTGCAGGCAGCGCGAGCGTAAAATCCCCCCGGTTTCGTTCGAAAACAGAGGGTGCCTGTGACGACGCAAGGCGAGGCGACGCGACTGTTCAAGGAGGGGCAGGCCCACCAATTCGCGGAGCCGCCGGATTACTCTGCGGCCGAGAAGGCGTACAGAGCCGCGATTGATCTCTCGCCGCAGTGGGGTGAACCGCACCATTGTCTGGGCTTCGTGCTGCAGCAGCAGGGCCGCTTGCCGGAGGCGGAAGACGCCTGCAAGCGAGCGGTATGCTTGCTCAAGGATGACCCGCGCCCGCTCATTGCGCTAGGGGAAGTGCAGCGCAGGCGCGGCAGGTACCACGTGGCCATCAGCTCGCTGGAGGCTGGGTTGGCCTTGAAACCTCATTACGCAGAAGCCGATGCACGGCTGATGCTGGCGGAAGCTCTTGTCGGCGCCAAGAGGCTCAAGGACGCGGCCGCGCAGTGGCGGGTCGTCGTGAAGATGGAGCCGTTCTACCCTTCCTACGAATGGCCTATGGAAGAGGCCAAGCGAAAGCTCACTGAACACGGTTTAGAGGCCTGAGGGGAGGCCCTCGGCACAACCATTTCGCAACCAACCCACTCCAACCGGCCCCAACTTCCCTCAACTTCGCTCTTTGCGGCTCGCAGGGAAATCAATCACTTCAGGTGCAGCAGGTTGCGGACAGTTCACCTTCTGGTGAACTCTTAATCTCTTGGTCGTAGGTTCGATCCCTACACGGCCCACCATCTACCCACAAAGTCAGTCGCGGTATCCGGGCGAGTGCTGCACCGGGGTCGAATCGGTAGTTCAGGGCTTGCGCAGAAGCGCAAGAACACTGCGCTGAGCCCATTCCTCCGTGACATTTTCCAAAGCGGTATCTGGCTCCGGGCTGACCGCCCGGCCACCCGGCGTGGGGCGACACACATGGACGCCAACGGTTCCCTTTTGCGCTTGGCAAGACAGCTGTAACTGCACGTTGGCGTCCGAAGCGCGTCTGGTGCCGCTCGACACACGGGCATCGTCGCTGAAGGCGTAGAGACCGATGCTCGGCTCCGAGCGCCGTCCTCCAGAGCTGACCTCCGATTCGACGACCATGGCGCCAATACCGTGGTCCTCGAGGAGCTGCTTGAGCGACTCGAACGTCGGCTTTATGACGCGCTTCACGCGGTCGCTGAACGCGAGCCGGAACGCCTCTTCGCGGTTTGTGGCGTCCTGCCTCTTCTGGTTTGCGAGCTCTTCGATCTTATCCCGCGCACGAAATACCTCGTCAAAAGCTTCCTCAATGTCTTTTTTCATACGCAGGATCCGCAGCGGCTAAGCGTTCGAGTCTACCCCGTCTGCAGCTCTCCAAGGTCCCGCGCAACATCCCTTGAGAACCGGGCCGATCTGCACCTTGCTTCTGGTCTCGCCGGGATATCCCCTGGCCTGGAGCAGCTCGAGGGCGAGCTGGGGTCAGGAGGCGCGTCGGCGTGGCGTGCGCAGCCGGTCGCTGCCAGCGTCGGCATCCCGACCATCAGCGCAGCGGCCACGCGGACCTCTATTCTCAATCTTCTGACCTCACTCTCTGCGCGGGCCTCCGAAAGTATGTGCGCCCCCGGAGCACCGGCCGCGTGTGGTGCAGTCTGCGGCCGTCCATACCTGGTGAGTGTCGTAGCGGCCCCGCAGGTCGCCAGGGATCCGGGGGATTGGCATCGGCTGTGCGGTGCGATGCCCCGGGTAGTCTGTCGGATACTAAAATTGCCAGCAGATTCAATATCCTGTAGCAGGCGCGGGGAGGTTACTCCACACGCTTTGAACCACCGGGCAAGTCGGGCACACTCATCCGCACGAAAATTCGAACAATGCGCGTTCCCTGGAGGGACCTCATTAATTGAACGCCCCGGCTTTTGATGCCCTGGCGGCGGAATACGACGCCGCCTTTACCGATTCGCCACTGGGGTCTGCGTTGCGCAGCCTGGTGTGGTCGCGGCTGCACGTGGTGTTTCGGGACGCGGGGCGGATCCTCGACCTCGGCTGCGGAACCGGAGAGGACGCGCTGCACCTGGCTGCGCACGGCAAGCAGGTGCTGGCAATCGATGCGTCCTCGGCCATGGTTCAGCTGGCAACGCAGAAGGCCCAGGCGCGCGGTTACGAGGCGCGGCTGCAGTTCCAGTGCCTGCCGATGCAGGACCTGAAGGAAGCCCTCACCGGCGCGTCCTTCGATGGTGCGCTGTCGAACTTCGGCGCGCTGAACTGCGTGGAGGACTTGCCCTCACTGGTCGCGGCGCTCGCCGAGCGGCTGCGTCCGGGAGCGCGGCTGCTGTGGGTCCCCATGGGGCGCTACGTTCCCTGGGAGTGGGCCTGGTACCTGCTGCGCGGCGAGCCGGGCAAGGCCTGGCGGCGACTGCGGCGCGAGCGCCTGCGGTGGCGCGGGCTCACGCTCGGCTATCCGACCCCCAGGGAAATCGCCGCGGTACTGGCGCCGCACTTTCGTATCGATCGGGTGCGGCCGCTCGGGTTCGCATTGCCCCCAAGCTACGCTGCGGGGTGGCTCGCCCGCAGCCCGCGCCTGTTCGCCGCCCTCAATCGCCTCGAGCATGCCGGGCAACGCTGGCCGCTGCTGGCGTCCTGCTCGGATCATTACATCGTGGAAGCCACGCGGCGGGGCGCGGGAAGATGCTGATCCGGGCGCGCACTGAAGCAACGCCGCCGCTGCGACAGCTGCCACTCCTGACGCTCTACCTGAGCGAGCGCTGCAACTCGCGCTGCGTCACGTGTGACTACTGGCGGTTCGGCAGTGCCGACGTGTCACTGGCGGCCGTCGCGCGGCTCGTGCCGCAGCTGCGTGAGCTTGGGACCGAGGCGGTGCTCGTGTCGGGCGGTGAGCCGCTGCTGAACCCCGAGTGGCGCGAGATTGCCCAGCTGCTGCGCAGCGCCGGTTTCAAGCTGTGGCTCCTGACTTCGGGCCTTTCGCTCGCCAAGCATGCGCAGACGGTGGCGGCGCTCTTTGACACCGTCACCGTGTCCCTCGATGGTACCGATGCGCCGACCTATGAGGCCATCCGCGGGCTCGACGCGTTCGGCAACGTGTGCGCTGGCATCGCCGCTGCCGCGGCGGCCGGGGCGCAGGTGAGCCTGCGCGTCACGCTGCAGCGGGCCAACTTCCGCCAGCTGCCGCAGTTCATCAATCTGGCGAAGCAGCTCGGCGCGCGACAGGTGTCCTTCCTCGCCGTCGACGTTGCCAACCCCCACGCGTTCGCGCGTCAGTCCGGCCCCGACCGCGCCCTGGCCCTGCAGCGCGGCGACCTCGGGACCTTCAATGCTCTGCTCGACGCGCTCGAGGTCGAGCATGCGGCCGACTTTCACAGCCACTTCATCGCCGAGAGCCCGGCGCGCCTGCGGCACATCGCGCGCTATTTCGCCGCGGTGTGCGGAGCCGGGGAATACCCGGCAGTCCGCTGCAACGCGCCGGAGTTCTCCGCGGTCATTGACGCGCACGGCCAGGTGAGTCCGTGCTTCTTCATACGCGGCCCTGCGCAGGCCACGCTCGCGCACGCCGCATTGCCCGAACTTCTGAACCAGCCGTCGCTGCGGCAGTTGCGCGCAACGATCGCCGCCGGCGGCGCGCGCGAATGCCGCACCTGCGTGTGCTCGCTGTGGCGCGCGCCCGGAACCGCGGCGCTGGCCGCACCGTCCTTTGCGGAAGCCTCTTATGTCTGAGCCGGATGCCACGACGCTCGAGTGCGCCCGGCTCCTGCAGGCGCCGCCGCCCTTGCCGTGGCTGGATCGCCTGGCAAGTCAGCTGCTGTCCTTCGCCTATCGCCTGCGGGGCCTGGAGCGCTACGATGACTTCCGGCTCGAGCACGTCTTAGGGACGCCGCTCCTGGTCACCCCGAGCGTCTTCAACCCGCGCCTGCTGCGCACCGGCGCCTTCTTCGCCGCGCAGATCGACGGCGCTCTGGTGCGCGGGGAGTCCGAGGTGCTGGACATGGGCACCGGCTCAGGCGTCTGCGCACTGTTCGCGGCGCGCCACGCACGCCGCGTGGTGGCCATCGACATCAACCCGGCGGCGGTGCGCTGCGCGCAGATCAATGCCCTGATGAACCAGCTGCACACTCGCATCGAGGTGCGCCATGGGGACCTGTTCGGGGCGGTGGCCGGGGAGCGCTTCGACCTGGTGCTGTTCAACCCCCCGTTCGTGCGCGCAGCGGCGCGCAGCGATCGCGAGCGCGCCTGGCGCGCTGCCGACGTGGCCGAACGCTTCGCCGCTGACCTTCCGGGCCACCTCAAGCCCGGCGGCTGCGCCCTGGTGCTCCTGTCCAGCTTCGGTGACGGTGCGGCCTTCGTCGCGGAACTCGCGCAGCGCGGCTTTACACTCACGCCCTGGGCGCAGCGCCGCTATGTCGGCGAGCGAGTCGTGATCTTCAAGGCGGTTCCCCGGTGAACATATCCAGGCAGAAGGTGGTGCTCTATAACCCGCAGGCGGTGTTCTTCACCATGCCGCTGGCGCTCTTGGCGATCGCCTCGGAACTGGATCCTGAGCGCTACGAGGTTGTCATCCTCGACGGGCGGCTGGAAGGGGACGCCGAGGCTGCGGTCGCCAAGCAGCTCGAGGGCGCGGTATGCCTGGGCGTCACCGTGCTCACGGGTGCGCCGATCTCGGATGCGCTGCGCATCTCCCGCGCCGCCAAGCGCGCGCATCCGGATCTGCCGGTGATCTGGGGCGGCTGGCACCCCTCCATGTTCGGCATCGAGTGCCTGGCCGAGCCCTGCGTGGACGTGACCGTGCAGGGGCAGGGCGAGGCCACCTTCGCCGAGATCGTCGAGCGCCTCGGGAGCGGGCGTTCGCTCGAGGGCTGCGAAGGCTGCATCTACCGCAGGGCCGATGGCACCGTGGTCAAGAACGCGCCGCGGGCGCTCTTGCCGCTGGAGACCTTCCGGCCACACGACTACGAACTCATCGACGTTGAGCGTTACTTCGAACTCAAGGGCAAACGCCAGCTCGACTACATCTCCTCCCAGGGCTGCAACTTCCGCTGCGCCTTCTGCTCCGATCCGTTCGTCTACGGGCGCAAGTGGGTAGGGCTTGACCCGCAGAACGTCGCGATGGCGCTGAAGCAGCTGTGGCTGCGTTACCGGTTCACGGACGTGAACTTCCAGGACGAGACCTTCTTCACGCGCCGCGAGCGCGTTCAGGCGATGGCGCAGCGTCTGATCGATGAGAGGGTCGAGATCACCTGGGCTGCCACCATGCGTGCCGACCAGGGCATCCGCCTGCCCGAGGAGCTGTGGCACCTTGCCAAGAAATCCGGACTGCGGCGCCTGCTCGTCGGGGTCGAGTCCGGCGATGACAAGATGCTCAAGCGCATCCGCAAGGACATCACCATCTCGCAGGTGTACCAGGTCGCCGAGCGTATGCGCGACCTCGGGCTCGCCGGCAACTTTCCCTTTATCGTCGGCTTCCCCGATGAGACCGACGAGAGCGTCTCGGCCACGATCGACTGCGTGAAGCGCCTGCGTGGCATGAGCCCGGATTTCGACACGCCGATCTTCTACTTCAAGCCCTACCCGGGCAGTGCCATCGTGCTGGAGGCGGTGAACAAGGGTTTCCGCCTGCCCGACAGCCTCGCGGAGTGGTCGCAGTTCGACTTTGTCGCGGGACTGCCGGGCCCGTGGGTGACGCAGCCGAAGTATCAGCTCATCGAGCGCTTCAAGTTCTTCCAGGAACTCGCCTGGAAGCGCGCCTCGGCCGGCTGGGACGTGCTGCAGCGCCTGGCGCGCTACCGCTGCCGCCGCGACGAGTACCGTTTTCCGATCGAGATGAGTCTCATGAACTGGCTGCAGCCACGGGAGCGATTGTCTTGAGCGAATTGCCGGGCATTTTACTGATCAATCCAACCATCACGGCGCGTCGCAGCGCACGCTTCCCGCTCGCCGTCATGAGTCTCGCGCACGCGCTCGAGGGTCGGTATACCGCGACGCTGCTCGATGGCAACATCGATCGCGACTTCGTCGCCAGCGCGCAGCGCCTGGTGCGTGAGCGGCGTTTCGCCGCGGTGGGTGTCACCATCATGGGTGGTCCACAGCTGCGCTCGGCCATCGCAGTCTCCAAAGCCATCCGTGCCGCCGCCCCTGAAGTGCCGATTGTCTGGGGCGGCGCGTTTCCCACCAACTGCCCGCAAGCCACGCTCAACGTCGACTACGTCGACTACGCGGTCCGCGGCCAGGGTGAGCAGACCTTCGCCGAGCTGCTGGCGGCGATTGCGCCCGACGAATCCGCCTCCCTCAGCGGCATCCGTGGGCTGAGCTGGCGCGGCGACGGGCAGATCATCCACAACGAGTTGCGGCCGTTTTCCGCAGCCAGCCTCGCACACGGCCTGCCCTACCAGCAGCTCGAGAATCCGTTGCAGTATTTGTCGAGGACTTACCTCGGCCAGCGTACCGCCGGCTATCAGGCGGCGCTCGGCTGTCGTTTCCGCTGTACCTTCTGCGGCGTTGCGGCCATGTACCGCGGCCGCATGGCGCTGCCAAGCGGCGCGCGGCTCGAGGAGGATCTGAGGCTGTTAGTACGCCTTGGTGCGGACGCCATCCAGTTCTACGACCACAATTTCTTCGATCGCGAAGTGGACATGGTGCCGCTGCTCGAGGTGATGGCCAAGGTCGAACTGCCCTGGTGGTGCTTCGCACGTTCGGATGCCATCGTGAATATGTCGGAACGCTCCTGGGACCTGGTGCGCAAGAGTCGTCTGCGCATGGCCTATATCGGCGCGGAGTCCCCGAGCGAATGGTTGTTGAAGGACATCCGCAAGGGGACGCACCTCGATCAGACGCTGGAGGCCGTCGATGTCTGTCGCGGTCACGGAGTCACACCCGAGTTGTCGTTCATGCTCGCGCCGCCGCAGGATCCGGAAGGGGAGACCGAGAAGGCTTTTGAATTTATTCGCCTGATCAAGCGTCGCTATCCCGACGTCGAGATCATGATTTATATCTACACGCCGTTGCCAGCGCCTGCCGGCGCCAGCAGCCACAGCGCCACGGTGCGCGCGACCAGCGAGCTACTGGACGCCGCCGGCCGCCCAGTGGTGTTTCCCGACAGCGCCGACGGCTGGGCGCAGCCGCAGTGGCTCGCGTATTGGTGCCACAAGAATGCTCCCTGGCTCAGCGAGCGGCTGCGGCGGCGTATCAGCGACTTCGAGACCGTGCTGGGCTGCCGTTTCCCGACGGTCATCGATGTCCGCTCTTCGACGTGGGGCAAATCGGCGTTGTCGGCCCTGGCCTCGTGGCGGTTCCGTTACCGCCGCTACAATCGACCCTGGGAACTTGATCTGTCCAAGAAGCTTGTGCGTGTCAGGGACCCGCGCGCCTTGAGTCTGTGAGGCGTGTCGATGCGAGGAGCAGCAGCCGCTCCCCTGCATGTGGCGCATATCAGCTTCTTCGTCGATCCTGCCCGGCGGGCTCCCGAGCAATTACTGCATCAGTGGCCCTCGCTGGTCGACGTCGCCGAGTGTGCCGTCCAGGCCGGGGTGCGGGTGAGCGTGCTGCAGGCCTCGGAGATAGAGGGCGTGCTGGAGCGCAACGGAGTCACGTATCACTTCCGCCGCTTCGGGCGCAGCGCCAGCGCACAGGATGGGGGTGCGGGACTTGCCACGCTGCTGCAGCGCCTGGCACCGCAGGTGCATCACGTCCACGGGCTGGGATTTGCACGCGACGTCGTGGACCTCGACCGCCTGACGCCAACCATTCCGATTCTGCTGCAGGATCATGCCGCTCCCTTGCCGCGCCCGTGGCACCGACCGCTGTGGCGGCGCGGACTCAGGGCGGCAGCCGGTGTGGCGTTCTGCGCGCGGGCGCAGGCGGAACCGTTCCGCCGTGCCGGGCTCATCGCCGGGTGGCAACGCGTCTTTGAGATCCCCGAGTCCACCAGTCGCTTCACGCCAGGGGATCAGGCGAGCGCGCGCCACGCCACGGGACTGAGCGGCGACCCGTGCGTGCTCTGGGTCGGGCATCTGAACACCAACAAGGACCCGCTCACGGTACTGGCAGGCTTCAGCGCGGCGCTCAGCCGGCTGCCACGGGCGCAGCTGTGGTGCTACTTCGGCAGCGCGCCGCTGCGGGCCGCGCTCGAGCGCGAGCTGGCAGCCGATGCAGCGCTGCGCGCGCGCGTTCATCTGCAGGGCAGTGTCCCGCATACGCGGATCGAGGAGGCCATGCGGGCGGCGGACCTGTTCGTGCTCGGCAGCCACCGCGAGGGTAGCGGTTACTCCCTCATCGAGGCGCTCGCCTGCGGACTGCCACCGGTGGTGACGGACATCCCCTCCTTTCGCGCAATCGCGGGTGAGCGCGTCGGGGCGCTATTTCAGTGCGGGAGCGCTGCAGCCTGCTGCGAGGCGCTCCTCAAGGTAGCGCAGGCGCCGCGTACCGCGACGCGTCAGGCGGCGCGCGCGCACTTCGAGCGCGAGCTGTCGCTCGCGGCCGTGGGCAGCAAGCTTAAGGCGGCGTACGAGGAGCTCAGCTGCGGCGCCACCGGGCGCGGCGCCGCGGCGGGGCCCCCATGAGGCGCGCTGCCGCAAAGCGTCCGCGCCGGCGTGCACGCGCAGGGGAGCCCGCCGCCGACCCGTTTCGCGAGGAGCGCCCCTGCACGCAGCAGCTGCGCCTGTCGGTGCTGGGTGCGCGCTTCCACTTCGAGAGCGACAGCGCCTCGCTCCTGCGCCTCGTGCGTCACGCCTGCGCGCGGCTGCCGCCGCACCTCTTCGGCGCCCGCGCGCCGCGCCTGAGCGTCAGGCTGATCGTCACCCCCGCGGCAACGTCTGCGACTCCCGCCCTGGTTCAGGCCATCGGCACCGCGGGCATTCTGGCCGCTGCCACTGCCGGCTCGGCCCTCATGGCAGTGGTGCCGCAGGAGCGGCGCGCGCTCGTAGCATTGCCGCCCGCCCTGCTGCGCTTTCCGTATCACGTGCGCTACGAGCTGATCGAGTTCGCCGCCTACATGCTCGCGGCGCGCACTCAGGGGCTGGTGCCGCTGCATGGGGCGTGCGTCGGTCAGGGCGGCGCCGGTGCGCTGCTCCTCGGTGGCAGCGGGGCCGGCAAATCGACGCTCGCGCTGCAGAGTCTCCTGACAGGGCTGGAGTTCGTCGCCGAAGACAGTGTGCTCGTGCGCCCGGCGGGACTTAAGGCCACCGGGCTTGCCAGCTTTCTGCACGTCCGGCCCGATTCGCTGCGCTTTGTGTCCGACAAGGCGCGGCGGCGCGCCCTGCAGGGTGCCCCCGTGATCCGCCGCCGCAGCGGCGTGCGCAAGCTTGAGATCGACCTGCGCGAGGGGGGCTTCAGGCTGGCGCGCACGCCGCTGCCGCTGCGCGTGCTCATCTTTCTCAGCCCGGCCCCGGCAGGTGCGGTCGCGATGCTGCGGCGGCTCACGCCGGCCGACGCCATGACGCGCCTGGCGAGCGGGCAGGCGTATGGCGCGGGCCAAAGCGGCTGGCGGCCCTTTGCGCGCGCGGCTGCGCGGCTGCCGGCCTTCGAGCTGCGCCGTGCCGAACCCCTGCAGCAGGTCGGGGCGCTCAGGGAGCTGTTGGCCCGGGTGGGGCGGTGAGGATTGCGCTCGTGGTCCCGGGCGGGGTCGATCCGTCGCAGGAATACCGGGTCATCCCGGCGCTGCTCGCGCTCATCGAGCGACTCGCGCAGCGGCACGAACTGGAGGTCTTCGCGCTGCGCCAGGAGGTGCAGCCGCGCAGCTGGCCGCTGCTCGGTGCCCAGGTGCACAACATCGGCGGCACGCGCACGCGCCTGCGGGCACTCGCCGCCGTGCATGCGGCGCACCGCCGGGAGCGCTTCGAGGTGGTGCAGACGCTATGGTCCGGGGCCAGCGGCATGGTCGGAGTCACGGCGGCGCGACTGCTCGGGATCCCCTGCGTGGTACACGTCGCCGGCGGGGAGCTGGTAGCGCTGCCGGAAATCGGCTATGGCGGCCGCCAGTCCTTGCGCGGACGATTGCGTGAGGCGCTGGTGCTGCGGGGGGCGGCGCGGGTCACGGCGGCGAGCGCGCCGATGATCGCCTCACTCAAGGCCCTGGGCATCAACGCGCAGCGGCTGCCGCTCGGGGTGGACCTGTCCTCCTGGCCCGCGCGGCCCCCGCAGTCGCGCGTGCCGGGAGTCCCGGCGCGCCTGATCCACGTCGCCAGCCTGAATACGGTGAAGGACCAGACGACGCTGTTGCGGGCACTGGCCCTGCTGCGTGCAGCCGGCCTCGCTTTTCACCTGGACGTGGTCGGCGAGGACGTACTGCAGGGGCAGATTCAGCGGCTCAGCGCCGAGCTCGGACTGACCTCCCAGGTGAGCTTCCACGGCTTTCTCACGCAGCGGCAGCTGCGTCCGCTCATCGAGGCCGCAGACCTGATGCTGCTCTCCTCGCGCCACGAGGCGGGCCCGATGGTGGTGCTGGAGGCCGCAGTCGCCGGTGTGCCGAGCGTTGGCACGGCGGTCGGGCACCTGGCGGAGTGGGCGCCGCAGGCCGCGCACGTGGTGCCGCCAGCCGATCCGCAGGCCCTCGCCATGGCTGTGGCGGGGGTGCTTGCGGATGAGGAGCTGCGGATGGCGCTGGCGCGCGCCGCACAGGTACGCGCGCTGCAAGAGGACGCCGACTACACCGCGCGCGCGTTCGAGGCGCTTTACGCAGAGCTCACGCGCGCCGGAACAGCAGGAAGATGAATCGCGAGGTGCTGAGGCGGGCGAAGGCAAGGGGTGAGCGCGGCTCAATGCCACTCTCATCCGTGGCGTGCGCTGCGCGCGCGGTGCACCGGAACACCCGCTCGAGGGTGAAGCGCGGGGCGCAGAGCGCGGCGTACTCGCTAAGCCGCCGCCGCCAGATTGGGCCCTGGGAACCCTCGACCGCGTAGCTTCCGTGGGCGATGAGGCGCCGCAGATTTCCCCACCACCAGCGGTACCGCAGATCACCGAGGTGGTAGGGACTGAGCACGCTTGCGAGCACGGCGGCGCCTGGGCGTGTGAGCGCCGCGAAGCTTGTGAACAATGCGTCGAGGTCCTCCACGAGATTCAGGGGCGCGAAGTTCGACGTGACGAGGTCGACTTGACGCGCGGGCGCGCGCGCCGGGCTCGCCAGGAACTGCGGGAAACTATCCGGGTGCAGCGTGACGGCGCCGCCGGCGATCAGGTCCGCGCAGTACTCGCTGAAGTAGGCGCACATGTCTGGGTCTACGTCGTAGGCCTCGACGATGCGGCCGTGCTCGGCGTAGTAGCGCGCATCGAGTCCCGGACCGGCGCCGAAATCATACAGCCGCTGCCCGGGTGCACTGAGTGCCAGGGCGCGCCCCCGGAAGGCCGCGCGCGCGCGGCGGTCCGATTCTTGCGCGGTCAGCAGGCGCACGTACTCGGCGCCCGTGATGTTGCGGCCGCGCCCGGGACTGTTCACGGAAAGGACACTACCGCTGCAGCGCGCATCGTCCAGGCTACTCAGGATGAGCGCGCCAACTCTTCGCGCGCCTGCCGCGCGGCCAGGAAAAGCTCGGCAGAGCGGTGCGGATTGCTGTGCTCGAGTCTGCCGGCCTCGACCTCGCTGCGCAGCCAGACGTCGGCGAGGCGGTAGTAGTCGCGCCCGCGGCGCCCTGCGATCTGGTAGTCGCGGTCGGAGGCCTCGGCCCAGTCGAGCGACAGGTGCACGCGCTCCTGCACCCGCTTGAAGTACGGCGTCCCCTTGATAGGGTAGGAGACCGTCGTCAGGAAGATATCCGGGTTGGTGCTGCGCACGAGCTCCACGGTGGCCGCGATGTCCTCCAGCTCCTCGCCCTCGTAGCCCCACATGAGGAACATGCCGACCTGGATGCCGTGGCGCTGCGCAAGCTCCACCGCGCGGTGCACCTCCGCTACTGTCACGTCACGTTGCATGGCGTCGAGGATGCGCTGACTGCCGCTCTCCGAGCCGATCCAGATCCGGTAGCAGCCCAGCTCAGCAAGGGTCGCCGCAGCCGCCTCACTCTGCAGCCGGTCGGCGCGTGTGATCGTCTCGAACGGCAGATGCAGGCTGCGCGCCTTCAGCTCCGCCGAGTAGCTGTGGAGCCACGGGTGGCTGATGGTGAATACATCATCCGCATACCACAGCTGATCGGGGCGGTAGCGGGCGACGATGCCCGCGACTTCCTCGGCCACCGCCGCCGGGCTGCGCCGGCGGTGCGAGTAACCGTACACGGCGTGTGAGCACCAGGTGCACTTGTAAGGACAGCCGCGTGCGGTAATGAGGTTGACGCTGCCGGAGCCGTGATGCCGGCGCCAGACCTCTACGTAGCGCTCAAGGTCGATGGCAGCGCGGTCCGGCAGCGGTAGCGTGTCGAGGTCGGCGATCTTGGCGCGCTCGGGCGTGCGCACGATGGCACCTGTAGCGTCCTTGAACACGATGCCGCGCACGTGCGCGAGCGCGTGGGAGCCCGCTTGCGGCAGCGCCAGCAACAGCTCATCGAGGGTCAGTTCGCCCTCGCCGATCACGATCACGTCCGCGCCGGCCTCGAGATATTCCTCGGCGTAGTTCGCGCTCTCCGGGCCTCCGAGGATCACCTGCCAGCCACAGGCTTTGGCCGCGCTCACGATGCGCAGTACCGAGCCGCGTGTGATGAGATTGGTGTAGATGCCGAGGACTGCGGGGACCTGCTGCAGCTGGCTGATGAGCTCGCCGCGCTCCCCGAAAGTGCTGTCGTAGACCTCGACCCGGTGACCGCGCGATTTCAGGTAACCGGACAGATAAAGGAGCCCGAGCGGCGCATACGGCTTCATGATCTGCTGCTCCTTCTCGTCCTCCGAGAGGAAGTAGCCGTGCGTCAGCAGGATCCGTCCCATGGGCAGGGCGCGCGCGTCAGAGGGCGGCGCGGCTCGCCCGGAAGGCGCTCTCGCTCTTCTGCAGGGTCCGCCAGCGCAACTCGAGGCTGCGCTTGGCCTCGGCACGCCCGGCGCGGTCCAGCTGCCCGATGCTCACCTGCTCGTGCAGGAGGTTGCGAATGGCGCGGTAGAAGTTCGAACTGTAGGTGCCGCGAAACATCATCGCCAGGTCGCCGCTGTCCTTCCAGTGGGTCTTGCCGTTCAGGAACTGCCCCCGCACCTGCTCGAAGAACTTCGTCCCCGGCAGTGGGTAGGAAACGCTCACGCCCACGTCATCCGGAAGCGCCGCTTCCAGAAGCTCGCGCGTGGCGAGGATGTCGGCCAGCTGCTCGCCAATGTAGCCGAGCTGGATGAAGAACCCGACGCGGATACCGTGCTCTTTCAGAAGCGCGCGCGCCGCGAGGATCTCGGGCACCGTGGTGCCTTTGTTCATGGCATCGAGGATGCGCTGGCTGCCGCTCTCCGCCCCGATCCAGGCCTCGACGCAGCCGGCATCGCGCAGCGCCTCGACCATCGCGACGGTGGTGAGGTCCGCCCGGATCTGGATGGTGAAGGGCACTCGTGCGTCCTGGGCGCGCAGCGCCTGCGCGAACCGTGTCACCCAGGCAGGTCGGAAGCCGAAGATGTCGTCTGCGAACCAGAGGTGGTCGGGGTTGAACCGGCGCTTGAGGTAGATGAGCTCTGCGGCGACGGATTCGGGGCTACGCTGCGCGTACTGGTTGCCCCAGATGGGCTTCGCACACCAGTTGCAGCGGAACGGGCAGCCGCGGGAAGCGGCGATGTTGAGGCTGAAGAATCCGTGCGCCTTCTGCCACACGGCCCGATAGCGCTCGACGTCGATCAGGTCCCAGGCCGGTAGCTCCGGGGAGGGCGCGGCGGAGGAGGGGCGCAGTGCCTCGTTGACGTGGTGCACGGCATCCGCGTGCAGATAGGCAAGGCTGGAGAGTCCGGCAGTGAGCTCGGCCGTGGGGAGGTCCGCGCGCGCATCGAGGCGCTTCACGAGGGCGCTGAGGGTCTCCAGGCCCTCGCCGATGAGGGCCACGTCGGCGCCGGCCCGCAGGTAGACCTCCGGGGCATCGGTCGCGTCCGAGCCGGCGACGATGACACGCGCGCCGCGGACGCGGGCGGCGCGGATCATCTCGCAGCACGCCTCGCGCATGGCCGCGAGGCACATCTTAGTCAGGAAGTTGAAGTTGTCCTCATAGAGCACCACCACCTCGGCCCGGGACTCCTCCAGCTTCTGGTGGTACTCGCCGACGCCGGTGGCCAGCATCGCGTCGAACAAAGTCACGCGGTAGCCGCTCTCACGCAGGCTCGCCGCCACCTGCAACGTTGCCAGCGGCGGATAAGGCTTGGCGCGTTCGAACTGCTTTGGATCGAGATGCAGGAAGTAGGAGTGCCCTATCAGAATGGAACGCATTATTTCTTTCTCTGTGTCCCGCCGGCACCCTCACAAGCCCCTACCGGTGCCTTCAGGGGTTATCGCGGAGTGCCGCCAAGCTCACAAGCTACTAAGGTTCTGCCCACGCCGCACCTGCTGTGCCGCATGAGGTAGGTGTCACCGGCTGGCCGTTTGGGTTCTGCCTGCGTGCACCCGACAATCTCCGCCGCGGAGCACGCCCCCGAGCGCAATATAAGAGACTGATTTTAATCAGTAAACAAAGTTACGCCGAGAACTCCTGATTACAGTGTTATCTGCCTCAAAGAGCAGATGCCGCCGGCATGGGCCGGAACGCTCCTCCGGGCGCCAGCAGCGGGGGGCCAGGCGGGCTGCCGCGGGCCGGTCTCTCCGGCCGGCTGCTTGACGGTATCGGCTATAATCCTCACACGCCAACGCACGGCCGACTGGTATGGGTCAACCTAAGTGGGTGCGGTGCTCACGGCACGGGCGAAAGTGGCGGAACTGGTAGACGCGCTGGGCTTAGGACCCAGTGGGGCAACCCGTGAGAGTTCGAGTCTCTCCTTTCGCACCAGTTCTCCTTAGCTGTAGTGGTTTTGCTAATGGCTCACCGCCGTTTCGGGGTCCGCGGCGGGGCTGAAGGACCGAATTGATGGAAGTCTCCTTGTCTGACACCGGTGGGCTAACGCGGCGCATGGAAGTCGCGGTGCCTGCCACGGAAGTGGCGCAGGAGGTGCAACAGCGCCTGAGGCAGCTCTCGCGCACCGCGCGCCTGAAGGGGTTTCGTCCCGGCAAGGCCCCTCTGGCCGTGATCGCCAAGCAGTTCGGCGAGCAGGTGCGCGCCGAGGTGCTCAACGACCTCATGCGCAGCTCCTTCGCGCAGGCCGTCAACCAGGAAAAGCTGCGGCCGGCTGGTGGCCCGCGTATCGAGCCCCTCGCGCTCGGCCCCGAGACTGACCTCAAGTACGCCGCGACCTTCGAGGTGCTGCCCGAGATCAAAGTTGCCTCCCCGGACGCGATCACGATCGAGAAGCCGACCGCCGCCGTGACCGACACCGACGTCGAGGCCATGATCGAGAACATGCGCCGCCAGCGGCCGGTGTTCACCGCCGTTGAACGCACTGCGCGGGACGGCGATCGCGTGCTCTTTGACTACCAGGCCCGCATCGGGGGCAAACTCATCGAGGACGGCGACCTCAAGGATGTGCGCGTGGTGCTCGGCGGCGGCCAGGCAATGCCGGAGCTGGAGGAGGGCCTCAAGGGCACCCGCGCCGGCGATAGCCGTGATATCGCGGCTGTGTTCCCCGCCAATCACCCGAACAAGCGCCTTGCCGGGCAGTCCGCCGACCTGCGCCTCTCCATTAAGGCGGTCGAGGAGCAGTCCCTTCCGGAGGTCGACGCTGAGTTCTTCCGCGCCTACGGTGTGGAGCAGGGCGGCATCGAGGAGATGCGCGGCGAGGTTCGCAAGAGCATGGAGCGGGAGCTGGCCGGGGTCATCAAGAACCGTCTGCGCGTGCAGGTGCTGGAGGGGCTGTACCGCGCCAATCCGGTGGACGTGCCGCGCGCGCTCATCGACGAGCAGGTGCAGGAGCTGCAGCTGGATACGGCGCGCCGCATGGGCATCCGCGACGCCGGGGCGCTGCCGCCGCGCGAGCGTTTCGAGCAGGCGGCGCAGCGCCGCGCCGCGCTCGGTCTGGTCATCTCCCAGATCGTGCAGAGTCAGGCGCTGGCGGTCGACCGTGAACGGGTGCGCGAGCGCCTGACCGAGCTCGTTGAGAGCTACCCGGACCCCGAGCAGGCGCGCCGCGCCTACCTGCAAAACCCCGACGCGATGCGCCAGATTGAATCGGCGGCTCTGGAGGATCAGGTGATCGACTGGGTCGTGGCCAACGCCCAGGTGACCGAGAAACCGATGACCTTCAAGGAACTCACCGGCTTTGGTGAGGCCCAACACGATCATGAGCATGACCATGCCGGTCATGAGCACGAGGACAGACACGAACACCACGCCGCGCCCGCAGAGGGCCAGCAACAGCACGAGGTGAGCGGCACATGAACGAGCGTAACCTGAATTTGGTCCCCATCGTCGTCGAACAGACCGCGCGCGGCGAGCGCGCCTACGACATCTACTCGCGCCTGCTCAAGGAGCGCGTCATCTTCATCGTCGGGGCGATCGATGACTTCATGGCGAACATCGTCGTCGCCCAGATGCTGTTCCTGGAGTCGGAGAACCCCGAGAAGGACGTCGCCCTCTACATCAACTCCCCAGGCGGGGTAGTGAGTTCAGGCCTGGCCATCTACGACACCATGCAGTTCATCAAGCCCGACGTCAGCACCATCTGCGTGGGGCAGGCCGCCAGCATGGGGGCGGTGCTGCTGGCCTCCGGCGCTGCGGGCAAGCGCTACTGCCTGCCGCACGCGCGGGTCATGATCCACCAGCCGCTCGGGGGCTTCCAGGGCCAGGCCGCGGACATGGAGATCCACGCCAAGGAGATGCTCGACACCCGCGACCGCCTGAACCGGATTCTCGCCAAACACACCGGCCAGAGCGTGGAGCGCATCAAGCAGGACACCGACCGTGACCGCTTCATGGACTGCACCGAGGCGGTGAAGTACGGGCTGGTGGACAGCGTGCTCGACAAGCGCGGCTCGCTGGTGCCGGTACCCTCGAATAAGGCCTGAGCGGCCCCATATTCGGGGCTTGCCGCCAGCAAATGTAAAAGTGGTGAACCGCGTCTACATTTTCCGCACCCTGACCGGGAAATACAGGGACGGCAGCGCTTTGCGTAGGGTGCGGGCACCGTGCTATAACAAAGTGCACCAGCGCTTTTCCGGCCCGTGCGACGCGGAGAATATGAGGGACCTCGATGACTGAAGATTCCCGCAACCGTCACGACGACGGCAAGCTCCTGTATTGCTCTTTCTGCGGGAAGAGCCAGCACGAAGTCCGCAAGCTGATCGCCGGCCCCTCGGTGTTCGTCTGCGACGAATGCGTCGAGCTGTGCAACGACATCATCCGCGAGGAGCTCGAGGACCGCGCCGAGCGCGCGCGCGACAAGCTCCCCAAGCCCCACGAGATCAAGAAGGTGCTCGATGAGTACGTCATCGGCCAGGAGCGCGCCAAGAAGGTGCTGTCCGTGGCGGTGTACAACCATTACAAGCGCCTGCAGACCCGTACCGGCAGCGCCCGCGCCAAGGACGAGGTCGAGATTGCCAAGAGCAACATCCTCCTGATCGGCCCGACTGGCTGCGGCAAGACGCTGCTCGCCGAGACGCTCGCGCGCCTCCTCAACGTGCCCTTCACGATCGCCGATGCGACGACGCTCACCGAGGCCGGCTATGTCGGCGAGGACGTCGAGAACATCATCCAGAAGCTTTTGCAGAAGTGCGACTACGACGTCGAGAAGGCACAGACGGGCATCGTCTACATCGACGAGATCGACAAGATCTCCCGTAAGTCCGACAACCCCTCGATCACCCGTGACGTTTCCGGCGAGGGTGTGCAGCAGGCACTGCTGAAGCTGATCGAGGGCACCATCGCCTCGGTGCCGCCCCAGGGTGGCCGCAAGCATCCGCAGCAGGAATTCCTGCAGGTGGACACGAGCAACATCCTGTTCATCTGCGGCGGGGCGTTCGCGGGCCTCGAGAAGATCATCCTCAACCGCACGCAGAAGTCGGGCATCGGCTTCACCTCCGAGGTGCGTGACCTCAATACGCGCCCGCACGGCAGCGACCTGTTCCACGATGCGGAGCCGGAGGACCTGATCAAGTACGGCCTGATCCCGGAGTTCGTCGGCCGCCTGCCGGTGGTGGCGACGCTCGATGAGCTCGATGAGGGCGCGCTGATCTCGATCCTGACCGAGCCCAAGAACGCGCTGACGAAGCAGTACCGCCGTCTCTTCGAGATGGAAGGCGCCGAGCTTGAGTTCCGCGACGAGGCGCTGCGCGCCGTGGCGCGCCGCGCCATGCAGCGCAAGACCGGCGCCCGCGGCCTGCGCACGATCCTCGAGACCGTGCTGCTCGACACCATGTACGAGCTGCCCTCGATGCGCAACGTGGCCCGCATCGTGATCGATGAGACCGTGATCGACGGGCAGACCAAGCCCTACGTCGTGTACGGCTCCGAAGAGGCCGAGCCGCGCCGCGCCGCAGGAACGAACCATCACTGAGGCCGCCGCCGCGCGGGTCCCTGCGCGGAACGCCCCGCCTGCGAAGTGCGTCACCCTTGAAACGGGGTGGCAGCGCCTCAATTCCCGCTACACTAGCGCCATAAGCGCCATCCGGCCGCGGTCCGACAGACGCCGCAGCCGGTCCCCCATGGGTCCATCGAGGGCTTGAGCGTGTCCGAACCGACTACTCCGACGACTGTTCCCCCACCTGCCGCCGAGCTGCAGAACGTGCCGGTGCTGCCACTACGTGATGTCGTGGTGTACCCGCACATGGTGCTGCCGCTGTTCGTCGGGCGTGAGAAATCCATCCAGGCGCTCGATGTGGCGATGCGCACCGACAAGCGCATCATGCTGGTCGCGCAGAAGCAGGCCGACGTGGATGACCCGAAGGCCGATGACCTGTACCGCATCGCAACGCTGGCCACGGTGCTGCAGCTGCTGAAGCTCCCCGACGGCACCGTCAAGGTGCTGGTGGAGGGGGTCGATCGCACACGCATCGAGAAGCTGCACGCCGGGGAGTACTACTCTGCCGACGCCACGCTGCTGCCGGATGCGGAGAGCTACGATGAGAAGGAGATGGACGTGCTCGCGCGCTCGGTCATCTCCCAGTTCGAGCAGTACGTGAAGCTCAACAAGAAGGTGCCGCCCGAGGTGCTGACGGCGCTCGCCGGCATCGAGCAGGCCGGGCGTCTGGCCGACACCGTCGCGGCACACATGTCGCTGAAGCTCGCCGAGAAGCAGAAGGTGCTCGAGATCCTCGACGTCAGGAAGCGCCTCGAGCACATCCTGGTCGCCATCGAGAGCGAGATGGACGTGCTGCAGATCGAGAAGCGCATCCGCGGCCGCGTCAAGGCGCAGATGGAGAAGAGCCAGCGCGAGT